>CXWL01006701.1_pt1 | contig 39502 bp, 35 predicted proteins | sample 590931 | NCBI WGS metagenome assembly CXWL01 (sample SAMEA3498368, study PRJEB10139) | groundwater metagenome | biome: water well; material: biofilm material | place: Germany | collected 2015-04-27 | reverse complement strand
TTGCCACTGGTTAACCAGGTCGGTGTAACGGCGCAAGGGCGAAGTGCTCCAGCAGTAGCTGGGTACGCCAATGCCGGCGTGCGGCAGGGCCTTGGTGCCCATGCGCACCTTCACGCCGGGCGCCAGACTGGCTTGGCTACGGTAAATACCGGGCACGCCCAAGCTGGCCAGCCAGCCACCCCAGGTGCTGTTGGCCAGAATCATGGCTTCGGCGACGATCAGGTCCAGGGGCGCGCCACGCTGGCGGACACTGATCTGCACCGTCTCGTCGCCAACCGGCTCTTCAGCCACCTTGTCCAGCAGGCGGAAGTTGTAGTCAGGCCGATTGAAGCTCTCTGGTTTGCCACGCACAACTTCCCGGGCGGCCTTCAGTTTCTTCGCCAGTTGATACAAGAATGATAGCGGCGCACGCTCTTCCAACAATGGTTGTGGGTCGTTTTCGTGCGAAAACGAGGGGTCTTGCAGCCATGGCTCGGTGACCACCGTGTCGAGTTGGTCGTGGCGCAGGTTGGCGCTGATGAAAACCCGTTCAAGCCGGGTTTCGCTGGAGGTGATTTCCAGCGAGGCCTCGTCCAGCGTCACATACAGCGACACCGCCGGGCACGCTTGGCCAGCCTGCAAGGTGTAGGCCTGTACCACGGCATCGGGCAACATGGTGATCTTGTGACCGGGCATGTAGACCGTCGATAGGCGCGCACGCCCCAACTGGTCGATCGGGCTACCCGGCAGCACCGCCAGCCCGGGCGCCGCGATGTGAATACCCACCACCACCGTGCCGCTGCCCAAGCCCTGCACCGACAGCGCGTCGTCGATCTCGGTGGTAGCGGAATCGTCGATGGAGAAGGCCCGAGCGGTGGACAGTGGCAAGTCGTCCTTGATCGCTGGGGCCTGCAGCGCCGGAAAGCCGGTGCCCTTGGGAAAGCTCTCCAACAAGAAGCGGCGCCAGTGAAACTGGTAGGGCGAGTCGATGGCGCCGACTTTTTGCAGCAGCTCCAGTGGTCCCAAATGGGTGGCACGCGAGGCGTCGACCACCGCCTTGTATTCCGGCGCATTCTTGTCCGGCTTGAACAGAATCTTGTAAAGCTGCTCGCGGATGGGTTCCGGACATTGGCCCGCGCTCAGGGCTTGCACCCACTGCTCGACCTGCAAGGCAAGCTGCTTCTTTTTCTCGATCGCCGCCAGCGCCTGTGCCAGGATGTCGGCGCTGGCCTTGCGAAAACGACCCTTGCCGGCGCGACGGAAGTAGTGCGGTGCCTCGAATAGTCGGAATAAGGCGGCCGCCTGCTCCACCAAAGTCGGATTGTTTTGGAAATAGTCCCGCGCCAGGTCGTGAAATCCGAATTCTTCCTCGGAAGCGAATTCCCAGGCCAGCTCAAGCTCGATACTTTGGCTCAAGGCCAGGGCGTGGCTGACCAGTTCGGCCGGTGCGGGCTTCTCAAATTTGAGCAGCATGTTGGCGGCTTTGACCTTGACCCGTTTGCCACTGTCCAGTTCGACCTGAGCGGCCGAATCGGATTCGGACAAGACCCGACCGGCCAGATGCTTGCCGGCTTCTTCAAACAATAAAAACATGGAGCCAATTGTCCCAGCAAAAGTACAGCGTTCAGTCCAGGCCGAGAAACTCGCCAATCTGGCCGATATGCTCGTCAAAGTCGCTCAGCGCGTGGTCACCGGTTGGCAACAGCTTGGTGTGGGTGCCGGGGTAGCGGGCGGTCATCTCGTGCCAGTCCAGTAGCTCATCTCCCTTGGCAATGACGCACAGGTAGTGATCGGGCTGACTCGGCCCGCCACATCGCAGTACGCGCAACTCGTCCACGTACTCGGCCTGAAAATAAAAGTGTTCCTGTGGCTGGTGCCACAGGGTCTGCTCGCCCAGGTGGTTCGCCAAGTCGCGCGCCGGATCGACCGCCGGGTTGAGCAGGACCGCCCGGCACTGCCGTTGCTCGGCCAACCACGTGGCGTAGAAACCGCCCAGGGACGACCCGATGACCGCCATGGACTCGCCCGGCCAGCTCGCAGTGCCCTGCGCGATCAGTTGCGCCGCTGCTCGTGGCGATGGTGGCAGTTGCGGGCACCACCAGACCGGCGGCGGGTGGCGCCGGGCCACCCAGGCGGCCATGGCCTGGGCCTTGCTTGATTGCGGCGAAGATCGAAACCCATGCAAGTACAGCAGGTGAGTGGTGCGCATGGCACCATCATAGACAGCGGGTGTACCCTCGGCGTGCGTACGAGAAGGGTCTGAGTGACGATAATCTCGCCTCATGGCTGTTGTATTCGAAACCCCCCCGCTGTGGCGGCGTGTTCTTCCGTGGTTCCGCGATTTTGACGGCCCGCTGGTGGTTGCGGTGTTGTTGCTGGCCGGCGCAGGCATGTTGACCATGTATTCGTCCGGCTACGACCATGGGACGCGGTTTCAGGACCACGGCCGCAACATGCTTATTGCGGCGGGCATCATGATGCTGGTGGCGCAGATTCCGCCGCAGCGCCTGATGTCGCTGGCGGTGCCTTTGTACACGCTGGGGCTGGCCTTGTTGATTGCAGTGGCGATTTTTGGCGTCACCAAGAAGGGTGCACGGCGCTGGATCAACCTGGGCGTCACGATTCAGCCCAGCGAAATTCTCAAGATTGCGATGCCCTTGATGCTGGCCTGGTGGTTCCAGAAGCGCGAGGGGCAGTTGCGCCCCTTGGATTTCGCCGCCGCGGGACTGTTGCTGGCCATGCCGATTGCACTGATCGTCAAGCAGCCTGATCTGGGTACCGCCATTCTGGTGTTGTCGGCGGGGCTATCGGTCATCTTCTTCGCCGGCTTGAGTTGGAAGTGGGTGCTGCCGCCGGCCGTGCTGGGTGTCGCGCTGATGGCATCGTTGATCGTTTTTGAGCCGCGTTTGTGCGCCGATGGCGTGCGCTGGCCGGTGTTGCACGACTACCAGCAGCAACGCATCTGCACGCTGCTCGATCCCTCGCGGGACCCGCTTGGCAAGGGTTTTCACACGATTCAGGGGATGATTGCGATTGGCTCGGGGGGCCTGAGTGGCAAGGGCTTCATGCAGGGCACCCAGACTCATCTGGAATTCATCCCGGAGCGCACCACCGACTTCATCTTTGCCGCCTATTCGGAAGAGTTTGGCCTGTTGGGCAATCTCGGCCTGATCGCTGCGTTCGTCTTCCTGGTCCTGCGTGGGCTGATGATTGCCATGGAGGCGCCGACGCTGTTCTCACGCTTGCTCGCAGGCAGTGTCACGCTGATCTTCTTTACCTATGCGTTCGTCAACATGGGCATGGTCAGCGGCATCCTGCCGGTGGTGGGTGTGCCTTTGCCTTTCATCAGCTACGGCGGGACGGCCATGGTGACGTTGGGCATGGGATTGGGCATCCTGATGTCGATTGCCAAGTCCAAACGCCTGGTTCAGTCGTGACATGACGGCCGGCCAGACACCAGGGCTGGCGGGGACGCCTAGAATCGCAGCATGATTTCTCGTGAACCCACCCTTGAACGCTTGGCAATCGCCAAACACCTGTTGTTGACGCCGTTTGGCATGGATGAATCCCACCTCTGGCGCGCCCTGGCCGAAATCAAAGCGCATCGTGTAGACGAAGCCGACCTCTACTTTCAGTACACCCGCAGTGAAGGCTGGAGTCTGGAGGAAGGCATTGTCAAGACCGGTTCCTTCAGCATCGACCAGGGTGTGGGTGTTCGGGCCGTGTCGGGTGAAAGGACCGCCTTCGCATACTCCGACGATATCTCCGACGCCTCGCTGTTGGATGCAGCGCGCACGGTGCGGACCATTTCCAACGCCAGCAAGTCGGGTCGGGTCAAGACCACGAGCCAGAGGATTGCCTCCTCACGTTCCTTGTACAACGACCTTGATCCGATTGCCAGCTTGGGCAGCGCGGCCAAGGTCAAGCTGTTGGAGAAGGTCGAACAGGCCGCACGCGCCAAGGACCCGCGTGTGGCCCAAGTCATGGCCGGCTTGGCCAGCGAGTACGACGTGGTTATGGTGGCGCGCGCGGACGGCACCCTGGCTGCCGACGTGCGGCCGCTGGTGCGCCTGAGTCTGACCGTGATTGCCGAGCAAAAAGGTCGTCGTGAAATGGGGTCGGCCGGTGGTGGTGGTCGCTTCGGACTTGCCTATTTTGACGATGCATGCATCGCCAGTTACGTCGATGAGGCGGTCAACGCCGCGCTGACCAACTTGGAGTCCCGCGCCGCGCCAGCAGGTGAGATGACCGTGGTGCTCGGGCCGGGTTGGCCGGGTATCTTGCTGCATGAGGCGATTGGCCACGGCTTGGAGGGCGACTTCAACCGCAAGGGCTCTAGCGCCTTTACTGGGCGGGTCGGACAGCGTGTCGCGGCCAAGGGTGTCACGGTGCTGGATGACGGCACACTGGCGCAGCGGCGCGGTTCGCTCAATGTGGACGACGAAGGCAACCCCAGCCAGCGTAACGTGTTGATCGAGGACGGTATCCTCAAGGGCTACATCCAGGACGCCATGAATGCGCGCTTGATGGGTGTCAAGCCCACCGGCAATGGTCGCCGTGAAAGTTACGCGCACACGCCGATGCCGCGAATGACCAACACCTACATGCTGGCCGGTGACAAGAGTCCCGAGGAAATTGTCGCCAGCATCAAGAAGGGCCTGTATGCCACCAACTTTGGCGGGGGTCAGGTGGACATCACCTCGGGCAAGTTCGTGTTCTCCGCGAGCCAGGCGTTCTGGGTGGAAAACGGCAAGATCCTTTATCCGGTCAAGGGCGCCACGCTGGTGGGCAATGGGCCGGATGCGCTCAAACGCGTCAGCATGATCGGCAACGACATGAAGCTCGACAGCGGCGTCGGTACCTGCGGCAAAGAGGGGCAAAGCGTGCCGGTTGGGGTGGGTCAGCCGACCTTGCGCATCGATGGCCTGACGGTGGGCGGCACCGCCTGACGGCGGGTGCGGCGGGCGACAGGAGTGGGTGATTTGACTGTGCTACATTTGCAGCCATGAAATCGGTTCAGTTCTTTTTTAGCTATTTTTGGTTCTCAAGCGCTCGTGGCGGTAGAGAGTTCTGAACGTACCCAAAGAAAACGTCCTGATTCCCTGAAAACCGCCGGAGCCCCGGCGGTTTTTTTTTGCCCTGTTTCAAACATGATCGACTTAGGAGAGTTCCATGAATGCCAAAGCCACCTCGTCCAGTGCTGATGCCTGGTATGCCAATCCGCAAGCTCACCCCACCGATCGCACCAGCGAGACCGATGACGAACGCATCAAGGACATCACCGTGTTGCCGCCCCCAGAGCATCTGATCCGCTTCTTTCCGATCCACCACACGCCGGTGGAGACGCTGATCACCAAGACCCGGCACGCCATTCACAACATTATGCGCGGCAAGGACGACCGCCTGCTGGTGGTGATCGGCCCCTGCTCGATTCACGACCCGGCCGCCGCGCTGGACTATGCCCGCCAACTCAAGACGCAGCGCGAGAAGTACGCGGACACGCTGGAGATCGTGATGCGTGTCTATTTCGAGAAGCCGCGCACCACGGTGGGCTGGAAGGGTCTGATCAACGACCCCTACCTGGATGAGACCTTTCGCATCGATGAAGGCCTGCGCATCGCGCGCCAACTGCTGATCGAGATCAACCGTTTGGGACTGCCCGCCGGCAGCGAGTTCCTGGACGTTATCTCGCCGCAATACCTGGGGGACCTGATTTCATGGGGCGCCATTGGTGCGCGCACGACCGAAAGCCAGGTGCACCGCGAACTGGCATCGGGCCTGTCGGCACCGATTGGCTTCAAGAACGGCACGGACGGCAATATCAAGATCGCCACCGATGCCATCCAGGCGGCCGCTGGCGGTCATCACTTCCTGTCGGTCCACAAGAACGGCCAGGTCGCGATTGTGCAAACCAACGGCAACAAGGACTGCCACGTGATCCTGCGCGGCGGCAAGGCACCGAATTACGACGCCAGCAGCGTGGCTGCGGCTTGCAAGGATTTGGCCGCCGCCAAGTTGCCAACCACCCTGATGGTCGATTGCAGCCACGCCAACAGCAGCAAGCAACACGAGAAGCAGCTTGAGGTGGCACGCGACATCGGGACGCAGATTGCCGCGGGATCCCAGAGCGTGTTTGGTGTCATGGTGGAAAGCCACCTCCAGCCTGGGGCACAGAAGTTCACGCCAGGCAGGGACACCGTTGATTCCTTGGTTTACGGCAAGAGCATCACGGACGGGTGTTTGGGCTGGGACGATTCGGTGAAGGCGCTGCAGGTCTTGTCGGACTCGGTTCGGGCACGTCGGGCGTTGTGACTGGTTCTGGAGCCCTCGTCTTTACTTGGACCGCAGACGGCCCGTCGGTCACTTTTTCAACGCCAATGCATGCAACAGCTTTTGGTGGATACCACCAAACCCGCCATTACTCATGCAAACAATGTGATCACCGCCCTGTGCACTTGCCACCACCAGTGCTACGAGGTCGTTGATCGAGTCTGTGACGCGCGCCTTGGCGCCCAGCTCCGACAGCACTTCAGCGGGCTCCCATCCCAACCCGGCGCGACTGCAGAACACCAGATCGGCGTTCTCCAGACTCCAGGGCAATTGGGCTTTCATGGCGCCGAGTTTCATGGTGTTGCTGCGGGGCTCAAACACCGCCATGATGCGGGCAGCCGTGCCCAGTTTGCGCCGGAGGCCATCCAGCGTGGTGCGGATCGCTGTTGGATGGTGGGCAAAATCATCGTAGACAGCGATGCCACCGTCTGCCCTGGGGACGGTGCCGTATAGCTCCATGCGGCGCTTGACGTTCTGAAAACCACCCAAGGCACGCACGCTTACTGCCGGCGCCACGCCAAGGTGATGGGCTGCGGCGACGGCAGCCAGAGCGTTCATTTGGTTGTGTATGCCGGTGAGCGCCCACTCCACAACACCGGCAAACTGGCCTTGACAATGAACTTCGAAGCAAACTGGTTCGCCGACCGCGGTGTAGTCGCTAACGGTCGAGCCGAAGCTGCGCACTTCGCTCCAGCAACCCGCGTGCAGGACGCGAGTCAAGCTTTCTTCCAGATCATTCACGATGACACGTCCTGAACCATGCGGCCCGCTACCGGGTACGGTTCTGAGCAAGTGATGGAACTGCCGCTCGATCGCTGCCAAGTTGTCGAAGATGTCCGCGTGGTCGAACTCCAGGTTGTTCAGGACGGCGGTTCGCGGACGGTAATGCACGAACTTGCTGCGTTTGTCGAAGAATGCGGTGTCGTACTCGTCTGCTTCGATGACAAACGGCGCGGCCAGCCCCGCGCTGCCCGCCAGCCCGGCGCAGGTCCGACCCAGGCGCGCCGAAACTTCAAAATTTAGTGGCACACCACCGATCAGAAATCCCGGCTGCAGGCCAGCACATTCCAGTATCCAAGTGACCATGGCGGTTGTAGTGGTCTTGCCGTGTGTGCCTGCAATGGCAACGACATGGCGGCCCTTCAGCACCTCTTCAGCCAACCACTGTGGTCCACTGGTGTAGGGGGCTCCCGCGTCCAGGATCGCCTCCATCAAGGCGTACCTGGGTGTCCCGTCGGCCAGGCGGGCGCGGCTGACGACGTTGCCAACCACAAATATGTCCGGATTGAGGGATAACTGATCCGCGCCAAACCCTTCAATCAGTTCTATTCCCAGTGCGCGGAGTTGGTCGCTCATCGGTGGATAGACGCCAGTGTCGCAACCCGTTACCCGGTGTCCCGCCTCGGCTGCCAGTGCCGCGACGCCACCCATGAAAGTGCCGCAAATACCCAGGATGTGAATGTGCATACGCCGATTCTAGAGTGCCAAAACCAGTGAGAATGGCGCTCATGGATACGGTGCAACTGGAAATCGCGGCGGTGGCGGCTCGGCTGATCGTCGATGAGGGTTTGGACTATGGCCCGGCTAAACGGCACGCGGTGAAGCAGATGGGACTGCCCGCCCGATCAGCCTTGCCAGACAATGAGGCGCTGGATGAAGCGGTGCGCGAGCACATCGCTGTCTTTTGTCCCGATACCCAGCCTGCGGAACTGCTCGCGCTGCGTCGATTGGCGCTGGCGTGGATGGAGCGGATGGCGGGCTTTCGGCCTTACCTGACCGGTGCAGTCTGGATGGGAACCGCCACGCGCCGCTCGGACATCCGTATCGAGTTGTATTGCGACGACTCGAAGTCGGCGGAACTGCGGCTGCTTGACCTGCGGGCCGATTTTGAGACGCGCACCACGAAAGGACTGAACGGCGCACCGGTCGACGTTTTGAGCGTGCACAGTTTTTGTGCTGAATTCAGCGAAGACGTCGGTGTGCACCTTTTGATCTATGACCGGGACGACATCCGTGGCGCACGCCGTGTGGATACCAAAGACCGCGTGTTGCGGGCGGATTTGCAGGCGGTTCGCCGCATGATGCATGATGCGACTCCATGAAACACGCCACGCTTACCCAGCCCCGTGAAATGGACGGCGGACAGCCGCGACGGCGCGCCTTGTTTGTCGGGGTTGCGGCAGCATCGGTGTTGGGTGGTGCTGGGCTGGCATGGTGGCGCCAATCGTCGTGGGACAGCGAGGTCGCCGCTGCCGAAGCGCTATGGTCGCTTGAATTCGACACTCCGAATGGCGGTACGCTTCGAATGGCCTCATTGCGCGGCAAACCCTTGTTGCTTAATTTCTGGGCCACCTGGTGCCCTCCTTGCGTGGAAGAGCTGCCGATGCTCGATGCGTTCTTTCGCGAGCGCTCGGCGGCAGGCTGGCAGGTGCTTGGATTGGCGGTGGATCAAGTTGCACCCGTGAGAAGCTTCTTGGGTCAACATCCGCTTCATTTTCCGATTGCGATGGCGGGAATGCCGGGCGTGGCCCTAAGCAAGTCGTTGGGCAATATCAGCGGTGGACTGCCCTTCTCGGTGGTGCTTGGGTCCAACGGGTCTGTGTTACACCGTAAAATCGGCAAGATCACGCCAGACGACTTGCGCGCTTGGGGTAATCTGCGCTAACCCGTCAATCTATTCGCCCCGTCGACCAATTGAAGATTCGCCGTGAACACTCTGCCCGAGCGAAGATGGATTCGAATAGGTGGAATTGCTAAATAATAGAAGAAGATAGCTGTAATTTGACCTAAATTGGTGTAAATTCGCGACTCAATTCTGAATAGTCGTTGGAGATGTCATGGACCTGAGAAAATTGAAGACACTGATTGATTTGGTGTCTGAATCAAACGTTTCCGAGTTGGAGATTACCGAGGCCGAGGGCAAAGTGCGTATTGTCAAGGGGGGGCACGCCTTGGTTCAGCAGTACGCTCCAATGATGGCACCAACTCAATTGGCGGCCGCTCCCGTGGCGGTAGGAGGGGCGCAGACACCGGTTGCTGCCGCTCCGGTTGCCGTGGTCAACACCGATCATGTAGTCAAATCTCCGATGGTCGGGACCTTTTACCGCTCCGCCTCACCTGGCGCCAAGGCATTTGTTGAAGTTGGGGACAGCATCAAGGAAGGTGAGACCGTGTGCATCATCGAGGCCATGAAAATCCTCAATGAGATCGAGGCCGACAAGTCTGGCACCGTGACGCAGATTCTTTGCCAGAACGGGCAAGCGGTCGAGTATGGCCAGCCATTGTTCACCATAGAGTAAGGCCGCTGCGCAGTTCCCATGTTCAAAAAAATTCTGGTTGCGAATCGGGGCGAGATTGCCCTGCGGATTCAGCGCGCCTGTCGTGAGCTTGGCATCAAGGCGGTGATGGTCTACTCCGAGGCTGATCGCGAGGCCAAGTACGTCAAGTTGGCCGAGGAAGCCGTGTGTATTGGCCCGGCGGCGTCGGGCTTGAGTTACCTCAACATGCCGGCCATCATTTCCGCCGCGGAAGTGACCGATGCGGAGGCGATTCACCCTGGCTATGGTTTCTTGAGCGAGAACGCCAGCTTCGCCGAGCGGGTCGAAAAGAGCGGCTTTCAGTTCATTGGACCGACACCCGAGTCGATCCGGATCATGGGCGACAAGGTCTCCGCCAAGCAGGCCATGATCAAGGCGGGCGTGCCCTGTGTGCCGGGATCGGAAGGGGAATTGCCCGATGATCCGGTCCAAATTCGGCGCACGGCCAAGGCCATCGGCTACCCGGTCATCATCAAGGCGGCGGGCGGTGGCGGCGGCCGTGGCATGCGGGTGGTGCACACCGAAGCGGCGTTGATCAACGCGGTGGCGATGACCAAGGCCGAGGCTGGGGCAGCGTTTGGTAACCCGGCCGTCTACATGGAGAAGTTCCTCCAGAACCCGCGCCACATCGAGATTCAGATTCTGGCGGACAAGCACAAGAACGCGGTTTATCTGGGTGAGCGCGATTGCTCCATGCAGCGTCGGCATCAGAAGATCATTGAAGAGGCGCCGGCACCGGGCATCGCACGCAAGACCATTGATCGCATCGGCGAGCGTTGCGTCGCGGCCTGCAAGCGAATCGGCTATCGCGGTGCGGGCACTTTCGAGTTCCTGTATGAAGATGGTGAGTTCTATTTCATCGAAATGAACACACGGGTTCAGGTCGAGCATCCGGTGACGGAAATGATCACCGGCGTGGACATCGTGAAGACCCAGATCATGGTGGCGGCTGGCGAAAAGCTGCCCTTCACGCAGCGTCAGATCGAGATTCGTGGCCATGCGATCGAGTGTCGCGTGAACGCCGAGGATCCCTACAAGTTTGTCCCATCACCTGGGCGCGTCACGATGTGGCACCCGCCTGGGGGGCCTGGTGTGCGGGTCGATTCCCACATCTATACCAACTACTTCGTGCCGCCGAACTATGACTCGATGATCGGCAAGATCATCGTTCATGGGGACACACGGGATCAGGCCCTGGCGCGCATGCGCACGGCGCTGGGTGAGACCGTGGTGGAAGGGATCAATACCAACATCGCCTTGCATCGAGAGTTGATGGTGGACGCCAAATTCATGGCCGGCGGCACCAACATCCACTACCTGGAAGAGTGGCTCAGCCACCACGAACGTTGAAGTGATGCCGCCATGGTTGAACTGAGCCTGTTGTGTCCTCAAGATAGCGTTGAGATACTGAGCGATGCACTCGATGCGCTGGACGCGCTGAGCGTCAGCGTCGAGGATGCCGATGCCCAAACTGAGGCGGAGCAGGCGCTGTTTGGCGAGCCGGGCATGCCGCCGCCGCAAGATGGGTGGGAACACTCGCGCGTCCTGGCCTTGTTTGCTTCGCAAGGCATGGCGGATGCCGCCGCCCAGGTTCTGGTGGCGCAGGACTTCTTCAACCGCTGCCAGCTTCTAGGCGTCAGGGAAGTGCCCGACCAGGATTGGGTTCGCTTGACACAGACCCAGTTCGTGCCGGTGGAGGTGACGCCCGAGTTCTGGATCGTGCCAACTTGGCACGAACCACCGGCCCAGGCGCGGGTGGTGATTCGACTTGACCCCGGCTTGGCTTTTGGGACCGGCACCCATCCCACCACGCGCATGTGTTTGCGTTGGATCGCGCGGCGCAAGGGCCATGCCAGTCCCTTACCAACGAATCCCTTGGGGCGCGTGCTCGACTACGGTTGCGGATCCGGCATCCTCGCCATTGGGGCGGCCAAGTTCGGCGCCGTGGACATCAACGCGCTGGACATCGATGCCGACGCCGTGCGTGCCACGGTTGCCAATGCTGACGCCAATGGCGTGACCCTGCGCGCTGGGGGGCCTGAGCTGGCCACCGGGGTGTATCAGACCGTGCTGGCCAACATTCTGGCGACGCCGCTGAAGGTGCTCGCACCGCTGTTGTGGTCACGTGTCGCGCCAGGCGGATCGCTGGTGTTGGCGGGAATTCTGGCCCGACAGGCCGACGAGTTGACTGCTGCCTACGAACCCTATTGCGGCCTGGCGGTGACGGACACCGAGGACGGCTGGGTACTCATGACCGCAACGCGCTAAGAACGCGTCGGGGCCTGCCCCTACAATCCGCTTCTCATGAGCCTGATTACACGGTGCCCCGCTTGCGAGACGATGTTCAAGGTCGTTCCGGACCAATTGCGGATTTCGGATGGCTGGGTCAGGTGCGGTCAATGCGACGAAATCTTCGACGCCTCGGCAAGCCTGGTGCCCGAGGTTTCTGGTACTAGCGGGCCAATAGGCGACACTGCCGCGCACTGGGCGCTTGCCAATGCCAGCGAAACAAGGGATGCCAGTGGGGCTCCGTCGATCAGCCAAGGACCGGCGCTGCGATCAATGCCCGAGCTCAAATCGGTTCCTGTTGCTTGGATTGACCCTGCGCAACCCGAACTGGCGCACCCGATTCCCGTTTCGGTCGAGTTGGAAGACCGGGGGGGCCGGCGTGCGTCGGATGCGGACTCAAGCGAGAAAGAGACGCCGGTCGGCGCCGTACCCCGGTCGGCGGATCCGGCATCCGGCAGGGCCAGCTTCATGCGCGAAGGGGGGGGTCGGTCGGTTTGGCGGCGCACCTGGGTGCGCGGTGTCTTGGGGTCGAGTTGTCTGGCCCTGCTGTTGGCTCTAGTCGGGCAGGTCATCTATGTCGAACGTGACCGCATCGCCGCGATGGAGCCGACCACCAGGCCCTGGTTGCTGAGCCTGTGCGAGTTGCAGGGTTGTGCCATTTCTCCCCTACAGCGCCCCGAAGCCATCGTGATTGACAGCTCATCCTTCAACAAACTGCGCGCTGACGTGTACCGCTTGAACTTCACTGTTCGCAGCACGGCCCCAATCGAGGTGGGGCTGCCGGCGATGGAGCTCACGCTGACCGATTCGCGGGATCAGGTGTTGACGCGGCGCGTGTTCCTGGGCTCCGAACTCGGTGCCAAGATGGCCGTCTTGACCCCCGGCGCGGAGTGGCAGGGATCGTGGGCCGTCAGCGTCAAGGGCGCCGGCATCACCGACCACATTTCCGGCTACCGCCTCTTGGCTTTTTACCCCTGATCAACTACACGGACATTTCATGGCTTCCATCATTTGCGGCTCTCTGGCGTTCGACGTCATCATGAACTTTGAGGGCCGGTTCGCCGAGCAAATTCTGCCGGAGCAACTGCACATTCTCAATGTGTCGTTTCTGGTGCCGGCGTTGCGCCGCGATTTTGGTGGTTGTGCCGGTAATATCGCTTACAGCCTCAAGCAACTCGGTGGCGACCCCTTGCCGATGGCGACTCTTGGCAGCGATGGGGCGGGTTACTTGGCGCGACTGGCGGGCCTGGGCATCGCCACCGATTTCGTCCGAACGCTGGACGATGCCTATACAGCGCAGGCCATGATCATCACGGACCGCGATAACAACCAGATCAACGGGTTTCATCCGGGTGCCATGGAACAGGCGCACTTGACACGTATCGAAGCCCGCGCGGATATCAAACTGGGCATCATTGCACCAGACGGACGCGATGCCATGCTGCAACACGCCGAGCAATTCTGCGCGGCCGACATCCCCTTCGTCTTCGATCCGGGCCAACAACTGCCGCGCTTTGACGGAGCTGAACTCCGGGCATTGGTGGACCAAGCGTCGTGGGTCGCGGTGAATGACTATGAAGGCAAGTTATTGAGTGATCGTACTGGCTGGAGCACGGCAGAGGTGTCGCGTCGGGTGCGCGGATTGATTGTCACCAAGGGCGCGCAGGGCAGCGAGGTGTGGGTCGACGGGGATGTGGCCCATGTGCCGGCGTTTCAGCCCAGTGCGGTGGTGGACCCGACTGGATGCGGCGACGCCTACCGGGGTGCCTTGCTGTTTGGATTGGAGCGTGGCTGGTCGTTGGTCCGTTGTGCAACAGTGGGGAATTACCTGGGCGCGCTGAAAATCTCGCAACAAGGTCCCCAGAATTACGCCGTTGACCTGACGGCGCTGCCTTCGCCCTGATCAAGGCCACAAAAAAGCCCGGCGTCATGAGACACCGGGCTTGAGTGGGACCGTCAGCCGATCAGGGCTTGGTCGCCGTCGGAAATGGCCAAGCCGCTTGCGGATTCAGAGTGGTCTGAGCCGCAGGGGCTGCCGGGGCAGGCGCTGCCTTGGCAGCGGGTGCTTTCGCGGCTTTCTTCGCGGCCGGCTTCTTGGCTGCTTTCTTGGCGGCTGGCTTCTTCGCAGCGGGTTTCTTGGCAGCAGCCTTCTTGGCAGCCGGCTTCTTCGCCGCTACGGCCTTCTTGGCAGGCGCTTTCTTGGCCGCTGCCTTTTTCGCAGGCGCCGCTTTCTTAGCCGGAGCTGCCTTCTTCGCCGCCGCCTTCTTGGCCGGAGCGGCTTTCTTGGCCGGAGCGGCCTTCTTCGCAGCAGGTTTCTTCGCTGCTGCTTTCTTTGCCGGCGCCGCCTTCTTGGCCGGAGCCGCCTTCTTTGCTGCTACCTTCTTAGCGGGTGCAGCTTTCTTCGCGGGAGCGGCCTTCTTAGCGGCCGGTTTTTTTGCAGTTGCCATCATCTTCTCCTTGATCAATAAACAAAGAGCACTTCATGCGAGTTGGAGTGCATGAAGCGATCCATGGCGTTGGGTCTGGAACCCAGCGCCATGAACTCGGGTGCACAAGCTCCGTCAGCCGCAATGCGACCGGTCGTAGCATGTGGAAATCTGTTTGTCATCATTTTCAAGCTCAGTCCCAAGACAGGGCGCCGCCCGATTGGTACTCGATTACGCGCGTCTCGAAGAAGTTGCGCTCCTTCTTTAGGTCGATCATCTCGCTCATCCAGGGGAACGGATTGTCTTCGTTGGCGAACAAGGGCTCCAAGCCGATTTGGGTGGCGCGACGGTTGGCAATGTAGCGCAAGTAGCCTTTGAACATGGATGCGTTCATGCCCAATACGCCACGCGGCATGGTGTCCTCGGCGTAGCGATATTCCAGTTCGACCGCTGTTTCGAATAGGGCCTTGATTTCCTGCTTGAACTCGGGGGTCCACAGCAAGGGATTTTCAAGCTTGAGCTGGTTGATCAGGTCAATGCCAAAGTTGCAGTGCATGGATTCATCACGCAGGATGTACTGGTACTGTTCGGCGGCACCGGTCATCTTGTTCTGGCGACCGAGGGCCAGAATCTGGGCGAAGCCGACATAGAAGAACAAGCCCTCCATCAAACAGGCGAACACGATCAAGGACTTGAGCAGGGTCTGATCCGCCTGTGGTGTACCGGTCTTGAAGGCCGGATCCATGATGGCGCCGATGAAGGGAATCAGAAACTCGTCTTTGTCGCGAATCGACTTGACTTCGTTGTAGGCGTTGAAGATCTCGCTCTCGTCGAGTCCGAGCGACTCGACGATGTACTGGTAGGCGTGCGTGTGAATGGCTTCCTCGAACGCCTGACGCAAGAGGAACTGACGGCATTCAGGTGCCGTGATGTGGCGGTAAGTGCCCAATACGATGTTGTTGGCGGCCAGCGAATCGGCGGTGACGAAGAAGCCGAGATTGCGCTTGATGATGCGACGCTCGTCCTCGGTCAAGCCGTTGGGACTCTTCCACAAAGCGATGTCGCGGGTCATGTTGACCTCTTGCGGCATCCAATGGTTGGCGCAGCTCGACAGGTACTTTTCCCACGCCCACTTGTACTTGAAGGGAACCAGTTGGTTGACGTCGGTCTTGCCGTTGATGATGCGCTTGTCGGCGGCATTGACGCGGCCAGGGCTGGCGGGGCGGATGCTTGCGAGGGGGATGGTGGTGGTTGCACCGGACACCGCGGAAATGGTGGCGGCATCAGAGACAAGAGGCGGCTCCATCATGCGGCTGCTGTGTGAGCTGCGTGCAAGAGACAGTTGCGATGTGGGCTTGACTTCTTCGTCCCAGGTCAACATAAGAATTTCCAATCAGCGAATTATGAGAGCAACGAAATGAAATGCAAAGTGTTGATTCACATCGTCGTCACATTGTGTTGTGAAGTGTTGTGCATGTGCATCGCATCGCGACATGTCGTGATTCCGCGCGACGTGATGTGACGCGGCTTACTCATTGGCAGGATTCACACGTTGGATCATCGATGCCGCAAAACTTGATGTCGGTGGCGGCCTCGGATGCCATCTGCAAACGCGCCGCCGTCGCCGCCACGTCAATCGCGCTCACGCGGCTTGCAGGATTGGTGTCACGGTCGACGGTCACCGCGTTCATGCGGCCCGCCGTAACGGTGGACTTCTCCGCGTGGGTCGCCGACATGGTGCGCAGGTAGTAGGTCGTCTTGAGGCCGCGGACCCACGCCAGCTTGTAGGTCTCGTCCAGCTTCTTGCCGGACGCGCCGGCCATGTAGATGTTTAGCGATTGGGCCTGGTCAATCCACTTCTGGCGGCGCGCCGCGGCTTCCACCAGCCAGTGCGGCTCGATCTCGAACGCGGTGGCATACAGCGCCTTGATGTCGGCCGGCACACGATCAATCGGACCCAGTGAACCATCGAAGTGCTTTAGGTCCATCACCATCACATCGTCCCACAGGTCGAGTCGTTTAAGGTCGCGCACCAGGTAGTGGTTGATGATGGTGAACTCGCCCGAGAGATTGGACTTCACCGATAAGTTTCCAAAGCTGGGTTCGATCGACGCGTCGACGCCAACGATGTTCGAGATCGTGGCCGTGGGCGCAATGGCGGTGCAGTTGGAATTGCGCATGCCGTCGGTCGCGATCTTTTGCCGCAGTGAAGGCCAGTCCAGCGTGGTAGAGCGGTCTACCTCCAGATAGCCGCCGCGTTGTGTTGCCAGCAAGTCCAGTGTGTCGATTGGCAGCACGCCCTGGTCCCACAGTGAGCCTTTGTAGCTGCTGTAGGCGCCCCGTTCCCGCGCCAGTTCGGTTGACGCCCAGTAGGCGTAATAGCTGATCGCCTCCATCGACTGATCGGCAAACGCAACGGCCGCGTCGCTGGCATACGCGAGGCCCAGCTCATACAGACTGTCCTGAAAACCCATCAGCCCCAAGCCGACCGGCCGGTGCCGAAGGTTTGAGTTGCGGGCCTTCTTGACGGCGTAGTAGTTGATGTCGATCACGTTGTCGAGCATGCGCATCGCCGTGGTGATGGTCCTCTGCAATTTCGCATGGTCCAGGACCTGGGCGCCGGGGGAGTGGTCGTGGCCACTGGCAATCAGGTGCTGGCGCAAGTTGATCGAGCCGAGATTGCAGACCGCTGTCTCGGTGTCGCTGGTGTTCAGCGTGATCTCGGTGCAGAGGTTGGACGAATGAACCACCCCGACATGCTGTTGTGGCGAGCGGACGTTGCAGGCGTCCTTGAAGGTGATCCAAGGATGACCGGTCTCGAACAGCATGGTCAGCATCTTGCGCCACAGGTCGGCCGCTTGGACCACACGCGAGGGTTTGAGCTCGCCGGCGGCGGCGCGGTTCTCGTAGGCGACGTAGGCGCGTTCGAACTCGGCACCGATTTTGTCGTGCAGGTCCGGCACGCTGCTGGGCGAGAACAGGGTCCATTGGCCTTTTTCCATCACCCGGCGCATGAACAGGTCGGGAATCCAGTTTGCCGTGTTCATGTCATGGGTGCGCCGCCGATCATCCCCGGTGTTCTTCCTGAGATCCAGGAACTCTTCAATGTCGAGGTGCCAGGTTTCCAGGTAGGCGCATACCGCTCCCTTGCGCTTGCCGCCCTGGTTGACCGCCACGGCCGTGTCGTTCACCACCTTCAGGAAGGGCACGACACCTTGCGACTCGCCATTGGTGCCCTTGATGTGAGCGCCCAAGGCGCGAACGCGCGTCCAGTCGTTGCCCAGGCCGCCGGCAAACTTGGACAGCAGCGCGTTCTCCTTGATCGATTCATAGATGCCGTCCAGATCGTCCGGCACGGTGGTCAGGTAGCACGAGGACAACTGCGAGCGCAATGTTCCGCTGTTGAACAGCGTGGGTGTGCTGGACATGAAATCGAACGAGGACAGCACCTCATAGAACTCGATGGCGCGCGCTTCGCGGTCCACTTCACCCAGCGCTAAACCCATGGCGACACGCATGAAGAACGCCTGAGGTAGCTCGATGCGAACCTTGCCGACGTGCAGGAAGTAGCGGTCATAAAGCGTCTGCAAGCCCAGGTAGTCGAACTTCAGGTCTCGCTCGGCCTTGAGCGCGGCCGCCAACCTGGCCAAATCGAACTGCTGCAGCCGTTCGTCGAGCAGGCCGTTGGCGATGCCCTTGCCGATGAAGCCCGCGAAGTAATCGACGTAGGCCCGCGCCATGTCGGCCTGAGTCAAGTCTTCGCCCAGCACTTCCCGGGCGATGGTATGAAACAGCAAGCGGGCCGTGGCATAGGTGTAGTCGGGGTCACTCTCAATCAGTGTGCGGGCGGCCAGGATCGAGGCCTTGTAGACCTCTTCCATCGGCACGCCATCGTAGAGGTTGCGCACTGTCTCGGCCAGGATCGGCTCGGGTTTGATGTCCTCGCCAAGGCCGGCGCAGGCGGACTCGATCAGCCGGCGCAGACGAACAAGGTCAAGCACTGTGCGCTCGCCCCGATCCAAAGTGTGCAGCACGTGGATCGACTGAGGAAGCTGCGCGGCCGCCTTAACGCGCTCTTGGGTCCGCTTTTCGCGATACAACACATAGGCGCGCGCAATCTCGTGGTGTCCACCGCGCATCAAGCCCAGTTCAACCTGATCCTGGACATCTTCGATGTGAAAGGTGCCACCACCGGGGCGTGAGCGCACCAGCGCGCGAATGACGCCCTGCGTCAGCGCTTCCACCACGTCGCGCACACTGGCCGAGGCGGCACCCTGCGTGCCGTGGATGGCCAGAAAGGCTTTCATCATCGCCACCGCGATCTTGGCCGGCTCAAATGGAACGACGGCGCCATTGCGCCGAATGATCTGGTAATGATTGAGTGTGCTTTCAGGCGTCATCGTCGCGCTTGGTGCGCTGTGACGGGGGGTCGCGATGACGGGGTTCGTTGCCGTTGCTTGCGTTGCAGTGTGCACTGTCTCTCCTGTGTTGTTGCCGTGCCTGGTCTGGGCCAAGTGTGTCCTTGCTGGTGATTCGTGGAAGGCGGGCGGAGCTCGTCTTGGTGAACAGGACACACTATATATGGGGTATGAAGCGAATTCAAGCCACTACCGGTAGTGTATTACCCGAAGTTGGTTCGAGACGATGCGGGCGCAATAACCGAGCCCTCAGGCTGGTCAATTCTGGTGATCGGACCGAAGCTCGAAAACTTTGGCGTGTCAGCGAGCGGCGTCGGGTCGGCGGTCGAATCAAGCGGCGTCGTCGGCGGACTCGTTGCCGTGCGGCGTATCGATGTTGAGCCGGGCGATTCGATAGCGCATCTGCCGCAAGCTTAGACCCAAGCGGGCGGCGGCGGCAGTCCGGTTGAATCCGGTTTCGTTGAGGGCCTGTATCAGGATTCGCCGTTCCTGCTGATCCAGGTGGCCTTGTAGATCTCTGGGGATCTCGCTTTGGGGGTCGGAGGCGCGTTGTTGACGGACCACCGCCAGCGGCGCGGTGGGGTTTGGGTCTCGCATCACCAGTTCGATCTGCAAGCTGTCGTCTTCGCTCAACGCGAGGGCTCGGTGGAGCAGATTTTCCAGTTCGCGCACGTTGCCGGTTAGCGGATCGAGCGCGAGTTGCGCCAACACCGAGTCCGACAGGGTGGGCACGGGCATACCCGATTCGGCGGCAATGCGGTGGAGCAAAGCCTTACACAGCGCCGGCAAGTCATCGCGGCGGTCGCGCAGCGGGGGAATAGCGATTTCGATGACGTTGAGCCGGTAATACAGATCCTGTCGAAACCTCCCTGTCAGCACTTCAGTGGCCAGGTACTTGTGCGTGGCGCTGATGATGCGCACGTCGACCGGTTCCTCCTGGGTTGAACCAATCGGGCGCACGCAGCGCTCCTGGATGGCGCGCAACAGCTTGGATTGCATCGCAATCGGCAGGTCGCCGATTTCGTCGAGGAACAGGGTCCCGCCTTTGGCCGCCTGAAAGAAGCCGATCCGATCTTGCGTCGAGCCGGTGTACGAGCCTTTTCTTGCGCCAAAAAACTCGGCTTCCAGCAGGTGTTCGGGGATCGCGCTGCAATTCACGGCCACCAGGGGACCATTGGCGCGGTGGCTGTTGGCATGGATGGCGGCGGCCACCAACTCCTTGCCGGTACCTGATTCGCCGCTGACCAGAACCGGGGCCATGCTGCGGGCGACTTTCACAATTCGCTCCTTCACCAAGCGCATGCCTGCGGAGTCACCCACCAGTCGCGACAGGGCGGTCTCGCCGCTGAGGCCGCGTCCCGGTTGCTCTGCCACGCCGGGCGCCGCCGTCACGCCGCGATTGGGCTGGCCGGGTCGCGCCAACGCGTCCTGGACTGCTGACGCGATCACGGTTCGGAACTGCTTGAGGTCAACCGGTTTGGTCAGGTAGTCGAAGGCACCGGCCTTGAGGGATTCGACCGCGTTCTCCGCTGAACCATAAGCTGTGATGACGACGCAGCGTTCTGGCCGGTGTTGGTCGCGCAGGCGTTGAATCAGTTGCATGCCAAGACCATCGGGCAGGCGCATATCGGTGATCACCACGTCAAAGCGCTTCTCGCCCAGATGCTGCCAGGCTTCCTGCAGGCTTTCCGCGGCGTCAACCCGGTAGCCCTCGCGCAGCAAGGTCAACTCATACAGGGTTCGCAAGTCCGGTTCGTCGTCGACGACGAGGATCTGGGCCGTGGTCAGGGGCGTGCTGGTTGCCATGGTGTCACATCATCTTGGTCGGTCGGCAGGTCAATGTCGACTTTGGAAACCATTGGACCGAAGGTCACAATGAACTCGTTTCCGTCCAGTTCGGCACTGCGAACCTTGCGCGGAGAACGCAGATAGGAAATGGAGGCGCCGTGTCCCTCGCACAACTCACGGCAAATATACAGGCCCAGACCCGTGGAGCGACTCTCGGAAGAAAAGAAGGGCTCGAACAGGTGCCGCTCGACCGACGGTTCCAGAGGTGGACCATCGCTCCACACGGACAGCCGCGCCGGCCGACCGGCGGTCTTGCGGGTGGAGACAAGAACACTGTCAATCTGCCCGCTGGCGTAGCGCTTGGCGTTGTCCAAGAGATTGACCAGGATGCGGCGTAAATGCTCGGATTCAAACGAGACCTCCGTGCCGCCGGAGGACAAGGACAGCCGCAACAAGTGGTCGCTGGCGGTTTGCTGCTGCCAATCGCGGCAAATTCGCTCTACCGCGCCATTGAGCATCAGGCGACGCGACGCGATGGTGCCCTCTCGGTTCTGAACTCTGGAAACGTCCAGCACCTCTTCGACAATCTTCTCCAACCTCTTGGCGTTTTGCTGAATCATCAGCGTGAGTCGCTTCTGGCGCACATCGGTCAGATCCTCGTCAAGCAGATCGTTGGCTTGGGCGATCGCGGCCAGGGGGTTGCGGATCTCGTGCGCGACCGCCGCCGACAGGCGACCCATGCTGGCCAGCTTGTCGGTGCGCAGGCGCGCTTCCATTTCTCGTTGGTCCTGCAGAAACATGACACATAGGGACTCGGCGTTTTCCCCTTGGGCGCCGGTCAACTGGGTGCGCACCCGCACCCGCTGCGCGCCGTGGCCGGGGATGGTGAGCGTAATGTCGTGTTGCGCTGCCTGCACGCCGGAAAAACTCTGTTTCATCACGTCAACCAAAGCTTGCCAGCCTACCACCGCGGTCAAATCGAACGAGCTCGCGCGCAGTGCAGGTTCTGACCCCAGCAGGCGGCGCGCTGCCGGGTTGGCGGCGCGGACCAGGCCCTGGCGGTCGGCGACCAGCACACCATCGGTCAGGGATTCGATCACCAGTGCGTTGACCTCGCGCTGCACACGTACCGCCAATTGACTTCGGTGTACTTTGAGTTCTTCGCGCGCCAGCCGGGTCGCGATCTGGTGCGACAGGAACGAGATGACAAAGCAGCCGGCGCCGGTAAGGGCCGCTTGTAGGAACTGCGCCGTCGCATCACCATGTGTCTGCAGTGCCGTCCAAGCCGCCCCAAGCAGTAACAACAAGGTCACGCCCGCGGCCGCTCCCAGGGCCAGCAGCAGTGAACCCAGCACACTGGCCATGAGCACCGGCAGCGCAAACAGGGGGGCATAGTTGATGTTTGCCCCTTGCAGCCATTGCAGGGCAGCAAAGGCCGCTATGTCCACCCCGATGGTGGCGATGGACGAGAAGCTGATGGATCGCACCAGGCGCCTCGGGCGGGCTGTGAACCTGAAGGCCAGTGTGCTCACCAGGTAACCCAGACAGACCAGTATCAGGGTGGTGTCCCGGCTCGATCCGAGCGCCAGGATGGTGCCCTGCAACAGCAACAACACCAGGCCAAGGGTGACTCTGGCGGTCATGAAGCCGCGCCAGAGTCGGTCAAACTCGTGCGGGCGTCCGTCTGGCTCGTGGGCGTCGGGGTCCAGCCACGCTTGGTCAAACCAGGAGCGCGCGTCAGATCCGTCCGGCATTCACGGCTCCGAACGGTTCAGGTGCTCGACGCTACAGTAGCTTCCCAGCTTGCCGACCACCGCTTCGGCCGCCGGGACGTGCATGGCGCACTGATGACACCTGATCATTTCCAGTGGCAATGGCTCGGATTTGGCCTTGCCTCGCAGGGACGGGCCCGCTTCAGGCGGTGTGCGCTGGGTACGCCATAGCCACACCCCAAGAACCAATACCGCCAGGGCAATCAAGAACTTCATGCGGGGCGACCAAGAATGATTTCGAGCACGAAGCGCGATCCAACGTAGGCCAGAAACAGCAAACCCGCGCCGATATACAGGACCCGCACCGCCCGCCGGCCACGCCATCCAAATCGTGCGCGACCGACCAGCAGCACCGCGAAAGTCAACCAGGAAAGCAGCGAGAAGACGGTTTTGTGATCCCACTTCCAGGTCACACCGCGGCCGTAAAGGTGTTCGCCAAACGCAATACCCACCAGCAAGGTGGCCGAAAGCAGCAGAAAACCGGCACCGACAAATCTGAAGGTCAGTCGCTCCAGCGTGAGCAAGGGCAAACCGCTGTGCGGATCGACCGCCAGCCGGATGCGTTCTTCGGTCCTGGTCATGAACCAAGCGTGTACCACGGCGGTTCCAAACAGGCCATATGAGGCAATGCCCAACGCCCAGTGCAGCGGTAGCCAGGCCGAGGCGTTGGCGTGCAGGGCGGTGCCAGGAAATACCAGCGCCAGCAAGACCGAGGCAGCACCCAGAATCGCCAGCGTCCAGCGTGTCTCAAGCTGTGGGTAGACGTGGCTCTCCACCGCGTACACCGCAGCCACCAACCAGGCGGTTACCGACAGCGCCGGCGCAAATCCAAACTTGGGCGTGCTACCCAGCAGGCCGACCAGCAAGACGGCACCGTGCAGCAACCAGGCCAGCAACACGGCGCCGCGCAAGGCCCAGTCATGGAGCCGTCGCGTCCCGGCGGCGGAGACCAGGTAGGCCGCGGCTGCGGCGACGGCCAATCCGACATTCAGGGCAGAGCCGCCAGCCAGGGCGGCGGGCAGGGCCAGGGCGGGACTAGTCATGGTTGGGCCTCGTGCGTGCATCCCGTTGCCCCAGGGCCCGGTTCGCCACGGGTGTGCCCATCGGGCGCAAGTTCAATCGGGTGAAGGTGGCCTGGGTTCGCATACCGCGAGTCTACCGCTGACCCAGGCGCTTGCGAAGCTGCGGCCATCAGTGTGACAGCCAGGGCAATCAGGGCCATCCGTGCCAAACATTCCTTGGTATAGTTGACCGTGACACCCGGATGTGACCGCGTGACACGCGCCACAGCCTCCCTTTAGCGCCTTGCAGATGGCCAACCTCAAGTTGGCTCCCAACCCAAGTCCCACCAGGCGGACACCCACCATGGCTTCAGCCCTTACCGACAAACTGTCCCGACTCGTCAAAGAGATCCGGGGCCAAGCCCGTATTACCGAGTCCAACGTGGCCGATATGCTGCGTGAGGTTCGAATGGCCTTGCTGGAGGCCGACGTGGCGCTACCGGTGGTTCGTGAGTTCATAGCCCGTGTCAAGGAGCGGGCCTTGGGGCAGGAAGTGCTGGGTTCGCTCTCGCCGGGTCAGGCGCTGGTGAGCATTGTCAACAAAGAGTTGGCCGCCACCATGGGCGATGGTGTGAGTGACATCAACCTGGCCGCCCAGCCCCCCGCGGTGATTCTGATGGCCGGCCTGCAAGGTGCGGGCAAGACCACGACCACCGCCAAGTTGGCCAAACACCTGATCGAAAAGCGCAAGAAGAAGGTCCTGACGGTGTCCGGCGACGTGTACCGCCCGGCGGCGATTGAGCAATTGAAGACGGTCACCGCGCAGGCGGGAGCGCAGTGGTTCCCCAGCTCGGCGGACCAGAAGCCAGTCGACATCGGACTTGCCGCGCTGGATTACGCCCGCAAGCATTACTTCGATGTACTGCTGGTGGATACCGCCGGGCGGCTCGCGATTGACGAGGCCTTGATGCGGGAAATCAAGGAGTTGCACGCGGCGCTGAATCCAGTCGAGACGCTGTTCGTGGTGGATGCGATGCAGGGCCAGGATGCCATCAACACTGCCAAGGCCTTCAAGGAAGCCTTGCCGTTGACCGGCATCATTCTGACCAAGACCGATGGTGACTCACGTGGTGGGGCTGCTCTGTCGGTGCGACAGATTACCGGTGCGCCGATCAAGTTTGCCGGCATCAGTGAAAAACTCGACGGATTGGAAGTGTTTGATGCCGAGCGTCATGCCGGGCGGATTCTCGGCATGGGCGACATCCTGGCCTTGGTGGAGCAGGTCACCTCCGGTGTCGACATGGCGGCCGCGCAGAAATTGGCGGCCAAGGTCAAGAGCGGCGCTGGTTTTGATCTGAATGACTTTCTGGCCCAGCTTCAACAGATGAAACAGATGGGTGGCTTGTCGAGTCTGATGGACAAGTTGCCCGCCGCCATGGCGGCCAAGGCCGGGCAGGTCGACATGAACCGCGCCGAGAAAGACATCAAGCGCAAGGAGGGCATCATTCAAAGCATGACGCAACTGGAGCGCCGCAAGCCTGAATTGATCAAGGCCACCCGCAAGCGCCGCATCGCGGCAGGTGCCGGCGTGCACGTTCAGGAAGTCAATCGCTTGCTCAAGGAGTTCGAGCAAATGCAGGACATGATGAAGAAGATGAAGGGCGGCGGCATGATGAAGTTGATGAAGCGCATGGGCGGCATGAAAGGCATGCCGAAAATGCCTTTCTGAGACCTTGCGGGACAGACCAAAGTTACACGAAGTGAACTTTGCTCTGTCCCCAACGGATCAGTGCTCGGCGTGGTCGCCGAGCAGCTCGCCGCGTAGCGAGTAGCTGCGGGTCTCGGTGATCCGCACGTCAATCAGTTGGCCAACCAGCGAGGAGGGGCCCTTGAAGTTGACCACGCGGTTGCATTCCGTCCGGCCCATCAGCTCGGCCGAGTCACGAGTCGATGGACCCTCCACCAAGATGCGCTGAACCGTTGCCAGCCGACTTTCGCTGATCCGGCGCATGCTCGCATCCACGACCGACTGCAGATGTTGCAGCCGCCTGAGCTTGACGTCTTGCGGTGTGTCGTCGGCCAGGTTGGCCGCCGGGGTTCCTGGACGTGGGCTGAAAATGAAGCTGAATGAGTTGTCAAAGCCGACATCGTCGATCAGCTTCATCAGCCGGTTGAAGTCCTCATCGGTCTCGCCGGGGAAGCCCACAATGAAGTCGCTGCTCAGGGCCATGTCTGGCCGGATGGCGCGCAACTTGCGTACTGTTGATTTGTATTCCATGGCGGTGTAGCCGCGCTTCATCGCCATCAGGATGCGGTCCGACCCGTGCTGAACCGGCAAGTGCAGGTGGCTCACCAGTTTGGGCACCTTGTCGTAGACCGCAATCAGGGCCGGGGTGAACTCGTTGGGATGGCTGGTGGTGTAGCGNNCCCAGCAAGGTCACCTCGCGCACGCCTTGGTCCGCCAGGCCTGCGATTTCTTCCAGCACATCGTCAAATGGTCGGGAGACCTCTTCGCCCCGGGTGTAGGGCACCACGCAGTAGCTGCAATACTTGGAGCAACCTTCCATGATGCTAACGAAGGCGCTGGCACCGGTGACTTTGGCGGGTGGCAAGTGGTCGAATTTTTCGATCTCGGGAAAGCTGACGTCCACCTGCGCATGACCAAGCAATTCGCGCCGCGCCAGCAGGTCTGGTAGCCGATGCAGGGTCTGCGGGCCAAATACCACATCCACAAACGGCGCGCGTTGGACAATTGCGGCGCCTTCCTGACTGGCCACACAGCCCGCCACGCCAATGCGCACGCCTTTCTTGGCCAGATGTCGGACGCGTCCCAAGTCGGAAAAGACCTTCTCTTGCGCCTTTTCACGTACCGAGCAGGTGTTGAACAGGATCAGGTCTGCTTCCTCGACATCCTTGGTGGCGGTGTAGCCTTCGGCCGCGTGCAGCACATCGACCATTTTGTCGGAGTCGTACTCGTTCATCTGGCAACCAAAGGTCTTGATGAATACTTTCTTGCTCATGATGGTCGTCCGATCTGACGGTGATGGCTCGAACTGTCAGGCCCCGCAGGCGGGGGCAGAAGAACTTGGTGGCGCTTCACGGATTCGAACCGCGGACCTGTGGATTATGATTCCATCGCTCTAACCGACTGAGCTAAAGCGCCGTAGGCATTTGACTAACACCTGAGCCCAGAATTATAGCGCACGGATTGAACGAATCCGGCGGGCGTGGCGCTCGCTGGACTTAGCCCCGAAGTGGACAACCCAGCGTATCAGTTGATGTGAAAATTCCGCGATGACTCCGCAAGACATGCCTGACCACCACCTGATGATCGCCTATGCGGCGGGTGACGCAGCGGCTTTCGACGCCTTGTACGCTCGGCACGAGGGGGCCATGTACCGGTTCGTGCGGCGCGTGTTGGGGCCGGCGCTGGCGTCCCAGGCGGACGAAGTGTTTCAAGATACCTGGTTGCGCATCGTCACCGCGCGCGCGAGTTTTTCCCCGCAGGGCGCCAGTTGGCGCACCTGGGCTTTCACCATTGCACACCATGCGGCAATGGATCGGCTGCGCGTGAGCGGACGCGAAGTCAGCATGGAGAGCTTGGGCGGGGACGACGCGGGTGATCCACTCGATTGGTTGCAGGGGGCGCTGGACGGTGCGCACCCGTCCACAGAAGACGTGGCCTTTTGGCGCGCGGCCGGTCAACAACTCCTGACTTGTCTTGACCTATTACCGTCTCTGCAACGCGCTGCGTTCCTGTTGCACCATGAAGACGGTGCCAGTGTTGAAGAGTTGGCCCGCAGTTTGGGGCTTGGATTTGAGACGGCCAAGAGTCGCTTGCGTTATGCATTGCAGAAGCTGCGCGGATGTATGAGCGCCTATTTGGTGGTGTTGGAGCCAGGGCCATGACGGAACTGCGCGATGCACGATTCAAGCGTGCTCTGGAACATGCGCCCGATGCGGCGCTACGGCCCGACCGGGCTACTCGTAGTGCTATAAAAAAGGTAGCATTGAGGGCCGCTGCGATGGCCGACGCGAAGCGTGTGACTGCGCCCTTCGGTGAGTCCGCGTGGCGTCGATCAGTGCGTCGATTGGTGCGTTGGTGGACCCATCCACCGGCCCACTCAAGCGCGATGCCTTGGAACGCCGCGCTGGCCACGGTGGTGCTGGCCAGCCTGGTTACGGTGTTGTGGTACGAGCGACCGGTCCCGCAGGCTGTGCGGGATGATGCGCCAGCGCAAGGCGGCGAGCGAAGCGTGGCTGATTCGGCCGCCACTGCATACACCCCACCGTCACCGCTGGTGTCCGGGCCGACCAGCCCGGCACCACCTGCCCCCGCTGCTCGAGCACAGACGCCGCGTTCGCAGGACGTCAATCGACCTGTGCCGCCGACCAAGCATGAGGTCATTCCGAGTGAGCCCCAAGCCGCAGCGGTGCCAGAGTCCTTAGCCAAGGCCGGCGAGGCACTTGGTCAGGCCACAGTTGAGCGGAGGCACGTACCGGAGCTGGCAGCACCGGTGGTACCCGCGGCTACGGCCGCCGCTAAAGCCACCCCACATCGGTCCGAAGTCCGAGAGCTTGAACCAGATCAAGACAAACGTCGCGCCGACGCGGCGGCCCGCAGTGTGACGCAGCAGCCGGCGCGACAAATTCGTGTGGACTGGAATGACCTGAGCGTTCAGCGCTCGGGATCGCCCCTGGTGCTGTCCAGCGCGCAAGCCAGTCGCTTGGTGACGCTGTTGCAGACAGTGAACCTGCGCGCGACCGAAGCCCGCGATCCGGAGCCGTCGGCCGCGACCCGTCTCGAACTGTCACGTCGCGGCGAGCGAGTGGCGACTATTGAGCTGGGTGATCGCTGGCTGCGCTGGACGCCGGTCGGCACCGACCCTCGCGGCACCTTGACTGGTCGGGCGTCGGTGGCGCAGTGGGAAGCGATCCAGGATGAGCTGGAACGCCTGGGATTGCAGGCTCCTTGAGCGCGGTGGCGGTCCGGTTCTGGCAGCGCGCTGGCTCAGGCGTTCTTGAACGCGGCTTTGCGCTTGTTGACGAAGGCGTCCATGCCTTCCTTTTGGTCCGCAGTGGCGAACAGGGCGTGGAACATGCGCCGCTCGAACATGATGCCGTCGCTCAGCGTTCCTTCAAAGGCCCGGTTGATCGACTCCTTGGCGGCCATGGTGGCCATCTGTGAATAGTCGCAAATCATCAGTGCGGCGGCCAGCGTTTCTTCCATGAGCTTGTCCAGCGCGACCACCCGGCTGACCAGGCCGGCGCGTTCAGCCTCCGTGGCGTCCATCATGCGGCCGGTCAGTGCCAGATCCATGGCCTTGGCCTTGCCGATGGCGCGCGGCAGGCGCTGCGTGCCGCCGGCGCCAGGAATCACGCCGAGCTTGATCTCGGGTTGACCAAAGCGCGCGTTGTCGGCGGCGATGATGAAGTCGCACATCATCGCCAGCTCGCAGCCGCCGCCAAGTGCGAAGCCGCTGACTGCCGCGATCACCGGCTTGCGGATGCCGCGGATCTGCTCCCAATTACGGGTGATGTAGTCGTCGCGGTACACGTCGGCAAAGCTGTAGCCGGCCATCGCGGCGATGTCGGCGCCGGCAGCGAAGGCCTTCTCGCTGCCGGTGATGATCATGCAGCCGATCNNTGCTTGGGGCGGTTCAGCGTGATCACGCCAATTTTTTCGGCCTCGACGCGGACATGGATGAGTTCGTGGTTCATGGGACTCCAGTGAAGTATTGGGCAGACGCAAACTATAAGCGCGCCGCCAGGCGGTCACGGCCTGCCGACAAGTGCGGGCCTGATCAAGTCGGTGCGTCTACGCGCCCAGCCAGTGATCGAGCTTGACCTTGTCGGCCGATGTCAGGCGGCAGGTCTTGTCATCCTTGGGGATGCTTAGCGGCAGTCTAAGCAGGCGTTTGTCGCGGGCAAGCAGCGCGGTCACAGCGGTGGCGCGCGCCAGGTACAGGGGCAATTCTTCGAGGCGGGCCAGGCGCCAACCGGTGCGATCCTTGCCGCTGGCAGGCTCGATGCCGAGCCATTCATCCCCGGATGAAAAACCGGCTTGTTCGCAAGCACCGCCGCGCAGAACGGTCTTGATCTTGATGCCCGCCGTCTCGTCTACCCGCAGTCCCAGGCGCTGGGCAATCTGCGAGTCTTCTTCCAGCACGGCAACGCCATGTGCTTGCAGCAGCGTCTTGACCGGCAGTTCGTCGGTACCGTGCACCCACTGCGCCAGCTCTTTCGAAAAGGACCGCTTGGCCAGCAGAGCGAGCACCGCCTCCAGGTCGTGCTGGGTCATTGGACCGGCGTTGCAGCGCTGCCAGAGCGCGCGCATCACGTCGTCGAGCGTGGTTCGCCCTTCGGCGCGCAACGTCAGGTCCAGACACAAGGCAAGCAGCGCGCCTTTTGTGTAGTAGCTGACGGTGGCATTGGGCGTGTTTTCATCCTGGCGGTAGTACTTCACCCAGGCGTCGAAGCTGGCTTGCGCCACCGATTGGACCAGGCGCCCGGGGGTCTGCGCCACCTGATTGAGGGTCTTGGTGAGCAGCTTGAGGTAGGTCGCGTTGTCGATCAGGCCGGCGCGGCGAAGGATCAGGTCGTCGTAATAGCTGGTGAAGCCTTCAAAGAACCACAGCAACTGGGTATGGTTTTCGGTTTGGTAGTTGTAGCGGGCGAATTCAAAAGGTCTGAGTCGCTTGACGTTCCAGGTGTGGAAGTACTCGTGGCTGATCAGTCCGAGCAAGGTGGTATAGCCCTCGGGCTGTTTGCTGCCCGCCGGCCCCAGGCTGGGCCCGCTCAGGCGCGGCAGGTCCTTGCGGGTGCAGATCAGGGCGGTTGAGTTGCAATGCTCCAGGCCGCCGTAGCCATCGTCGACGGCATTGAGCATGAAGACGTAACGCCGGTGCGGCACCTTGGCGGCCTGGCGGCCCCGAGGCTTGGCACCATGCCAGAACGCGATTTGCGCTTCGCAGATCTTCTGCGTGTCCGCCAACAATTTGGCGCCGTCGAAGCTCGGCGGCGCACCGCTGACCACGAATTGGTGCGCGATGCCACCGGCGGTGAAAGAGCCGCTCCAGAACGCACCCATTTCGACTGGCGAGTCCACCAGTTCATCGTAGTTGGCGGCCTGGTAACGACCAAACCCGCTCTTCAGGGTCTTGGTGGCGAGCAGTCCCGTGGCGACTTGCCAGTTGGCCATGCAGCGGTGGGCAATCAGGTCCAGCGTGTGCACCGCTGCCTCTTGTCCCTCGACCCGAAGGAAGACACTGGTGCCGTTGANNTGAAGGTTCTTCGAGAACTCCCGAATCAGGTAGCTGCCTGGAATCCAGACTGGCAAAGCCAGCACCTGCTGTGCTGCCGGTTTGCTCACGGTGAGGGTGATTCTGAACAGATGGGCGTTCAGGTCGCCAGCCTCCACGCTGTAATGGATGGTGGCCAATGTCTGAGTAGGAGGAGTCATGTGCGGGAACTGCTGTCAATCAGGGGGAGGGGGCGACGCGCCTACCTGGCCCGGGACATCCGGGCATTGGGCAATGGGCCATCCGGTCTGGCTGCAACGCGCGATCTTGTGTGGGCGCCGCACGCACTCAGGACTGCATCAATGCTTCACCTCGGACAAGAACTTTTCGATTTGCTTGGTATCGAGGGCGCCCGGAACGCGTGAGCCGTCGGCGAACAGCAGCGTCGGTGTGCCCGTGATGCGGTGCTTGCGACCCACTTCGACGTTGCGCTGGATGGCGGTGATGTCGCAGTTGGCTGCGGCGGGCGGTTGGTCACGCACCATCCAATCCTGCCACGCCTTGCCACGGTCTTTGGCGCACCAGATTGCCTTGGACTTCTCCAACGAGTCAGGTCCGAGAATGGGGTAGAGGAACATATGAACCGTGACGTTGTCGACCTTCTGGAGGTCGCGCTCGAAGCGTTTGCAATAGCCGCAATTGGGGTCTTCAAACACAATCAGCTTGCGCTTGCCGCTGCCACGAACAATGGTGAACGCGTCCTTCAGCGGCAGTTCGTCGACGTTGATCGCCGTCAGCTTGTCGATTCGCTCCTCGGTCAAATTGCGTCGCTGCCGGGTGTCAATCACGCTGCCCTGAATCAGGAAGTTGCCCTCGGGATCGGTGTAAAAAATATCCGTGCCATTGACACGAATCTCGTACAAACCTGGCACCGGACTCTTGCTGACTTCGTCGATCTTTTGAAATTGGGGAATCCGTTCCGCCAGGTTCTTGCGCAGGGTGGCCTCCTGGCCCATGGCCGATCCCCCCACCAGAAGCACTAAGGCCGTCGCAAGGGCACGCGTGATGTTCATTGTTTCGTCCTAATCATTTTTCTATACCACGCTCACCAGAGCGTCGCTCGTCAAGTGCCCATGGCCTGTCGGGCCACCCATTTCTTGATCATGCCACTGCGATCAAACCCGTTCATGCCTGCATTTCGCAGCGATTGCCAGCCCATGCCAGGTTGCGCGAACAGTTGCTGCAACCCGTGCATGGTCATTGCGGTGCGTTGTACCCCGGCGCGGCGCGCTCGCTCATAACGTCGCAACAGCTTAGGGTCGCCGATACCGCGCCAATACTCGCGCGCCCGCAGAATTTCGGTCAGCACCGCCGCATCCTCCAGCCCAAGGTTCAAGCCCTGTCCCGCCAGCGGGTGCACGGTGTGGGCCGCATCGCCCGCCAGGGCCCAGGCCTTACCCTGCGTGTTGCCAATCCACCGGTCGACCTGGGCCAGTTGCAGCGGCCACATCCCCTTGTCGCCGGCCATTTCGAGGGTGCCCAAAGCGGAGCCGCTGACCGTTTCAAGCTCTTGACACAAGGCGTGATCGGAGCGGGCCATCAATTCTGCCGCGCGCTCCCTCAGGACAGACCATACAAAGGCCACGGAGTTCCCCGGCGGGCCTTCCATCGGCAGAAATGCCAGAATCTCCCCGCCGGCAAACCACTGGCGGGCGATTTGTCCGTGGGGCACCTGGCAGCGCAGGCGGCCGGCGATGGCGACCTGGGGATAGGGCGTGACCGCGTTGCGTATGCCCAGTTCCTCTCGGGCCGCGCTGGCCTTGCCTTCGCACGCCACGGTCAACGCGGCGTCACACGGCTCAGTCAACAGTTCCACGAGGGGCTGGAAACGCATGGCCTCAGCCAGCCTGGCCTCCAGCGCCGGTACGTCCACGATCCAGGTCAAAGCGTCGACTCCTTGTGCGTCGGCGCTGAAGGACACGCTTCCGCCGGCGTCGCCATGAACTTCCATTTGTCTGACCGCGGTTGCGAATTCGGCGTCGGGCCAGACTCGCAGCGATTCCAGCAAGGCTTTGGACTTGGCGTTGAGGGCGTAGGCTCGCACATCCCGAACCGCTGGGGCGGCCAAAGCGGCGCCGATACCGACCAGGCCGACCCGCATGCGTTCCTGGCCAAGCAGCAGGGCCAGCGTGCGGCCCACGATGCCGGCGCCACGAATACATACATCAAAGGGTCGCGTCATGCGTCGATTGTAGAAGCCGGTACAAATCCCCCACCGTGACTTTGACCTCCGCCTGCGGCCGGACTCGCCGTGATGCGGCATCTCACACGATGGGGAAGGCGCCGGTTCGACCCGGACCAAACGCGGAGTCGGAATTCAGTGGCGTGGGTGTGGTGGACTCTGGCTCAAGAAATCGAATTGGCCGGCGTGTGCGCGAGGACATTGTCGCGAGCAAGCCAGACAGCTCGGAAATGACTTGCCTGGGGTCAGGAATCTTCTCCGACAGCAGGACCGCCGTGACGTGAAACTGCAGGGTGACTTCGGGTGTGAGGCCTGGCAACGGAATCAGGCCAGATGCGATCAGCTTGACCATTCGTTCGGACAGCGCCTGACGCGACGTTATGCCTTCAATGATCAGACCGAATCGCGCGTTGCCGACGCGACCGGCCGGGTCGACATCGCGCAGAACCCGGTGCAGTTTGATCACGGCCCGCAGCAGGCACTGTTCGGCGGTGGCATCGCCGTAAACCAGTTTGATGCGTTCGTAGTTGACCACGTCGACCAGCACCACGGCCGCTGGCTCCTTGTGTTCGCTGGCGCGAATGACGACAGCCTGTAGTTGCTTGGCAAACAGCTCTTCCGTCAACAAACCGGTCAATGCGTCCTGGCTCGGCAGGTGTTCCACTCGCGTCTCGACTTCCTTGCGTTCGCGCAGGCGCAGGTTGAGTGTGTGCAGCAAGAGTGGAGCCGTCAGCGCCGCCGTTGCAACCAATACATAGTGTCCGAGCCACGTGCTCGGAATCATCCCCTGAGATTGCATTAGCGACACCAATAGGACCAGCCCCTGCGGCGCGTAGGACACCGCCAACCAAGGGGCCGCGGGATTCTTGCGCTGCCACGCCAAGGCGGTGGCGATCAAACCCAGTATCGGGGCGACCCCGATGGCGGTCGCGTAGCCGAGGAACGACACCGGCCGGTCCAGTACCCAATACGAAGGCGTCAGCGCGATCGCGGCCCAGCCAAACACCGTCAGCAACTTGTCAAAGCGCGTGTGCGCCAGGGACAGGGCACACACGTGTCTGACAAAGAACATCGTTGTTCCCAGGCCCAACAGGGGCAACACCGCATAGGAGCTGTCCGACCACCTGGGTGACTGCGGCCAAAGGAATTGCGCACACAAACCCGACACCGTGCCGATGACGACCGCCATCAGCAAGCAGTACAGGGCGTACCAACCTTCAGTCTGGTTGCGGTGTTCCACGAATTGCACGCCGCACCAGGCTGACAACATCAGCAGCGAACCAATGATCAGCCCCAGTATGAGGTATTCAAGGTCGCGGCGCTGCTCCTGCGCGGCTGTGTCGGCGATCCGTATCGGCAGGTCCAGACCCCTGAAGTTGTGGACCTGCAGGTAGATGTCCTGGGTCGACTTGGCGCCGACCCGGACCTGGAACTCTGGGTAGAGGCCCATTCTCGGCCAATCGGTGACGGGCACCAGGTCCCCGGCGCTGCGCCGAAACCAGCCGCCGGCGCCGCTTTTTTGGTAGACACTGACCCGGTCAAGGTAGGGCAGGGGAATGGCAAGTGTCCAATCACCGCTGACGCCGCTGGTGTTGACCAGCCTGAGTTGAACCCACAGCGCCTTGGACCCACCGATATCGTGAAACGTGGTGCTGGGCACTGTGGAAAACAGTCCCGGCGCCGCGCGCGACACCTTGTCAATGTCGGCATCGCCAGTGGGGTCGACCCAGACGCTGATCGGCGCGTTCAATTCAAGCGCCCCGGACCCCGCATCAAGCTTGATGGCGACCGGCTGACCCGTGCCAGGTGGTGACGTGTTCGCCAGCGCCGCACCGCCACCCCAGAGCGCGAGCAAACAAGGCAGAACGGTGCATCGAATACACTTGAGCGCTTGATTCTTGAGGTATCGCATGAGTTTGAAGTGTGGCATTGTAGGCTTGCCCAACGTCGGAAAATCCACGTTGTTCAACGCCCTGACCAAGGCGGGTATTGCCGCGGAAAATTACCCCTTTTGTACGATTGAACCCAATGTGGGCATCGTGGAGGTGCCCGATCCGCGTTTGGCGGCGCTGTCCGCCATTGTGAAGCCAGAACGCGTCCAGTGCGCGATTGTCGAGTTTGTTGACATTGCGGGTCTGGTGGCGGGAGCCAGTCAGGGTGAGGGCCTGGGCAACCAGTTTCTGGCGCACATTCGTGAGACCGACGCCACCGTCAATGTGGTGCGATGCTTCGAAGACGAAAACGTGATTCACGTCTCCGGCAAAGTCGATCCGATCTCCGACATCGAGGTGATTCAGACCGAATTGTGCCTGGCGGACCTGAGCACGGTCGAGAAGTCCTTGCACCGCCACACCAAAACCGCGCGTTCGGGTGACAAAGATGCGGCCAAGCTGGTCGTGCTGCTGGAGAAGTGTCAAGCCGCGCTGAACCAGGGTCAGCCCGTTCGGGCGTTGGACTTCAGCAAGGACGACCAGGCCCTGGTCAAGCAGTTTTGTCTGATCACGGCCAAGCCCGCCATGTTTGTTGCCAATGTGGCCGAGGATGGATTCGAGGACAACCCCTTTTTGGATCGCTTGCGCGAGTACGCCGCCGCGCAGAACGCCCCGGTGGTGGCGATTTGCGCCAAGATCGAAGCCGAAATGGCCGATATGGAGGACGAGGACAAACGGATGTTCCTCGCCGAGATCGGTCAGAGCGAACCCGGGCTGAACCGCCTGATCGTGGCAGCCTACAAGTTGCTCGGGCTGCAGACCTATTTCACGGCCGGCGTCAAAGAGGTGCGCGCCTGGACCATCCACATCGGGGACACCGGCCCGCAGGCAGCGGGGGTTATTCACACGGACTTCGAGCGTGGCTACATACGAGCCCAGACGATTGCCTTTGACGACTTTGTCAAATACAAGGGTGAACAGGGCGCCAAGGATGCCGGCAAGATGCGCAGTGAAGGCAAGGACTACGTTGTCAAGGATGGTGACGTCATGAATTTCCTCTTCAACGTGTGAGCCCGCCAGGGAACACCCACAACAATGCCGCAGTCATGGCGAGGTAGCGCAGGAACTTGCCAATCGCCATGTAAAGCACACAGCGCCAGAACGGTAGCTTGAGCCAGCCAGCCACCGCGCACAGGGGGTCCCCCACGATGGGCAACCAAGCCAGCAAACAGGCTTTGGGGCCTATCCTCTCCAACCAGTCCAGCGCTCGCAGGTGCGTGCTCGAGTGCCGGTACTTGTCCACCACCTTGTGTGATGCCAGGCCGATGCCCCAGTTGAGGGCGCCTCCCAGCGTGTTGCCTGCCGTGGCAACCGCCAGCGTTGGCCAGAACAGCCCTGGGTTGAGCTTGATCAACCCAAAGACCGCCGGTTCCGAGGCCATGGGCAGCAGCGTTGCCGAGACAAATGACACCACCAACACGGTGCTTAAGCCGTACTGGGGTAGCGCGAGCAGCACCAAAATGTGATTGATCCAGCCGTCCATTCGTGCGCCCAGTATAGGCAGCACGCCGACCTGCGGGTTGACCGGGTTTCCACCTGCTCAAATAGCAGGCAGCTAGAATGTGGCATGGGCGGATCGCACCGTCACTGCTACCCAAACACACACCTCTTCTCTGTTGGATTCGCCCGCATGAAAATCGGTCATCACGCCTTGGCGAACCGCCTGTTCGTCGCCCCGATGGCGGGCGTCACGGACCGACCCTTCAGGCAGTTGTGCAAGCGCCTGGGGGCAGGTTATGCGGTGAGTGAAATGGTGTCGTCGCGGCCGGACCTGTGGGGCACCAGCAAGACCCTGCGGCGTACCAACCATGAAGGCGAGCCCGGACCCATCGCTGTGCAAATTGCCGGTACCGAGCCCGCCATGATGTCGCAAGCCGCCGCTTACAACATGGACCACGGCGCGCAGATCATCGACATCAACATGGGTTGTCCCGCCAAGAAGGTGTGCAACAAGTGGGCCGGATCGGCCTTGATGCAGGACGAAGCATTGGCGCTGGCGATTATCGAAGCGGTGGTTTCGGTATGTGAGCCCCGATCGGTGCCGGTGACACTCAAGATGCGGACTGGCTGGAGTCATAACCACAAGAATGCGGTGAGCTTGGCACGTGCCGCGCAAGGCGCTGGGGTGCAGATGATCACGGTGCATGGGCGCACGCGTGAGCAAGGTTATCGAGGCGTGGCGGAGTACGACACCATTGCCGCCGTCAAGGCGGCGGTCAGTGTGCCGGTGGTCGCCAATGGCGACATCGTCAGTCCCGAGCGTGCGCGCGACGTGCTGGCCTACTCCGGCGCCGACGCCGTGATGATCGGCCGGGCGGCGCAAGGGCGACCGTGGCTGTTTCGCGAGATTGCCCACTTCCTGGCAACCGGCAGCCATTTGGCGCCGCCGCTGGTGGTCGAGGTCAGGCGTTGGTTGTTAGAGCACCTCCACGATCACTACCAACTCTATGGTGACTACCTGGGTGTGCGAACGGCGCGCAAGCATATCGGCTGGTATGTGAAGAGCCTTCCCGGGGGAGAGGTTTTGCGTGAACAGATCAACGAGCTGGAAGCCTGCGACTTGCAAGTGGTGGCGCTGGAAGCTTACTTTGATCAGTTAAGTCTGCGCATGGACCGGATCCCCGCGAATGCAAGGAATCGTGAGTCAAGCGAGCAAGGCATGGAGATGACGGGATGAGCAAGAAGCACATTGAAGAATGCGTGCGCAGCAGTCTGGAGGGTTACTTCCGCGATTTGAGAGGAACCGAGCCCGACCGCATGCACGACATGCTGGTCAGGGTGGTCGAGAAGCCGCTGCTGGAAGTGGTCATGGAGCACGCCGAGAACAACCAATCCAGAGCCGCGCTGTGGCTGGGCCTGAACCGAAACACCCTGCGAAAGAAATTGCTTGAGCACAAGCTCATCAAATAGCAGCCGCTGCCGTGTGGCTGATCGCCGCACGCTATTCCCCACCCACATTCACTCCCGTTATGAACGCACTCATCTCTGTATCCGACAAGACCGGTATCGTTGAATTGGCCCAGGCGCTGCACGCCCAGGGTATCAAACTCTTGTCTACCGGCGGAACCGCCAAATTGCTGGCGGACAAGGGCTTGCCTGTGACCGAAGTGGCCGAGATGACGGGTTTCCCCGAAATGCTGGACGGCCGCGTCAAGACCCTGCACCCGCGCGTGCACGGCGGCCTGTTGGCCCGGCGTGACGTGCCGGCGCACATGGCGGCTTTGAAGGAATACGCGATCGACACCATCGATGTGCTGGTGGTCAACCTGTACCCGTTCGAAGCCACCGTGTCCAAGCCCGGTTGCACACTAGAAGACGCCATCGAGAACATCGACATTGGCGGCCCCGCCATGGTGCGTAGTGCCGCCAAAAACTGGAAAGACGTGGCGGTGCTGACCGATGCGTCGCAATATCGCACCGTCATGGCCGAATTGGAAGCCCACGGCAAGGTCAGCGACAAGACGAAGTTTGCATTGAGCGTGGCCGCCTTCAACCGCATCAGCCAGTATGACGGCGCCATCAGCGATTACCTGAGCGCCGTGCGCGTCGGTGACGATGTGCCCGCCGACAACGCCGCCCCCAAGCTGGACTTGTTCCCCAGCCAAAGCAATGGCCGATTTGTCAAAGTGCAGGACCTGCGCTATGGCGAAAATTCGCACCAGCAGGCCGCGCTGTACCGCGATCTCTACCCCGCGCCGGGCTCGCTGGTCACGGCCAAGCAGTTGCAGGGCAAGGAATTGAGCTACAACAACATTGCCGACGCCGATGCCGCTTGGGAATGCGTCAAGAGCTTCAACACGCCGGCCTGCGTGATCGTCAAGCACGCCAACCCCTGCGGTGTCGCAGTGGGTGCCAACGCGTTGGAGGCCTACAGCAAGGCTTTCCAGACCGACCCCACCTCGGCCTTCGGCGGCATCATCGCGCTGAACACGGTGTTGGACGAGGCCGCCGCGCAGCAGATCGCCAAGCAGTTCGTGGAGGTGTTGATGGCGCCCAGCTTCACGCCCGAGGCGCTGGCGGTGTTCAAGAGCAAAGTCAACGTGCGCATTTTGCAGATCGATCTGCCAAAGGGCGGCGCCACCGATTCGGACAAGGGCCGCAACGCGGTGGACATGAAGCGCATTGGCTCGGGCATCCTGCTGCAAACCGCGGACAACCATGAACTGGCCTTGTCCGACCTGAAGGTGGTGACCACCCAGCAGCCCACGCCCGAGCAATTGCAAGACTTGTTGTTCGCCTGGAAAGTGGCCAAGTACGTCAAGTCCAATGCCATCGTTTTTTGCAAGGGCGGCATGACCATGGGCGTCGGCGCCGGCCAGATGAGCCGCCTGGACTCCGCCCGCATCGCCAGCATCAAGGCCGAACATGCCGGGCTGTCATTGGCCGGCACGGCCGTGGCCAGCGACGCTTTCTTTCCGTTCCGCGACGGTCTCGATGTGGTGGTGGACGCCGGTGCTACTTGCGTCATCCAGCCGGGTGGCTCAATGCGCGATGACGAGGTGATCGCGGCAGCCAACGAACGTGGTGTGGCGATGGTGTTTTCTGGCGTGCGGCACTTTCGGCATTGAGGTGGGCGGGCCGATTGGCGGCTCTTCTCGTTGAATCGACGTGAGACACGACAGCTTCGTTGGTGGCGTTCATCTTTGGTGGCGGCAGAGTTTGAGGCAGTAGCCCCCGCCTCATGCGGTCAAAGGTCCAGAAATCGGCG
>CXWL01014494.1_pt1 | contig 39522 bp, 29 predicted proteins | sample 590931 | NCBI WGS metagenome assembly CXWL01 (sample SAMEA3498368, study PRJEB10139) | groundwater metagenome | biome: water well; material: biofilm material | place: Germany | collected 2015-04-27 | reverse complement strand
CCCAGCCCGGCCGCCAGTCCGGCGGCCGGTTCCAGGGCATGCCCCAGGGCATAGGGCAGCGCCAGGGCGACCCACAAACCCTGCCGCTGCCAGCCGGCGAGGTCGGCGCACCAGGCGTCGAAGCTCTCGCCCGCGCCGAGGTGGCGACGGCCCACCAGCTCGTGGAGCCGGCGGGCGCCGCCGTCGTCGTCGCCGAACCAGGCGAATGGCGCTCTCTCGCGGCCCGGCAGCACGGGTCGATTATGGCCGAAGGACGGGCCGGTCGCTGGCGGGCGGCGGACCGAGACGTGACAGTACCCGGACCCGCTCGTGACGCCGGGTGTGCCGACGACGCGACATAGTCCAGCCAGGTCCGCCGGCGAGTCCACGCCGCGGCTCTGCGGGAGGTGGAGCATGCGCTGGCCAGCGATCATCCAGGGGGGCATGGGGGTGGGCGTTTCGGGTTGGCGCCTCGCGCGCGCCGTCGCACTAGGCGGCGAGCTCGGCGTCGTCTCGGGGACGGCGCTCGAGGTGCAGCTCGCGCGCCGACTCGATCGTGGCGACGCCGACGGATCCCTGCGCCAGGCGATCTCGCGATTCCCCAACCAGGCCCTCGCGGCGCGGGTGCTCGACCGCTACTTCGTTCCGGCTGGCAGGCCGGGGCGGCGCCGCTCGGTGAGCGTGCCGCGCGCGCGCCTCGAGTCGCCCCCCGAGCTCGTCGAGCTGACGGTTCTGGCCGCCTTCGTCGAGGTCGACCTGGCGCGTCATGGGCACGCTGGTGTCGTCGGGATCAACCTCTTGCAGAAGATCGTGCTGCCGACCCTGCCGACGCTCTACGGCGCCCTCCTCGCCGGGGTCGACTATGTGCTGATGGGCGCCGGCATTCCGGTCGAGATCCCGGCGGCGCTCGCCGCGCTCGCCGAGCATCGACCGGCCTCGCTGGCCCTGCCGGTGGCCGACGACGCAGGAGACGTTCGTGTCGGCTTCGACCCGGCGGTGCTCGCCATCGGCGCGCCGCCGCTCGAGATGCCGCGCTTCTTGCCGATTGTCTCCTCCGCCTCGCTGGCCCAGATTCTCTTGAAGCGTGCGCGTGGGCCGGTCGACGGCTTCGTGATCGAGGCGCCGACCGCCGGCGGCCACAACGCGCCACCGCGCGGGCAGGTGCGCGTGGACGATCGTGGCCAGCCGGTCTACGGCCCCCGCGACGAGGTCGACCTCGCGGCCTTCCGGTCGCTCGGACTGCCGTTCTGGCTCGCTGGTGGCCGCGGCCGCCCGGGTTGCCTCGCCGCGGCGAAGGCGGCAGGGGCGGCGGGCATCCAGGTCGGCACCGCCTTCGCGTTCTGTCGCGAGTCCGGCATCGAGCCGACGCTACGCCGCGCGGCGCTCGCCCGGGTGGCCAGCGGGACGGCGACGGTGTTCACCGACCCTCTTGCGTCGCCTACCGGGTTCCCGTTCAAGGTCGTCGACCTGCCCGGCACGCTGGCGGAGGATGCCCTCTACCGGGCGCGACGGCGGCGCTGCGATCTCGGGTTCCTCGGCCGCGCCTGTCGCCGGCCCGATGGGCGACTGGCCTTTCGCTGTCCCGCCGAGCCGCTGGCCTCATGGGCCGCCAAGGGTGGCGCCGCGGAGGAATCGGCGGGCCGCAAGTGCCTCTGCAACGCGCTGCTCGCCAACATCGGCCTCGGCAGCCGCACGAGCGGTGGCGGCGAGCTCCCGCTGCTGACCGCCGGCGATGACCTGAGCGGCGTCCGCGAGCTGCTCGACTACGGTGCCGGCGACTACGGTGCCGCCGACGTTCTGCGCTTCCTGCTCGCAGCTGCCCCGGCCCCAGCCATTTCGGATCGAGCAGCGTGCCAGTCCGCCGGGCCCTCGCTGGACTAGGATCGTTGCCGTGAGCGCGCGATCCGGACTCTCCGACACCGACCCCGTCATCGCCGCCATGGTAGTCGCGGCGCATCGAGCCATGTCGCCGGAGCAGAAGATGCAACGGGTGGTCGACTGCAACGCCGCCGTCGAGGCGATGGCGTTGGCTGGCCTGCGTGCCCGCCACCCAGGCGCCTCCGACCGCGAGCTCCACTGGCGGCTCGCCGTCCTGCGTTACGGCCGCGAGATGACGATCGCCGCCTACAGCTGGGAGCCTGAGCAGCCCGCCGATGGCCATTGACCCCCTGCCTGCCGTGGCGGCCGTCGTCGCGGCGCTGGACGCGGCAGGGCTCGACTATCTGATCGGCGGATCCCTCGCCAGCTCGGTCCATGGCGTCCCGCGATCGACGCAGGACGCGGATCTCGTGGTCGACCTGCCAGCGGCCAAGGTCGGCTTGTTGGTCGGTCTCCTCCGCCCGCGCTTCTATGTCGACGAGGAGCGGGCGAAAGCGGCCGTCGCGCGTCGAGCTTCTTTCAACGTGCTCGATCTCGAAACCACGTTCAAGGTCGATATCTTCGTTCTTCGCGACGAGCCCTTGGCACGCAGCGAGATGGACCGGCGGCAGCGCGTTCACCTCGGTGGCGGGCCCGGTGGTGATGAGCACAGCCCGGTCCTGTTCGTCGCCACCGCCGAGGACACGATCCTCCAGAAGCTGCGCTGGTTCAGAATGGGCGATGGGGTATCAGATCGCCAGTGGCGCGACGTGGTGAGCGTGCTCGAGGTGAATCGCGGGCGCCTGGATTCAGTCTACCTGGAGCGTTGGGCGGCCTGGCTCGGCGTCGACGATCTGCTCCGCGAGGCCATGGCCGAGGCGGAGCAGCCGCCGGCTGGCTAGGAGACTGCGCCAGAGCAGCTGCCGTGCCGTGTCGACGGCCGAAGGCCAGTGCGCGGAGCGCACGATCAAATGAGACCCAGGAGGTTCCGTCACCCCGACGAGTCGAGGAGCACGGGGTCGTTCAAGGCGATCCGCCCAGGCTCCACCGTCGAGCCGTAGACCCCAAGGCAACCCTGCCGATCACGCGCCACCGCGCGCAGGATCCCGGGCTCGCGTTCGGTCGTCAGGGGATCGATCGTGATGACGACGCATCGGCCGTCGCGCTTGTCGACGCGTAGGCGCATGCCGCCGATGTGCAGCACCGAGCCAACCCAGGCATCCTCCGGGAACTCCGCCTCACTGGTGGCCTCGACCAGGATGTTCGGACGAAACCTCTGGACGTCGAGCTCGGCGCCGACGGTTTCACCGAGCCGAGCGATCGTCTGGGTCGTGATCAGCGACAGCGGGAACGTGTCGAAGATGCCGCGATCCTGCTTGATGGCTCGCGCTCCGCTCGGGTAGAGCTCGGTCGCCAGCGCCGGGTCGGCAACGTCGAAGGCGCCGCCCGTCGGCGTGTGGACGACCACCGCCGACTTGTCCGGCCGAGTCGGCTCGACGACCGAGGGGTGGTACTGACGCAGGTCGCCGCGCTCACGCAGCGTCAGCCAGGGAAACCCGCTGTGCGGAATCCCGTCGCGCACGAAAGCCCAGCGACGGTCGCCGACGAAGCCGTGCCAGGAGACGTCGACCTCGGCCAGCTCCTCCGCGCCCATCGACTTGACCGGGTAACGCCACAATCCCACGACACGGCCGACCTGCCTGCGATTCCCAGAGTCATGCATAGAAGCACCTCTTCGAGAGGCGCCCTTACTCTGAGAGCCGGCGTCGAGCGTGGCGGGCAAGGGTCCCGCTGCAGCGCCTCTCGACGACGGGTGTGCGCCACGGACTGCGGCGCACGAGAGATAAGGTGGCGACGAGACCACGACCGAGGGTGAGCGTCAAGACAGCGGCGCGACCCTTTCACGAGAGGCCGCCGTTTCAAGGGCCGCAAACGCCTGGAGGAATCCCATGCCGTAGTACCTGCGGCCGCTCTCGGCCACCTCCCACCGTGGCCTTCTAAGCTCGCGACGACTTCGGCTGTAGCAGCTCGCCCATGCGCCGGTGGACGAGCTCGACCGCTTTGAGTGGGCGGATCAAGACCTTGAAGTCGGTGACCTGACCGGCATCGTTCCAACGGATGAGGTCGACGCCGTTGACCACGACGCTGTCGATCACGACCTCGAATTCGAGCGCGGCGTCGGTGGCGCCGACGATCTCGCGGACATAGCGGAACGACTCGTTGCCGAAGACCTGGATGGCGGCCGCGAGGTAGCGAGTCACCAACGCCTTTCCGGCCTGGGGCGTGTGCACGACCGGGGAGTGGAAGATCGCATCGTCGGCGAGCCAGCTGGCCAGGCCGGAGGGGTCACGCGACGCGACGAGACGATGCCACTGTTCGATCGGCGTCAGCATGGTTTCCCCAGATCCCGCAGTACCCGCTGCGCCGCATTGTGCCCGGCGGCCCCGATCACCGAGCCGGCGGGGTGGCAGCCGGCGGAGCAGGAGTAGAGGCCGGGGACGGGCTGGGCGTAGGGCAGGCGGTCGGCGAAGCCGAAGGCGTTGTCGACGTGGTGGATGTGACCGCGGGTGATGCCGAAGTGCTGCTCGATCTTCTGCGGATGGAGGGCGAAGGTGTCGACGACGAGGTCGGACGTGCCGGGCGCGAAGCGGTCGCAGATCGACAACAGGTGCTGGACGTAGCGGGACTCCTCGGCCTCCCAGGTGGTGCCGGCGAGGGAGTAGGGTACCCACTGCACGAAGAGCGCCGAGTTGTGGTTGCCGTCGGCGTCGCGGAGCGAGGGGTCGACGGTGGTGTGGATGTACCACTCGATGGTCGGGAACTGCGGCAGGCGGCCGGCCTGGACGTCGGCGAAGCCGTCGACCAGCGACTGCATGACGTCCTTCTCGTCGGGCAGCAGGTGGATGGTCGGGCCGTACTGGCCGCGGTCCTCGGGCAGGCAGGTGAAGCGCGGCAGACCGCGGAGCGCCATGTTCACCTTGAAGGTGGTGCCGTCCTTGCGGTAGCCGTCGAGGCGACGGTGGTAGTCGGCGGGGAGCTGATCGGCGCCGACCAAGGTGCGCATGCGGAACGGATCGGCGTTCGACAGCACGACGTCGGCGCGGACGGTGGTGCCGTCGGCGAGCTCGACGCCGCGGGCCACACCGGCTTCGACCAGGATGCGCTCGACCCGACAGTTGGTTTCGATCGTCGCCCCCGCCTGGCGGGCGGCGGCGGCGAAGCGCTGGGTGATCGTGCCCATGCCGCCCTGGACGATCATCCAGGTGCCGTCGGCGCCGGGTAGGCGACACATGTTGTGGATCAGGAAGTTCATGCCGGTACCCGGCGTGTCCCAGGTGCCGTTCAAGCCCGAGAAGCCGTCGGTGACGGCGTACATCGCCTTCACCAGGTCGCTCTCGAAGCCGAAGCGGTCGAGGTAGTCGCCGATCGAGCCGCGGCAGAGCTTGACGAACGCCTCGCGCAACGTCGGCCGCACGTACTTGTCGGCGGTCGCCTCGATCGACAACGGCTCCTCGAGCCAGGTCGGCGCGATGTCGTCGCGAAGAGCAGCAATCTCGTCGTTCAGGGCCTCGTTGGCCTGCCAGTCCGCGGTGGAGAAGAAGCGCACGAACTGACGCTTCATCTCGACCTGGTCGCTGCCGAACAGCAGGTAGCGGCCGTCGGTAGTGGGCAGAAAGTAGTGCGGATCGCGCCGGAGCACCGGAATGTCCACGCCGAGCTTGGCGATCAGCTCGGGCGGCATCAGGCCGAGAAGGTAGGCCCCCGTCGAGGTGGCGAGGCCGGGTGCCTTGGCGAACGGGCGCTCGGTCTTCACGGCACCACCGACCATCGCCTTGTCCTCGAGCATGAGGACGTCGAGGCCGGCGCGGGCAAGGAGGATTCCGGCGACGAGACCGTTGTGCCCGGCCCCGATGATGACGACGTCGGCGCGCTGCTTCATCGGTCGATCCTATCGGCCTCGCGCCGTCACGGCACGTCTACGCGCCCGCGATCGCCTCCGGCCGCCAGGCCCCAGGCGTGCCGTGCCAGATGACGCGGATGCGCTCCCAGCGCCGGGCCTCGACGTCGCCGCGGAGCTCGACCAGGGCGCCGGACGCGTAGCGGGTGCTGGCGCTGCGGCCGAAGACCCAAGGCCCGGGCTGGCCGCCGTCGCCGGGCAGGCCGAAGGTGAGGGCCTCGCCGCGCAGGGCGGCGGGGAGGATCACGTCGAGACACGCCGCGGCAGCTCTGTCGTCGAAGGGTTCACCGCTCTGCGGGTAGAGGACGGCCGCGTAGGCGTCGCGGTCGATCGCGCTGGCGCCGTCGGTGGTCGGGCGCGGAGAGAGGTTGACGAACAGGTCGGCGGAGTCGAGGGGGGCGTCGGCCGTGCGCCGGAAGGAGACCACCCGCTGGGCGACGACGCCGCGCGCGGCGCCCGCCGGGTGGATCTGGCGGTAGAGGCTGGCGAGAGACCAAGAGGCGAGGCGACAGACCTCGGCGTCGTCGCGGTGGCCCAGCTCGACGAGCAGCGGCGCGAGGTCGTCGATGCGCTCGTCGACCTCGGTGGCAGCCTCGATCGCGAGCTCGTCGTGGCCCATCGCCATCAGGCGACGGATGTAGTCGGCACTGCCACCGAAGATCTCGTGGGCGAAGAAGTCGATGCCGTTGCTGCACGGCAGCGTGTCGGGCTCGGGACCCTGGCGTTTGGCGAGGAGGGTGCAGAACCAGTCGCCCACGTCGACGCCGGCGCGCGCGGCAAAATCGTCGAGGCCGCCGTCGTACCAATTGGAGACGAACGGACCGGCGATGCCGGGGCGCGCGAGCTCCTTGGCGGTGATCAGGTCGACGAGCTCGGGTAGCGGCGGCGTGAGCGCGGCGTCGGCATCGAGGTGGCGATTGCCGAGAGCCCGCGCGGCGTAGGCCCGCACCATCGGATCGTCCTCGTCGAGATGGGCGAGGAGCTCCGGGGTCGACGGTTCACCCTTGCGGCCGTCGAGGTAGGCGATCCGTGCGGCGACGGCGCGCGGCGAGTTGCCGGCGAGGGAGCGGATCCAGTCGAGGACAATCGCCTGCGGCTCGAGATCGACCAGGCCCTCGACGTGCACCAGGTCGTCGACAGAGCGCAGGAGCGACAGGGCACGGCTCGCGACCAGCGGTGTGACTGCGGGCAGGAGCTGCGCCGTGCGTCGTCGTGCCGAACGGGCCTGCTGTTCGGAGGTGTTACGACCGTACGGCGGGCCGTACTCGTCGGCCATGGCGATGCGCGCGTAGTGGTACGCGAGGTCGCGGATGCCCGCGTCGTCGTGGCCAAGCAGGCGGACGAGCACGACGAACAGGCGATCCCAGCGACCGTGGGCGAGGGCGCGCTGGGTATGGAAGGGGAAGCGCCAGAGCTCCTCGAGGATGGCGCCGGCCCGCTCGGTGTCGCCCGTCGCCTCGGCGCGCTCGAGGTCGGGGAGCCAGGGCGTCCAGGGGTTGGTGGTCATGCTCGGGTCATTCTGTTGAGCTTCATTGTCGGTCGGCCTTGGCAATTTGGAGGGCGAGGGTGCACACCATGGTGCGCGAGTCCAGCGCCAGAGGGGCCATCCAGTGCTCCGCTACAACTTCCGCAGCGAAGCGCTAGCCGCACCCCGCTTTGCGCCGCTTGCGCAGCTCCCCGACCTTGGCCTTGTTGCCGCAGCTGGCCATCGAGCACCAGCGGCGCTCGCCGGTGCGCGAGGCGTCGACGAAGAGGAGCGCGCAGCTGGCGCTGGCGCACTTGCGGATGCGGTCGGCAAGCGGACCGCCGAGGAGCTCGACGCCGTCGCGGGCGACGGCGGCGAGCAGGGGCCGCGCACCGTCGTGGCTCCAGGTGAGCCCGTCGGCGCCCAGCTGCGGCGCCGGCGGCGGCTGGGCGGCCCAGCGGTTGAGGAGCTCGCGGTCGCGGACGGCGTACTCGCGACCCTGCGAGCGACCGAACGCCAGCCGATAGAGGGCTTCACGGAGCTCGCGGGCCTGCTCCAGATCCTCGTGGGTGGGGTGTGGGTCCTGCACTGCCAGCCCAGCCGCGACGAGCCAGCGCCCGAGATCGGCGACCGTCGGCAGCAGCTCCTTCGGCTCGTCTCGGAGGCGGCCGGCGAGGGTGGCCGTCAGGTCGAGGGCGAGACGGCCCGAGCGGAACTTGAAGCCGTCCCGCACCCCGGCAGGGGTCGTGGTCGTCGATGGGTCGTGGGGCATGTTCTGGACCTCGTCGCTCGAAACCTGATTGACAGGTTACAGAGGCCGCAGTATAACTCCGCATCGTAACCGCACAAAGTGGTTACAGGCTGACAAGGAGAGGCTATGCCCTTGCAGGGCAAGAAGGTGGTGATCGTTGGCGGCGGCTCGGGCATCGGGCGGAGCCTCGCCGTCGCGGCCTCGCAAGACGGGGCAGAGGTGGTGTTGGCGGGTCGGACCCGCCGGACCCTCGAGGAAACGGCCGACCTCCTGGTCGGTCCGTGGGAGGCCCGGGTGGTCGATGTCGGGGTGGAGGAGGACGTGGCGATGTTCCTCGCCGAGGTGGGTGACTTCGACCACCTGGTCAGCACGGCGAGCCAGGGTGTCGCCGGGCCGATTGCCGGCCTGAACGCGGCGGACGTCGCGCGGGCGTTCACCGCCAAGCTGTGGGCGCCGATCTTCCTCGTCAAGCACGGAGCCTCGCGCATCGCCGCCGACGGGTCGTTCACCTTCTTCTCGGGCATCCGCGCCTGGCGGCCGACGGCGGGGAGCTCGATTACCAGCCTCACCAACGGCGGGCTCGAGGCGTTCGCCAAGGCGATGGCGGTCGAGCTAGGTCCGGTGCGGGTCAACGTGGTCTCGCCGGGGATCGTCGATTCGGGGGCGTTCTGGGAACGCCTCGGCGCCGAGGGTCGCGCGCGTCTGTTCGCTGACGTGGCGCAGAAGGTGCCGGCCCGCCGCGTTGGCCAGCCAAGCGATCTGGCCGACGCTGCCCTGTTCGCGATGACCAACCCGTTCCTCACGGGCACCGTCCTGGCGGTCGACGGTGGCGGGCTGCTGGTATGAGGGCCGTCATCGCGGTCCTCACGGCGGTCGTGCTCAGCGGTGCCGTGGCATTCGCGGCGACGGGCCCGTCGGGCAGCGGGGTCGGGGGCGCGGCCGCCGCGCCGCGGGAGGTCTCGCTGACTGGCACCTGGGTGCTGCGCGCCGCCGACGAGATGCGCGCCGACGGCGCGCGGGTCGCCGCCTACGGCCCTGACCCCGGTGGCCTCCTGATCATCGACGAACAGGGCCGGTACTCACTGCAGATCTTCCGCCGCGAACGCCTCCGGTTCGCCGCTGGCGACAAGCGCCGGGGGACGCCCGAAGAGTACGCGGCGGCGGCCCTGGGCATGAGCTCGCACATCGGCACCGTCGTCGCCGATGCGGTGCGTGGCACCCTCACGTTCCGCATCGAGCTGGCGTCGTACCCCAACTGGGACGGCACCGTCCAGACGCGGGACTTCGAGCTCCTGGGTGACCTGCTGAGCTACCGCATCCCGACCGCTGCGACGGGGAACGGCACCACTCCGATCTCGGTCTGGCAGCGCGTCGGCAGGTAACCGACGCGCGCTTGCGGCCCTACCAGGCGAAGGTCAACGTGCCGAGGGCGCGACGGGCCAGAATGTCGCCGCCGAAGGACTCCCAGTGCTCCTCGTCGGTCAGGTTGGCGACGTGGGCGCCGAGGGTCCAATGCTCGCCGAGGTGGAGGTTGGCGGCGAGGTCGGCGGTGCCGTAGCTCGGGACGTCGCCCTGGAACGGACCGACGACCCAGCGGAAGCTGTCGACCCAGCGGTAGGACAGCTCGACGTCGGCACGGGTGCCGATCCAGCGCACGGCGCCACTGGCCTTGAATTCCGGTGAGTTCGGCAGCAGCAGGCGGTCGAGGCCGGGACGGCTGTCGCGGATGTCGTAGTCGAACCAGGAACCGGTCAGCGAGGCGCCGAAGTGGTGCGGCAGCTGGAGCTCGAGTCCGACGTCGACGCCGGTGGTGTCGACGGCGCCGAAGTTGGTGTAGGAGGCGGCGGCGATGAAGGGCGTGCCGTCGAGGTTGTTGGTGAGGAGGGCGAAGCGGGGGCCGAGGGCGGCCCGCAGCTGGGCCAGCAGGGCGGCCTCGGCGGCGTCGGGCAGGCAGCTGCGGAAGCTGCCATTGATGTTGCACTGCGGCGTCTGGTAGGCCGCGAAGTTGGGGTTGATGCGACCGAGCGCGGTGCCCAGCTGGGGCAGGAGGTCGGTGACGAAGTTCTCGTTGCGGCTGTAGTAGGCGTCGACGGTGAGGAAGGCGTGGGCGCCGAGGATGCCGGTGTAGCCGAGCTCGATGGTCTTGACCTCTTCGGGCTTCAGGCTGGCGTTGCCGACGGCCAGGATGCGGGTGTCGGGGGTGCGGTCCTGGCGCAGATCCTCGCCCGGCGAGAAGTCGATGTCGAAGCCGCAGGCGACGCCGTAGAGGGCGCAGAATCCCTCGAACGGCGCCAGGTTGATCGGCGCCGCGACGTCGGCCTGGAGGAAGAATTCCGAGTAGTTGGGGACCTGGAACGCCTCGTTGTAGGTCAGGCGGAAGGAGTGGTTGGGGGTGACCGCGAAGACCAACGCTGCCTTGGGCGACCACTCGGGCGTGTGTAGCGAGCTCTCGTCGTAGCGCAGCGCGACGACCAGCTTGAGGCGGTCATTGGCGTTCCAGTCCACCTGGCCGTAGGCGGCCTGGGAGTCGGCGCGGACGCCTTCGAACAGCAGAGTCTGTTGGTTGCCAGGGTTGAACAGCGAGGGGCGGAGGGGGCCGTTCTCATCCGTGCTGTCGACCTTCTCGTCCTTGTAGGAGACGCCGCCGATGACCCGTGCGCGGTCGTCGAAAAGGCCCCAGTAGGTCTGGATCTCGCCCTTCCAGTTCTGCTCGTCCAGGGTGAGGTTGTTGCCCGTCGACAGGGCGGTCTGGCGATCCGCCTGGCGGCCGTTGTAGGAGGCGAGAACATCCCAGTGCTCGCGCGAGTAGTCGATGCGGGTGTAGCGCCGGGTGACGTCGACCAACTGGACGCGGCCGATGCCGGTCTGGAACACCGGGCCGGTGATGTCGGCCCAGCCGCCCTCGACCGTCAACAGGCCGCCGTCCTTGGCGTAGCCGTCGATGCGGGCCGAGGCGAAGGAGATCTCGTCGTCGCTCAGGGGATCGAGGGGCGCGCGTTCCTGCGGCAGGCAGTCGGCGGTGATGGTGGCGGTGCAGGGGCGGGAGTACTCGGCCGCGCCGACGCGCGACACGGTGTAGTCGCCGCTCCGGCGGATGCCACCGAGGAGCTTGCCGTAGAAGGGGCCGCCGATGCCGCCGGCCAGACGCAGGTCGGCGTTCTTGGTCTCGAGCTCGCCGCCGGAGATGCGCACCAGGCCGCCCGGGCTGTCCTTCGGCCGCTTGGTCACCATGTTCAGCACGCCACTCGAGGCGTTGGCGCCGTAGAGCGCGGCGCTCGGGCCGCGCACCAGCTCGGCTTGCGCCAGGTCGTCGAGCGGGAAGGTGACCGCCGCCCACTCCTGGGCGCCGAGGAACGGCACGCCGGGCTCGCGGCCGTCGATGATCGTCGCCACGCGACGGTTGAGCGAGCTGTTGAAGCCGCGGGTGTTGAGGTTGTAGTCGTAGACGCCGCTCTGCGTGACCTCGGCGCCGGGGGTGAACTCGAGCAGCTTGGGCAGCTGACCGTGGGACGCCTCGCGACCAATCTCTTCGCTGGTGATGACGGTGACGGCGGCCGGCGCCTCGGTGATGCGCTCGTTCTGACGCGAAGCGGAGACCACGGTGATGGTGTCGCCGAAGGCGACCTGCCAGTCGAGCGTGCGGTCGAGGCGCGTGGTGGCGTTGGCGGCCACGTCAACGCCGCTCACCACCTCACTGAGGTCGGCGATCGCCAGCGTGACCGCGTGGGTGCCCACGGCGACGTCGGCCAGCGCGAACTGGCCGTTGGCGTTGCTCAGGGTGGTGGCGCCGGTGTCGAGCGACACCTGGACGCCGCCCAGCTTGCCGCCGTCGGGGCGCCGCAGCTGCCCCTCGATGCGTCCCGTTTGCGCTGCCAGGGCGTCGCCACCCAGCCAACAACCACCAACGATCACGGCCAACAGCCAATTCAGGCGCATACGCGTTCTCCTTCGAAGACTCCTGCGGCGGCAGTGAACCGGTCGGTGAGGAGGCGCCGCAAGGAGCCGGCTGCCGGGAGGCGAAACGAGTGCGGCCGGTTTCTAACAGGGCCAGGAAGGGGAGTCAAGGCGGTCGGCGCCCCTTGGTGGCGTCATGCTCGCGATGTGCTGCGGCTTGGCGTCTCCGCCAACTTGGGAGCGAGGGGGTGCCAAGCAGGTGTGCATGCGACGAAGCCGCGACGCTATACGCGCAAGGTGTCGATCGTGGCACGCAGGTTGCTCCATGGCAGCGTGGCCATTGGCAGGGAGCGCTCCTCAGTCTGATCGGCCCGTGATGCGGCGACGAATGAACGTCGACCGCGGTAAGCGGGAGCAAATGGACATGAAGTCAGTCGTCGTGGGCTCGGCTGCGCGCCGAGCGATGGCAGGGTTGTTGGCTTTCGTCGCCACCACCAGCGTGCTCAGCGGTCAAGCCTTTCCGGGATATCAGCTGGCGCCGGTCAGTGACCTCGGCAGCTCGGGTGTCTTCGCCGGCTTTGCCGTCGTCGAACAGCCGATCGACGGCAAGGCGATTCTGCTCGGTGGCATCACCGGCAGCGGTGCCTGGTCCCCGTGGGTGCAGACTTGGGACACGGATTCGCGGCAGTGGCAGTACGTCGCCCCGCAGTTGCCGTACGACTGGGTGGGCAACGAGCGCCACAACGCAGCCCTGGCGTCGAACGGCAAGATCTACCTCGGGCCGGGGAACGGGCCCGGCGGCTGGGGCCAGCACGGGCGCATCATCGAAGTGGATCTGGCGACGGGCGTGGCGATCGAGCGAGGCTGGATCTCGGGCGGCAACATCTGGGGCGTCGCCCTGGCGCCCGCGCCGGCGAGCCGGGGTGGCGTCTACCTCTTCGGCGGCTGGACGGGAGGGGGAGTCGGCACCATCCGCCACTACGACCCGGTGACCGATCAATTCCGGGTCGTGGGCTCGTTGACGGCGGCGCGGACGGTCGGTGCGCGGGTGACGCACCCCAACGGCAACATCTACCTGTTCGGCGGCAATACGGGGTCGCCGTCGGTCTTCCGTGCGGTGGAGGTGTTCGAGCCGGCGACCGAGACGCTGCGGGCCATCCCCAACCCCGCTGCCTTCGGATTCAACCACGGTACGCAAGGCTGGGTCGGCGCCGACGGCGCGATCTACGTGTGGAATCCGGTCGCCCCCTACATCGGCTCGGACTCCGGGCATGTTGTCCGTCTCGACCCGGTCACCGAGGCGATGACCGACCTCGGCCTCCCGCCGCTGGCCGGAGCCAGCCCGGTCTCGGCGGTCGGCGACGCCGCGCATGACCGCGCGTACTTCCTGGGCATGGTGAATCCGGGAGCCGTCTGGGGGGTGTCGGGCACCGTCGACCCCGAGGTGTGGCAACTGGCGCCGTCCAACCAGCCACCGGTGGCGGTTTGTGCCGACGTCGTACGGCCCGCCGAAGCGACTTGCCAGGTCGCGGTCACGGCCGCCGACGTCGACGGCGGCTCGTACGATCCCGAGGGCAGCCAGCTCTCGTTCGACCTCTCGCCGGCCGGCCCCTATGGCCTCGGCTCCCACGCGGTGCAACTCGTGGCCGAGGACGCTCTCGGTGCGAGCGACCAGTGCACGGCGACGGTCGACGTCGTCGACGTGGCGCCGCCGTCGATCGCCAGTGCGAGCGCGTCGCCCGCCGTGTTGTGGCCGCCCAACCACCGCCTGGTGGCGGTGGACGTGACCAGCTCGGCGACCGACGGCTGCTCGGGTCCTGCCACCTGCGCCATCACCGGCGTGACGAGCAACGAGCCCGTCGGCGGGGAGCCCGACTGGCAGCTGGTGGACGCCGACACCGTCCTCCTGCGCGCCGAGCGCAGCGCCGGAGGTAGCGGTCGAACCTATGACCTGACCCTGGCCTGCACCGACCAGGCCGGCAACATCGCCACCCAGGTGGCGACGGTCGCGGTGCCTGCCGGCCCGGTCGTGCTCTACGCCAACCAGGACAGCTTCCTGCGTCAGGGCGCCGCCGACACCAACGAGGGCGGCAACGACGCCTTGCGCATCCAGAGCTCGGGGAAGAACCGGGCGGTGGTCGGCTTCGACCTTTCTGACGTCGAGCCAACCGCGGTGGCGTCCGCTCACCTGGTGCTGTCGATCGCCGACCTCACCGACAACTGGGGGACGACGGGGCGGGTGGTGAGCGCGCACCGGCTGCTCGAGCCCTGGAGCGAGGGTAACGGCTGGACGGTGGGCGGCAATGACCGTGGCACCGGCCCCGGCGTGACCTGGAGCTGCGCCACCGACACCGACATCCACAACCAGAGTGCGAACTGCGCCAGCAGCTGGAACGGTGGGGCCTTCGCTGCCGCCACCGCTCCGGGCGTGCTGCACACCAACGGCATGGCCGGCGACGTGACGTTCGACGTCACGGCGGATCTCGTTGCCGGCGGCGGGTCGGGCTGGCTGCTGGCGAAGGACGTCGAGGGCCAGGCCGGCAAGGTCTTCTACGTCTCGCGGGAGGGCGCCGCGGCGACAGGTCATCCCGAGCTCGCGCCGCGACTCGTCATCGACTACCAATAGCCGGGCTCGCCGCAGGCCGCCGGGTTGTCGCCGACCCGGCGGCCTGTAGTACCGTCCCACGCATGCCGTTGCTCGTCGTCTTGAGCGGTCCCAAGCAGGGACAGCGTTTCAGCATCGACCACAGCACCGTCATCGGTCGCGGCGAGCTGGCGGAGGTGGTGCTGCCCGACAATCTGATCTCGCGCCGGCATGCCCAGATTTCGCTCGGCGACGGCCGTTGCTTTCTCGCCGACCTGCAGAGCGGCAACGGCACGTTTTTGAATGGCCTGCGGGTCACCACCCCGGTGGCTCTGACGGCCGGCGACCAGATCGCGGTCGGCAACACGAAGCTAGAGTTCCGGCTCGAGCCCGGCAAGGGCGGCCGCGACTCGTCGTTCATCTCGCGACTCGCGTTCGACGAGCACCGCCAGGACATCAGTCGCTCGATCGTCCTGCCGATGGCGTCGGTGAGCGGCGCGAGCTCGGCTTCGCTGCCGCGCGGGTCCAAGCGCGAGGAGGAGATGCTGCGGCAGCGCCTCCAATTCTTCGCCGACGTCGCCGAGATGATGTCCGAGACCCCCGACGAGGGCGTGCTGCTGTCGCTCATTCTGAAGCGGGTGATGGCGGCGATGCCGCAGGCCGATCGCTCGTTCATCGTTCTCTATGACGAGGAGACCAAGGAGTTCCTGCCACGGGTGGCGCGCACGCGCTCCGGCGAGGCGGAGGAGATTCCGGCCAGCCGCACGCTGCTGCGCGACGCGGTCGACAACCGACGCGCCATCCTGTCGGTCGACGTCGCCGGCGACGCTCGGCTGCACGAGTCGGGCACCGTGCGGCGGATCGGCCTGCGCTCGTTCGTCTGCGTGCCCCTGATCGCCAACGAGCGGGTCTGTGGCGTCTTCCAGGTCGACAACGCCGACGAGCGCCATCCCTTCACCGAGGCCGACCTGGCGGCCCTCGCCGGCATCGCGGCGCCGATCGCGCTGTCGATTGCCAACGCCCGCCTGCATCGCCAGCTGCTGGCCCGCAGTATCGAAGAGCACGACATGGCGCTCGCACGGCGGATCCAGAAGCTGTTCCTGCCGGTGGCCTTCCCCGAGCTGGCGGCCTACCGCTTTGCCGCCGAGTACTCGCCGGCGATGGCCGTCGGCGGCGACCTCTACGACGTCATGGAGCTGCCCGACGGGCGGGTCGGCATGATGGTGGGCGACGTCTCGGGCAAGGGGGTGGCGGCGGCGCTGGTGATGGCCCGGCTGACCAGCGACCTGCGCTTCCTGGCCGGAAGTCGCTGGCGTCCGGACGCGCTGCTGCGTCGGCTCAACGAGATCCTCTCGCTGGCGAGCGCCGAGGGAATGTTCGTCACCGCGCTGTACCTGGTGCTCGACCCGGCCAGTGGGCAGATCGAGCTGGCCAACGCCGGACATCTGCGGCCTTTGGTGCGGCGCGGCAATGGCGTCGTCGAGGAGCTGAAGCTCGCGAGTGGCATGCCCCTCGGCATCGACCCCGGGACTCGCTACGCGATCGAGGCAGCGCACCTCGGTGTGGGCGACGTGCTGGTGCTCTATTCCGACGGCGTCACCGAGGCGACCAGCCCCGACGGGGCGGCGTTCGGCGTCGAGCGTCTGCTGGCGGCGATGGCCCAGGCAGGGCCCGAGCCGGAGTCGGTGCTCGAGACGTCGCTCAGGTCGCTGCGCAACTTCCTGCGCGGCAAGGGCCTCGACGACGACGTCACCCTGCTCTGCCTCGGCCGCGGGTTCAGCGGTCTTCCGCGGTCCCTGTCTTCCCGAGTAACGCTCGCTTGAGCTTGCCGAGCAGCTGACCGCCGGTGCCCTCGGCGTCGCTCGCGCTCGCGGCGACGACGGGGGCCGGGGCGACCGGCGTCGGCCTGGCTGGAGCGGCGTCGACGGGCGCCGGCGCGGACGCCGCGTCGCCTCGAGCTCTTTCAGCGACAAGGCGACCACTCAGCAGCTCGGCGGCCAGGCTCGCGCGCTCGCTGCGCAAGGCGGCGTCCGCCGACGCTGGCCGCGGTGCCGCCGGCGCCTGCGCCTCCTGGCGGAGGAGCGAGCTCGCGAGCTGCGACACCCGGGTCAACTTGGAGCTCTTGACCAGATGGCCGAGGGCCGCCTCGCGGGACGGTTGGATGGCGAACAGGCGGGTGAAGCCGGCGACGTCGAACACCTGCTGCACGCTCGGGTTGAGGGCACAGAGCGCGAGGGCGCCGCCGGCGGCGCTCAGGCGCTTGCCGACCATCACCATCACGCGCAAGCCGGCGCTGCTCACGAACTCGAGCTTGGCGAGGTCGAGCAGGATGAGCTTGCGGTCCTTGGCCAGGCAGTCGAGGAGCTCGCGCTCGAGCTCGGGGGCGGTGCGCGAGTCGAGCTGGCCGCCCAGTGCGAGGATGTGCGCCCCGTCGACCGGGGTCTGCTGGATCTCGAGCGGCATTGGATCGGCCCTTGTTGATCGGCCCTGTCGGTCAGCCCTGCCGGAAGACCAGGTCGAGGCGCCCGAAGCGCAGTACCTGGCCGTCGCTCACCTGCTGCTCGATGCCGGTGCGCAGGCGCTGCCCGTCGACGAAGGTGCCGTTCGAGGTGCCGATCTCCTCGCATAGGAAGTAGACGCCGCCGCGCCCGGTGATGCTGGCGTGGCGACGGCTCATCGAGCGCTGGGGATCGAGGGTGCCGAGGTCGATCTGCGGCGCGAGGCCGGTGGCCGGGTCGAGCCGGCCGATGCTGATCTCACCGGTCGGCGGCAGAGAGAAGGCGGTACCGGTGGGCTGGTGGACCAGGCGGGCGTTGGTGGCGGTCGCCGCCGGCGTGGCGGCAATCGCGGCGACGGGGACCGGCATGTCGGCCGACTGCCCGACATCGACCGCCTGCACCACCGAGCCACCCTTGGCGAGGCCGCCGAGGGCACCGGCCGCTGCGCGGTGCGCGCGCTGGTCGTCCTGCTCGTACTGGCGCAGGCGCGCCGACAGCTTGCGCATCATGCGCACCGCGATCTCGGAATGCTCGCGCAGCAGCTGGTCGAAGGTCGAGGCGTCGATCGGCAGCAGTCGACAGGCGGTGAGGGCCTTGGCGGTCGCCGTCCGCGGCAGCCGTTCGAGGACCGACATCTCGCCGAAGAAGTCGCCGACCTCGAGGACGGTGATGCGGCGGACCTCGCCGCCGTAGCGGCGGCTGATCTCGACCTGCCCCTCCTCGATGATGAACATCTCGCTGCCCGGCTTGCCTTCGGCGCAGATGGTGTCGCCGGCGGCGTAGCTCACCAGCAGCTGGTCTCTCGGATCGGGCGACGCTGAATCAGCCATGACTTGATTTTGCGTATAGCAGTATACCGAAAGCTCGGGCATACTCTCGCCCGTCGCCCGGTCGTCCGTCCAGCCGCAGGCCCATGTTCGAGCCGCTCGTCGAAACTGCCCGCCATGCCGATGACCAACCGCCAGCGGGATCCATCCCGCGCCCCCGACTCCGTCGCCGCGGCGACCGTTCACTACCTCGATGCCGCCGCCTGCGCGCGTCTGAGCCCCATCGCCCGCCAGCTGCGTGACCGCGCGCGGGCGCGCTGGGGTGAGGAACGGCGCGCCGAGATCGTCGGCTTGTCGCCCGCCCTGCTGACGCCCCTCGAACGGGTCGCCAAGGTGGCGCGCTACGACGAGCCGGTCCTCATTCTGGGTGAGAGCGGCGTCGGCAAGGAGTCGTTCGCCCAGGCCGTCCACCTCCTCGGCCCGCGGGCCGAGCAGCCGTACGTGGCCGTGAACTGCCCCCAGTATCAGGAGGGCAACCTCACGGTCAGCGAGCTCTTCGGCCACCGCAAGGGGAGCTTCACCGGCTCACTGTCCGACCGCAAGGGCTGTTTCGAGGTGGCGGAGGGCGGCGTCGTATTCCTCGACGAGATCGCCGACCTGCACTCGAGCGCCCAGCAGATGCTGCTTCGCGTGCTGTCGGCGGGGGAGTACCAGCCGCTGGGCTCGCAGACCTCCAAGCGGGCCGACGTGCGGGTGGTGGCGGCCACCAACCGCTCGCTCAACCAGTTGGTCATCACTCACCAGTTTCGCCACGACTTGCTGTTTCGCCTGCGCTCGTTCCTGATCGAGATTCCGCCGCTGCGCGCCCGCGGCGACGACTGGCGGCTGCTGATCGACCACGTCCTCGACGGCCTCCACCGTCGTTACGACATCGTCAAGCGCTTCTCGCCGGCGTCGCTTGCCCTGCTCGAAGGCTATTCCTGGCCCGGCAACGTGCGCGAGCTCATCGGCATCGTGACGTCGGGCTACGCGCTGTCGGAAGGCACCTTGATCCAGCCCAAGGACTTCTACGACCGGCTGGAGGAGGAGCACCAGCCTGCCGAGGGGCGGATCGACGACCTCTACCGGCTGCTCGGGCGCAAGGACAGTGACTTCTGGAAGCTGGTCCACGAGCCGTTCATGGATCGCGACCTGAACCGCAGCGAGGTGCGCCGCCTGGTGGCGCGTGGTCTGCGCGAGACCAAGGGCAACTACCAGCGCCTGCTCGAGCTGTGGCGGGTGCCGGCGGGTCACTATCAGAAGTTCATGGACTTCCTGCGCCACCACCGGCTGAAGCCGAAGGACCTCGGCGGGGAGGGCAGCGGGTGATCCGCGCCGTCGTCTTCGACCTCTACGACACCCTGCTGCGCATCGACGACGCCGAGTTCCAGCGTTGCCTGCCCCGCCTCGAGGGCACCTCCCGGCGCGCCTGGGTCGACTTCATGCGCGAGGTCTTGGTCGTCGAGCCGTTTGCCGACCGTGGGGCCTTCGTCGACGCGGTGCTGGCCCGCTTGCACCCCGGGAGCGACGCGGCCCATCGCGCCGAGGTGATGGCGCTGCTCGACCGCGAGCTCGCCTCGGTGCGCCTGCTGCCCGGGGTGCTCTCGCTGCTCAGCTTTCTGCGCCGTCGCGGCTATCGACTGGGCCTGATCAGCAACGCCGCCAGCCCCTACGTCGAGCCCCTCGCCCGCCTCGGGCTTGCCGAGCTGTTCGACGTCACCCTGTTTTCCTGTGACGAGCGGCGCAAGAAGCCCGAGCCGGGGCTCTACCTCGCGGCGTGTGAACGGCTGGGGGTGGCGCCGCACGAGGCGCTGATGGTCGGTGATTCGCTGGCCAACGACTTCGAGGCGCCACGGCGCGTCGGCATGTCGGCGCTGCTGATCGGTGACTCGCGCCACGCGGCGCTCGGCGCGGTTGCCGAGCTCGGCTGGCGCGTCCTCGAGCACATGGAGGGCATGACGGACGGCGACGTTCCGCGGCGGCTGCTGGGCCCCGGGGACGCGATCGAGCTGGGCGGCCGCCAGGGCGTGCTGCGCAGCCTCGAGCCGCTCGGTGACGACGAGCAGGGGCGCTACAACCTGGTCGCCGCGGCCAGCGTCGACTTCGGCAACGGTGCGCTCGAGCGGGTCTTCTGCAAGCGGTTCCTGCATCCCGAGTCGGCGCACGTCGAGGCCTTCGCGCACCGCCTCCTCGGTGAGCTGGGCATCGCCACCTACGCTGTCGGCGTCCTCGACTTGGCCGAACCGGTTTTCGTCAGCGCCGAGGCGCCGGGGCGCAAGATGGGCGAAGAGCCGATCACGCCGGGCTACGCGTTCGAGGTCGGGCGGCACTTTGCTGCCGGCTACCTGATCTCGAATGCCGACCTGCGGCCGCGCAACGCCTTCGTCAGCGGCCCGGCGGACGCCCCGCGCATCACCATGGTCGACCACGAGCACTGCCTGCTCAACCTGGCGATCGACGTCAGCGAGGTCCCCGGGCGGTTCGACCCTCGGCACCTGGCCGCGCTCGGCGCGGCCGAGCTCCGCTCCCGAGTCGCCAGGCGGGTGCTCAGCGAGCTCATGGTCCGTCGCGCGCGCCGCGCCTTCTTCGAGACCCGTGGGGCGCCGCGGGAGATTACCGAGGCGTTCCGCGCCGGCTGGTACGAGGTGCACCGCCGCGCGCAGGAACGGGTCGGGGTGTTGCGGGACCTCGTGCGGAGTCGCCTGGCGGTCGAGCCCTGGCTCGTCGTCGGCACCCAGGCCTACCGCCGGGCCATGCTCGAGCTCGACCTCGACGACATGCTCGAGCGCATCGCCGGGGATCCCGCCGTTGCCGTCGCTCCGGCGCTCGACAAGTAGCGACGGTCCGAGCGGCGACGAGTTGGAGCCAGGGCTCCAGCGATAGAGGCGCGGCTCCGCCAGGGCCTTTTGGACGGGGCTCCGTTGTTTCGCGTTAGTCCTTTGCAATCAATGGTTTACGACTCTTGAACTGGGTTGGCATGGCGCCTGCTATATGGCTCGGACAGCAAGAATGTGCAGCGTGGCTGCGCAGCGATCGTCGAAAGTCAACCAGCGTCCGGGCATGAGCCAGGACGCCCCTCCGAGGAGCTCGAAGAACATGTCCATGTCACGTGGCGAGATGCAGGACCTGCTGGCGAAGTTCGCGGCGAGCAACCCGACCTACCGCGAGGCCCTGCTCAAGAACCCCCGCGCCGTCGTCGAGAAGCAGTTCAACATGGAGCTCGGTGGTGACATCAAGGTGATGGCCGTCGAGGAGACCGCCGACACCATCTATGTCGTCGTCCCGCACGTCGTCAACGCTGGCGCCGAGCTCGACGACGCCGACCTCGAGAAGGTCGCCGGCGGCTCGAAGGTCAAGGGCGACGCCAACTGCAACGACAGCGACGGCGCGATGAACACCGTCGTCGAGATCAACGCCTCGTTCTCGCTCATCTAAGAAGCCCAGCAGGTCGATCTGAGCCCGCCGGGGTGGACCCGGCGGGCCTTGCTCGAGAAGCATTGACAGACCCAGGGTCGATCCGAGGCACGAGGGTCAGAAGCAGACTCTAGATGCGTCCATCGGATCACCCCCCTCACCCCCCGACCCCCTCTCCCACCCTCCAGGTGGGCGAGGGGGAGCCGGACCGGCATACCCAGCCGTACACTCCTCAGGGGGCCTCAAGCCAATGGAAATGACTCGCGGTGAAATGCAGGACCTGCTGATGAAGTTCGCGCTCAGCAACCCCACCTATCGGCAGGCGCTGCTCAAGAACCCGCGCGCCGTGGTCGAGAAGCAGTTCAACATGGAGCTCGGCAGTGACGTCAAGGTGAAGGCCGTCGAGGAGACCGCCGACACCATCTACGTCATCGTCCCCCACGTCGTGGTGGCCGGCGCCGAGCTCGACGATGCAGATCTCGAGAAGGTGGCTGGTGGCGCCAAGGTCAAGGGCGACGCCAACTGCAGCGACAGCGACGGCGCGATGAACACCGTCGTCGAGATCAACGCCTCGTTCTCCCTCATCTAGATTCGATGTCTGGCTGCCTCCCCGCAGTGTTGTGCGGGGAGGCGCCCGAGCGTCGTCTGGGCGCTGCCGGATGACCGACCTATCCGTCGACACGCCTCCCCTGCTGGTCTCCGAGCCACTGGTCTCCGAGCCACTGGTCTCCGAGCCCGACGCTGCCGACCTCGCGGCCCTGCGTCGCGGCGGCGAGACGCTGAACCAGCGCCTCGCGCGCCTCGCTCGCGCGAGCTCCCTCCCCGAGCTGCCCCCCGTCCTGGTTGACCGCCTGCTGGCGCCGTGGGCTCGCGCCTACGCCCGGGGTGACGTCAACGCCCTGCGCGCCCGCCTGTCCTGGGACGCCACGAGCCCGGAGCTCGCCGCCCTGGCCTTCGCGGATCTCGCGCTCGAGGAGGACGACCCCTCGTCGGCACCCGCCCCGGTGGCCGCCGAAGACCCGATTTCTGTGCTTATGGAGCTAGGGCTCTATTTCGATGCGACCCTCGACCCAGGCTCCAACCCGCCCGTCGCCGCCCTGCTGCGCGACCTCGCCGCGGTCCCGTTTCGCGAGCTGTGGACGCCCTGGGTGCTGGGTGCGCGGGACCGCGTCGGCGCCGTCGACCCCGGTCTCCTGAGCGCCGCGGCGCTCGAGCAGCTGCTGGTCCAGCTGGCCCGCGACCTCGGTGCCTTGGGCGAGCGCGCCGCCTATGAGCTCTTTGCCGCCGAGCGGGACGCTGCCGAAGTGCCGTCGGGCGTCTACCAGCGGTTCATCCGACACCTCCTCACCAGCGGTCTGGTGCCGCTCTACCGGGAGTTCCCGGTGCTGCTCCGCCAGATGGCGACCTGCACGGCGCAGTGGGTGGCGGCGACGCGCGAGCTCCTGACGCGCCTGGCCGCCGACCGTGACGCCCTGGCCGCGCGCTTCGGGGCTCCGGGAGCTCCGCTCGGGAGCGTCGCCGAGGTTCTGGCCCTCGCCGCCGATCGCCACCGCGGCGGGCGGCGGGTCCTTGGGCTGCGCTTTGCGGGCGGCGTCCGGGTCGTCTACAAGCCGAGGTCGGTGGCGCTCGAGGCGGTCTGGGCGAATCTCCTGGCATGGGCGACGGCGCACGGCCTGACGGCGGCGCCGCCCGCGGCCGACGTTCTGGCTTGCGACGGCTACGGCTGGTGCGCCTGGATCGTGTCGGCGCCGCCGCCGTCCATCCCCGAGCTCTACCGTCAGGCCGGCGTCCTCGCCTGCTTCGCGCACGCCCTGCGCGGGCGTGACCTCCATGCCGAGAACCTCATCGCGGCGGCCCACGGACCGGTGCTCATCGACGCCGAGATGCTGTTCCAGCCCACGCTTGCCGGTCAGCGCGACGACGTCGCCGGCTCGTGCCTGGCCACCGGGCTGTTTGCCGCCCCGGGCGTCGGCGCGGGGGCGGGGGGGCTGCGTGCCATGCCGCCGCGGCTGCTCAGCGAGCGCTCTCGCCGCTGGCGCGGGCATGGCGGCGACGACCTCCTCCTCGACGCCGGCGAGCTGTGGTCGGCAGCGGGGGACAACGTGCCGCTCGTCGACGGCGAACCCGTAGGCCCGGAGGGCTACCTCGACGAGCTCCTGGCCGGCTTCGCCGAGGGCTATCGCTTCCTCGTCGCGCAGCGCGACGGGCTGCTGGCGCCGGGCGGCCCGCTGGCGAGCGCCGCCGAGGCGAGCGTGCGGATCCTCTTTCGCCCCAGCCAGCAGTACGCCAACGTGCTCGCGCTCCTCACCGCCCCTCGCCACCAGCGGCGTGGCGTCGACGCTTCGCTGCTCCTCGAGCCGCTGGTGGCGGCGGCCGCCGGCGCCACCGAACGCCCCGGGCTGTGGCCCCTGGTGGCCGACGAGCGCGCCGATCTCGAGAGCCTCGACGTCCCCTACGTCACGCTGCCGGCCGCCGCGACCGCGATCCCGACGACCAGCGGTACGCCGGTCACCGGCCACTTCAGCCGCTCGGGATGGGAGGCCACGCGAGAGCGTCTGCTCGGCCTCTCGGCGAGCGACCTCGAGCGACAGCTCGCCCTCGTGCGCCAGGCGTTGACGCCGGTCGCGGCGCCGCTGCCGGCCCTCGTCACGGTGCCAGCGGAGACGCCGTTCTGCGAGCTCGCGCTGGCAACCGCCCGGGCCATCGGCGAGCACCTCCTGGCCCATCCCTCGCCGCCGGCCGTCGTCGGCGAGCGTGCCGACCCGCGGCGCGCGTCGCTCTATGGCGGGGCCGTCGGCGAGGCGCTGTTCCTGGCCGCGCTCGCCCGCCGGACGGCGGACGACCGTTTCGCGGCCGCGGCACAGCGGCGCCTGCTACCGCTCGCCACCGCTCGGCCCGGCGCCGAGTGGTCGCTCGGCGGTTTCAATGGCGTCGGCTCGGTGGTGTGGGCGGGCGTCGCGGTCTCACGCCTGCTCGATGCTCCCGAGCCGCTCGCGCTCGCCCGGCAGTGGGCCGCTGCCATCGACTCCGAAGCGATCGCCGCCGACCGCGCGTCAGACGTCGTCGCCGGGGCCGCCGGGGCCTTGCTGGCCCTGCTCGCCCTCCATCAGGCCACGGGTGACGAGCAGGCGCTGGCGCGGGCGACCGACTGCGGCGAGCACCTGCTGCGTCGGCAGGTGGTGGTCAGCTCGTGGGGCGCCGCTTGGCGCGCCGCCAACGGGCTGCCCCTCGCCGGCTTCGCCCACGGCGCAGCGGGCATCGCGCGGGCCCTCTCGGCGCTGGCGGTCGTCACTGCGGATGACCGCTTTGCCGTCGCCGCGCTGGCCGGCCTGGGCTACGAGCGCAGTCTTTTCGACGAGCGTCGGGGCAACTGGCCGGTGCTGGCGAACGACGGGATGGCGGCGCCCACCTGGATGACGGCCTGGTGCCATGGCGCGCCGGGGGTTGGCCTCGGCCGCCTCGGGTTGGCAGGTGTCCTTCGCGATGCGACCGTCGATGGCGAGATTGCGGCGGCGATGCGCACCACGGCCACGGCGCGCCTGGCGGCCACCGACCACCTTTGCTGCGGCAGCTTCGGTCGCGCCGCGGCGCTGCGCCTGGCCGGTCAGGGCCTAGACCGGCTCGAGTGGCTGGCGAGCGCACAGGAGCTTGCCGCCCGCTCGCTCGCCGCGTGCCGCGAGAGCGGCGCGTTTCGGCTGACGCCTCCGCCGGGCGCCGGCGCTCCACCGCCAGCTGGCCGGCCGGCGACCGGCCTGATGCGCGGGCTGGCGGGCATCGGCTACGAGCTGTTGTCGCTCGCCGCGGTGGCGCTTCCGAGGACGGGCGACGTCGCCCCCTTGCCGGCCGTCCTGCTGCTCGAGCTGCCACTCGAGACCCTTGCCCGTCAACGCCCGGAGGTTTCGTCCGCATGATCGACGTCGTCCGCCTGCAGGGCAGTGAAGCGATGGCGCTCGGCGCCATGACCTTTCCTGTCTACCGTCACCTGCTCGCCCTCGAGCCCGCGCCGCGCCACCCCGAACAGGGGGACCCGAAGCCGGTGCAGCCCTGCGCCCTGGTGGCCATCGGCGACGGCGAGCCGCTCGGTCTGTTGCTCGCCGAGCTGCCCCTCGTCGGCGACGAGCCCGCAGAGGTTCTGTCGGTGTTCGTGCGCCCCGAGCACCGGCGCCAGGGCGTGGCGACGGCACTCCTGGCGGGCGCCGGCCGCGAGGTCGCGGCGGCGGGCTTCCGCCGACTCGATGCCGTCTACACCGCGGATCGACCCAATTCGGCCGCGATCGAGGGCCTGCTGGCCCGCGGCGGCTGGGCGTCGCCCAAGGCGCGAACGGTCACCGTGCGCTTCGCCCCCGAGCGCTTCCTGACCTCCGAGCTGTTCAACGAGCGCCGTCTGGCCGCCCTCGACCCCGGGCTCGAGATCGTGCCCTGGGCGACGTTCAGCGAGACGGAGAAGGCCGCCCTCCGCGAGCTCAACGAACGCCAGCCCTGGATCACGCCGCAGCTCGAGTTCTGGCGCTTCGACTTCGCCGGCTTCGACGCCGCGACCAGCGTCGGCGCGCGCTACAAGGGCCGAGTCGTCGGCTGGGTGATCACCCACCGAGTGAGCCCGGAGATCGTGCGGTACACCTGCAGCTTCATGCACAAGGGGCTCAGCCGCCGCGGGCGTATCGTGCCGCTCTACCATCGCTCGCTCCGCCTGGCGGTGGGCAGCTGCCGACTGTGCACCTCGGTGACGCCGGTGATCTATCCGAACATGCTCCGCTTCATCGACCGCTGGATGAAACCGATTGCCGAGCTCGTCGCGGAGACGCGTGGCAGCCAGCTCAGACTGATACCCCCCGCCGCCGGCCCGGGATAGAGTGACGTCACTTGGTCGCGTGCCTTGCCTACCGTTTGACTGCTCGAGCCGGGGGTCGTTCGACCGACGCCCAGCGGCTCGCCCTGAAGGAGGCCTCGTGAAGAGACCCGCGTCTTTGCTCCTCGCCCTCGTCCTGCTCCCGAGCCTCGCTCCGCCGTCCCTCGCCGGCGCGGCGAGCGATTCGGCGGCGCCGTACGAGCCGCCCACGTTCAAGTACCAGGATGGCCGTATCGACGTCCTCGAAGCGGTGCGGCTGACCCTGCAGCACGACCCCAACCTGCTCCTCCAGCAAGAGGACGTCCGCTTTCAGGAGGGCGTCGTGCGGCAGCTGAAGGGCGCCTTCGACTGGGTCCTGCTCGGCAACCTCTCCTATGACTACAAGGAGAAGGAGTTGCGCCAGAGCACCATCGACCGCGAGAACCAGACGCGGAGCGAGCTCGCCGACTTCCGCGACTTCTCGTGCAACGGCGCGGTCAACGAGCAGCGCACCCTCGACCAGCTGACAGCGGCGCGCAATGCGCAGGGCGGCATCCGGGTGAGCGCCGACCAGTCGATCGACGCCCAGCTGCAGTTCATCGAGGCCCTGATCGGCGACCTCGACGACACCGACCGCATCAATGCCCTGCGTCAGGAGCGCGTCAACCTGATCGACGTCCACATTGCCGCCAGCCGTCAGCAGCTGGGCGACCTCCAGGGCGCGTGCACCGAAGCCGGCCTGCGCCTCGACCGCTTGGGCAAGACGCCGGAATTCGAGGAGTTCGCCTCCGGCCGCCTCGGTCTGCGCGGCAGCAAGCTGTTCAGGAACGGCATCGGCATCCAGCCGTCGATCGACACCAGCTACTCGAGCACCAACTTCGTCGGCAAGCGCGACGGCTACACGGTCCCCCGCCTGGACGCCAACGGCCAGCCGGTGACCACCGAGTTCGGCACCCCGCTCACCACCTTCGTCGACTTCGGCGGCAAGAACTCGCCCGACATCTACGAGGCGGTGGTCGGCTTCGCGGTCAACCTGCCCCTGTTGCGCGGTCGCGGCGATTCGGTGAGCGCCTCCGAGCGCGCCGCCAAGGTCGACCTCGAGGCGAGCGCCAAGGTGCTCGAGCATGGCGCCAGCGAGAGCGCCGCCAGCGCCACGCTGGCCTTCTGGAGCTTGCTCGCGGCGCAGCAGCGGGTGGGTGTCTTCGAGCGCTCGGCGGAGCTCCAGCACCAGCTGGTGGGGATCACCGACGCGCTGATCGACGGTGACGAAGTGCCGCGTTCTGAACGCGCCCGCGCGCTGGCCGGCGAGTCCGGCGCCCGCGCCCAGCTCGAGTCGGCGCGCCGCGACCTCGCGGCCGCGCGCCTCAACCTGGTGCGCGTCATGGGCCTCGCCGTCGACAGCATCGACAACGCACCGCTCGCCGCCGGTGATTTCCCGACGGCGCCGACCCCCGAGGCGATCGCCGCCGCCAGCCACGGTGAGCTCACCGCCGCCGCGGTCGCCAACCGGCTCGACCTCCAGGCGACCCGCTCGCTGGTCACCTCCGGCCGCATCCTCGCCGAGGCCGCCCGCCAGGACGCGCGCAGCAAAATGGACCTGGCGCTGACCGCCAACGCCAACGCCAACGGCGAGGACAGCTTCAGCAACGCGGTCGACCGCTGGTCGGGCCCAGGTGGCAGCATCGCCTTGAGCTACGAGAAGCTGATCGGCAACAACACGCGCCTCGGTGTCGTCGGCCAGTTCGACGCCCGCCGCCGGCAGCGCGAGATCTCGGCCATCGACCTCGAGCGCACGGTGCGCATCGACGTCGTCCAGACCCTGGCCGAGCTCGCCGACGCGGTCGAGCGGCTTCGGCAGTCGGAGGAGGCCGCCGCGCGCTTCCAAGAGACCACCGACGCTGAGGTCGAGAAGCTGCGACTCGGCTCCTCGACGCTGATCGACAGCATTCTCACCGAGCAGCAGCAAACGTCGGCGCAGGTCGGCCTGATCGCCGCCCGCCAGGAGGTCGCCAACCTGCTCGCCAAGCTGCGCTTCCAGAGCGGCCTGATGGTGAGCGGCGGGGCGGCTGGCAACCGCATCAGCCTCGACAGCCTGACCACGCTGCCCTCGGCCGCGGCGGCGCCGGGCGCGGCGACGCCCGGCGATGCGACGACCGCGAGCAAGGGCGGGAACGCGCGATGACGGCATTCCGAGTCCCTGGCTCCACCGCCGCTGCGCTGGCGATCGCGGTGGGCCTGTCGGCGGGCGCAGGGTCCGCGCAGGACGCGCCGCCCGCGACAGCTCCCAGCGCGATCACGCTCTCGGCCGCGCTCGCCGAGACGCTGCGCAACGACCCGGCGGTCGCGCGCGCCGCTGCCGCCGTCGACGAGCGTCGGGCGGCGTTGCAGCAGGCCCGCGGGGCCTTCGACCAGACCCTGTTCTTCGACAGCTCGTTTTCCTACAGCGTCACCGAGCTGCTGGGTGGTTCGCGCAAGGCGGAGGAGGATCGCCGGCTGCGGCTCGAGATCCCGCCCGAGGTCCTCGACCAGGCGGCCAACGAGCTGTTCACCCGCCGGCCCACCGACGGCAGCCTGTTGTTCTCCGACTGCGCCACCGCCTCGACCTTCGTCACCGTGGTGGACGACGCCGGCGCCCCGACGACGCTCTGCTTCGACAGCCAGGACCAGCTGGTCGGCATCCTCGGCACCGGCATCGACCTCGAACAGGTGCAGCTCCTCGACATCGCTCAGCTCAACCTGTTCCAGAACCTGAACAACATCAGCCCGGCGATCGACGCCGTGGTGCAGGCGTATCTCGAGACGGTGACCGATCTCATGCGCGTCATCGCCCGCCAGCTGCGCCTGGCCGCCGCGTCGCTGCGCGAGCAGCGGGTGCGCATCGGTGAGCTGCCGAAGGAGATTTCGAAGCTCGACCTCGAGCTCACCCTCGGCTACCAGTGGCGCTACCGCAATGGCATCTCGCTCACTCCCAGTCTGGCGCTCGACAGCCACGAGGTGAACTTCCCTGGCAAGTCGCTCAGCCCGGCGGTTGGTGACTCGTTCGCGCCCAACACCTTCAACGCCACCCTCGGCGCGGTGCTCGACATCCCGCTCGGCAGGGGCCGCGGTCGCACCTCGGTGATGGCCGCCGAGTGGGCAGCGGAGAAGAACCTCGAGGCCGGCCAGCAGGTGCTGGTGCAGACCGCCTCCGATCGTCTGCTGGTGACCCTCGCCGCCTACTGGGATCTGGCGGCCGCGCAGGAACGCGCGGCGCTTCTCGGGGAGTCCGTGCAGCGCGAGGAGGCGTCGCTCGAGGCCACCCGCGCGCTCGTCGAGGGCGACGAGATCCCGGCCGTCGACGTCAAGCGCAACGAGGCCCGCCTGGCCGACGCGCGCGCCAGCGTCGCAGGAGCCCGACAGGCGGTGTCGGCGGCACGCCTGGCGCTGCAGAAGGCGATGGGTCTCGCGGCCGGCAGCATCGAGACGGCGCCGGTGGCGGCCGAGAGCCTCGACGCACTGCTCAACGCCAACCCGACGGCGGCGGCGGGTGGCGTCGAGGGGCTGATCAGCCAGGCGCTGGCCGCGCGGCACGACCTCCAGGCTGCGGCCCGGGTGCGCGAGGCGTACGAGGCGCTGGCGGCGGCGGCACGCACCGATCTGCGACCCGACCTCGACCTCAGCCTGAACGTCTCCTACAACGCCTTCCACGAGACCTTCCGCGACCGCTTCTACGACTTCCAGGGGTTCTCGCGAGCGGTTGACGGGAAGATTGCAGGCCCGAGCTACGGCATGAGCCTGCGGTTCGGCATCCCGGTCGGCAACAACGAGGCCCATGGCCGCCTCATCCAGGCGGAGTCGGGGTTGACCAGCGCCCGCATCAACGAGGCCGACCTCGAGCGCCTGGTGCGCATCCGCGTGCGTGACGCCGCGACGGCGCTCGAGCTGGCGCCAGCGGAGATCGCGGCGCGGCAGCAGGCGCTCGAGCAGGCCGAGGCGTCGTATGGGTCGACCCTCGAGCTGTTCAAGGCCGCCGAGGTGAACGTCTTGAAGACCCTGATCACCGAGCAGCAGGTGACCTCGGCCAGGCTCGCCCTGGTGCAGGCGAAACGTAACTACCTGGCCCAGCTGGGCCGCCTGCGCGCCGAGGCGGGCCTGCTCGTCGCCACCGACGAGGAAGGGCGGCTCAGCGCACTGCCACTCCAATGAGGAGCTCCTACCAACGACCTCGCCCTGACGCGGGCGGACGGGGGAGCGTGGGGGGGATGCGATGAAACTGGGAAACGACCAGCTGCTGCGCAAGGCCTCGATCGAGAGGCTGTCGTCGCCCGAGCAGCTGGACACCCTGATGCGTGTCACTTCGCCGGTGGGCTGGCTGGCGCTCGCGGCGGTCGGCTGCCTGATCCTGGGGGCCATCGCCTGGGGCACCTTCGGCTCGCTCAACGTCAAGATCAGCGGGCAGGGCATCCTGCTCCGCGGCGACGCCGTCAAGGCGGTCGAGCTGCCGACCTCGGGCAAGATCGTCGACGTCTTGGTGAGGGAGGGCGACACCGTGACCGCCGGGCAGGTGGTCGTGCGCGTCGCGATGCCCGAGGTCGAGTCGCAGATCTCGACCCTGAAGGACCAGATCGCGGACCTCCAGTCGCAGGGCAGCGCCGAGGCTGGGCAGACCCGTGGCCTCCAGGCGACCTACGACGTCCAGCTGCGCAACCTGCGCGAGCAGCTGCGCAAGAAGCAGGACATGGTCAACCGCGGCCTCGCCCGCCAGCAGGACGTCTACGCCGTGCAGGGCCAGATCGCCGCCGTCGAGGCCCAGCTGTTCCAGAGCCAGCTCGGCCAAACCGGTCGCAGCAACCAGCTGGCGGACAAGCGTCGGCAGCTCACCCAGCTCGAGGGCGCGCTCGCCGGCGGCTCGCAGGTCACCAGCCCCTATGCCGGCAGGGTATCGGCAGTGCTCGCCGGCTCCGGCCAGTTGATGCAGGCGGGCAGCCGTCTGCTGACCATGGAATCCGAGGACGAGCCCTACAGCTTCGTCGGCTTCATCCCGTTTGCCGAGGGCAAGAAGATCTTGAGTGGCATGCCGGTCAACATCTCGCCGTCGAACGTGAAGTCCGAGGAGTTCGGCTTCATTCTCGGCAAGATCGAGTCGGTGTCGGCCCAGGCAGTGACGCCCGAGGAAGTGCGGCGGACCCTCAACAACGACCAGCTGGCGGCGCGCTTTGCCGAGGCGTCGCCGTTCCGCATCCGCGTCGCGCCGGACCTCGAGCCGAAGAACCCGAGCGGCTTCAAGTGGACCTCGGCGAGCGGGCCGCCGATCGCCATCAGCAGCGGCACGCCGTGCACGGTGTCGGTCATCGTCGAGAAGCGACGCCCCATCTCCTATGTTCTGCCGCTGGCCAAGAAGGCGGTCGGCCTAGGGATGCTGCTCTTCCTTCCCACCGGCGAGAACCGATAGGCGACGACCATGGCCGCACCCGCCGCGCCGCCGGCACCGCCCAAGGACACTGCGCCCAAAGACCCCGCCAAGGACCCTTCCCAGGAGGCCGCTCCCACCAAGCCGCCGAACAAGCGGGTCCGGGTGCCGAACATCCTGCAGATGGAGGCGGTCGAGTGCGGCGCCGCCTCGCTGGCGATGATCCTCGCTCACTTCGGGCGGCTGGTGCCGCTCGAGGAGCTGCGCGTGCAGTGCGGCGTCTCGCGCGACGGCAGCAAGGCGTCGAACGTCCTCAAGGCGGCGCGCAAGTACGGGCTGGTCGCCAAGGGATTCAAGTACGAGCTGAACGACCTGTTCAAGCTCCAGTACCCGGTGATCCTGTTCTGGAACGTCAACCACTTCCTGGTGCTCGAGGGTTTCAGGAACGGCAAGGTGTATCTCAGCGACCCGGCGCAGGGGCCGCGCGTGATCACCATGGACGAGCTCGACATCTCGTTCTCGGGCGTCGTCCTGACCTTCGAGAAGGGCCCCGACTTCGCGCCGGGCGGCGAGAAGTCGAACATGCTGGCGGCCCTCGGGCGCCGCCTCCAGGGCTCGCGCACAGCGCTCATGTTCGTGTTGCTTTGCGGCCTGTTCCTGGTTGTTCCCGGGCTCGTGATCCCCACCTTCTCGCGCATCTTTGTCGACGAGTACCTGGTCGGCGCCCGCGAGGCGATTGTCAAACCGTTGCTGCTCGGGATGGCCATGACCACCCTGGTCAGCATGGTGTTGGTGGCTCTCCAACAGTACTTCCTGCTGCGTTTCGAAACCAAGCTGGCGCTTGCCACCTCGAGCCGCTTCTTCCAGCACATCATGCGGCTGCCGGTCGCCTACTTCTCGCAGCGCTTCGCCGGCGAGATCGGCTCGCGGCTGTCGATCAACGACAAGGTCGCGGCGCTCGTCTCGGGCAAGCTGGCGACGACGATGATCGACTGCATCCTCATCGTCTTCTACGCCTCGCTGATGTTCATGTACGACGTGCAGCTGACGTTCATCGTCATCGGCATCTCGTTGCTCAACGTGGCGGCGGTCAAGCTGGTGTCGCGGATGCGCACCGAAGGCAGTCGCAAGCTGATGCTCGACAAGGGCAAAGTCACGGGCACGGCGATGAACGGCCTGCGGATGATGGAGACGCTCAAGGCGACTGGCGGCGAGTCGGAGTTCTTCGGCCGCTGGGCCGGCTACCAGGCGAAGACCTTGTCGGCCGAGCAGAAGCTGCGTCAGCTGTCGGACGCCACTGCCGTGGTGCCGAGCATCGTCAACACCATGGTCACCGCGGCGGTGCTCCTCTTCGGCGGCCTCAAGGTGATCGACGGGCAGCTCACCGTCGGCCTGCTGGTCGCTTACACGGCGCTGACCAACAGTTTTACGCGGCCGCTCAATTCGTTTGTCACCTTCGGCTCCAGCCTGCAGGAGCTCGAGGCCGACATGAACCGTCTCGACGACGTGCTGCGCTACCCACAGGACGTGCAGTACACCCGCGGCCTGGGCGGGCAGGATGACGGGCGGCTCAAGCTCCAGGGTCACATCGAGCTCAAGGACGTCACCTTCGGCTACAGCCCGCTCGAAAAGCCGCTGATCGAGAATTTCTCGTTGACCATCAAGCCCGGCCAGCGGGTGGCCTTGGTGGGCGGCAGCGGCAGCGGCAAGTCGACGGTGTCGAAGCTGGTAGCGGGACTCTTCGAGCCCTGGAGCGGCGACGTACTGTTCGACGGCGTGCCGCGACCCCAGGTGCCGCGACGACTCCTGGTGAACTCGATCGGCATGGTCGACCAGGAGATCTTCCTGTTCGGCGGCACGATCAAAGAGAACATCACCATGTGGGACTCGACGATCGCCGCGAACAGCGTCGTCACCGCCTGCCGCGATGCGGCCATCGCCGAGGTGATCGAGACCCGCGAGGGTGCCTATGCGGCGATTGTCGACGAAGGCGGTGGCAACTTCAGCGGCGGGCAGCGCCAACGTCTGGAGATCGCTCGCTCACTGGTCGGCAGCCCGACGATTCTGATTCTCGACGAGGCGACCAGCGCGCTCGACCCGGCGACCGAGGCGGTCATCGACGACAGCCTGCGGCGCCGCGGTTGCACCTGCATCATCATTGCCCATCGTCTGAGCACCATCCGCGACTGCGACGAGATCGTGATCATGGAGCGCGGCAAGATCGTCCAGCGGGGCACCCACGACGAGATGAAGGACGTGCCTGGGGCTTATGCCAACCTCATCAAGACTCACTGACGCCGCCAGCACCGTCCATGCGGTGCGGGTGGTGGAGTCGGAGGACCCGGCCCTCCTCGACACGACGCTCGAGCTGACGTCCGACGGCGCCTGGATTGGTCGCGCGGACGACTGCAACCTGGTCATCCCCGAGCCCGGCGTCTCGCGCCGGCACGTCCGCCTCGACCTCGTCGAAGGTGGCCTGCTGGTGCGCGACAACGGCAGCGCCAACGGCGTCTTGGTGGGCGGCAAGAAGGTAGCGGAGGCGACGCTCGGTGCCGGCCAGCGTTTCCGCGTCGGCAGTTGCACCTTCGAGCTGGTGATCACCTCCGCCGCGGCGGAGGTCGAGTCTGGACCCTCGCCGGAGCAACTCCTCGACCGCACGATCTCGATCTCGAGCAAGGACATCGAGGCGCTCGTAGCGCAGCTGCACAAGCCGAAGTCCTTCGAGGAGGAGGGCGAGGTGGTGGTCACCGCCGCCAACCGCCCCTTCCTGCTGTCGGATCCGACCGCCGCCTGGGTCGTCGAATCGGGCAAGATCGAGATCTTCACGGTCGCTCTCGACCGCGGTGAGCCGACGGGAGCTCGCACCCACTTTCTGACGGTGGACCCCGGCCAAGCCTTCTTTGGCATGGACGAGCTCTACGCCATGGGCTCGGCCTTCATGGTCGTCGGCAAGGCGGGGTCGCAGTTACGCCAGTACTCGACCAGCCGTCTGCAAGAGCTGGCCAACAACCCCCTCCACCGCGCTCGGATCCGAGGCTTTGTCGATCAGTGGGTCGAGGGGCTGTCGCGCCGCCTGACGTCTGACTTCCCGAACCGCCCGGACGGCGACGCGCCGTTGGCACCCGGTCAGCTCACGACCGTCGTCGTCGGCAAGCGGGCGGTGAGCGGGCGCGGCGTCTCGTGGATCGTCCTGCCGGCGGCGCGCCTCCTGTTCGACAGCATGGCAACCCTCTCCCACGAGAGCGAGGGTGTGCTGTTCCCGCTCGCACCGGGCAGCTGGCTCGAGCTGGTGGACGGTGCGGAGGGCGGCAGGTTCGAGGCCAAGCCGCAGTCGACCGACGAAGGTATCGCCGACGCCCGTCTGTGGGCCGGCCTCGACGTCTTCCACCGCCTGCTCTGCGAGTGCGAGTTCCTCAACAAGAAGCTCGCCACCGTCGACGAGTTCAATCGCCTGCGCAGCAAGGCGAAGCAGACCGAGGAAGCGGAGGAGGCTGGTTTCGGCGCCATCGGCTCCGTGCTCGGCGGCACCGGGATCTGGCAGCGCCCGGCGGCGGTTTCGACGGACCCCGAGCCGGTCTTCCGCGCCTGTGTGCTGGTCGGCCAGGCGCTCGGCATGCCGGTGCGAAAGCACCCCGATTCGCGGGAAGAGCGGAGCTTCGAGGAAAACGTCACCGCCATCTCGACCGCCTCGCGCTGCCGCACCCGGCGGGTCACCCTGGGCGGCACCTGGTACAAGAACGATCAAGGTCCCTTGCTCGGGCAGGTGGAAGAAACCAAGGCGCCGGTGGCGCTCTTGCCCACGTCGCCCACCAGCTACCAGCTCGTCGAGCCAATCACTGGCGAGCGGCGCAAGGTGACCCCCGAGGTCGCGGCCACGCTTTCGCCCTTCGGCTTCACCTTCTATCGGCCGTTCCCGGACGGCATGCTCAAGGTCAAGGACCTGGTCCGGTTCGGCATGAGCGGCCTGCTGCCGGAGTTCCGCACGGTCGCCATGATGGGCGTCGCGGTGGGCATGCTCGGCGTGCTGTCGCCGATGATCACAGGCAAGGTGTACGACACCGCCATCCCGCAGGCCGAGCGCGGTCTGCTGTTTCAATTCAGCCTGGCGCTGCTGTTCACCGCCCTGGGCACCTCGGCGTTCAAGATCACCCAGAGCGTCGCCATGCTGCGGGTGCAGGGCAAGATGGACTATTCCGTCCAGGCGGCGGTGTGGGACCGCCTGCTCGAGCTGCCGCTCACCTTCTTCCGCAAGTACTCCTCCGGCGACCTCGCCGACCGCGCCTCGGGCGTCGACCAGATCCGAAGCATCATCGCCGGCGCCGGCGTCGCCGCCATCCTCGGCTCGTTCAGCTCGGTGTTCAACGTCTTCCAGATGATGGGCTACAGCTTCAAGTTGGGCGCCGTGGCCATCGGGCTGACCACCTTCTACGTCTCGCTGACGACCGCCGCCAACTTCATCCAGCTGCGCTTCCAACGCGACGAGTCGAAGCGCCGCGGTCGCATCACCGGCCTGGTTCTCCAGCTGATTACCGGCGTCGCCAAGCTGCGGGTCAGCGGCGCCGAGAACCACGCCTTCCGCGTCTGGGCGACCGAGTTCGCCGACCAGCGCCGAGTGAGCTTCCGCGTCGGCCGCGTGCGCAACGCCATGGCGGTGTTCAACAACGGCTTCCCGGTGATCTCGTCGATGGCGATCTTCGCCACCATGGTCTCGCTCAAGGCCGGCGCCCTCGAGCGCGGCGAGACGTTCGAGATGACGACCGGCGACTTCCTCGCCTTCAGCGCCGCCTACGGGGTCTTCCTCGGCGCCATGCAGTCGCTCGGCGACGCCTCGCTCGGCATGCTCAAGGTGGTGCCGATCTACGAGCGCCTGCAGCCGATCCTGCTCACCGCGCCGGAGGTCGACGCCACCAAGGCCTACCCCGGCAAGCTCGAGGGTGGGATCGAGATCTCCCACGTCAGCTTCCGCTACAGCCAGGACGCGCCGTGGATCCTGAAGGACGTGTCGATCAAGATCCGGCCGGGCGAGTTCGTTGCCTTCGTCGGCGGCTCGGGCTCGGGCAAGTCGACGCTGATGCGCGTCATGCTGGGCTTCGAGGTGCCCGAAAAGGGCTCCGTCTACTACGACGGCCAGGACCTCGCGACCCTCGACGTCCGCCTGGTGCGCCAGCAGCTGGGCGTCGTGCTTCAGGACAGCCGCCTGCTGCCTGCCGACATCTACCGCAACATCGTCGGCGCCAGCTCGCGCACCGTCGAGGAGGCGTGGGAGGCAGCGGCGAAGTGCGGCCTTGCGGCCGACATCAAGGCGATGCCGATGGGCATGCACACCTACGTCAGCGAGGGTGGCGGCGGCTTCTCGGGCGGCCAGAAGCAGCGCCTGATGATCGCCCGCGCGCTCGTCCACAAGCCGAAGGTGCTGTTCCTCGACGAGGCCACCAGCGCCCTCGACAACAAGACCCAGGCGACGGTCACCGAGAGCATGGACAAGCTGTCGTCGACCCGGGTGGTGATCGCCCACCGGCTGTCGACGATCATCAACGCCGACACCATCTACTACCTCGAGCAGGGCGAGCTCAAGGAGTCCGGCAGCTTCAAGGAGCTGATGGAGAAGGACGGCCTGTTCGCCGCGCTCGCCAAGCGCCAGCTGGCGTGAGCGCGGCGCCGTCAGAGGCCGAGCGGGTCGCGGGCGACCGCGTCGAGCTGTTGCGCCGGCTCGGCGCCACCGACGCCACGCTGCCCGAGCTCTTGCGCTACAGCGAGAATCCGTACCGCGAGCTCCCCGGCGCGGCGCTGCCGTTGGCCGACGAGCCGCAGCTTCCGGCCTGGCGCGACTACGCAACCGAAGCGACGCGCGAGGGTGTGCTCCCCGTCCTGGCTCGCCGGTTCGTTCAGCTGCGGCTGCCGGTCGCGGCCGGCCTCGGCAGCCATCCCGAGTACCGCGCCGCGATCCGTCGTGGCGTCGACCTCGGCCCCGAGCTCACCGCGCTGGCGGCGGCCACACCCCTCGCCTTGGTTGACCCCGCCGGTGTCGTCCTCGAGATCGCGTCGACGGTGGCCGGCGCGGTGCCCATCGTGGTGGCCCGCGAGCGCGCCGACTTCGTGACCCTGGTGCGCGCCCTCGCCGGCCGCAACGAGCCGATCGACGTGCCCGACGCGATGGGTGCCTGCCTGGTCAAGGGCCTCGTCAACTGGGACCGCGTGCGACGCCATCGGGCCCGCTGGGCGCTCGGCGTCGGTCGTGACGACGAGGCGTCGTGGCAGGCCGAGCTCGCGCGCCTCACCGGTCAGAAGGACCTCTACCAGGATCGCCTGCTGCTCCTGAGCAGCGGTCCTTACAGTGCGGTGGACGCAGGGTTGGCTGGCCGCCCGACGGCCGACTGGCGCGCTGAGTCGGTCGTCATCCGGCGCGACCACGAAGCCTTCCACTACCTGACGCTCCGTCTCTTCGGGCTCATCCGCAGCAACCTGCTCGACGAGCTGTTGGCCGACCTGGCCGGGCTGCTCGCGGCGTACGGTCGCTACGACCGGGCGCTCGCCCTGCAGTTTCTCGGTCTCACCGAGCCGCCTCCTGATCGAGCTACGCCGCAGATGCGCGAAGGTGGTCGCCTGGCGGGCTATCGCGGCGACCCGCCGCTCTCCGACGCCGCCTACGCCGTCCTCCTGCGCCTCGCGCTGGCCGCCAGTCGTGGTCTCGCCGGGCAGGTCGAGCTGGCCACGGCCGACGCTGCCGATCCCGCGCGGCGCCCGGCGCTGCTGCTCCGCTTGGCCGCGCTCGGCCTCCACGGCCTCGCCTCGCTGGCGCCATGACGCGCCGCAGGCCGTCGGGTCGAACGCCGGCGGATCGAACGCCGTGGCGGCTGGTCGTGCCGGCCTCCGTCGACGGTGTCCGCGCCGCCCTCGAGGCGAGCGAGCGCCAAGCGGTGGCGTTCGGGGCGTCGGTCGCCGTGCGCCGTGACCTCGGCCTGGTGCTCGACGAGCTGTTGACCAACGTCGCCGGGTACGCCTTCGCTCCCGGCGAGGTCGGCACCATCGAGCTCGTGATGACGAAGCGCGCCCGTGGCCTCGACCTCGTCATCCGTCACGGCGGCCTCGCGTTCGACCCGCTGGCGCGGCCGGCGCCGGACACCGACCTGCCGCTCGACGAGCGCCCAGTCGGTGGCCTGGGGATCTATCTGGTGCGCCAACTGGCGCAAGCGGTCGCCTACCAGCGGGACGGCGAGGAGAACGTCCTGCGTGTCCGCTTGGGGCGCGGGCCTGCGCATTCAAGGCGACGTCCGCCCGGGCGGGTCCCGCCCCTACAAGAGCCAACGGACCCGTAGGGGCGGGTCTCAGACCCGCCCTGGCCCGTCAGGTCTGCCGGAAGACGAGCGCCACCGAGCCGAACAACAGACGGTCGCCGTTGACCAGCAGGCGGTCGGCGATGCGCTCGCCGTTGACGAAGGTGCCGTTCTCCGAGCCCTGGTCGCGCAGCAGGTAGCCCTTGTCGGTGAGGGTGATCTCGGCGTGTCGCCGCGAGACGGAGCCCTGCCCGAGCGCAATCTGGTTCTGCGGCGTCCGGCCGATGGTGGTGACGACCTCGAGGGGCATTTCGGCGCGCCCGCCGATCGGCTCGCTGGCGACCAGGAAGGCCTTGCGTGGGATCACCGTCGGCTCGCCCTGCTCGGCTTCGAACATCACCGTCGCACCGACGGGCGGCGCCGGCCGGCGCGCCTTGCTGGCGGTGTTCGCGCTCGCTGGGACAGGTGCTGGCTGCGGCTTGCCGGTAGGGGCCTCGGAGACGTCGGGCGCCTCGGCGTGCATGGACGACTCGATGACGGTGGCGCCGAGATCGACCGGCTTGGGCGGTGGTGGCGGCGGGGGTGCCGGCTTCGGCGTGTCGACGGGTGGCGGCNNTCGGCCGCCGGTGGCGCCGGCTTCGCGGCGTCGGCTGGCGGCGGTGGTGGCGGCGGCGGGGGTGCCGGCGGCTCGGCGGGGATGACGTGGGGTGCCGTTGCGATCGTCGGGCCGTGGGTCAGGTCCGCCCAGGCGGTGGGGTTGGGGGCGGGCGGTGCGGTTGAGAGCGGCGCCTCCGGGACCGGCTCGATGACCGGCGGCTCGGTGAG
>CXWL01010110.1_pt1 | contig 39527 bp, 33 predicted proteins | sample 590931 | NCBI WGS metagenome assembly CXWL01 (sample SAMEA3498368, study PRJEB10139) | groundwater metagenome | biome: water well; material: biofilm material | place: Germany | collected 2015-04-27 | reverse complement strand
GTAGCGGTGGCGTCGGGGATGTTGGCGCCGGCGCTTGTTCCCTGGGAGCGCTCAGCGCTGCTGGAATTGCCTTCGGAACTTTGTGTCGACCGCACAACGCGCCCTTCGGGGTCGAACGTCTGTCTGCGCTCCTCGACACGGTTGAAGTCCATCTCTGCCGTGACCTGCACGCGCGCATTGCCGGACCCGACGACGCCTTCGACGATATCGGTGACGGTGCGACGAATGCGTTCCTCGACGGCGACCTGGCGTGCATCGATGCCCTCGGCGGCGGCGCCTTCCTCGGTCGAGGCCGCTGCCAACAGTCTTCCGGTGTCATCGAGGATGGTGACACGGCTGGAGGAAAGCCCAGGCGTCGCGCTTGCCACCAGGTTCCGGATCGCGCGCACTTCACCGGCGCTTAATTCGTCGCGGCGCAGTTTCAGCACGATCGAGGCGGTCGGCTGCTCGGCGTCGCGCGAAAACAATTGGCGCTCTGGCAGCACCAGATGCACCCTGGCGCTGGCGATGCCGTCGAGGGAGGAGATGGTGCGCGCCAATTCGCCTTCGAGCGCGCGCAGGCGGTTGATGTTCTGCTGAAACTGGGTTTGCCCCAACGCATCGGGCTGGTCGAAAATCTCGTAGCCGATCGAGCCGCGCGAGGGCAGGCCGTCAGCGGAAAGCATCATGCGCGCCTCGGGCACCCGCGAGCGGGCCACGAAGATCGAGGTGCCGTCGCCGCGAATTTCGTAGGGGATGTCGGCCTGGTCGAGCCGCTGGGTGATCTCGGTGGCCTCGCGCAGTTCGATCCCTGAGAACAACAGCGCCTTCGGCTCCCCGCCCATGCGCAGGAACATGGAGAACGCGATCGCCGCCACCACTGCGGTAATGCCGAGCGCCGCGTAGAGACGCGTTGGGCCAGCTTTGAGAATAAAGTCGAACACGCTGTTTCGCTCGCCCCTGCAAACTCAGGCGAGCGCCCCGAGACCCCAAAGGGAATCACTAGGCAAATCTCACCGGTCGGCAGAAATTGCCCGGTGCGGTGTAAAGCGATGGTTAAGCATGTTGGGGAGAAGCGCCCCGGCGGAGCGCTGCTCAAAAGTTCAGGTGTAACGTCAAAGGCCCCCGCCTTGCGGCGGAGGCCTTTGTTTATTGGGGAGGGGACGCGCCGAAACGCGTGAAATCAGGCCGGGACCAACCGGTAATGCTGGATGCGCGTGGTGCGCAGGCCCGGCATGCCGTGCTTTTCGATCGCCTTGCGCCAGCCTTCGAACTCCTCTTCGGAGAGCGAATAACGCTGGCACGCTTCCTCGGCGGTCAACAAACCCCCGCGGACAGCGGCGACCACTTCAGCCTTGCGGCGGATCACCCAGCGCGTCGTGCCCGGCGCCGGCAGGTCTTCCAAAGTGAGGGGGTTCCCGTCCGGACCCATCACCACCCCATCATAGCGGCGTTGCTTCTGCATGCGCCAATCTCCTCGTTCTTAGCCTCTCTTATAATTCAGATGACTAAAGAAACGACTAAGACGGCGCGCCAATAGGCACGCGAATCGTGTCTCGAATTAGAACACAAGTCTTCTTACTTGTTTCTTACCCGTGAGCGCGCTTCTAGCGTTTGATCATGAGCAATTCTTCCAGCATCTGGTCGGCGGTGGTGATAATGCGCGAGGAGGCCGAATAGGCGCGCTGCGTAGTGATGAGGTTGGTGAACTCAGCCGCGAGGTCGACGTTTGACGCTTCGAGCGCGCCCGACACGATACGGCCTGCGCCGCCCGCGTTCGACGCGTTGATATTATAGAGACCGGACTCCAGCGTGGTGCGGAAGGCCCCGCCCTGGTCGGCCTTGAGGCCGTTGGGGTTGAGAAACGTCGCAAGCGGCAATTGGTAAAGCGCGCGGGCGCGGCCGTTGGAGAATTGCGCGGTCAGGTAGCCGTCGCCCTCCAGCACGAGCCCAACCAGATCGCCCGGCGGCACGCCGTCTGCCGTGACGCTGGTGACGCCGAAATTATTGGCGAACTGGGTCATGCCGGTGGTGAGGTCGATGTCGAGCGGCTGCGCGGCGGCGCCCGTGGTTGAGGCCCAGTTTGCGGAGAAGTTCGATCCGATGGCGCCTGTGACGCTGGCGACCGTGCCGTCCGTGTTAAAGGTCACCGTGCCGCTCGCCAGCAGCCCGCCCGTGCCGGCGCCGCCGGTGACGGCTGTGTTCGGGCGCGCATAGGTCTCCACAACCCAGGTGTTGGGCGCCGTCTTGAGATAGCCGAACGCGATCGTGCGCGGCTCACCCAGGCTGTCGAACACTTCAAGCGAACTCTCGAAATGCGGCGTGATCGTCCCGGTGGCGAGATCGCCCGGATCGTAGACGCCCTGCGCGCCGGCATAGGCGTCCTGGCCGGACTTGAGGTTGGCGTTGATCGTTACGTTCGCGGTGGGCTCCGCAAGGCCGCCGACGCCGGCAATGTTCACCGGTTCGATCGCCGAGAGCGAGGTGGGGGAGGAGACCACGCTGCCGTCGCTGTTTACCGGCCAGCCTTGCAGGAACAAGCCCTGTGCGTTGACCATGTATCCCGCGGCATCGATCGTAAACGATCCCGCGCGCGTGAACAGAACGCTGCCTCCGTTGGAAAGCTGCTGGTCGTTGGAGGAGACCACGAAGAAGCCTTCGCCGGAAACCGCAAGGTCGGTCGTCGAGCGCGATTGCTCCAGCGATCCTTGCAGCGAGATCTGCTGGCGCGTCAGCGGCAGCACGCCGCCGGCATTGTAGGTGGTGTTCGAATTCTGCGCGTTGACTAGCGCGGAAAAATCAACGCCGCTGCGCTTGTAGCCAACGGTGTTGACGTTGGCGATGTTGTCGGAAATGACCGCGAGAGCGCTCGAATTGGCGGTGAGGCCCGAAACGCCCGCGCGCAGTGCGGTGTAAATCGACATTGCCTAAGCTCCATTGCCGCGCGGGGCGCGGGCGTGTGTTGTTTCCATGGAGCGCTTCTGCGCATGGTCTGGCGCCGGCGTTCGGCCGGCGCTGCATTGTCAGTCGTCGAGCACGGCGCGAACCAATCCAAGTTCGCGCGAGCCCGATGGGGTGATCACAAGTGGCGTGGTTCCGGAGAAATCGACACCGCGAATGGGTTCGCGGACGCTCATGGTTGCGTTGACTCTATCGCCCGTGGAATTTTTCGCGGAGACGACAAGCCGATAGACTCCATCGGGGACGAGATTGCCATTGGCGTCGCGGCCGTCCCATGCGAAGGAGTGATTGCCTTGCGCGGTCTGGCCCGCGGTTTCGAAAATCTTGCGGCCGCGCGCATCGGTGACGGTCAGTGTCGTATCTTCAGCTTGCTGCCCAAAGGAATAATTCCAGTTCGCGCGGCCATTCGCGAGCGTGGTGGTGTCGCTCTCGATCAGCGCGTTGCGACCAAGGTAAGAAAGCGCAGCGCCGGCGGAGGCCGCCTGATATTGCCCAGCCAGGCCTTCCAATTGCTGGTTGGTGCGGATTTGCTGTTCCACTTGGCTGAACTGCACCAATTGCTGTGTGAATTGCGTCGAATCCATCGGCGCCAGCGGATCCTGGTTCTGCAATTGCGCGGTCAGCAGTACGAGGAAGCTGTCGTAATTTTCCGATAGGCGCGCGCGATCGCCAGCGGACTGGCTCGCTGGCGCCGCATCGGTTGCTATTGGAGAGACCATCGCCTGTTTCCTATGCCATCACATCGACGCGTACGCCGCGCCAACGTTCGAACCCGACCGGGCGCGCACGCGGCGCGATCACCGGCACTTCATCCTCCGGCGCGAGCATTCCTGACGCGTCGGCCCCGGCGCGCTCGCCGCTTGTCGTGCGCTCATCGCGCTCGCCCTGGCGCAGATCGAACGAGAGGCCGTTGTCGGCAAGCTCAAGTCCGGCCGACTGCAGGCTCTGCTCAAGTTCGCGGGCGTGGCGCGCGAGTTCCGCCAGCGCCTGCGGGTTTTCCGCTGAGATCGTCGCCGTAACGCGGTGATCGCGGCTGACCTCCAGGCGCACGCTGACACGCCCCAGCTCCGGGGGATCGAGGCGCAGGTCGAATTGCGTGTTGGCGCCGTTAAACCGGCGGATGATCTCGCGTCCGACTTGCGCCGCCGCCGGTGCTGCGCGCTGTGCGCTCGCATCGGCAGCGCCGGATTGGGTGACGTGCGACGATGTGTGTGACGTCGCCGCTTCGACCTGCGCAGGCGTCGGGGAGGGCGCTTCGGGGGCGGAGGCGCTGGCCGGCGCAATGTCTTTGGCTTGCGCGCCGCCTTGAGGGTTCGCAGCTTTCGCTTGCATCTGCTTGTCGATATTGACGCGCGGCGTCGCCTGCGCCGCGGCTTCGCCATCGGCTGCAGCGGCGGCTTCGGTGGGGGCGGCGGACAATTCGCTCTGGGGTGCGTTTTGGGACGCGTTCTGCAATGACCTCGCGGGCTGCGCGGCTGCTTGCAGCATGGGGAGCGCCTCGGGCGCTGGCTGATGTGTCGGTTGCGCCTGCGCTGCCGTGTTTGTCGGCGGAGGAGCTTGCACCGGTTCGCCATCCGCGGGCGCGGTTTGCATTTCCGGAGGGGAGGGGGCCTCCGGCGCTGCGTCGTTCGCCGCGGCCTGTGCGGCGTCGGCTGTCTTGGCGCGAGGCTGCGCCTGCGATGGCGCTGGCGCTTGCGGCGCGAGGACGGGCGCTTGCGGGGCCTCGGTGTTGATGGATTCGGCGGCTTCGCCCGGTTGCGGCTGCGCGGCTGTATCCGGGGGCGCGGCGCCCAGCATCTGTACAAGAACCGGCGCTGAGGCGACGACCGCCGGCGCTATCTGCGTAGCGCTGTCATCCGACGCCTCGTCCCTTGCGATTTCAGTCTCGTTGGTTTCTTCCTGCGCCCCGGTTTCAGCGCGCCCGGTCGCTTCTGGCGGCTGATGTGCGTCGAGGTGCCGTTCGAAGCTGGGCGCGTCCGCTTCGGCGCCCGTCGCCTGCGGCCGCGGCGGCGGCGGAGCAGTGTTGACGAAGGCTGCGGCGGCGAAATCCATAAACGTCCCCCTCGCCGCTGAGCGGGCGGCGCTTCCCATCAGCAAGGGGCGGGCCACGTCGGTAACCATAAGAAAAACGCGAATAATCAAGCGACTAGGAGAATGAACCGCGGCCGGCATTTGATCCGGTTAGGCAATTGTCGCCGGTCAGGCAGGCAGAATTTGCCGGCTCTTAACCATGGCCCCAAGTTTGCGAGGAGCCATCTCCAAAGCCCACCGTCGGCGTCGATCCGCGCCGGCGCAATGAGGAGAAAAATTTGTTCAATCAGGCCTTTAACCGGCCAGACGTGGCGTCAGAGCAGGCCCGCGCCGCTCGGCAAAATCAGCCGGGCGCCCGGCGCCTGTTGCCGAGGGCGGGTCCATGACCTCAATCAGCGCTACCTTATTATCGGGGCTCACCGGCTTGCGCGCGGCGCAAACCGGCCTCGCCACCGCCTCCCAGAACATCGCCAACGCCAACACGCCTGGCTATGTCCGCACCGAAATCACGCTGGCGCCGCGCAGCCAGTTCGGCGCCGGCTCGGGAGTGGACGTCTCCACCATCCGCCGCGCCGCCGACCGCTTCCTCGCCACCGCGAGCTACATTGCCGAAGCCGCGCGCGGCTCAGCTGCAGCGCGCGCCGACATTCTCGAACGCGCGCAGATGAGCTTCGGCGATCCGGCCAGCGCCTCTTCGATGTTTGCAGGTCTCGACCAATTCTGGTCGGCGCTTACCGAGCTTGGCGTCGATCCAGCTTCCTCGCTGCGGCGATCGGATGCCGTTTCCGCCCTGCGCGGAACCTATGACGAAGTGCATCGCATTGGCGCTTCGATCCAGGACCTCATCGGCGAAGCCGATCAGCGCATCGCCGACAAGATCACTGAGGCGCAAGATCTGATCGACCGCATCGCCGAGCTCAACGACGAGGTTCGCCTCAGCAAACGAACCGGCGCCGACGCCACCGGCGCCGAGAACGCCCAGTCCGCACTAATCGATCAGCTCTCTACGCTGATGGATCTGCGCGTGCTGCCACAGAGCGAGGGCGGGGTTCAGGTTCGCACCAGCGGCGGGGCGCTGCTGGTCGGCGTTCGCGCGGCGCAATTGAGCTACACGCCATCGAGCGTCCCATATTCGAGCCACGGCATTATCGCCTTCAACGAAGAATTGGGAACGCAGGCTAATCTTGAGCCCTTTCTGCTAGGCGGTGAGATTCAAGGTCTGTTGCAGGTGCGCGACAACGATCTCTCCGGCCTCGCCGAAGCGCTTGGCGGCTTTGCGGGCGCGCTCGGCGACGCCATGAACGCGGTGCACAACGAGAATACATCCTCGCCCGCCCTCAGCCAATTGAGCGGCCGCCAGACCGGGCTGCTCGGAACTGACGCGCTCGCCTTCACGGGCAGCGCTACAATCGGCGTCACGGATGCGACTGGCGTATTGCGCGAGCGCCTGAGTATTGATTTCGACGCCGGCATCATAACCAGCAGCGCGTCAAGTTCGATCTTCACCGCGGCCGGCGGCGACATCGACAGTTTCGTCGCCGCGCTCAATTCCGCGCTTGCAGCGGCCAGCCCCGCCGGCAGCGCGCAATTCGCCGATGGGCAACTTGTACTTGATGTCGCTTCGAGCGGGGGCCTCGTTGTGCAACAGGACGCAACCGATCCCGCGCAGCGGGCCGGGCGCGGCTTCGCGCATTTCTTCGGGCTGAACGATATGGTGTCGCGCCCCACGCCGCTTTTCTTCGAGAGCGGCGTACAAGGCTCTGACAGGCATGGCATGGCTGCTGGCGGCTCGCTGACCTATCAGGTACGCGACGCAGCGGGCCGCTTCGTCGCACTGCGCACGATCGCGGTGAGTGCGAGCCCGACGGCGACCTGGGACAATTTCCTCGACGACCTCAACACACCCGGGCTCGGGGTCGGCGAATACGGCGCGTTCTCCATGGACCCCGCCAGCGGGCGCGTGAGTTTCGCAAGCGGCGCCGGCGGCTATCAGGTGTCGCTGGTCAGCGATACCACCCAGCGCGGCGCCACCGGGGTTTCGTTTACGGCGTTGAACGGATTGTCGGCGGCGGCCAGCGCCGGGCGCTCCCAGGAGGTCGACGTCAACACCGCACTCGCGGCGGACCCAATCCGCCTCGCCGTGGGCAGGCCCAATTTAAGCGCCGCGCTCGGCCAGCGCATCATCGAGGCGGGCGACAATCGCGGCGCGGCCGCGCTTGTCGCCGCACGCGATTCCGTACGCGCTTTCCCAGCGGCGGGCGCACTCACCGCGCAAGCGACGACGCTCGCTACCTACGCCTCGCGTCTTGGCGGAGAGGCTGGACGGATGGCGTCGGACGCACAACGTGCTTCGCGCGGCGCCGATGCGGTGTCCGCGGCGGCCGACGATCGGCGCGCGCAGATCGAGGGCGTCAATCTCGACGACGAATTGTTGCGCATGACTACGTACCAAAACGCATACGCGGCCGCGGCGCGCGTCATTCAAGCCGCGACAGACATGCTCGATATCCTGATGAGCCTTGGATACCGGTAAGGAGTAGACGGATGCAAGGGCCGATGTCGCTTCGCTTTTCGACGCAAGCGCAAATCGATATACGTCGCATCACTAGCGAAATGTCGGACTTGCAGCGCCAAGTCGCTTCCGGCGCCAAGGCCAATGACCTTTCCGGGTTCGGCAGCTCGTCGAGCCGGCTGCTCAGCGCGCAGGGTTTGAAGGCATCCGCCGATGCGCGCGGTTCGGTCCTTGGCCAACTCGATGCGCGCCTGGGGGTGCAGGGGACGGCCTTAGGTGAAGTCTCGGGCGCCAGTTCGCGGTTGGCGCAGGCGATTCGCGTCGCCGTCAGCGCCAATGACGGTCGTGGTGTCGGCATCGAGTTGGAACTCTCGTTCGGGAGCATCGTCTCCGCTCTCAATGAGGGCTGGAATGGCCAGCCGCTGTTTGCCGGCGAGCGCCTCGACGGCGTACCGATCAAGGTGGCGACGCTCGATGAGCTCGCCGCCTCCAGCACGCCGCAGGATATTTTCGACGAAGCCGAACGTCGCCAAAGTATCGACCTCGGCGCCGGCCCGCCCACGGAGATCGCGCCGAAGGCTTCCGAAGTGGCAGGCGGTCTGATGCAGACGCTGCGCGATCTCAAGCTCATGCTGGACGGCGCAGGCGGGCAGATCGGTCAACCGATCAGCGGCGCGCAATCGCTGCGTCTGCAGGAAATCGCCGCTACGCTCGAGAGCCATGCGGAGACAATCGTCATGGAAGAGGGCCGCACCGGGCAATTGCAATCGCGCTTCGCCGCCCAACGCGACCGCCTACAGGAGCGTTCCGACCTGCTGGTGAAGGAGATCGGAGACCACGCTGACGCTGACCTGGCGCAAGTGTCGATGCGCCTCAGCGCGCTGATGACGCAATACGAAGCGGCGGCAAAAACTTTCGCCGCCCTTTCACAATTGAGCCTGCTGCGTTATTTGTAGGGACACACACTCATCGTGCAAGCGCTGCCAATCTCCCGCCGGCGGCGCAATGAGTGTGTGTCCCTGGACGCTTCCCTGTCGCTGATTTGATCCCTATATCTGCGCCATCGCGCCTCGGGCCTTGACCCCGGGGGGAGGTGAGAGATGACAAGCGCAGACGCAGACTACCGGCCTCTCGCCGGAATGGTTTCCGGAACACTCAATTCCCTCGGCTTTCCCAAGCCGCCCGCTGAAACCCGCGTGGTCGCGGCGATGTCTGGCGGCGTCGATTCATCCGTGGTCGCCGCCATGCTGAAACGCGATGGCTATGACGTCATTGGCGTCACGCTGCAGCTCTACGATCATGGCGCGGCGGTGAACAAGCCGGGCGCCTGCTGCGCGGGGCAGGACATCCATGACGCGCGCCGCGTCGCCGCTGCCGCCGGTATTCCCCATTACGTGCTGGACTACGAGAGCCGCTTCCGCGAAGCGGTGATGGAGGATTTCGCCGACACCTATCTCGCGGGCGCGACGCCCATCCCGTGCGTGCGCTGCAATCAAACCGTGAAGTTCGCGGACCTAAAGCGCGTGGCCGAAGACCTCGGCGCCGATTGCCTCGCCACCGGCCACTATGTTCGCCGCGTCGAAGGCGACGCGGGCGCGCAATTGCATCGCGCCGCCGATGCGTCGCGCGATCAATCCTATTTCCTGTTCGCGACGACGCGTGCACAGCTCGACTATCTGCGCTTCCCTTTGGGCGACATGCCTAAGAGCCGCGTGCGTGAACTCGCGGCAGAACTTGGCGTGCGCGTTGCCGAGAAGCCGGACAGCCAGGACATTTGCTTCGTGCCGAATGGCAAATATACCGACGTGGTCAAGAAGCTTCGCCCTGGTGCGGTTGAACCTGGCGAGATCGTCGATACCGAGGGGCGCGTCATCGGCGAACACGAAGGCATCATCAACTACACAATCGGCCAACGCCGCGGCCTTGGCATTGCGGCGGGGCAGCCGCTGTTCGTGGTCAAGCTCGATTCCGGCAAACGTCGCGTCATCGTTGGCCCGCGCGAAGCGCTCGGCGTAACGCGAATGAATCTGAAGGACGTGAACTGGATTGGCGACGGCGACGCCGACGGCCGCGATATCCTGGTGCGCGTGCGCTCGACGCGACCGCCGGTAGCGGGGAAACTCGGCGCGTCGTCCATCGTCCTCGATACTCCGGAAGAGGGCGTCGCCCCTGGTCAGGCGGCGGTGTTCTACGATAAGCACTCCACGCGCGTTCTCGGCGGCGGCTGGATCGCGGCAACGGAGTCTTGAGCGTTATGGATTTGGCCGAGATACGAAAACTGCCCGGGATTGAGGCGATGCGCGCCATCATCTCCGGCGACTTTCCCCCGCCATCGATTTCGATAACGCTCGGCTTTCGTCTGGTGGAGGCGGAACTCGGTTTCGTCGCATTCGAGGGCGAACCAAGCGAGGGGGTGCTCAATCCAATGGGCGCGGTGCATGGCGGCTGGGCGCTGACTTTGATAGACAGCGCCTGCGGTGCAGCAGGGCACACCACGCTGCCCGCGGGCGTCGGCTACGGCACGCTAGAGACGAAAGCTAATTTCGTGCGCCCGATTACGGCCAACACAGGAACGCTGCGCGCCGAAGGCCGCGTGCTGTCGCAAGGGCGCACTATCATCACCGCCGAAGCTAAAATCACCGATGCGCAAGGCAAATTGTACGCGCACGGAACCTCGACCTGCATGATCATTCGACCGGAGAACAAGGGATGAGCGAACACATTGTCATCGTCGGCATCGCGCGCACGCCGATGGGCGGGTTGTTGGGCGAGCTTTCGCATCTCTCCGCACCGGAGCTGGGCGCCGTCGCGGTGAAAGCTGCGATGGCCGAAGCCAAAGCCGATGGCGCCGATCAGATTATCATGGGCAATGTGCTCTCCGCTGGCCTCGGCCAAGCGCCGGCGCGGCAAGCAGCGCTCAAGGCGGGGCTCGCGAAATCCACGGAAGCGGTGACGCTGAACAAGATGTGCGGCTCCGGTCTTCAGGCAGTGGCGATGGCGCGGCAGGCGTTGCTGACGGGCGAAGCGAATTTGGTGATCGCGGGCGGCATGGAGAGCATGTCGCGCGCGCCGTTCCTGATGGCCAAGCACCGCGCGGGCCAAAAGTACGGGCACGATAAATTGTTCGATCACATGGCGCTTGATGGCCTCGAAGACGCCTACGAGGGCCAAGCCATGGGCGTCTATGCCGATTCCGCGGCCAAGGAATATCAATTCACCCGCACGCAGCAGGACGAGTACGCGCTGGAAACGCTGAGCCGCGCGCAGAGCGCGACCAGGGAAGGGCGCTTCAAACGCGAAATCGCGGCGATCGAATCCAAAGCCGACGCGATCGACACCGACGAATTGCCTCGCAAAGCCAAGCCCGAAAAAATTCCATCGCTCAAGCCTGCGTTCACGCAAGACGGCACTGTAACCGCCGCGAACGCTTCCGCCATTTCCGACGGTGCGGCGGCTTTGGTGCTGATGCGCGCGGACGACGCCGCCAATCAGGGCAAGATTCCGTTGGCCCGCATCGTCGCGCAATCATCGCACGCGCAAGAACCTTCGAAGTTCACCTCCGCGCCAGTGCCGGCGATCCGCAAGGCGCTCGATCGCGCTGGCTGGAAGGTGAGCGACGTCGATCTCTGGGAGATCAACGAGGCGTTTGCGGTAGTGCCGTTGATCGCCATGAAGGAGCTGAGCATCGGTTTCGACCGAATGAATGTGAACGGCGGCGCCTGCGCGCTCGGCCACCCCATAGGCGCCAGCGGTGCGCGCGTGTTGGTTACATTGATCGCGGCGATGGAAGCGCGTGGCGCCAAGCGCGGCGTGGCCTCGCTTTGCATCGGCGGCGGGGAGGGTATTGCGCTTTGCGTGGAGCGGTGACTTGGACCGCCGGCGTCCTCGCCTGCGCAAAATGCCGCTACCGTCGCAAACGTTCGAAAGCTCAATCATCGTAGCCGGCGAGGACGCCGGCGGTCCAAGAAGGTGCGTCTTGAACGAAAATGTCCTCGCGCACTTCCGCGAACAAGCGATGTTCTGCACCGAGTACGGCTCGCCCTTCACCGGCGGGCTGATCGAGCACATGGCGACCGACATTGAAGCGGACGGACCGACAGCGCGTTTGGTTGCGGGTTGGCATACCGATGCGCGCGCCGACGCGCTGTCCTTGCGTCTCGCGGGCGCGCTGCACGCTGCTGTGCTGACGGCGCGCGATGACGCGCTCGCGGCGGCCTATCCTAAGCCTACGCCGGATTGGAGCATGGACCAGATTTGGCCGCTGGCGCGCGCATTTCTCGAGCGTGAGCAGGCATGGGTGCGCGATTTCATCAAGTCCGCGCCGCAAACGAATGAAACCCGCCGCTCCATCGCCTTGCTCGCGGGTTTCCTTGCGTTTGCGAAGGAATGGCGCGGGCCGATCGACATGTTGGAGCTCGGCGCGAGTGCGGGGCTCAATCTCTATTGGGACCGCTTTGCCTATCGCACGCAATCGTGGAATTGGGGCGGGGCAAGCGCGGTGGTGATTGATACGGACTGGCATGGCCCGGCGCCCCACGTGGAAGCCGCGCCCAATGTCCGCCATCGCGCCGGCTGCGACCTCAATCCGCTCGACCTCAACGACGCAGAAGCGGTGTTGCGGCTCAAATCCTATATCTGGCCCGATCAGGCCGACCGGCTCGCGCGCTTCGATGGCGCGGTGCGGTTAGCGAAGGAAAGCAGCGTCAAAGTCGAGCGCGCCAGCGCCGAGGAATGGCTTGCGCGCAAGCTCGCCGCCCGTGCGGATGACGCCGCCACAATCGTGTACCACTCAGTGTTCCTGCAATATCCCCCGCGCGAGGTACGTAAAGCGATTGTCGCCGCCATCCGCCAGGCCGGCGAGCGCGCGACGCCGCGGGCGCCGCTGGCCTGGGTGCGGCTTGAGCCGGAAGCAGTGACCGATGGCGTCGAAAACGGCCTGCGCTTCGTGATCGACCTGCACACCTGGCCCGGCGGCGAACGCCGCATTCTTGGCTATACCGACGGCCACGTTCGTGCGCTCTACGCTCAATACTAGCTGTTATGGGACCTAGTGCGCCCTCGAGGGAGCGCCGCCAAGTCAAACGCCGTCCGCCAGCACGAACCCGAACACCGGATAGGCGCGCCGGCCCAGCGCGCGCGCCTGCACGTTCCAGACCCGCACCGCGCTCCAATCATTGGCAGGCGATGCGTCCTCGACCAGTGCGCCGAAGATGATCTCGCCGCGGCCCTGCCAGTTGGCGTGATCGATCAAAATCTGGCGCGCGTTCAGGATGCGCGCGACCACGCCGACATGACCCGCCTCGGTGCCGCCCAGAACGATCACCGTGCCCTCCGCGGGCGCATGCGAACGGCGATAGCGGCCTTGCGCTTGGGTCCACCAAGTGCGCGCATCGCCGAAGAGCGCAACGCCGCTGCGCTCGCGCGCATAGGGGACGCACTGCAGCGGCGGCCCGGCTGTGCTGACGAACGCCTTGGGCGCGCTCGTTTTGGTTGGCCCCGCATGCGCAAGCGCCGGGCCGAGGCTTGGGCCTGGACGCGCAGCGGCGATGATGCCAAGCGCCGCCAGCGCCGCCAAAGCAAACACCGCATCCGCTCGCTTGAACGCACGCATGAGCTTGAAAGGCGCAAAGCGCATGCGGGCCGCGTAACATCGCGGGCGGGGTGCGGCAAGCGACGGAAAATTTAGGTGGGAGGCTCAGCGCGGCGGTGGGTGCTGGAGCGCGCGGCCTCGCTCATTTGTTGCGTCCTGTGTCCAGATCGAGCCCGAATAGTGGGCTAGATCGTTGTAAAGAACATCTCTTCGACGGCAATTTTCTCTACCATTTGGACACCAACGCCAAGCCGACGATCCTTAAGTAATTGGCAGAGTGTTTCTCCGTCGATCAGGTCGATGGCTGGGGCGCCGTCGCGTGTGGCTTCGCGCCGAGCATCCGCAGTGAAGGTGCTAGTCGTGATTATGAGGCCCTTATCGGCGCGGCCGACCATGGCGCCCCTAAAATCACGCACGACAGAAGAACCAACGGATCCTTTCCACCTCTTGCACTGAAAGAGAACTTGGAAAGAGACCAAGTTCATTCGAAGGACGCCAATTCCGTCAATGCCTCCGTCGCCAGTTTTGCCGGTCACTTCGACTTTGGTAAACCCAGACTCACGCAGAAGCCGTTGCGCCAGCCTTTCAAAGGCTTCCGGCGAGATCGCGCCGATGACTTCAAGGAGATGATCGACCCACGATGCAGCATCCGAGGCCTGTAGCTCAGCGGCTAGAGAAGGCTCCTCGCCGTCGTCGTTCGTGGCATCGTCTAAAACCCGCTTCTCCGCGTTGACTCGGCGAAAAACATCTCGTGCTTCGGGTTCCGTGATCTTGTCGCCGTAGTCAGTGAGCGCCCAAATCGCGCGTTCGCTGTTCTCGACCGCGCCCACCTTCTTGAGATAGGTCCGAACCCAAGCCAACCGATATTGGAATTCTGTTCGAGTGCCCTTGGTGTGAGGTGCTGCAAGAACGGCGTCGGACAGACTTAGAATCCGCGCGACGCCATCTTCGATTTCTTCAATGCTTGCCGATCCGCCGCGCTCGCGAAGCGAGAGTATCGTCGGCCAGATTAGGCTTGGATACGCGAGCTCACTTGGAATTTCGCGCAAGCATTCCCCCTAATTATCCAAAAAGCTCCGCAGCTTCCTCGACCGGCTCGGATGTTTCAGCTTCCGCAGCGCCTTCGCCTCGATCTGCCTGATCCGCTCGCGCGTCACCGAGAATTGTTGGCCCACTTCTTCCAAAGTGTGATCGGTGTTCATCCCGATCCCAAAGCGCATGCGCAGGACTCGTTCTTCGCGCGGGGTGAGGGACGCCAGCACGCGCGTGGTGGTTTCGCGCAGATTGCTTTGGATTGCAGCGTCGACTGGCAGGATCGCGCTCTTGTCCTCGATGAAATCGCCCAGGTGTGAATCTTCTTCATCGCCGATCGGCGTTTCCAGGGAGATCGGCTCCTTGGCGATTTTCATCACCTTGCGGACCTTTTCCAAGGGAAGCCCAAGCTTTTCGGCGAGTTCCTCCGGCGTCGGTTCGCGGCCGATCTCGTGCAGCATCTGCCGGCTGGTGCGCACCAATTTGTTGATGGTCTCGATCATGTGCACCGGAATGCGGATGGTGCGCGCCTGATCGGCGATCGAGCGCGTGATCGCCTGCCTGATCCACCACGTCGCGTATGTGCTGAACTTGTAGCCGCGGCGATACTCGAACTTATCGACCGCCTTCATCAGGCCGATATTGCCCTCCTGGATCAGATCCAAAAACTGCAGGCCGCGATTGGTGTACTTCTTGGCGATGGAGATGACGAGGCGAAGGTTCGCTTCGACCATTTCCTTCTTCGCTTGGCGGGCTTCGCGTTCGCCCTTCTGAACGGCGTGGACGATGCGGCGATATTCGTCGATCGGCACGCCGGTCTCTTGCGCGAGCATGCCGATTTCCGAACGCAGATCTGTGATGTCCTCGCCTTCGGAGGCGACGAACTTGCCCCAGGCCTTCGATTTCACGGCCACTTTCTCGGTCCATTTCGGGTCGAGTTCGCTGCCGTGATAAGCGTCGAGGAATTGTCCGCGCGGCACGCCGTTGGATTCCGCCAGCCGCATCAGCTTGCCTTCGAGCTGAATGAGTTTGCGGTTGATGGCGTAAAGCTGTTCGACCAGGCTTTCGATCCGCGCGTTGTTGAGCTTTAGCTTCTTCAGCTGCTCGATGATGGTGAGCTGCGCGGTTTCGTAATTCTCGGTCTGCGCGCCCGGCAGTGATCTGCCCTTGAGGCGCAGATCGATACGCTTTTCCTGCAATTTGCGGAATTGGCCGAAAGCTTCGGCGATGGCGTCGAGCGTCGCCATCACGCCTTCCTTGAGTTCGGCCTCCATCGCCGACATCGAGATCGCGGCTTCGTCGTCGAACTCGGAATCGGAATCGGCGTCCGCTTCGGCGGCGATTTCGCCAGGGTCGCGCTCTGCGCCATCGTCAAGCTTGGGCGGGGGCGGCGCGGCGGCCTTGGCCGCACTGGCGGCGCTGGCGGCGGCGGCTGCGGCGGCGGCTGCGGCGATCTGCACTTTCGCCGCTTCGGGATCGACCAGCCCATCGGCGTTCACGCCTGGCGCGGATTGGGGAACAATGCCCATTTCCGCGCCATAGGTGGCTTCAAGATCGATAATGTCGCGCAGCAAAATCTTCTGTTCGCGTAATTCGTCGCGCCACACCATGATGGCTTCGAAGGTGAGCGGGCTTTCGCACAGGCCGCGGATCATCGCGTCGCGGCCGGCCTCGATGCGCTTGGCGATGGCGATTTCGCCTTCGCGCGACAACAACTCAACCGTGCCCATTTCGCGCAGATACATGCGCACCGGATCGTCGGTGCGGTCGGCGTCTTCGCGGGTGTTGGTGACGACGGGCTTGGCGGTCTCGTCGCGGGTGACGACCGCGCGCGCAGTTGTTGTCTCTTCCTCTGCGGCTTCGCCTTCTTCCTCGTTGTCGACGACATTGATGCCCATCTCGTTCAATTGGGCCATCACGTTTTCGATCGCCTCGGAATCGAACTCGTCCGACGGCAGCACCTTGTTCAGTTCCTCGTGCGTGACAAAGCCGCGCGTCTTGGCGGCTTTGATCATCTTTTTCACGGCGGCGTCGGAGAGATCGAGGATCGGCCCTTCGGGGGTTTCCTTTTCCTCGGTCGCGGTATCTTCGGTCTTGCTCATTAAAAGTCGGCTCTTCCTAAACTGACCTCGCGCGCCGGAGGCGCTTCTGCGTCTTGTTCTTCCTCGTCGTCCTCGAGCTTTACCTCGCGGGCGCGCGCTTCGATCGCGCGCGCTTCGCGGCTCAAGGCCTGAAAACGGGCGAAGGCTTCGTCGTCGCCCTCGGCCGCGCGGGCTCGCAATTCGTCCAATTCCTCCCTGATCGCCGGGAGCACCACTTCACGAGTGANNTCGATCCAGTCGCCGAACGCATCAAGAACTTCGGGCTGTTCCACCGCCGCCTCGAGCAATCGCTCAACCGCCGGCAAGGAGCGCTGCGTAGCTGCCAGCGCCTTGAGTTCAGCGGTCGGCGGGGCGGGGGCGTCGCGGCGCGCTCCTGGCTTGAACGGAGGTCGCTCGGTCCGCAATGCGGCGTTAGCGCGGCTCATCAGCTCGGAAAAATAGGCGCGTCTGGTGTCGGGGTCGGCAATTTTGTTGGCGCCTTCCTTGAGCGCGGCCTGAAAAGCGGCTCGGGCCTCTGGCGTCGCCAAGCCCTTGGCTTTTTCCCGTTCAAACAAAACGTCCGACAATGGCCGCGCCGCCGCGATCAGCGCCGCCAGCGCCTCGCCGCCGCCGCGACGGAAAATGTCGTCGGGATCCTCGCCCTGGGGCGCGCGGGCGAAGCGGACGGTGCGGTTTGGCCCCACGTGCGGCAACGCTAGGTCAAGCGCGCGCTCGGCGGCGCGCTGGCCGGCTGAATCGCCGTCAAAGCACAGTACCGGCGAGCCGCCTGCGCGCCAGAGCAGCTGCAATTGCTCATCCGTCAGAGCCGTACCGCAGGGCGCAACCGCCGCGATCCCGGCGCGCTCGAAGGCGACGACATCGAGATAGCCTTCGCCAACGACGAGCCCCTCGGCCTTGGTTCGCGCCATCAATTCGCGCGCTTGTTTGAGCCGGTAGAGCACACGGCTCTTGGAATAGAGCGCAGTTTCCGGCGAGTTGATGTATTTGGCTTTGGCGTCGCGTGCGAGCGCACGACCGCCGAAACCAATGATTTTGCCGCTGGAATCCGTGATTTCGAAGGTGATGCGATTTCGGAAGGTGTCGATGGCGCGGCGGCCTTCCTCGCCCTCGCGCGCAATGCCGGCGGCCACAATTTCCTCCAGCGTGAAACCCTCGCCCTTGAGCTTATCGAGGCCCCAGGTCCACTCATCTGGGGCGAGGCCGATGCCGAAGCGTTCCCACACGTCCGGCCCGATCCCGCGCCCAATGAGATATTTGCGCGCGTCGGCGCCGCCGGATGATTTGAGCGCGTCGCGATAAAGCTGGGCCGCGCGCGCGACTAGCGAAACGAGCCGCTTGCGCGCATCGGTTTCGACCCGGTCCTCGAAATCGTCCCTCGGCAGCGCCATGCCGGCGCGCTCGGCCATCTGCGTTACCGCCTCGGGGAATGAGAGGCCCTCCAGCCGCATCGCGAGACCGAACAGGTCGCCTTTTTCACCACAGCCGAAGCAATTGAAGATGCCCTTTCCGTCAAGCACATGGAAAGACGCGCTTTTTTCCTGATGAAAGGGGCAGCAGGCCCAATAATCGCCAGCCGAGGGTCGGGTCTTGCGCTTGTCCCAGCTCAAGCGCCGGCCGGCATAGTCCGCAATGGACACGCGATCGCGCACTTGGCGCAGGAAATCGTCGGAAAAGCGCATTGGACCTGTGGTGTCTCGGGGCCCCTATATTACCCGATTCTACGCGAGCGCCCCGGCGTTCATTGTCCAAACAAAATTATCCCGCCGCTTCACAAGTTCGCGATGTGGCCGAAAGCTGTGTTATTGCCGTAATTTAGCCGTTCGCGCTGGCCAAATTCCCGGCGAGGGAAATAGGGGAAGTTCGATGCAATTGATCAAATCCGCCGCCGCCGCCAGCCTGCTCACCGCGATGGCAGCAGCCGCACCCGCAATGGCGCAGGAAGCCGGCCACGAGCGCCACGCAATGCACATGATCGAGGGCACGCTGCTCTCGGTATCCGCCGAGGGTATGGTCGAGAGCGCGCCGGACATGGCCACGCTGTCCATGGGCGTGGTCAGCGAAGGCGCCACGGCCGCTGAAGCCATGGCAGAGAACGCGCGCCGTATGAACGGGCTCACGCAGGCGCTGCGCCGCGCAGGCGTTGCCGAGCGCGACATCCAGACCTCGAACCTCTCGGTCAATCCCCAATACGTGTACGTGGAAAATCAGGCGCCGCGCATCTCGGGCTATCAAGCCAACAACCAGGTCAGCGCCCGCGTGCGCAATCTCGCCAATGTCGGGCGCACGGTGGACGCAGCGGTCGCCGCCGGCGGCAACACTGTGAACGGCATTTCTTTCGGCCACGCCGATCCCGACGCGCAAATGGACGCCGCCCGCCGCGCCGCCGCACGCGAAGCGCGCGAGCGCGCCGATCTCTATGCGCAAGCATTCGGCCTGCGCGTGCATCGCATCATCGCCATCAATGAAGGCGGCGGCTACACCCCGCCGATGCCGATGCCGATGTTCGCGCGTGCGGAAGCCGCCGACGCCGCGGCGACGCCAGTCGCGCCTGGTGAAATCCAGACACGCGTAAACGTGAGCGTGACCTACGAATTGCGCTGAACGCGTTTCACTTTGCCGCGCCGACACCGTGCGGCCTTCGACAGGCTCAGGCTGACGCAGACCCGGACTTGATCCGGGGTTGTCGAAGCGCGGCGCGTGGCGCTACCGGCTCTCCGCATAACCCTGTAGCTCCGCAACCAGCGCTGCCGGCGCGCCTTCGCCGATGCTCTCGTACAATCCGTCGCGCGCTGAGCGTACGCGCGCGATGCGCGAAGGCTCTCCCCAACCTGCGCCGCCGTCTCGGCTGCGATAGCGGTACACCCACGTCGTTGCTCGCCCGCCGCGTTCGATATTGGCGACGCCGATGACCTCGCCACGGCCATTGGCGCGAATGTCGAGGTCGTGCAGTGTGAGATACTCGTTTGCCCAATTCGGTTGGTTGAGTGCAGCGGGGAACGCAATTTCGGTACATGAGCCAGTGGCGAAGCCGTCGCTAGAACGCAACAGCGTCCAGGACTGTCCTGGGCCTTCGGTCTGCAATTGCGACGCTAGGATCACTGCGCCGGTGCTTGGGGCGACGAAGGCGCCTACGACGCTTTCCCCGGGCGCAGGGAAAAACGCGCGCCAATCGCCGCCAACGCCGCGCACCAACACGACGCTGCCATGGGCGCCCCCGGCCAGCGTCTGGTCTTCGCGCAAGTACCAGAGCGAGCCGATCAGAAACGCTGGCGCGCGCCCACGCGCTTCGGCCCCTTGCCAATCGAATCGGCTCAACTCAGCCACTAGGTCAGCATTGATCGGTGTTTCCGCCATGCATGCCGGCGGCCCCTCTGTCTGCGCCGCCACTGGCGTGGCGATCAAGGCGAAAACAGCGGCGGCGACAAACAGAAATTTCACGGGCGCGCGCTCCTGGATTTAACGGTCACAGTCAGAGGCCAGTTGATTTACAGCGTCAAGCAAAGAGGGGAGTGGCGCGCCCCCCCCTCCAGCTGCGAGGCGTCCTACGCACCCCCTTCAGATTTCAGCGCCGCTTGCACCGCGGGGCGCGCCGCTACCCGGCCGGCAAACGCGGTGATATTCGGCCAGCGCTTCAAATCGATGCCGACCGGCTTGGTCCAATTGCTGAGCGTGAAGAAATACGCGTCGGCGATGGTGAATTGATCGCCGGTCAGGAAGGCGCGGCCGTCGCTTAATTGCTTTTCGAGATAATCGAAGCGCTGTGCGATCTTGTCCTTGGCGATGGTTTTGTACTCGTCCGGCGTCGTCGGCCCGAACAGCGGCGAGAAGCTCTTGTGCACTTCGGTGGAGAGGAACACCAACAATTCCTCGAGCTTGCGCCGTTCTTTGGTTCCGCGCGCGGGCGCGAGTTTGGCTTCCGGCTTCAGGTCGGCGATGTATTGCTGCATGACAACGCCTTCAGTGAGCACTTCGCCATCGTTCAATTGCAGCGTCGGGACGTAGCCCTTTGGGTTGATCGCGGAAAAATCCGCGCCGCTTTCGGTTTTCTTGGCGCGCAGATCGACTTTCTCCAGCGTGAAGTCCGCGCCGATTTCGCGCAGTGCGATATTCGGCGCGAGCGAGCAGGCGCCGGGTGCGTAATAGAGTTTCATGGAGGCTCCAGTGTTGAGGGCCTGAAAACGAAAGGCCGGGTCACGCAGATAGGGTGCGGGACCGCGGCTTGTAAGTTGCGCACTTCGATTACGAAAATACAACTTGAGGTAGTAACAATCTTAAGGTGTATTGCCCGCCCCGCTTTAGGAGGCGCAGATGCAGGACAAAACCCCCGAAGACAGCACTATCGGCGCGCGACCCGCGCAAGCCCCGGCGAATTCAACCGCGGCATCACCGATACCGGCAATGAGCGCGGTGGCGCCACGACCCAATGCACCAGTGCGCGAACGTGGCACGGCGATGCTCGAGGCCGACGCCTTTGACTCGCATGAGGAAATCCAGGCGATTTGCGACGCAAAGACCGGCCTCAGCGCCATCATCGCCGTGCACTCCACTGTGCGCGGACCCTCCATTGGCGGCTGCCGGATGAAGATTTATCCGAGCTGGGGTGCTGCGCTTACCGACGTGCTACGCCTCTCAAGGGGTATGAGCTTCAAGAACGCTATGATCGATTTGCCGATGGGCGGCGCGAAGTCAGTGATCATCGCCGACCCGAATGCGCCGAATAAGCCAGCCTTGCTCGAAGCGTTCGCCAAGCGGGTCGAGGCGATGGCGGGGCGGTATTGGACTGCGGAGGACGCCAACATCAGTCCTGACGACATCGCCGTCATGGCGCGGTCCACGCAATACGTCGTGGGCGGCGACAAGGGCGACCGCGCATCTGGCAATCCGGCGCCGGTGACGGCGCGCGGCGTTGTCGACGGGATGCGTGTTTGTGCTGCGGAGAAGGGTTTGGACCCCGAACTCAAGGGGGTTCGCGTCGCAATTCTTGGCGCCGGCGGCGTCGGCGCCCTGGTTGCGCGCATGGTCGCCGACGTGGGCGCAATAGTCACGGTCGCCGATCTCGACGAGGCGCGCGCGCAAGAGGTGGCGACCGCCGTAAATGGCCGCGCGATTGATGTCGAGACCTTGTGGGGTGAGCCGACCGACATCTTCTCACCAAATACGCTCGGCGCTGCGATCGGCGAGAGTGAAGCGCGCGCGCTTGATGCAATAATCGTCGCCGGCGCCGAGAACAACCCGCTCCGGACTGATGCCGATGGCGACATCCTGCACGAGAGAGGAATTCTGTACGCGCCGGACTACGTCATCAACGCCGGCGGTTTGGTCAGCTGCTACGCGGAGGTCGTCGCCATCCGCAGCGGCGCAAACTTGGACCGCGCCGCGATGGATGCCAAGGTTGCACAGATCGGCCCCAATTTGCGTGCGATCATCGATAGCGCCAAGGCGAGCGGAACCGCGACTCATCGCGTCGCCGACGCGGAGGCGAAGCGCCGGATTGGGCGCACCGCCTAAGCCAGCGGCGAAACCAGCGGCCCTCCGGCAAAGAACGCCCGCAAATTCGCGAGCACGTTTTGCGAACCGGCGAAGAGCGCTTCGCGGGTGCCGCCGCCGAGGTGTGGCGTGAGCGTGCAATTCGGCACATCCGCCCAGCGCGACGCAGGCGTGGGCTCCTCCCGGAATACATCGAGCCCCGCCGCGCCAAGCGCGCCGGACTTCAAAGCAGCGATCAGCGCGTCTTCATCGACGACGCTGCCGCGCGAGACGTTGACGAGAATGCCTTGCGGCCCAAGCGCGTTGATGATGTCGGCGTTGACGAGGTTCTCAGTGCTGCGGTCGCCGCGTGCGGCGATTGCGAGCACGTCCGCCCATTCGGCGAGCGTTTGCAGATTCGGTTCGTATGTGAGCGCGAGCCCCGGCTTTGCGCGCGGTCCGAACCATTTGATCTCCATGCCGAATGCGTGCGCGCGCGCCGCGATCGCCTGGCCGATCGCGCCCATACCGACGATTCCAAGCTTCATGCCGCGCAGACGCCGTTGCGGGGGCACCGCGAGCGGGGGCGTCCATCGGCCCTCACGCAACACGCGCTCACCCAAACTGAACGAGCGCGCCGTCGCGATGATATGGCCCATCGCAACATCGGCGACATCTTCATGGTTGATATGGCGACCGTTGGTGACACCGATTCCACGCTCTTGCGCATAGGCAAGGTCAATCCCGTCGACGCCAACGCCGAAGCAGATAATCACGCCAAGATTGGGCAACGCGTCGATCATGGCGTTGGACAAGCCCACATGGCCGACGGTGATTGCGGCGCGGATGCGCGCTCGTGCTTCCGTTGTTTCAACCGGCCAGTGCGCCACCTCGTAATCGCCCAGTTGAAGCTCAAACAGGCCGAGCGGCGGGTGAACCAGGATGAGCGGCTTGGCGTTCATCTCCTGCTTATGCCCCGTTGTAGACATGCACACAACGTGGTGTCATTCAGACCCACTCGCGCCGTTTGTTGGCGCCAAGCGTCGACTCGGTCATTGCATTGCAGGCGGCGGAGGGAATCATGCGGCATCGATGGGCGGCGCTGTTTGCATCATGTGTTGTTTTCGCGGGTGCGTTGGCGGGCTGCGCCGCAGGCGCTGAAGTGGCGGACCTGCCGGCGCCGCGTGCCGATGCGACCTGCTATCGGCAAAGCGATCTCGACAACAGCACATGGGAGCGCTTGGACTGGGAAGAGCTGAGTTGCTACGTTGAAGATAGCTGTCACGGTGGTTTGGGACGCTACGGCGGCGGCTGCTACAAATGGGCGAGAGGACCCAACGCGCCGCCCTTGCCCTGGTCAGCGGAGGTCACAGGCGACGAGCCGCCTGGGCGTCCATTGCCGACCGACGAAGGGTTGCCGCTGGAGTACGGCCTCTTTGCGATTCATACACTGTGCGCGGACACTCCAAACGAGGCGTGCCCAACCTTACGCCGCCGCGCCAATGCGCCCCTGCCGATCTACGCGGCGCCGGATCCAACCTCGCAGCGCGTCGGCCGGATCAATCGCGACGAAGTTGTCGTCACGCTTGAGCACGCGCGCTTCGTCGCGGCGCAGCGCGGCATTGCCGACGACACGTATCGCGGGATGAATCCGGGCGATGTCGTCTATGCGATCGAGCATGTTTGCAAGTGGGAGACCGTGTGGCGCCGGGGCGATATCCTCTACGGCATCGACACGGGCGTCGCCTGGGAGCCGCCGCAACGTTTGTACAATCCGAGCAGCGGCGCATGGGTTCGCCTTGAGCGCGCCAACGGTCAACGCGGCTGGGCGCGCGCGAGCGTGCTGGGCCGCTATCTCACCGCCGCCGAACCGCCGCCGCCTTTGCCGGAAAATGAAGCGGGCGAATTCGACGAATTCGACGAATGCGAATAGGGGGCGGCTGCTTAAGCCGCGCTTTTCGCTTTCTTCGCCATCAGCTTCGCGAAGCGCTCGAAGAGGTAATGGCTGTCCTGGGGCCCAGGCGAGGCTTCGGGATGGTACTGCACCGAGAACACTGGCTTGCCTTCTAGCTCGATGCCGCAATTGCTGCCGTCAAACAACGATACGTGGGTTTCCTTCACGCCGTTCGGCAACGTCGCCGCATCGATCGCAAAGCCATGGTTCATCGACACGATCTCGACCTTGCCGGTGGCCCTATCCTGTACGGGATGATTGGCCCCGTGATGGCCTTGCGGCATTTTCACGGTGCGCGCGCCCAGCGCGATGCCGAGCATCTGGTGGCCCAGGCACACGCCCATCAATGGTATGCCGGCCTCGATCAGCTTGCGTATTTGCGGCGCGGCGTAAATTCCGGTGGCCGCAGGATCGCCGGGGCCGTTGGAGAGCAGCACGCCGTCGGGCTTGTGCGCCAACACCTCTTCGGCAGTCGCGCTTGCGGGCAGCACCACGCTACTGGCGCCGATGTCGCCGAGTCCGCGCAGGATATTGCGCTTCACGCCATAATCGAGCACCGCCACCTTGAAGCGCGGTTTCCTGACTTGCTGTACGCCGTCAGGCCACATCCAGCGCCCCTCACTGACCACATAGGTCTGCGCACAGGTGACTTCTTTCGCGAGATCGAGCCCGATCAGTCCCGGCCAAGCCTTGGCGCGTGCGACGAGCGCATCAAAATCGAATTTCCCGTCCTGCGCATGGGCGATCACGCCATTGGGCATGCCGTGTTCGCGGATGCGTCGCGTCAGCGCACGCGTGTCGATCCCGGCCAGGCCGATGATGTTGCGGCGTGTGAGCCAGGCGCCAAGATCGCTAGTGGCGCGCCAGTTGGAGGGTGGTGTGGGCGCTGTGCGGAACACGGCGCCACGCACGGCCGCTGCAGCGATTGGAGAGGATGATTCGATGTCATCGTCGTTGGCGCCGACATTGCCAATGTGGGGAAAGGTGAACGCGATGATCTGCGCCGCGTAGGACGGATCCGTGAGAATTTCCTGATACCCAGTAATCGCGGTGTTGAAGCAGACCTCGCCAAGGGCCTCCCCGACGGCGCCCAGGCCTGTACCCAGAAAAATCGCCCCGTCGGCGAGTACGAGCGCGCCGGTAGCGTGGTGGGCCACATTAACGCTGGAGGATCGAGTCGGTTCGGCCAAGGCGGCTGTGGGATAAGGGCGCTCAGGCGGAGTGTCAAAAGCTGGGCGCCGATGCCGCCCCCGCCCCATGGCCGCCGCAAAGCGCGACGAGGGGTGGGCGCCATTACGCGTTGGCCATGGTATGAAGTTCCTGTAAGGTTTGGCTGTGGGGACGAGTGCGATCAGGACCTGGGCTAGCGCGGCGGTACCGGCGCTGGGGCTCGCCGGAGCATTGGCTTCGTGCGACCGGGAAGCCGCGGTAGCGCCCCTGCCGGCCAGCAGCGAAGCGCCTTTGGTGGCGCGGGCAGACTTTTTCGGCGACCCGGTCCGCAGCGCCGGTCAACTTTCCCCGCGCGGCGACAAGGTCGCCTTCCTCGCGCCGCGCGATGGGGTGATGAACATCTGGGTGCTGTCGGTCGACGCCATGGACGATGCGCGCCCGATCACTGCCGCCGATCGCGGCGTCGGCGCTCCGGTCTGGGCTCACGACAACGCTACCATCCTTTATCTCGCTGGCGCGGATTTGGCGCCGGGCGGGCAGTTGTTTGCGGTGTCCGCCGATGGCGGGGCGCCGCGGGCGCTGACGCCGGAGGGAGTCGAGGCCGAAATCGTCGGGCTCAGCGCCGAGGATCCTGGCGCGGTGATGGTGACCATGCGCCAGACCGATCGCTCCTGGCCCGATCTCTATCGTGTGGAACTGGCGAGCGGTCGGCGCACACTGATCTACCGAAACGGCGCCGGCGGCGGCGTCTCGCAATTCCTGTTCGACAGCAGCAACCGCCTGCGGCTCGGAGTTCGCGCAGAGCCCGACGGCGATGCCGAATTGGTCGTGCGTGAACCGGGCGAAAGATGGCGGACGCTATTTCCCATTCCGTTCCAGGACACGCTGAGTTCGCGCTTGGTGGCGATTGAGTCCGATTCGCGCTCCTTCCTGATGTTGGATTCCAGCGGCAGGGATCGCGCAGCGCTGGTGCGCGTTGACATAGACACCGGCGCCAAGACGGTGCTGGGAGAGAGCGCGCGCGCCGACGTGGCCGATGTTTGGCTCGATCCTGCGACGCGTGCGCCGGAAGCGTATGTCGCGGAATATCTGCGACGCGAGTGGCGTGCGCTCGACGCCGACGCCGAGACCGATCTCGAATTCCTGGACCGCCAGCTGAGCGGCGATTTCGAGGTCACCTCGCGCAGCGCTGACGATGCGCGCTGGATTGTCGTCGAGCAGGGGCCGATGTTGGCGCCTCGCTCCTACCTCTACGATCGCGGCGAGAGCCGGCGCATCACTCTACTGTTCCGCCATTATCCAGCGCTCGATCAGGCCCCGTTGCAACCGATGACGCCGGTGGAAATAGCGGCGCGCGACGGGCTGACCCTGGTTTCCTACCTGACACTGCCGATCGGTTCCGACGCCGATGGCGACGGGCGTCCTGAAACACCTGCGCCGCTGGTGCTGCTCGCTCATGACGGCCCCTGGGCGCGCGATTCCTACGGCTACAGCGCGCTGCACCAATGGCTCGCCAATCGCGGTTATGGGGCGCTTAGCGTCAATTTCCGCGGTTCGACTGGGTTCGGCACCGCTTTCCTCAATGCAGGCAACGCCGCTTGGGGTGGGCGCATGCAGGAGGATCTGGTCGACGCCGCGCGTTGGGCAATCAGCAACGGCGTCGCTGAACCTGGGCGCCTCGCCATCGCCGGGGTAGGCTTCGGGGGTTATTCTGCTCTGGTTGGCGCTTCCCATTCGCCTGGCGAGTTTCGCTGCGCCGCTAGTTTCGGCGCGATCACCAATCTGACCGCCTACATCGAGGCGTCGCCGCGTCGCGGCGAACTAATGCGTCGCGTCGGCGATCCTGGAACGGGCGAAGGCCGGGTTGCGTTGCGCGACCAATCGCCGGTGATGCGAGCCGCCCAGATCGGCGCGCCGGTATTGTTAGCGTTGGGCGGTCGCGATCCGCGTGCTTCCCGCGGCGATTCCGATCAGATCGCGCAGACGCTGCGGGCGCGCGGGGTAGGGATCACGTATCTGTTGTTCCCCGAGGAGGGCCGCACGCTGCTGCAGCGGGCCGACCGCGCTGCGTTCTTGGCCGTGCTCGAGCACTTCCTCGGAGATTGTCTCAGCGGGCGCGTTGAGCCGGTAGGGACTGCTTTCGAGGGCGCCTCGATGCATGCACTGCAAGGCGCTGTGAACGTGCCCGGCCTCAACGCCTTCGCGCGCCGGCTTCCGTCACGGCTGCCGCAATCTCCCCAGGCGTCACCCAACGCAGCGCCGGCGGGAGCGCCACCGGAACCTGCGCCGCCGCGAACGGGGCCGCCGTCCTGATCGCGCTCTATCGGCTCGTCGGGTAGAGCGAACTCACACGAGCTTTGCGGGCGTTGAAACTGTCCCACACCAGCGAATCCACACGCGCGCCGCTGCCTTCAAACAGCACGCCTTCGAACATCGAGCCCGAAGTCACGCCGGAAGCCGCGAAGACGACATCGCCTTTGACCATGTCATCGAGCGTGAGCTTCATTGAAACGTCGGCGTGCCCCATTGCGCGTGCGCGCGCGGCTTCAGCTTCGTTTTCCGGCAACAAACGCCCTTGCATCTGCCCGCCAGCGCAGCGGATCGCGGCGGCCGCGAGCACGCCTTCAGGCGCGCCGCCCGAGCCAAAATAAATGTCCACGCCCGAGCGCTCGCTTTCGGTGGTCCAGAACACGCCGGCGACATCGCCGTCGGGGATGAGGCGGATAGCGCAGCCTGCCTTGCGTAATTCGCCGACAATCGTGGCGTGGCGGTCGCGATCGAGCAGGCAGGCGCGGATCGCGCTCACCGGCACGCCTTTGGCTTTGGCCAGGCGGGTGACGTTTTCGGTCGGCGAAACATCGAGGTCGATCAGCCCCGCTGGATAGCCCGGCCCAATGGCGAGCTTGTCCATGTACATGTCCGGCGCGTGCAGCAGCCCGCCCCGCGGCGCCAGCGCGACGACAGTCATCGCGTTGGGGGCGTCGTTGGCGCAGAGTTTGGTGCCTTCGAGCGGATCGACGGCGATATCGACTTCAAGCCCCCCCGCGCCGACTTTCTCGCCGATATAGAGCATCGGCGCTTCGTCGATCTCGCCTTCGCCGATCACCACGGTTCCCGAAAACTGCGCATGCTCGAAGGCCTTGCGCATGGCGTCGACGGCGGCCTGGTCGGCGTCGTTTTTTTGGCCCAGCCCGCGCCATCTCGCACTGGCCAAGGCAGCGGCCTCGGTGGCGGCGAGGGCGATCTGGGAGAGCAGGAGGCCGGTCTGGTTCGGGTTCACGGGCGCCTGTTTAGCGATCTGGGGCGCCATGCGCAAAGTCGGAATCGCCACAAGACCGAACATCTGCGCCGGCGTCGCGCTTCGAAGTCGCTCAGCGTGACGCCATGCTTCATCAGCCTAAGCCAGTTCTGCGTCAGCCTGAGCAGTTCTGCGTCAGCCTGAGCCTGTCGAAGGCCGCGCCATGCCGGCGCTGCTAATTCAGTCGTGTTTGTACGCTCTCTAGACGCATGGCGCTTTAGCACACCGGAGCAAGCCTCTGGCCAGCATGGGCGGCGCCGGTGCATAAGAGCGCCATGAGCCTGACCGATCCCGCCATTCGCCGCGATCTCGCCCGCGCCGCGCTTGCGCTGGCAGCCGAGGGGAGCTGGAAGGATATCGCCTTACCAAAAGTGGCGCAGGCGGCAGGCCAGCCGCTGGCCGAGCTTTACGGCGCCACGCTTTGGGAGGCGGTCGATTGCGTCGAGGAAGCGTTCGACCGCGCCATCGCCGCTAACATGGACAAACTCGATCCCAAGCAAAGCGTGCGCGACCGCTTGTTCGAACTGATCATGCGCCGCTTCGAGGCGATGGAGCCGCACCGCGCCGCGGTGCTGGCGATGGAGCAGGGGCTCGACCGCGATCCAACTCTGATGGCCTCCCAGCACCAGCGCCACGTTCGCTGCGCCCGCTGGGTGCTGGCGCTGGCGGGGCTGGAAGCCGACGGCATGACCGGCCAAGCGCGCGCGCAAGGCTTGGGCGTGATCGTCGGCCAAGCCCGCGCGGCTTGGCGCGGCGACGATTCCGGCGATTTCGCAAAGACGATGGCCTCGCTGGATAAGAATTTGCGCCGGGCGGAGGAGATGTTCGGGAGATGGGCTGGGTTTGAGGGGAAGAAGGCGGATGAGGGGAGCGCGGGGTGATCCTGGACCGTCCTTGCTCACCCGCGCTTGGCAATGTTGGGCCACAAACAACCACCCTCATCCCGGACACGCGAAGCGTGATCCGGGACCCAGGGGCAACAGCGGCGCTCTGCGATTCCTGGGCTCCGGGTCTCGCTCCGCGATCCCGGAATGACGGAAATGCTATTGGAGGCGACGCAAGCTGTGGGCGCACGCGAGTGTCGCACTCGTGAGCAAGCTCCACCCCATTCGCGGCGAGCGCGCGCCGGATCGCAAGCCGATCGAAGCTGATCGTCTCGTCGAAGGCGCGCCGATGACGGAAACCCGGCTCGATTACGAGCGCGAGGGAACCTATGTCGGCGAATGGAGCGCCGATGTCGGCGCCTGGCGGGTGAAATACGACGAATGGGAATTCTGCCACCTGCTCGAAGGCGCGTGCGAACTGGTTCCCGATGGCGGCGCCGCGCAGCGCTTCCAAGCTGGCGACTCGTTCGTGATCGAACCTGGCTTTGCCGGCGTTTGGCGCGTGCTCGCGCCGATGCGCAAGCGCTTCGTCATACGCTGCTAATTTGTGTTGTTCACGCGCGCCTTAACCTTTCGCTTAGCCTTTGTTTACGCCTCAGGCGCCATGATCAACGCGCATTAAGCAAGGGCGCGGACGATGATCGGCTTGAGCTCTATGAGGCGGAAGCTTCGCAATGCGGTGGCGTTAGCGGCGGGTGCGCTTGCTGGCCTCGGTTTCATGGTGCTGGCCGGCGTATCGATCCAGTTCGAGGAAGGTGTTGGCCAAAAACTCGCTCATTTCAGCAGCGGCGCGGCCGATATGAGCCGCAGGCTGTTCTCGCTCTAACAAGCGTTAACGCAAAATCAGCCGCGCGGCGCGACAACGTAGCGCCATGGCGCAGCATTTCGATCTCATCGTTGTCGGCTCGGGACCTGCGGGTCGGCGCGCGGCGGTGCAGGCGGCCAAGCTGAAGAAAAGCGTTCTGGTGATCGAGCGCGGCCAGCGCGTCGGCGGCGTATGCGTGCACACCGGCACGATCCCGTCAAAAACATTGCGTGAAACCGTGCTCAACCTCTCCGGCTGGCGCGAGCGCGGCTTTTATGGCCGCGCCCACCGCAACAAGCAGGACATCACCGCCGAGGATCTGCGCCGGCGCCTCCACATCACGCTCGACCACGAAGTGGAGGTGCTGGAGCACCAATTCGCCCGCAACAAGGTCGCCTGCATGGCCGGGGCCGCGCGCTTTCTTGGGCCCCACGCCATCGAGGTGACGAACGACGGGGGCGAAGTGCGCCATGTTCACGGCGACAAGATCATCCTCGCCGTTGGCACGGCGCCATTTCGCCCGCCGCACATTCCCTTCGATGGCGAGACCATCGTCGACGCCGACGAGGTGCTCGACCTCAAACGCCTGCCGCGTTCGCTGGCAGTGATCGGCGCCAGCGTAATCGGCGTCGAGTACGCGACCATTTTCTCCGCGCTTGACGTGAAAGTGACGTTGATCGAGCCGGGCGAAAGCCTGCTCGGCTTTGTCGATCGCGAGCTGGTGGACGAATTCATCCACGATCTGCGCGATCGCGGGCTGAACCTTCGCTTCAACAGCAAAGTGAAAACGGTGCGACGCATCGGCGTCGAAAGCTGCTTGATCGACCTGGAAGATCATCGCCAGATCGCCGCCGACATGGTGTTGTTTGCCGCTGGTCGCATGGGCGCGACCGCTTCGCTCAATCTTGCCGCCGCCGGCCTTGAGGCTGACGAGCGCGGCCGCATCGCCGTGGATAAGGCCAATTTCCGCAGCAAAATCGGCCACATCTATGCAGTCGGCGACGTGATCGGCTTTCCGAGCCTTGCCTCCACTTCGATGGAGCAGGGGCGCATTGCCGCGTGCCACGCGTTCGGGGAGACAGCGCACGCGCCGCCGCAATTTTTCCCTTACGGCATCTATTCGGTGCCGGAAATCTCCACCATCGGCATGACCGAGGAAGAGGTGCGCGCGAAGGCGATCCCGTTCGAGACCGGCATTGCGCGCTTCCGCGAAACCTCTCGCGGCCACATTATGGGGCTCAATTCCGGCTTCATGAAAATGATTTTCGCGCTGGAGACGCGCCGGCTCTTGGGTGTGCACATTGTCGGGGAAGGCGCCACCGAACTGATCCATATTGGCCAGGCGGTGCTCAATCTTGGCGGCGGGCTCGACTATTTCGTTGAGAACACCTTCAATTACCCTACGCTGGCGGAGGCTTATAAAATCGCGGCGCTCGACGCCTACAACCGCATGCCGCAACGCCAGCCTAGCGCGGCGGTATTCGAGGCGCCGGCGCGGTTCGCGCAAAATGCCGGCTGACTGGAGCGGGCGGCGGGAATCGAACCCGCACGAAAAGCTTGGGAAGCTTTCAGGCTACCACTACNNCCACTACATCACGCCCGCTTTGGCCCTTGACCTAGCTTATGCCGAGCGGGACGTGAAGAGCCCGGCGCCGTTTTGCCTGTCACACTAAACACAACCGAGGTGTTGCGCCGGATCAAGGCGCCTGCGCTCGCGGCGCCGATGGTGCCCTTGATGCGGAGAACCAGGCATGATGAAGGGCCCGATTTGGGTGGTGGCGTCCGATGGTGGAGCGGCGCGATTCCTTGAGAGCGAGAAGCAGGGCGCCGCGCTTGTGGAACGGCCAGACCTCGCTCTGCACGCCGACAAGCCTCCGCCGCCGCGTGAACGGCCGCCGCGGGTGCACGATCGGATGGGCCCGGCGCGCCACATCATCGAACCACGGCAGACGCCAGGGGCGGCGCTGGAGGAGCGCTTCCTGGAGAGCGTCGCGAACGCCGTCAACGCCGCCGCCGAGAAAGGCGCGTTCAGGTCGCTGATCCTCTGTGCGCCGCCGCGCCCGCTTGGCATCTTGCGCGGGCTTCTATCGGAGGTGGCAAATCAGCGCCTCGCTCAAGTTCTCGCCAAGGATTACGTCAGATCCGCTGTCGATGAAATCGAGGCGCTGCTGCGCAAGGCGCGGTTGGGCTGAGTTCGTCCTTGAGCTGGCAATCGGTTAGGGCGATATCATCGAAGTCTGCCGCAGGCAGCAGGAGTTCACGATGCTCGACCAAACCGCCGCGCGCGACTTCATCAACCGGGTCTGGGATTCCGAGATCACGCCGACGCTGACGGACTATATCCGCATCCCCAACAAATCCCCATCGTTCGAACCGGATTGGGCCCAGCTCGGGCATATGGAGCGCGCAGTGGAGATGTTCGCCACATGGGCGCGCGAGAAAATCGCCGCGCTGCCGGGGGCGAGCATGTCCGTCGAACGTCTGCCGGGGCGTACGCCGCTGATCCTGATCGAGGTTCCAGGCGCGCGCGGCGCCGATACCGTGCTGCTTTACGGCCATTTGGACAAGCAACCGGAAATGACCGGGTGGGCGGAAGGCAAGGGTCCGTGGGTCCCGGTGCTTGAGGGCGACAAGCTCTACGGCCGCGGCGGCGCCGATGACGGCTATGCCATGTTCGGGGCGATAACGGCGCTGCTGGCGCTGCAGCAGCAGAACATCGCCCATGCGCGCGCGGTGATTGTGATCGAGGCAAGCGAAGAATCCGGCTCGCCCGATTTGCCCTTCTACATGGACGCGCTGAGTGACCGTATCGGCCCGGTTTCGCTGGTCGTGTGTTTGGATTCCGGCTGTGGCGATTACGAGCGCTTGTGGCTCACCACTTCGCTACGCGGCCTTGTCGGCGGCACGTTGCGCATCGATGTCCTGGAGGAGGGCGTGCATTCGGGCGACGCTTCAGGGATTGTGCCGTCGAGTTTCCGGGTGCTGCGCCAATTATTGGCGCGGCTCGAAAACGTCGACACCGGCGAAGTCATTGTGGAGGCGCTGCGCGCGCCAATCCCGCCCGAGCGCGTGGCGCAAGCCAAGATCGCAGCCGACGCTCTGGGCGATGCGGTGTTCTCCAAATTTCCGTTCGTCGCCGGGATGCGCCCGGCGGTGAGCGACCGCGCCGAATTGGTGCTGAACCGCACCTGGCGCCCGGCGCTATCGGTAACCGGTCTCGCCGGCGCGCCGGCGCCAGGGAGCGCTGGAAACGTATTGCGTCCTTTCACCGAGGCGAAGCTCTCCATGCGGCTGCCCCCGACGCTCGATGCAAAAGGTGCGGCGGCGCGGATGCAGGCGATTCTCGAAGCCGATCCACCCTACGGCGCGGGCGTCACGTTCCATAGCGATGAGCCCGGCTCCGGCTGGAATGCGCCGAAAACGCTACCCTGGCTCGAAGCGGCGCTGGAGCACGCCTCGCGCGCGGCATGGGGCAAAGCAATGGCGATGATGGGCGAGGGCGGATCGATCCCGTTCATGGGCATGCTGGGGCGCAAATTCCCGGAGGCGCAATTTGTAGTCACCGGCGTGCTCGGACCGAACTCGAACGCGCACGGGCCGAACGAGTTCCTGCACATCCCGACAGGCAAGCGGGTCACCGAAACGGTCGCGTACGTGCTCGCCGCGCACGCGGGGCGCTGAAGGCGCTGCATGGTGCGGCCTTCGGCGAACTCAGGCTGACGCCGAGGAGTGCAGGCAGCGCCACGCCCCTCAGGCGCTGGCGGGACGTCGCGCTGCGGGCGCTTGTGTCAAAGCCACTGCCGGCAAGCGCGCGAGGCGCATGGCGGTTGCCGCGAGGCGGTCGCGATCGGTTGGCTTCACCAGATGCTCAGCGGCGCCGAGCGCCAGCGCTTGAGCGCGGTCTTCATTCACGGAAAGAACGACGACCGGAATGTCGCGCGTGCCTGGGTCTTGTTTGAGGCTCTGCAACACGCGCCAGCCGGAACGATCAGGCAGGAAAATGTCCAGCAACACTAAGGCCGGCGCCTTTGCGCGCGCGAGCGCCAGGCCCGCTTCTCCACCGCCGACGCCCTGGACGGAAAAACCCGCGCGCGTGAGCGCCCGGGCGGCAATCTCGCGAGCGTCCGCCTCGTCCTCAATCACCAACACAAGAGGCCCCGCCCCCTGTATCTCATCAATGTCGGCGGCGCGCCCGACCTTGGCTCGCGCTTCGGCATAATCGAGCGGCAGCGTGAGCGTAAATGTTGAGCCCTGTCCCGCTGCGCTCTCAACAGCCACGTCGCCGCCCATGAGCAGCGCCAGCCGGCGAGTAATAGTGAGGCCAAGACCCGTGCCCCCCTGGCGCTGACTCATGCTTGGATCAGCTTGCATAAACGGCTGGAACAGGCGCGACACAAAGCCCGCGCTCATGCCCACGCCCGTGTCGCTGACCGTCACGACAAAATGATCGATGTCGTCGAATAGGCTTCGGCCCAGCGTGACGTCAATACGCCCATCATGTGTGAACTTGCAGGCGTTGGACAACAGATTGAGCACGCACTGACGCACTTTAACCGCGTCGGTGTGGGCGACGAAGGCGTCTGGATCGGCGCACAGATGCAGCGCTGAATTGTTTCGCGCCGCCAACGGGCGCATGGTGTCCACCAGATCCGTGAGCATAGCTGCAGGATCGAACGCGGACGCGGCAGTCTCCATGCGCCCCGCTTCAATCTTCGACAGATCCAGCACTTCGCCGATCAAGCCTAGCAGGTGATGCGCGGAGGCGAGGATGCGGCCAAGATCCTGGGCGGCAGTCGCATCGCCGGAATCCTCGCAATCCTCCTGCAACATCTCAGCATAGCCGATGATGGCGTTGAGCGGGGTGCGTAGTTCGTGGCTCATATTGGCGAGAAACTGCGACTTCGCGAGGTTCGCGCTCTCGGCGGCGTTGCGCGCGCGAATGAGTTGATCGACGCCATGAGCAATAGCGGCGCGCCGCCGGTCCATTTCGGCGACGGCTGAATTCAGGCGCTCCATTCGGGCGCCTTCCGGGACAGGCGCCGCTGCCGGTTCGCCGGATGCACTCAACTCGTTGGCGATGATCGCCAGCGTGCGCGCTTGCCACCCCAACGCTGACTCCGCGGCGGCTAGCGCATTGGCGAGCAATATCTCCTCATTGTCGGTGAAACGCGTCACGCAGGTGAAGCGCAATGGCGTTCCGTCCGGCGCGGCGCGGAGGAAGCCTTCGTGGCGCAAGCGGCGTTCGCCTTCCCGAGAAAGCAGATCGTGCTCAACGCCAACCTTGCGCGTCGCGCCGGGCGCAAACAACGCCTGTACAAGCCCGCGATCGCGGGGCGCAGCGCCGAAATCGCCGTTAGTTAGGCTCTCGAAGCACACATTCCGCCCTAGCAGCGCGGACAATTTCTCGCCCCCGACCAGACGCCGCTCGGCGAAGTCGAGTTCCCACGCAGCGGCCTCGCCGTCCCCAAACCCCATATTTCGCTGGCGCACCCATTCGGCGTCCTGAGCGCGGGCTTGTCTTGCTGCATGAGATCGGTTCAGCACGGCCGCGAATGCATAACAGATTGCGCTCATGCTCAACGCCGCAGGCCAGAAGGCGTCCGCCGCCGCGGCCTCGAACACGAAAAGCAAACCCAGCGCCGCAAAAGGCGAGCAAGCTGCAAGCGTCGCCCGCCGGCCCAGCCGCGAGGCCGTCGCAGCGTTGATTGTCAACAGGCACAACAAGCTGGTCGCGAGAACGGTTCCGAGCTCCGCGCGCGCGTACCAGGCGATGGCCGGCGCGGCGGCGAGCATGGCGGCATCGACAATCGCCAAGGCGAGCGTCGCTGGATCTCGGTCAGCGCGCGGCAGCCCTGCGACCGGAACGGTCAGCAGACGGCGAACTTCATCGACCAGCAGCGCAAGCCCGAGCCAGATCGCGGCGGCCGCAAACCCGGCTGCGGCCGCAACCGCAAGCGCTACAATGCCCAGCAGATAGAAACGCGCGCGCGCGCCGGAGAACACTTCTGCGGCGGCTTTCTCCAGCGCCTCATGGTTGAGAAAGTGTTGCACAAGACGCCTCTATCACTAACGACCCGTTAGCCCTAACGCATTTGGGTAAAGCAACTCTTCTTAGCGGCGCCCTAAAACCAGGATTTGCTTTGTTTATTCGCCTGGGCGATAGGGTGAGCGGGCTTTTCTCGCGGCGAGAGGCAATGGATTTTCGATCCGATAACACTTCGACTTGCGCGCCTGAGATCATGGCGGCGGTGCAAGCGGCCAATGCCGGAATCGCTTCCGCCTATGGCGCCGACGAGCTGACGCAACGTCTGGACGCCGCGTTCAGCGCGCTATTCGAGTGTGAGGTCGCGGTGTTTCTGGTGACAACCGGAACCGCCGCCAATTCGATTGCGCTGGCGAGTGCGGTTCCGCCATGGGGCGGCGTGATTTGCCATGAAGAGGCGCACATCGCTTGCGACGAATGCGGAGCGCCGGAATTCTATTCGGGCGGCGCCAAGCTCCTGCTTGTGCGTGGTGAAAACGCCAAGGTCGCGCCAGCGGCGGTCGCCGACATGCTCGCGCGCCACACCCGAAGCCCGCACGCGGTAAAGCCCGCGGCGCTCTCCATTTCACAAACCACCGAACGGGGCGCGGTGTACACGCGCGACGAACTCGCCGCGCTTGGATCGACCGCGCGGGCGGCGGATCTTGCGTTTCATGTCGATGGCGCGCGCTTCGCCAACGCTGTCGCCGCCCTGAGCGCTTCACCGGCGCAGCTCAGCTGGAAGGCGGGAGTCGATCTGCTTTCGTTCGGCGCCACCAAGAATGGCGCTATGAGCGCCGAGGCGATTGTGGCGTTCGACCCCGCCCGCGCTGAGGAAATTGTACGCCGGCGCAAACGCGGCGGGCATTTGCTGTCGAAGGGGCGCTATGCTGCGGCGCAGATGCTGGCCTATCTGGAAGGTGGAATGTGGCTGCGTCTGGCGGCGCGCGCGAACAATCTGGCGCAGCGTCTGGGCGACGCGGCAAGGCCATTTCTCTCCGCGCCGGTTGAAAGCAACCAGGTGTTTATCAAGCCGGGCAATGAGGATTTGGCGCGGCTGCGCGCAGGGGGCGCGCTTTTCTACGACTGGGGCGGGGAGGACACTGGTGAAGCCCGCCTGGTCGTATCCTGGAATCAGGCGGAGGCGGAAGTGGACGCCATGTGCGCCTTGCTGAACACGTTGCGCTGAGCGCGAAGGTCGGCGCGCGGCGACACGCCATGCTCGGTTTTCGACCAATCATGCGGCCGCACGACCAGCTCGAACAACGCGCGCGCCGCCGCGAGGCTCGCCAGCGGCCAATAGAGCGGCATCGTCAGGGCCGCTCGCGCATGGCTCAGATTGCCCGAGAGCGCGCATGCGGTGAGCGCCGCGAATGCACCGACGCTGTAGCCGGAAACCGCCAACACGAAATCCGCAGGCCCCAAGAGATCGTACGGCGTCAGCGCCGCCGCCAGCAACACGCACGCGAGCGGGCCGTGTGCAAATGCCGCGAGCACGCCCGTCCCCAACACCAAGTGCATGGACAGAAACGCGGCGAACCCCATGTCGCCGATGGTGCGCACCGGATCGCGCATCAGTACCAACCAGGTCTGCATGTGGCCCTTGAGCCAACGCGTGCGCTGATTGAACCAGGCGCCGATCGTGACCGGCGCTTCTTCCGCGGTCGGCGGCGCAATCAGGCCGCAACGCAACCCCAAGCGGGCCAAGCGATAGCCAAGGTCGGCATCTTCGGTGACGTTGAAAGGGTCCCAGCCCCCAGCTGCCCTTAACGCCGCCGTACGGAAATGATTGCTCGAACCTCCCAGCGGCATCGGCAATCCAAGCCGCGCCAGCAGCGGCATGATCTGTGCGAACTGAATGGCGTATTCGGCCGCGAATTGTCGGGCGATCCAGGCTGCGTCGGAATTGTCGATCTCAAGCGGCGCTTGCACGCAAGCCAGCTGCTCGCCGCCTTCTTCGAACGCCGCGACCGCAGCACGCAATTGCTGTGGGTGAGGGCGATCCTCGGCGTCATAGACGCCGACAAAGAGGCCACGCGCGCGCGAGAGTCCGATATTGAGCGCCTTCGGTTTTGTGCGCGGCGCGGCGGGCGGAACCAGCACCACTTCGAAATGCGGCTCGGCGGCCGATAACAGCGCGGCTGTTCTGGTCGCCTCATCGTCTTCTTCGACCAGCAGTTTCACGTCGAGCTTTTGTCTCGGATAATCGAGTCGATTGATCGCCGCGATCAGTTCCCCGACCACATTGGCTTCGCGGTACAGCGGACACAGCAAAGTGTAGGTCGGCAATTCCTGGGGAACCTGCTTGTAAGTTGGCGGTGGCGTGAGGCTGGCTGCTGCGAACAGGCGCCAGAAAATGGCCGCCATGAACACCGAGATGGCGATCACGTGCAAAGCGTCGAAGGTTTGCGCAGGCGCCGAACGCCAGGCGAAATAGAGCCCCGCGACAATCGCCGCCAGGGCCAACATCTGCGTGAAATAGAGCCGTCGCCGTGCCGAGAAATGGGGACTTGCACGACATAAGGCGAAGCGGGCGTCGTCGAGCTCCTCAGCGCTGACCGACGTCGCGCGTAAGCTCAGAGCCGATCTGTCCCCATCCGCGCCCATGGCGGCAACAAGTGGAAGCCAAGAGGGAAAACAACCGCGTTTGGGTTGTTAAGTGCAACCTCAGGGCATTGCTTCGCCCGCCAGTTCCGTGGCGGCGCGCGTTCCGTTTGTTTCAAGCGTCAGCGCGATGCGGCGGGCGAGGCCGCAGCCGTGGCGCTCCAACGCATCCCTGGGCCGCATCGTAGCGATCGCCGTCAGCATTTGCGCGGCGCGCGCCCGGTAGCGATTGGGGTCAAGCAGCAGCAGCGCTACGGCGTAATGGAGGGCGATCATGGGATTATCAGGCGCCAGCGTGCGTGCGCGGTCGAATGCCGCCAGACCTGAATTCAGGTTCGCGCCATAGATCAGCGCGCCGAGGCCGCCGCCGCGACGCAGCACTTCGAGATGCCAGGCCCCCAGCAGCGCATGCGCCTCGGCGTTGTCGGCCGCGAGGTGCAGGGCCTCGTCGATCAGCCGCTTGCCGCGTGGGGCGTATCCGCCAGCGAAGGCTTGAGTGAGCGAGGTATGGCGGCCGCGAATGCCGGCGATCGCCGCCAGCTGCAGGCGCGCGTCGACCGAGCGCGGATCGAGCCCGAGCGCTTCGCGAGCGCTACGTTCGGCTCGCGCTAACGTGGCCGGTAGATCGTCGCAGCCGGTACGGGTGACGCAAGCGGCGATCAGCGAACGCGAAGCGAAGGCCAAAGCTTCAGCCGAATTGGTTTGGCGCTGGGCAAGCTCAGCGGCGGCGGCGTAGCGCCCCTCGGCGAACAGGGAGAGCGCAGCGCTCGGCGGGTCGGCGCGGGCAGGCGCGCTCGCCAAAGCGAGTGCAAGCAACGCAGCCGGCAGGATGGCGCCTAGTCGCATTGGATCGGGAGAATGGAGGGAGGTCGCAGCTGCGTAAAGAGGGCGCCCGGCGTCTTCAACTTGGAGCGCGCGACCTCCGGCCGCGCAATGCGCCAGTACCGCAAGCACAAAGCGACATGCGCGGCCGGAGGCCGTGCGCTCCAGCCTCAAAAATTGCGGGATAAGTTTACCCCAACCCCGCGAGAAACGTCGAAAAGCGCCGCCAAAGCAAAGCTTGTACCAAAATCTATCCGACGGAGTTCGAGCGCGCCTACACTGCCGCCGTCTTCTG
>CXWL01005234.1_pt2 | contig 39528 bp, 37 predicted proteins | sample 590931 | NCBI WGS metagenome assembly CXWL01 (sample SAMEA3498368, study PRJEB10139) | groundwater metagenome | biome: water well; material: biofilm material | place: Germany | collected 2015-04-27 | reverse complement strand
CAAATGCAAAACGCGGTGGTGGCCTGAGAGGACCGACCACCGCGTCAGCGGTTTAGTTCAACGTGATGTAGATGGGCGGATATTCCGGGGTCCCAGGATATCCGACGGGATAAGCTGGAAAGCCTGGCTCCGGGGATCAATCGAAATGCCCGGCAAGCCGCTTGACAACTTGCTGTTTACCGTAAATACTGGTGTTTTATACATGGTTTTGACACTATGGACCCCGTCGCCTATCAGCCCCAATCCAAGCGCCTGCTGGAGCAGGTGCGCGAGGTACTCCGCTACAAACACTATAGCCTCAAAACTGAGCAGGCTTACCTCTATTGGATTCGCTTTTACGTGCGCTGGCACGGTGGTCGTTGCGGGCAGATGAAGCATCCGCGCCTGATGGGTGGCGTTGAAGTGACGCAGTTCCTGACGATGCTCGCCAACGAGCGACGCGTGTCGGTGTCAACGCACAACCAGGCGCTCAGCGCACTGCTGTTCTTGTATCGCCAGGTATTGGCAATCGACTTGCCTTGGCTGACTGAACTGGAGCGTCCCACTCGGGCGCGTCGCATACCCTCGGTTTTGACCAAGACCGAGGTCGCATCCCTACTCGGCGCAATGGATGGCGGGATGGCTTTGCTGGCAAAGCTGCTGTATGGCACCGGCATGCGCCTGATGGAGGGCCTGCGCTTGCGGGTGAAAGACTTGGATTTCGATCGGCAGGTCGTGGTGGTCCGCGAAGCCAAGGGCGGAAAGGACCGCGTAGTGATGTTGCCGCACTCGCTGCATGAGCCGCTTAAGGCGCAGGTGGTCCGCGCACGTGCTGTGTGGACCCACGACCGGGAGGTGGGCCACGCTGGAGTTGAAGTGCCCGACGCGCTGGGGGTCAAATACCCGGACCTGGGCCGGCGATGGGGATGGTTTTGGGTGTTCCCCGCACCCAAACTCTCAGTTGACCCGCGCTCCAGGATCGAGCGCCGCCACCACCTGTACGAGGAGAGGTTGCAGCGGTCCATCAAAATGGGCTGTGCTGCGGCGCAGATTCACAAACCGGTCTCGGTGCACACCCTGCGTCATTCGTTTGCCACCCATCTGCTGCAAGCCGGCACCGACATCCGCACGGTGCAAGAGTTGCTGGGCCACTCGGATGTAAGCACCACGATGATCTACACCCATGTGCTCAAGGTGGCGGCGGGCGGCACGTCCAGTCCGCTGGACGCCCTGGAGGCGTTGGCAAGGGTGGCGCCAGCGCCGCCGCGCGAATGCCGCGAACCCATTGCGCTATATATTTAGTAGCGACATCTTCAATGAAGATACGGTATGCAGGACAATTTAACCCCTAAACCTCCTCCGGCACCATCTTGATCGCCCCACACGGGCACTCGGCCACGCAGATGCCGCAGCCCTTGCAATAGTCCAGCTTGAAGTCAAAGCCCTTGCCGGGGCCGTGTTTGATGACGGCGTTGTCGGGGCACACGCCGTAGCAGTTGTCGCATTCAAAGCAATTGCCGCATGACAGGCAGCGCCGCGCTTCAAACAGGGCGTTGGTCTCGTCCAGGCCGCCTTGCACTTCTTCAAAGGTCGATTGGCGGCGGATGATGTCGAGCATGGGGCGGACGGTCTTGGGTGCGTCGCTGTAGTACCAGGTGTTGAGCTTGTCGAAACTGGCCAGTTCGTGTTTGGGCGGCGGCACATGGGCGTTGCCGCGCAGCCAGGCGTCGATATGGCGGGCGGCTTTCTTGCCGTGGCCGATGGCCACCGTCACGTTGCGCTCGGCCGGCACCATGTCGCCGCCGGCAAAGATGCCGGGGTGGCCCGTCATCATTTGCGGGTTGACCTGCACCACGCCATCTTCCACCGTCAGGCCGGGCACGCCGTCGATCAGCGACAGGTCCACGTCCTGGCCCAGGGCCAGCACCACCGAGTCGGCCTCCAGGGTTTCAAACTCACCCGTGGGTTGCGGAAAGCCCTTCTCATCCAGCGCCATCTTTTCCACCGTGATGGACGATTCGCCGGCCTGCTTGATGGTGGACAGCCACTTGATCATGACGCCTTCTTGCAGCGCTTCTTCCACCTCAAAGTCGTGCGCCGGCATCTTCTCGCGGGTGCGGCGGTAGACGATGATGGACTCCGTGGCGCCCAGGCGCTTGGCGGTGCGGGCCACGTCGATGGCGGTGTTGCCGCCGCCGTAGACCACCACGCGGCGGCCCAACAGGGGTTTGTCTTCGCCCTCCATCGAGCGCAGCACCGCCACCGCGTCCAGCACCCTGGCCGAGTCGCCGGCCGGAATGAAGGCGCGCTTGGCAATGTGCGCGCCCACCGCCAGAAACACCGCGTCAAAGCCGCCGTCGCTCTTGGCCTGCAGCACGTTGGAGACCTTGCAGTTGTATTGGATCGCCACGCCCAGCGCCACGATGCGTTGCACCTCGGCATCCAGCACCTGGCGCGGCAAGCGGTATTGCGGGATGCCAAAACGCATCATGCCGCCAGGCAGCGGTCCGGCCTCTTGCACCGTCACCTGATGGCCCAGGCGCGCCAGATGGTAAGCGGCCGACAGTCCACTGGGGCCGGCGCCGACCACCAGCACTTGTTTGCCAGAGGCCGCGGGCACCGGCTCGAACTGCCAGCCCTTGGCAATCGCCTCGTCGCCCAGAAAACGCTCCACCGAGTTGATGCCCACCGGCGCGTCCACCTTGGCGCGGTTGCAAGCCCCTTCGCAACTGTGGTAACACACGCGCCCCATGATGGCCGGAAAGGGGTTGTCCTGCACCAGCTTGCGCCAGGCTTGTTCGTAGTCGCCCGACTCGGCATGAAACAGCCAGGCCTGGATGTTCTCGCCCGCCGGGCACTGGTGGTTGCAGGGGGGCAGACGGACCAGGTAGACCGGGCGCGCGTTGCGCCACGAGCCGGTGTGGTTGGCCAGCGAGCTGCCGACGTCGAGCGTGATGGCAAAGGGTTTTTGCATAACTCATCTCCTTGCGGGTCAGACCACTTTGCGAAGCAAATGTGCTCTGACCCCAACTGACTAGGCGGCCTCCAGCAGGCCATAGCGGCGGATGTTGCGGTCCGCAATCGCCTGCAGCCGCGCAATGGTGGCGGTGTCGGGCGTCTGACCGAACAGATGGGCAAAGCGCTTTTGTGGCCGCAGGTAGTCTTCAATCGGCACCTGGCGCCGGATCTTGGTGACGCCGGTAAGCTCGCCACGCTTGGCCTCGAACACCGGGAAGAAGCCACTCTCGGTGGCCAGCCGCGCCAGCTTGATGGTGTCGTGTGAGGCNNGGCACAAAGATGTGGATGTAGCGCGCGCCGTGGATCGACATGGCCCGCTTGACCTTGTATTCCAGGTCATGCAGATCGGCCACGGTGGCGGTGGCCACATAGGGGATCTCATGCGCCATGGCGATTTGCGGCAGGTTTTTGCCTTGGCCAAATACGTTGCCGGGGTGCGAGCCCACCGGCATGGTGGTGGCGGTGCGCGCTGCCGGTGGCGTGGCGCTGGAGCGCTGCACGCCGGTGTTCATGTAGGCCTCGTTGTCGTAGCAGATGTAGAGCACGTCGTCATTGCGCTCGAACATGCCTGACAGGCAACCAAAGCCGATGTCGGTGGTGCCACCATCGCCGCCCTGCGCCACCACCCGCACCTCGCTGCGGCCCTTGACACGCATGGCGGCGGCAATGCCGGTGGCCACCGCCGCAGCATTGCCAAACAGCGAGTGAATCCAGGGCATTTGCCACGATGTTTCGGGGTATGGGGTGGAGAACACCTCCAGGCAGCCGGTGGCGTTGGCGGCGATCAGTTGGCCCTGGGTGGCCTGCATGGCCGCGTCGATGGCATAGCGCGCGCCCAGCGCCTCGCCGCAGCCCTGGCAGGCGCGGTGGCCCGAGTTGAGCGAGTTGAAGCGCTGCGTGTCGGCCTGCACGGCACGCAGTTCGGGCGCCAGCAGGCGGTTGCCCACGGTGAAGGTGCCGGTCTGGTAAAACTTGACGATCGTTTGGTCCATCACATTCCCCTAACCAATACCGGACGACACCGTGCCGATGTCGCGCAAGATGCCCTCGGCCACGGGGCCGGAGCGGCGCTGTTCCTTCTCGCGGGCCAGCACGCGGTTGACCACTTCCCAATTCATATCGAGGAAGGTCAGCAACTCCAGCTTGTCGGCAATCGCGTCGTGCAGCAAGCGGTGCAGCGACGCCTTGGTGATGGCGCGCCCACCCAGGCCGGCGATCACCGCAAACACCTGCTGCGGCCGGCTCTGCACGGCGCTGCGCACGTCGCGCGAGACGATGCCGCCAATGCCCACCGCAAAACACTTCTCGATCACCACGATGCGTTTCACGTGCGCCGTGGCGGCGCGGATCGCCTCGATCGGGAACGGGCGGTACGAAGTGATGCCCAGCACGCCGATCTTGACGCCCTCGGCCCGCAGGTCGTCCACCGTGTCTTTGATGGTGCCCAGCACCGAGCCCAGGGCTATCACCACGGTGTCGGCATCGTCCAGGCGGTAAGTCTTGATCAGCCCGCCTGAACCACGCCCAAACACCGCTTTGAATTCTTCCGCAATCTGCGGTATCAGCTCCAACGCCTGCATTTGTTTGGCGTGCGCCAGGTAGCGCACCTCGGTAAAGGCCTCCGGCCCCACCATGGCGCCGATGGTGACCGGCTCGTTCGGGTCGAGCACCTGGCGTGGCTCGTAGGGCGGCAGAAAGCGGTCCACCTGCGCTTGCTCGGGCATGTCCACCCGCTCGTAAGCGTGCGTCAGGATAAAGCCGTCCATGCACACCATGACGGGTAGCGACAACTCTTCGGCAATGCGAAAAGCCTGGATGTGCAGATCCAGCGCCTCCTGGTTGCTCTCGGCAAAAATCTGCAGCCAACCGGCGTCGCGCATCGACATGCTGTCGGTGTGGTCGTTCCATATGTTGATGGGCGCGCCAATGGCGCGGTTGGCCACCGTCATCACGATGGGCAGGCCCAGGCCCGAGGCGTTGTAGACCGCCTCGGCCATGAACAACAAGCCCTGGCTGGCGGTGGCGGTGTAAGCCCGTGCGCCGGCGGCCGAGGCGCCGATGGCCACGCTCAAGGCGGCAAATTCAGACTCGACGTTGATGAACTCGCAGCGCGTCAGCGCGCCGCTCTTGACCATCTCGCCCAGGCCTTCAACGATGTGGGTCTGCGGTGAAATCGGGTAGGCGCAAATCACCTCCGGGCGGCTCAGCGCCACCGCCACGGCCACGCCGTGGGAGCCTTCGCATTGTTCAAACATCTTGCACCTGCGCCTTCTGTTGCTGTTGCTGTTCCTTTTCCTGTTCGATCACCACGTCATAGGCCTCGCGGGCCGCGTCCTGGTTGCCCTGCGCCACCTTGCCCGAGAACTTCTGCCCGATCGCCGCTTGCACCGCGTCCAGGCTGATCAAGCCGCACAGCGCGGCAAAGGCACCCAGCAAGGGCACGTTGGGCACCGGTCGGCCTACGTGTTTCATGGCCAGTTCGGTGGCGGGCACGGTCAGCAAATGCTCGGGGCGGAAGTCCTTGACGAAGTCGCCCAGGCCCAATTGGTCAAAGCTGCGCGTGGTGTTGATCAGGATGTAGCCGTCTTTTTTGAGGCCGCCAAACACGTCCACCTGGTGCAGCAGCGTGGGGTCTTGGATGATGATGGCGTCGGGCTGCATGATGGGCTCGCGCAGTCGGATTTCTTTATCGTCCACGCGGCAAAAGGCCACCACCGGCGCGCCCGTGCGCTCGGAGCCAAAGCTGGGAAAGGCCTGCGCATGCCGGCCCCCCAGAAACGCCGCGATGGACAACATTTCGGCGCCGGTCACCACGCCCTGCCCGCCGCGCCCGTGAATTCGTACCTGAAACATGGCTTGCCTTTCAGTTCGAGTGGCTGCCTGCTAGCGCCTGTGCCGCGTGCATCGCTCGACTGGCTCCATGGTGCCGCATCGCGCCAGCAACTACTTGACTTGAATCAATCGTTGCCCCCGCTGATGGCTGCCAGGCGCCACAACGAGGTGAGCTCGGCAGCACGCGCCCGGTGCAGCGGGTCGCTGGCATCCGCCGCCTTGGGGTGCTGTGGCTTGGTGTCGACGCGCCCCAACACCTTCAGGCCACCACGCTCAAACGCGGCCAACAGCTCAGCGCGGGTGCGCAGGCCCAAGTGCTCGGCAAAGTCGGACAGGATCAGCCAGCCTTCGCCCCGAGGCGCCAGGTGCTCGCCCAGGCCCGCCAGAAAACCCAACAGCATGCGGCTGTCTTCGTCGTACACCGCGTGCTCAAGCGGTGAACTGGGGCGCGCCGGCAACCACGGCGGATTGCACACCACCAGGTTGGCGCGTCCCGGCGGAAACAAGTCGGTGCACAACACGTGCACCTGCTGCGCCACGCCGAGTTGAGCCAAGTTCTCCTGGGCGCAGGTCAACGCGCGCGGATCCTGATCGGTGGCCACCACATGGGCCACCCCTCGGCGCGCCAGCACGGCGGCCAGGACGCCCGTGCCGGTGCCGATGTCATACGCCACCCACCCGGCGCTGGCAGGATCGCCTGCCGGTAAAGAGGCGTTGGCGACCAAGCTGACGTATTCACCCCGCAAGGGCGAGAACACGCCGTAGTGGGGGTAAATGCGATTGCTCGGCGCTGGGCCCAGCGCGGGCACTTCAACGCCTTTGCGGCGCCACTCGTAGGCACTGATCAAACCCAGCAGTTCACGCAACGACGCCACCGATGCCTGCGCCACCTCTTCGGTGCAGGCCGCACCCCACGCCTGGGCACACACCAGGCGCGCATCCGGTGCGCGCCGCAAAGTGATGCCGTAGTCGGCCTCAAATGGAATCAACAACATGCCGAGCACGCGTGCCCGCTGCGACTGCGCCTGACGGTGCTGATGAAAGGCATCCGCCGGCGATGCGCTCGCCGTAGCGAGCTTGGCGGAGCCCTTACGCTGCTTGCGCGCCGGCTTCTGGTCTGCCCGGCGGCCCAAGGCCTGCAGCATTTGCCGGGCGTTTTGAAAGTCTCCACGCCACAACAAGGCAGTGCCTTCACAGGCCAAGCGGTAGGCAACATCGGCGCTCATCGTGTCGTCCGCCAGCACCACCCGTTTGGGTGGCGCGGCACCGCGCTCGGAGCGCCACTGCGCCGAGCAGTCCGCCCCAGCCTCCGACCAATGGATCAGCGGCAAGGCTTGGCCTGCCGCAGGTGTGTCGCCACCCGGGTGTGAATGGGTCATGGGGTTCTTCCATTTGTTGAGATTACCTGGGACGCTCGACCGGGCACCATCACTAAAGAGGCTCGTCATTGCGAGCGTAGCGCGGCAATCCACGGTAGCGGTTCGGAGCTTCGTCATTGCGAGCGAAGCGCGACAATCCATGTCTACGGCACACCACGGTGGATTGCCGCGCTTCGCTCGCAATGACAGGGGCGGCGCGCGCAATGACGGACTCCTTCTCACTCATTTGGCCACTCAATAGTTGAAGAAAGCGTTGCACATCTGTCTCGCAAAGTTTCAGTTTGGATCGATCAGGCCGGCACTGGCACGGCGCGATGTGCCAGCGCCATCACATGGTGCGCGGGCTGGTCGTGCAGGCGGTGATCGCTCCACACCTGGCGCCAGCGCCGCGCGCCAGGCAGCCCGTGGCGCAAGCCCAGCATGTGCCGCGCAATCGTGCTCCAAGGGGTGCCGTGCTCGGCGGCCTCACGCGCCATGTAGTCACACATCTGTGCCTCGATCATCTCGCGGCTACGCTCAGTTGGTGTCGCCCCGAAAAACATTTGGTCCCAATCCGCCATCAGCCAGGGGTTGTGGTAGGCCTCTCGGCCAAGCATCACGCCGTCGAGATGCTGGAGGTGTTCGGCAATCTGCTCGTTGCGCGTGACGCCGCCATTGACGCAAATCGTCAAATCGGGAAAGTCTTGCTTGAGGCGATAGGCCAACTCGTAGCGCAAGGGCGGCACCTCGCGGTTTTCCTTGGGCGACAGGCCCTGGAGCCAGGCGTTGCGCGCATGCACGATGAAGACCCGGCAGCCGGCTTGCGCCAGGGTGCCCACAAAGTCCGCCACAAAGCCGTAACTCTCGGTCTTGTCGATGCCAATGCGGTGTTTCACCGTGACCGGCACGCCAACCACATCGAGCATCGCCTTGACACAGTCCGCCACCAGTTGCGGCTCGGCCATCAAACAGGCGCCAAAGGCGCCGCGCTGCACCCGCTCGCTGGGGCAGCCACAGTTCAGGTTGATCTCGTCATAGCCCCACTGCTCGCCCAGGCGCGCGCAGTGCGCCAGGTCGGCCGGCTCGCTGCCACCCAGTTGCAGCGCCACGGGGTGCTCTTCAGCGTTGTAGCGCAGATGGCGTGGCACATCGCCATGAATCAGCGCGCCGGTGGTCACCATCTCGGTGTACAAAAGGGTGTGCTGGGTGAGCAGCCGATGGAAGTAACGGCAATGGCGATCTGTCCAGTCCATCATTGGGGCGACGGACAGCTTCCAGCGATCTTGGTTAGGGTTGATCGGGCTCGGCATGGCCTCGATTATCCCTGGGGCGCCCAGCGCGGGCGCGGTTGACCTGGGTTTACGGCGTCACGCACCAAGGGGCTTGGCTGTGCACCAGGCCCATCCACAAGGCCCAGGCCGAACTGGCGGCCAGCGCAAAGCCCGCCAGGCGCACGCCCCACTGCCCATCGCCTGATCGGCTCAGGCGCAGCCAAAGCCAGGGGCCGGCCATCATCGAGACGCTGCTGCCCAGGGCAAACGCAGCCATGACGCCGGCGCCCTCCAGAGCGTGGCCACTCAGAGTCGCCACCAACAGCGCGGAGTACAGCAGCCCGCAGGGCAACAAGGCCCAGAGGGTGCCCACCACCAGGGGCGCGCCACGGCCCCACCCAGCGGCCAGGCGGCGGGCTTGCGCCCACAGGGCGCGGCCGACGCGCTCCAGCCAAACCGGCTGCTGCGCGCTGAACAGCAGCACCAAGCCCAGCACCACCATCGCCACGTGAAATAAGCTCCAGACCGGGCGCAAGGCCGCCGACTGCACCGTGAGCCAGCCAAGTCCCTGCATTGATGCTCCGGCGAGAGCGCCCAACAGGGAGTAACCCAGCACGCGGCCCGCCTGAAAGGTCCACATGGCGGCGTTCTTGCGATCTCCGGCGGCTTGTCCCATGCCGGCACACGCGGCGCCACACATGGCCACGCAGTGGGGGCCTCCGACCAGCCCCATCAATAGGGCGGTCAGGGCCAAGGAACTTTGCATGCCGGCGTTAAATGATCTTGGAGAAGCGGGCGCGGGTGCGGTCGGTCTGCAAGTAGCGGTCGAACACCATGGCAACCGCCCGCACAAAGAACCAGCCAGTCGGGGTGACCTGAATGCCGGTGTCATCCAGCGTCACCAGGCCTTGATCGGCCAAACCCTTCAGGGTTTCAAGCTCGGGCGCAAAGTAGCTCTTGAAATTGATCAGGTGACCCAGTTCAATCGACTCGACCAACACATTGCCCTGGCACATCAAAGCCATGATCACCGCGCGTCGCAGCAAATCGTCCCTTGACAACCCCAGGCCCCGCACCACGGGGAAGTTGCCGTGGTCCAAAAAGTCGTAATACTCTTCCAGCGTCTTGGCGTTTTGGCTGTAGGTCGCGCCAATTCGGCCAATGGATGACACGCCCAGGCCAATCAGGTCGCAGTCGGGCTGCGTGCTGTAGCCCTGGAAATTGCGGTGCAAGCGGCCCTGGCGCTTGGCCACCGCCAGGGCGTCATCTGGCAAGGCGAAGTGGTCCATGCCGACGTACACATAACCGGCCTGCATGAAGGCGGCCATGGAGCGTGCCAGCATCGCCACTTTGGCCGGGCCACCGGGCAACTCCACCGTGGCGATGCGCCGCTGTGGCTTGAAGCGCTCGGGCAAATGGGCGTAGGCATACAGGGCAATCCGGTCGGGACGCAGTTCGGTCACCTGGGCCAGGGTGCGATCAAATGACTCGGGGCTTTGACGCGGCAAGCCATAGATCAAATCAACGTTGACCGAGTCGAACTTGCGCTCACGCGCCGCTGCCACCAAGGCAAACACCTGCTCGGCCGGTTGCACACGATGGACGGCCTTTTGCACCGCCGGATCGAAATCCTGCACCCCAAAGCTCAGTCGGTTGAAACCGAGCTCTTTCAGGGTGTCAAGGCGCGCGGCGTCAACCGTGCGCGGGTCCACTTCAATCGAATACTCGCCACCCGCGGCGAGGGTGAAGCTGCGCTTGAACATCGCCATCAGTTCGCGCAGTTCGGCATCATTGAGAAAAGTCGGTGTGCCGCCGCCCAGGTGCAATTGCGAGACGGTCTGGCCCAGACCCAAGTGCTCGGTATGCAGGTCTACTTCGCGACTGAGGTAGCGTAGATAGGGCGTTGCGCGGTCATGGTGCTTGGTGATGATCTTGTTGCAGGCGCAGTAGTAGCACAGCGACTCGCAAAACGGAATGTGCACATAAAGGGACAACGGCAAGGCCATGCCGGCCATGCCGGAGCGCCGCAGGCTCAAGGCCTGGATGTAGTCGTTGGCGGTGAAAGCCTCTACAAACCGATCCGCCGTCGGGTAGGAGGTGTATCGCGGACCCGACACGTCGAATCGACGCAATAGTTCTTCCGAAACAGGTTCAGCTACGGCTGCATTCATTAATAATCCTCGGCAATTTTGCAATATGCAGCGAAAGTGAGAAGTCCTCCTTGATGTGCGTCAAATTCCAATTAGACTGGGAGCTATGGAATTGACCCACATCAGGAGTAAACTCATTCGATGATTCCGACCGTATCGATTTGTAACAGCGAGCGACAACGCTTGCCAGCCACGATGCCACCTATCAACCCCCATACCGTCAAAGTCGCCTGCTCGAACTGCAACCTGCGCGAGTTGTGCATGCCACTGGGTCTGAGCAGTGTGGAGCTGGACCGCATTGACGAAGTAGTCGCCGCGAGGCGCAAGATCAAGCGCGGCACGACGCTGTTTCGCAATGGCGAGAAGTTCGTTAGCTTATATGCAATTCGCACCGGTTTTTTCAAGACCTGCGTCGCCTGTGAAGATGGCCGCGACCAGGTGACCGGTTTCCAGATGGCCGGTGAGGTGATTGGGCTGGACGGCATCGTCAGCGACCACCACACCTGCGACGCGGTGGCACTGGAAGACGCGGAGGTATGCGTCATGCCGTTTGACCGCATTGAGGAGCTGTCACGCGAAATTACCTCGCTGCAGCGACATGTGCACAAGATCATGAGCCGCGAGATCGTGCGCGAACACGGCGTGATGCTGCTGCTGGGCAGCATGCGGGCCGAAGAGCGCCTGGCGGCCTTTCTGCTCAACCTGGTGCAGCGCCTGCACGCGCGGGGTTTCTCGCAGTCTGAACTGGTGCTGCGCATGACGCGCGAAGAAATCGGCAGTTACCTCGGTCTCAAGCTGGAAACCGTCAGTCGCACGTTCTCGAAATTTGTCGACGATGGGGTGGTTGAAGTACGTCAGCGCCATGTGCGCATTCTCAAGACCGACGCGCTGCGCGAAATTGTCAACCCGAACGCCAACCACTGCGCCTAACAACCGCCCTGTTTGGGGCAGCCCTCGGGGCGTTGGCCGGGTTCGATCGGACACCGATTGACCTCGAACGGCGACAGCGACAACAAGGTGGTCAGGCCACTGGCCAGCATCGTGACGCCCCAGAACGCAAAAAACGACAAGGTGTAAACCGCCTGGCGTGACAAGTCGACCGGTTGACCGAACCACTGCAAATCCTGTGGGTCAACCATGGCAAACACCAGCATTTCGAGCAAACCGGCAACCAGGAAGGCCGGCCACATGATCCACATGATGCGATGTCCAAGCATGGCGGTCTCCCTTTTGTCGAGGTCAGTCGGGCTCAGGGCTTGCTCGGCACTGATGGGGTGGCGGGCACCACGCCGGTCGCCGCGTGGTTGCGGCCCTGAATGGCGGGTGCCATGCTTGCCGGCTCGACCGCGAGGGCCTTGTTGATCTCGACCCCCTTGCGGTAATAGTCCTCGGTGACAAGGTGATCAGGTCGGCTGACGGCCAGGTAGAGCGTGACAAAGCCCGCCACGATCACCACCGCCGGCCCAGAAATGACGAGCCAGACGTGTCCGAATTTCCACCACGGCGGCGATTGATCGGTTGGGCTGTGCAACATGCGAACTCCTAATCGTCCTCAACGCGGGACTACAAAAACCGACTTTTCCGAAATGCGCGCCGACTGGTCGACACCTTCAATTTCGAACTGAATGGCATGCGTGCCGGGCTTGGCCTCCTGGGCGGGCAATTGGACCCGTACCGCGACCCAGCGCGATTGCGTTGAATCCACCGACACTTCATTGTCGGAGCCCAGGACCAAACCTGGTAAGCCCGTGGCCGATATCCGATAACGCTGCTGGGCTTCTGTGGCGTTCATGATCTGCAGGCGGTACACGTTTTCAATCCGTCCGCCGGTCACCACGCGCGCCTGCGCGCCGCGATCACGCACCACATCGACCTTAAAGGGTTTGCGCAGGGACAGGCTTACCAGCATGGCGACAATGACCAACCCCAGGATCGCGGTGTAGATCATCACCCGCGGGCGCAGAATGTGCCGCACGATGTCCGATTTGCCCCAGCCGCGTGCCATGGCGTTCTGAGTCGAGTATTTGATCAGGCCCTGTGCGTAGCCCATCTTGTCCATCACCGTGTCACACACGTCGGCACATGCGCCGCAGCCAATGCACTCGTACTGTAGACCCTTGCGAATGTCAATACCGGTGGGGCAGACCTGCACGCACAGCGTGCAGTCAACACAGGCGCCGAGATTGAGCGAGGCCGGCTCAGCCTTGCGTGAGCGCGCGCCCCGCGGCTCACCGCGCAGTTCGTCATAGGTCACCACCAGGGTGTCGTGATCGAACATGGCGCTCTGAAAGCGCGCATAGGGGCACATATGCAGGCACACCTGCTCGCGCAGGAAACCCGCGTTGCCGTAGGTGGCCAGCCCATAGAACAGCACCCAGAACCACTCCCATGGCCCCAGATTGAGCTGCAACACTTGCAAGCCCAGTTCCTTGATCGGCGTAAAGTAGCCGACAAAGGTAAAACCCGTCCACAACGCAAATGCCACCCACACCGCCTGCTTGCCACCCTTGCGCCAGAATTTGTCAAAGTTCCAGACTTGCGCGTCACGGCGCATCCGCGCCGAGCGGTCTCCCTCAAACAGCTTCTCGATCCACAGGAAGATTTCGGTGTACACCGTCTGCGGGCAGGCGTAGCCACACCACAAGCGACCGGCTACCGCAGTAAACAGGAACAGCGACAGCGCCGAAATCACCAGGATGCCGGTGAGGTAAATGAAGTCCTGCGGATACAGGACCAGGTTGAAGATGTAGAAGCGGCGCGCCCCCAGATCGAACAACACCGCTTGACGCTGCCCCCAGTCCAACCACGGAATGCCATAGAACACGAGTTGCGTCAGCACCACCAGCATCCAGCGCCAACGAGAAAAAACCCCCGAGACGCTGCGGGGGTAGATCTTCTTTTGGGCCTCGTAGAGGGACACCATCACCGCATCGCCACCCTCCACGGTCGCGGGTTCCGAAGACGGGGTAATGGGGATGACCTTGCGGCCGGGTTTCCGGGGTTCGCTCAACGCTCGCTTTCTCGCTCAGGGTGCATCAACGCCGCCTATTTGGCCGCTCCACCCTTGTTGGACAAACCCCAGACATAGGAGGCCAGCACATGAATCTGCGCCTCGGTCAGCTTGTCGGCCTGGGCCGGCATCTGATTGGTCTTGCCCAGATTGACCATCGCCAGAATGGCCGCCTCGCCAAAGCCGTGCAGCCAGATGTCATCGGTCAGATTGGGCGCGCCCATGGCCTGGGTGCCCTTGCCATCGGGGCCGTGGCAGGCCGCGCAGGCGGCAAACTTCGGCTTGCCTAATTCCGCCTTGACCGAGTCATGCGGGCTGCCGGACAGGCTCAACACGTACTGTGCCACGTTCTTCACGTCCTCGGCGCTGCCCACGGCGGCGGCCATGGGCGGCATCACGCCGGTGCGACCCTTGGTCAAGGTCTCCTTGATCGCCTCGGGCGTGCCGCCGTAGAGCCAGTCGGCATCGGTCAGATTGGGGAAACCCTTGTTGCCGCGGGCATCCGAGCCGTGGCACTGCGAGCAGTTGTTCATGAACAAGCGCTCGCCAATGGCCATCGCCTGGGCGTCCTTGGCCACCTCGGGCACCGGCATACCGCTGAACTTGGCGTACAGCGGAGCCACCTCCTGATTGCCCTTGTCCATCTCGCTCTGGTGCTGGCCCAGCGAAGTCCAGCCCAACTTGCCGGCGTAGGTGCCCAGGCCCGGGTAGAGCGCCAGATAGGCGAAGGAGAACACAATCGTGATGACGAACAGCCAGGCCCACCAGCGCGGCAGCGGGTTGTTCATCTCGCGCAGGTCACCGTCCCAGATGTGACCGGTGGTGTTGTCACTGGCGGTCATGGCCCGGGCCTTGCCGCTGAACCACAGCAGCAGTAGACAGGCCAAAATGCTGCCCAGCGTGATGGCCGCGACGTAGATCGACCAGAAATTGCTTGTGAAATCGCTCATGTCTTGTTCCTGTTGCAGGTCATTGGTCGTGCTCGAAGGGCAAATTGGCGGCTTGCTCGAAATCGGCGGCGCGGCGCCTGGAGTAGGCCCAGACCACGATTCCGATAAATGCCACCAAGCTCAGCACGGTGGCGAGGGAGCGCAGTGTGTTGACATCCATGGTTGCCTCCAGCGGTTTACTTCAGCGCGGTGCCCAGCACTTGCAGGTAGGCCACCACCGCGTCGATCTCAAGCTTGTCCTTGAGTTCGGCACTGGACTTGGCGATCTGCGCGTCGGTGTAGGGCACGCCCACGGTGCGCAGCGCTTTCATGTGCGCGGGCATGGAGGCCGCATCGACCTTGTCCTTGAGCAGCCAGGGATAGGCCGGCATGTTGGACTCGGGCACCAGGTCACGCGGGTTGTTCAAGTGGTCAATGTGCCACTGGTCGCTGTACTTGCCTCCCACTCGGTGCAGGTCCGGCCCGGTGCGCTTGCTGCCCCACTGGAACGGGTGGTCGTAGACGAATTCACCGGCCACCGAGTAGTGGCCATAGCGCAGGGTCTCGGAGCGAAACGGCCGGATCATCTGGCTGTGGCAGTTGTAGCAGCCCTCGCGCACATAGATGTCGCGCCCGGCGAGTTGCAAGGCCGTCAGGGGCTGCAGGCCCTTGACCGGCTCCATGGTGGACTTCTGGAAGAACAGCGGCACGATCTCGACCAAGCCGCCGACCAGCAGCACCAGAAGGATCAGCACGATCATCAGGAAGTTGTTGGTCTCGATCTTCTCGTGCGAGAGGCCACCGCTTGATTTATTGTGTTCCATGTTGGTGTCCTTATCAGGCGTGAGCCGGGGCGGGGATGTTCACCGCCACCGAGCGGCCGGCGGTGGCGGTCTTGAGCACGTTCCACAGCATGATGAGCATGCCGCCGAGGTACAACAAGCCGCCGAGCAGGCGCAGGGCATAGAAGGGGTAGGTGGCTTTGACTGATTCGACAAAGGTGTAGGTCAGGGTGCCGTCGGTATTGATGGCGCGCCACATCAGCCCTTGCATGACACCGGCGATCCACATCGCGGCGATGTAGATGACGATGCCGATGGTGGCGGCCCAGAAGTGGATCTCAATCGCCTTGACGCTGTACATCTGCTTCTGGCCAAACAGGCGCGGAATCAGGTAGTACATCGAGCCCATGGTGACCAGGCCGACCCAGCCCAGGGCGCCGGAGTGCACGTGGCCAACCGTCCAGTCGGTGTAGTGGCTCAGGGCGTTGACGGTCTTGATCGACATCATCGGGCCTTCGAAGGTGCTCATGCCGTAGAAGGACAAGGAGACGATCAAGAAGCGCAGGATCGGGTCGTCACGCAGTTTGTGCCAGGCCCCCGACAGGGTCATGATGCCGTTGATCATGCCGCCCCAGCTCGGCGCCAAGAGGATCAGCGAGAACACCATGCCGACGGACTGGGTCCAGTCGGGCAGCGCCGTGTAGTGCAGGTGGTGTGGGCCGGCCCACATGTAGGTGAAAATCAGTGCCCAGAAGTGCACGATGGACAGGCGGTAGCTGTAGACCGGGCGCTCGGCCTGCTTCGGGATGAAGTAGTACATCATGCCCAGAAAGCCGGCGGTAAGGAAGAAGCCCACGGCGTTGTGGCCGTACCACCACTGGACCATGGCGTCTTGCACGCCGGCGTAGGCGGAGTAGGACTTCATGAAGCCCGCCGGAATGGCCGCGCTGTTGACCAGGTGCAGCAGGGCCACGGCCAAAATGAAGGAGCCGAAGAACCAGTTGGCCACATAGATGTGGCGCACTTTGCGGGTGCCCACGGTGCCGAAGAAGACCACCGCGTAGGCCACCCAGACCAGGGTAATGAGGATGTCAATCGGCCACTCGAGTTCGGCGTATTCCTTGCCGCTGGTGTAGCCCAGGGGCAGCGAGAGCGCGGCGGCGACGATGACCGCCTGCCAGCCCCAGAAGGTGAAGGCGGCCAGCTTGTCGCTGAACAGGCGCACGTGGCAGGTGCGCTGCACCACGTAGTAGGCCGAGGCAAACAGGCCACAACCGCCAAAGGCGAAGATCACGGCGTTGGTGTGCAGCGGGCGCAAGCGGCCGTAGCTGAGCCAGGGAACACCGAAGTTGAGTTCGGGCCAGGTCAACTGAGCGGCGATGATGACGCCCACCAGCATGCCAACCACCCCCCACACGACCGTCATGATCGCAAACTGGCGCACTACCTTGTCGTTGTAGACCAGCGCCTGCTGATTTGGAAATGCCATATTCACCTCGTTTTCAATTACTTCGCCGCGAGTTTCCCCGACACAACATCGATCCGAATTGAGCCAAATCAAAACCACATTAAAAACTTGGTGAACTTCAGTAATCTTTCAGTACCCGTTCACCCTCGGCTTCAATATCTTCAAACTGACCGCGATCCACCGCCCACCAGAGAGCGCCAACAATGAAAAACACCAAGATAACCGAGAGCGGCACTAACATATAAAGAATATCCATTGCTTGCACTCCAATTAATACCCGCTTAGACTGATCGGGTTAATAGTCACCCACTTGCACGATTCAATATTTGATATTCTAGATTAGGCCACTTTGCCGCGCGTGAACGATTGGCGCCAGCCCTCTTCCCGCCGGGGACAAGCTGGATGACAGGCGCAACGCATTGAGCACCACCAACAGGGAACTCGCCGCCATGCCCAGGCCAGCCAGCCAGGCCGGTAGCCAACCGAGCACCGCAAGCGGCACACACAGTGCGTTGTAGCCAGCCGCCCAAGCCAGGTTTTGCCGCACCACCCGCATCGTTCGCCCGGCCAGCGCCACCGACTGCGCCACCATCTCCAGCCGATCACCCAGAATCACGAAGTCCGCCTTGGCCTGCGCCAAGGGCACCGCATGACCCAATGCAAATGACACGTGCGCGCCAGCCAGTGCCGGCCCGTCATTGAGGCCATCTCCCACCACCGCCACGCGACGTCCGGCGCGCTGAGCGGCCCGCATGGCCTCCAGTTTGTCATCGGGACTACAAGCTCCCCTCGCCTGATCAATGCCCAGCCGCGCCGCGACCCCGTGCGTCGCGACGGGACTGTCGCCCGAGAGTATCTGCACGCGAATGCCGCTCGCTTGCAAGTTCTTGATGACATCCAACGCCTGCGGCCGGAGTTCTTCGATCAACTCAAACGACGCCAGCCACCCTTGATCGTCGGCCAGGCAGGTCTGCACCGCCGCGTCGCGCCCGTCTTCATGACCACAAAAGGCCGCCGAGCCCAAGCGAAAGGCGCGTGGCGCCACCTCACCCGCTGCCGGCGAAACCAAAGCCGCCACGCCCTGCCCCGCTAGCTCCGTGACGGCGCTGGCGACCCAAGCATCGGACACGCCGCGCGCCAATGCGGCAGCTCGCAATGCGCGCGAAACCGGGTGCAAGGAGTGACGAGCCAACGCCGCGGCCATGGCCAACGCCGCCTGGGCGTCGGTGCCCGGGCGGGTTGTGATCAGCCCCACTCCCATCACATCACGGGTCAAGGTGCCGGTCTTGTCGAAGATCACCTCGTCCACCTCGGCCAGCGCCTCCAGTGCCGTCAAGCTGCGCACCAGCACGCCACGGCGGGCCAGGTGCCCGGCCGCTGCCAACATCGCCGCTGGCGTGGCCAGCGACAGCGCACACGGGCAGGTCACCACCAATATCGCCACCGCCACCATCAGCGCATGCGCCGGGTCACGCTGCCAGCCGTAGGCCGCGGCAGCCGCGGCGGCCAGCAATACCGCGATCACGAAGGGCCGCGCGATCCGATCAGCCAGCCGCGCCACCGCGGGCCGCGACAAGGCCGCACTCTCCATCAGGGCGGCGATTTTCGCAAACCGCGTATCCGCACCGATATGCTCGACCCGCACCTGAACCACCGAGGTCAAGTTGTGGCTACCGGTCAAGACCTGGCTACCCAAGCCACGCACCAATGGCAGCGCCTCGCCGGTGAGCAATGCCTCGTCGACCTGTGTCTGCCCTTCAACCACCCGCCCGTCCGCCGGGAAGGTCTCTCCGGCCACGACCCGAATCACGTCACCCACCACCAGCCGCGCCACGGCGACCCGTTGCGCGCTGCCGTCGGCGTGCATGCGCTCGACGCTGTCGGGCAAGCGGTTGAGCAAGGCTTCCAGCGCGCCGGCGGTGCGGTCGCGCAGCCGCTGCTCCAGCCAACGACCCGACAGCAAGAAAAACACGAACATCGTGAGTGAATCGAAGTAGACCTCGTGCCCAAACACGCCTTGCGGATCAAAGGTGCCCGCCGTGCTGACCGCAAAAGTGATCGCCATGCCCAGCGCCACCGGCAGATCCATGCTGACCTGGGCATGAACGATGTCGCGCCAGGCCGCCCGAAAGAAGGGGTCGCAACAAAACAGGATCACCGGCAAGGTCAGCACCCACGACGCCCAGCGCAGCAAGCGCTCCATCTCGGCGGAAAGGTCACCTGGCGCCGCGACGTAGGCTGGGTAGGCGTACATCATCACTTGCATCATGCACAGACCCGCCACCAGCCAACGCCACAAGGCCTTGCGCGCGTCGCGTCGTCGGCGTTCGCGTGCAAGCGCGTCGTTGGCTGGCGCCGCGCGGTAACCCGCTGCGCGCACCGCCTGCAGCCATTGGGACGGCTTGACCTGCGATGAGACCCACCGCAGACGCGCCCGGTGGCTGGCCGCGCTGACCTCCGCGCTGAGCACGCCGGGCACCTGTTGCAGGGCCGTCTCGATGGTGATGGCGCAGGCCGCGCAATGCATGCCCTCGATCACCAGATTGGATTCCCACAGGCCACTGGCCTCCTCGACGGGTTTGCCAAAGGCGCCCCACTGTTGTGGATCGTCGAGCACGCCGTCGTCGCGTTCTGGCGCTACGGGGAAAGGGTCACTGGGCGCGTACATGGGCAGGGGGCAGTTTACTTGACAACCATCAAGGCAAAGCCACTTTGCTGGAGTAAGCTGGAGCCTTCTAATCACGAGGAGCTCTCATGTACGAACGCATTCTGGTCGCTACCGATGGATCGACCCTGTCCAAGAAGGCGGTCACCAGTGCCATCGCCATGGCCGCGCTGACAGGCGGCGAACTGGTCGCGCTCAAAGTGGTGCCGCGCTACCCGCAAAGCTACTTTGAAGGTGGCCTGGCCCTACAGGTCAGCGAAGTCGCGCGCGTGGAGAAGCAATGGGCGGACGACGGGCAGGCCATCGTGGACGCAGTCAAGAAGGCGGCCCTAATCAAAGGTGTCACCACCAAGGCGGTCACGGTCAAGTCGGACATCGTCTCCGAGGCCATCATCGCGGCCGCCAAGAAACACAAGTGCGATCTGATCGTGATGGCCTCCCACGGTCGGCGCGGCATCAAGCGCCTGCTGCTGGGCAGCGAGACCCAGCACGTCTTGACGCACTCGCACGTGCCGGTGTTGGTGCTGCGCTGAGGCGGCTCGCAGCGCTTGATGATGGGCCATCAGGCCAGATCGGTGAAGCGCCGGCGAATCTCCAGCACCTCGCTCCAGGCGCCCAGGAAGGCCTCCACGCACTGGGGGTCGAAATGGGTGTTTGAATGGTCGCGCAGGTGTTGCGCGGCCTGCTCCAGCGGCCAAGCCTTCTTGTAGGGGCGCTCGGAGGTCAAGGCATCGAATACGTCGGCGACCGCCACGATGCGGCTGAACAGCGGGATCGCTTCACCCTTGAGTCCATTGGGGTAGCCGCTTCCATCGAACTTCTCGTGGTGCGCCAGGGCGATGTCGGCGCCGCACTGCAGCACGCGCGACGCGCTGCCCTTGAGCAAGTCGTACCCATAGGCGGCGTGCTGCTTCATGATTTCGAACTCGGCCGCGTCCAATCGGCCAGGCTTGAGCAAGATCGTGTCGGCAATGCCTACCTTGCCGATGTCATGCATGGGCGCCGCTTCCAGCAGCAGATCGAGGTCCGCGACCGGCAATTTCAAAACGACGCCAATCAACTGCGCGTAGTGCGCCATGCGCAGAATATGCGCGCCGGTTTCCGGGTCCCGGTACTCGGCCGCTCGGGACAAGCGCAGCACGGTCTCGCGCTCGCGCGCCAGAATTTCCGCGGTCGCCTTGCGAACCTCATCGGCCAGCCATTTGGCGCGATCAGCCAGTTTGCGCTGCACGTCACTCAGATTGAGCATGTTCTGGGTGCGCGCCAGAAACTCGATCTTGTCGACCGGTTTGGTCAGGAAATCATTCGCTCCCACGTCCAGAGCTCGGTAGCGAACCGGCTTCTGGTCGTTGGCGGTGACCATCAACGCCGGAATGCCGTCTTTGCCGGGCATGGCCCGAAAGCGCCGAATGAACTCGATGCCGTCGAGTTCGGGCATCATGTAATCGACAATCAACACATCAAAGTCGTTGCTCGCGGCCCATGCCAAACCCTCGACAGCGGACACAAAGCCCGTGCTCTCGCAATGGGCGAGTTTCTTCACCAAGGCCGCAAACAGTGTCAGATTGACTTCGTTGTCATCGACGATCAGCACGTGGTAACGCATGGCAATCTCCTTACTGCGTGGTTGGCGCGCCGAGCCTGCCACGCGCTGCCAGCGCCGCCACCAAAGCGTCCACCTCTCGCAGCAGTTGCGGCACCAACTGATCGAGCTGCGCCGCGGCGCCACGGCTCACTTCGAGTTCCAGGTGTTGCGCCAGCACGCTGGCGCGGTCCGCACCGAACAGACCCAAGGTTCCCTTCAAAGCGTGCGCGCAACGCTGCAGCGCGTCGATGTCTCGTTGCGCCATGGCGTCTTCGATCTTGTGGCGCTCAACAGCCCACTGCCCCATCCAGGTGTCGGCCACGATGTTGACCACTTCCTGATCTGATTGGGCCAGTGCGCTGGCGTAATCAAACGGCATCGCAGGGTCAAACTCAGGCGCCAAGGAAGCACTGGGCTCTGGGCGCGTGCCATCCGCACCTTGCGGGTCCCGACGCAAGCGCTTGAGCTTGAGCCGCAGTTGACTGGCCTTGATCGGTTTGACCAGGTAGTCGTCCATGCCGGCCTGCAAGCACAAGACGCGGTCACCGACGGTGGCGTTGGCCGTCATCGCCACGATGTGGGTGCGCCGGCCCCGCTCCTGGGCTCGGAACTGGCGTGCCGTCTGCAGGCCGTCCAGACGCGGCATCATCATGTCCATCAACACCACGTCAAAGCGTTGCCCTGCCAGCAGGTCGAGCGCCTGCACGCCATCGCCCGCAAGCGTAACCCGGTGCCCCCAGCGCTGCAACCAGGTCAGCACCAACTTCTGGTTGACCGGGTTGTCTTCCACCAGCAGCACCTCCAAGCGCGTGTAGCCGTCCTCGAGCGGGTGAATCGCCGCAATGGGTTCGTGCCGGCCGCGCTTGCGATGGATGGCGCGCGTCAAGCCCAGCAACATCCGGTTGTCGTCGACCCGCCGCATTTCCTGGCCGGCCAACTTGTTCACCGCCGACTGGGCTTCCGAGTCGTCCCCCTGCACGCCGAGCGCAAGCGAGACGTGAAACACACTGCCAACCCCGAGCTCGCTGTCGACCCAGATCTTGCCACCCATGACCTCGACCAGGCGTGCCGAGATCGTCAGGCCCAGGCCAGTGCCCCCGTACTTGCGGGTAATGGAGCTGTCCTCCTGCGCAAACGGCTCGAAAATGGTGGCCAGCTTGTCCTGGGGAATACCAATGCCGCTGTCACGCACCGAGAAATTCAGCTCACAACCGGCCTCCCGCGACGCCACGCGCGCCACGCCCAAGACCACTTCACCCGCTTGCGTGAACTTGATGGCGTTGCCCACCAGGTTGAGCAAGACCTGGCGCAGCCGCCCGGGGTCACCTACCGCAAACCAGGGCACGTCGGCGGCCATGTCACACACCAGTTCCACCCCCTTGTCCAAGGCTTGGAAACTGACGGCCTTGAGCGTGTCGCGCACCAATCGGCGCAGGTCAAACGGGATCGCCTCGACCTGCATCTTGCCGGCTTCGATTTTGGAGAAATCAAGGATGTCGTTGATAACCCGCAGCAGCGCAGTGGAGGATGTGTGAACGGTTTCAAGGTACTCACGCTGCTCGTCGTCCAGTTCGGTATCGAGCGCGAGTTCAGTCATTCCAATCACACCGCCAATCGGGGTCCTGATTTCATGGCTCATATTGGCCAGGAAATCCGATTTGGCTCGATTGGCCGCCTCCGCGCTGTCCTTTGCCAGACGAAGTTCCTGCGAGGACTGTTTCTCGGCGCTGATGTCCTGCCAAATGCCGGTGAAGACGGTGGCCCCATCTTCGGCCAGCACCGGTTCGGGACTGATTTCCCCCCGAATCCAGCGCGCCCGACCATCGGGGAGCACGATCTGGTACTCGTCGCGCCACGCGACGCGCAAGCGAGCCGCCTCGAACACGCCTTGCACCACACGCTGCCGATCAGCATCGACGATCTGGGCGGTCGCCACACTGGCGTCGTCCATCAAGGCTTGCGGACTCAACCCCCGAATCTCCTGCACCCGGTCACTCAGGAATGTGTACCGGATTCGATCCACCCCCACCTGCCACTGGAACACCGCGCCCGGCACGGTGTTGGCGATGCGCCGCGCCCGCGCCTCGGCCTCCTGGCGGGCAAGCTCCATGCGCTGGCGCGCAACGATGTCGGCGTGGATTGCCAATCCCAAGTCCGCCATCAAGTCCGAGAGGGACTCCAGGTTGTCACCTATCTCGGCCGGGTGATCACCCTTCATCAAGGCAAGCAAGCCACTGGCGGTGGACCGCAGGGAGTCGATCGCACGCAGGCGGCTGGCGAGCTCCGCGCGCAGCCGGTCATTGGTTAGCGTCAGCTCGGTGGAACTGAGCTGCAGGCTGCGCGTCTTCAAATCCAGATCGCGGTCGTTCTGTCCGTAGGCTTCGTCCACCCGCACCAGAAACCCGGCCAAACCCTGCAACGCCCGCGCTGCCTGCGGCGAGCGAGTTGGCAGTTGCTGCAACTCGCTCAGCACGAGCGCCAATTGCTGGCCGTCCACGCCCAGCAGGCGTTTGACTTGTCGAACCAGTAGCTTGTGCATGGGCGCCACCATCAGGCTTCAGGTTTCCGCCAGGTAGGTAATGGTCATGGTCTGGTTGTGCAACTTGCACTCCACCGCACGACTGAAAGGGCTGATCTCGCCGTACGAGTAGAAGCCCGCCAAGGTAGCGCCCTGGCCAAACACCTCTGCCACGGCTTCCACCTCTTCGTCCACCCGACCGCCCATGACCAGCTTGCGGCCAACACAACTCACCAGTAGCGCCAAACCTTCGCCGGGATGAGTGCCCATCTTGTGAGCCGCTTCGGCCGCGGCTTCGGCGCCCTCCACCAGCGCATCGGTGCTGGCGTGCATCAGCCGCAGGTAGCCATCGGGCTCCAGCTCACCGGCCAGTGTCAGGCTCCCCCGTACGTCATCAACACCCAGAATAGTGCGAATCAGGCCAAGCTCGTTGTGGTCACTTCCCAGCATCGCGAAGGGGAACAGCAGACCCGAGGCCGGCAGGTCCTTGGCGTAGTCGCCCAGGTAGCGCTTGTAGACTTCGAGCGCCGGCTCGCCATCGAGCTCAAACAGCACATTGCTCTCGCAGCGTGTCACCTTGCGTGCCGGCCCAAACGGCGACCAGCCGCCAAAAGAACCGTGCGAGAACAGCAAGCGCTCGCCATAAAAACCAACGCAGGCCACGCTGTCGCTGGCCAAGCCCGTGTCGTCAAGCACCCAGGTTTGTTTGAACGCAGCGCCATCACCCGCCAGACCCCCGGTAATCGGCACGTGCACGCCGATGATTTCGGTCATACCCGCCAGCAGCGCGCTGCCATTGATCTGCACGCCCTGGCCCAGCACCAGCACGGCGCGCAAACCCTGCAGCGGCAGCGCCAGTGCCAAACGTCGGCCAGCGCCAAGCGAGTCATCCATGCACGCCAGACTGGCACGGGCCACGGCCACCCTGGTGTGTTCAAAGTGAATGGCGGTCACCACGCACGTTCCGTCGGCCACGCCCTGGGCTGATATTTCGCCGGCCGTGGTGCAGCCGATGCGGTGCGAGGTGGCAAACACGTTGGCCAGGGTGTCGCTGCAAGCTCGCATCAGCGCCACAGAGCCAAACACCAGCACCAATTCGGGCGCAATCGCAGTCAATGGGGCCAGGCTCGCGGCAATGGCGGAGGCGTCGTGCAACACGGTCTGCGCAACTTTCATGGGTAGGCTCCTCTTGTTTGTCGAACCTGCATGCTCAGCATGATAGCCCGGCAAAGCAACTGGACGCGACTCGGTTGCCAGCCCGGTCCAATCCGTGGCGACTTGCCGTCAAGCGCCGCCAAAAGCGCCCGCGTAGTGTTGGCGCAGCTCGTTCTTGCGCACCTTGCCCATGGCGTTGCGTGGCAGGGTGTCAACGATGTGGCACTGCTTGGGGACCTTGAAGTTGGCCAGCTTTGACTTCAGGGCCGCAAGAATCGTGGCCGGGTCCAGCGAGGCGCCTGGCTTGGGCGTCACCAGCGCCACCCCAACCTCGCCAAAATCCGCGTGCGGCACACCCACCACGGCGCTCTCCTGCACACCAGCGATCTCATTGATGCAGCTCTCGATTTCGGCCGGGTAGACGTTGTAGCCGCCACTGATGATCAAATCCTTGCTGCGCCCGACAATCGTCACATACCCGTCGCCATCCACCTTGCCCACATCGCCGGTCCTGAAGTAGCCGTCAGGGGTGAACTCCTCGGTGGTTTTTCCTGGCATGCGCCAATAGCCCTTGAACACGTTGGGCCCCTTGACCTCGATACCACCAACCTCGCCCACCGGCAGGACTCGATCAGCGTCATCGCTAACCCGCAGACTCACACCCGGCAGCGGGAAACCGACCGTGCCACCGCGTCGCTCCCCCATTTCGGGAAAGTAGGGATTGGAGGTCAGCATCACCGTTTCGCTCATGCCATAGCGCTCCACAATGGTGTGCCCGGTGCGCTGGCGCCAGGCTTCGAAGGTGTTGATCAGCATCGGGGCCGAGCCGGAGACGAATAGTCGCATGGACCGGGTCGCCTGCTGACTCAGGCCGGGCTCGGCCAGTAGACGCACATAGAGCGTTGGAACCCCCATGAACACCGTCGCCCGCCGCATGGCCTGCAGTGCCACTTGGGGGTCGAAGCGGGACAGCCAGATCATCTTGCTGCCATTGAGCAGGGCACCATGAATGGCGACAAACAAGCCGTGCACGTGGAAGATAGGCAGGGCATGAATCAGCACGTCGCCACCCTGCTCGGCACTGCGCCAACCCCAGTAGTCCTTTAACACCCGCACATTGCTCAGCATGTTGCCGTGCGTCAGCATGGCGCCCTTGCTCCGGCCGGTGGTGCCACTGGTGTAGATGATGACGCCCAGGTCGTCGGTCTGGCTGATGGCCACGCAGTGCTGGTCCGGGCATTGCGCGGCACGCTGTAGCAGCGAGCCCGTTCGATCATCGTCGAGAGTGAATACGTGACGGGTTCCGGCCTTGAAAGCCAGCTTGCTGACCCAGCCGAAATTGGGCGCGGCGCAGACCACCACTGAAGGCTCGGCATTGCCAATGAAGTACTCGATCTCGGCACGCTGGTAGGCAGTATTGAGGGGCAAGAAAACGTACCCCGCACGCAAAGTCGCCAAGTACAGCAGCATCGCCTCGACCGACTTCTCCACCTGCGCGGCGATGCGCGCGCCTGGTGGCAACTCAAGCGATGTCAGCAGATTGGCGATCATGGCCGAGGCCCGGTCCAGGTCGCGCCAACTGTAGAACAAGCCGTTGTCGGTCTCGACCGCCACGCTGTCCAGGTCAGCCGGGAAAGCCGCGCGCAAGGCGGCGTACAGGTTGTGGTTGCGCGGTACGCGCGGAGTCGAGACGGTCATGGCAAGGTGTGTACAGAATTAGAAACGGGGTTGGCGCTTTTCGACAAAGGCCATGACCCCTTCGCGGTGCTCGCCAGAGCTGGCATAGGCATAGGTGGCGCGCAGCACATCTGCTACAACATTGATAGCTAACGACGACAGCGGGTCGTGGCCACAGCCCACATTTAGCGCACGAAGGGTCTGTTTGTTCAGGCGCGCGGCCTGGGGCGCCAGGCTGGCCACGCGCGCGGCCGTCGCGTGCGCCTCATCCGCCACCAGCCCGTCGGCGAACACCCGGCCCAGGAATCCACGAGTGTGCATCTCCGTGGCGTCGAACACAGCCGCCTCCAGCAACATCTGGCGCGCCGTCAGCGCACCCGCTTCGCGCATCACCAGCGCGGTCTCGCGCGGCGCCATCGGAAAACCCAGGCGGGCAATTGGCGCGCCAAAGCGCGCGGACGCGCCGGCAATGCGAAGGTCACAACAACTGGCGATCTCGACCCCGGCGCCCATGCAATGGCCTTCTATCTGCGCCACCAACGGCACGTCGCAAGCCAGCATCGCCTGCAGAGCGCCCCACACCTCGTCTTCGTGGAAAGCACGCAAGCTTGCTTCGTCAAACCGGAACGCCGCGTACTCTGAAATGTCGCCGCCCGCGCAAAAGTGGCCGTTCTGGCCACGCAGCACCACGCAGCGCAAACTGCTGTTGGCCTGCGCCGCTTCAAATACCGAGCGCAATTCGCGCCACATGACGCGCGACATGGCGTTGAGTTTGCCGGGGTTGCTGATCGTGACCCACCCCAGCGAGCCGGTTTGGTCAAAGTGGATTGCTCCGCTCATGGTCTGGGTGCGCATCAACGCAACACGCCCCTCACTCCAGCTTGGCGCCGGAGCTCTTGACCACGGCAGCCCAGCGCTTGACCTCGGCGCCTACAAAGCCGCCAAACTGGGCCGGCGTCAGGTTGCCGAATTCCGCGCCGTTGCTGGCCCAGATTGCCTTGAGTTCATCGGTCGCCACGGCGCGGCGCACCTCGTCCACGATGCGCGCCTGCACCTCTGCCGGCGTCCCCTTGGGCGCCCACAAGCCATACCAGGTTGTCACGGTGTACTCGGGCAAGCCCAACTCTCCCGCACAGGGCACGTCGGGAAAGGCCGGGTTGCGTTTCGGTCCGGACACCATCAAGGCCTTGATGCGTCCGCCCTTGATGTGCGCGGCCGACGAACCCAAGCCATCGAACATCATGTCAACATTGCCCGAAATCAGATCCTGCAAGGCCGGGCCGGCACCGCGATACGGAATGTGGGTAATGAAGGTCTTGGTCTGCTGCTTGAACAGTTCGCCCGCCAAGTGGTGCGAGGTGCCACTGCCAGCCGAGCCGTAGTTCATGCGCCCTGGGGCCTTTCGGACCTGTTCCATGAAAGCTTTGAAATCGCCCGGAACCAGCTTGGGATTGACCACCAACACCTGCGGCACATTGGCCAACAGCGCCAGGGGTACAAAGTCGTGCCCGATGTCGTAGTCCAGCTTGGGGTACATCGAGGGTGCTATGGCGTGGTGAACGGCGCCCATGAACAAGGTGTAGCCATCCGGCGCGGCCCGCGCCGCGATGCTGGCGCCCACCGTACCGCCGGCTCCGCCGCGGTTGTCGATGATGAGCTGTTTGCCCGTCAGCTTGGCGAACTGAGCCGACAAGGGACGTGCAAAGGCGTCGGTGCCGCCGCCGGCGGGAAACGGCACCACCACCGTCACCGGCTTGGTCGGCCAACTGCTCTGCGCCGGGCTGCCCACTGTGTAGCCCGCAATGCCTGCGCCGGCGGCGCGCAGCAGGACGCGCCGATTGATGAAACTTACTGTCATGGTTGTCTCCTCTAGTAATGAGTTGAAATGGAGCGTCTAGAACCGCAGGCTGGCGATGTCCGCCGACATCGGGACTTTGCCTTGGGCCAGCATGGCCCGGTGCTTGTCCAGGCGCTTGAGGTCGTAGAGGTAGTTGACCATCAAGCCCCACGCTTGGCGCTGCCCCTTGGCCGAAGGGTCGGCGGCCCAGTTCAAGCGTTCGACACGCGCGCCATTGCCCAAATGAAAACGCGCCACCGGGTCAACCGGCTTGCCTTCGGCAAACGCGTAGCCCAGGTAGTGCGCGGCGCACTGAAGCAGCATGTGACGCACAGGTGATTTGGCACCGAGTTCCCGCGCCTGATCAACCTCTGCCAGCAGAGATGCTGCCAATGCACCGCCAGGCAATACACGCGCCAGTTCGCCACGTGCCTTGTCATCGAGGCGATCCAGCATCGGCTGCGCGTTCTTGGTCAACCAGGCTCGAAACCCGGGAATCGGCGACAGCGTGGCAAAGGTCTTGAGGCGGGGAAACTCCGCCTTGAGCGCCTCCACCACTCGCTTGATCAGCGAGTCGCCAAAACTCACCCCGTGCAATCCAGTTTGAGTATTGCTGATCGAATAGAAAATCGCCACGGTGGCCTTGTTCAGGTCAGCCGCCGCCGCTGACTCGTCCAGCAGGGGTGCAATATGGCTGACCATCTCATCGGCCAGGGCGACCTCGACAAAAATCAAGGGATCGTCACTCAAACGTGGGTGAAAGAACCCGTAACAACGCCGGTCCGAATCCAGGCGGTTCTTCACGTCGGCCCAACTCTTGATGTCGTGCACCGCCTCGTACTTGATCAGCTTTTCGATCAAGGATGCCGGCGAGTCCCAACTGATGCGTCGCAACTCCAGAAAGCCCACGTCAAACCAAGTGGAGAACATGTATTCCATCTCTATATCGAGCGCCTGCAAGCGCCGATCAGCCTTGAGGTGACCCATCATCTCGGCGCGCAAGTCCACCAGGAAGCGTATGCCCTGCGGAAAAACACTGAAGCGCTGCAGCAAGCGCCTGCGCGGCGACACCGTGGCACGACGGAAATACACTTCGGCGGCGGCTTCGTCGGGTGTCCCGACTGCCTCGGCATACTGCGCCTGGGCCACTTGCACGGTCTTGGAGTCGGCCACGAACTGCTCGCTCATCAGCAGCCACATGTCGCGCCGCTCAGGCTGGGACGCCGCGGCATGCCAGCCCGCCAAAGCCAAGGCGCGGCGACCGCCCTCCACTTCACTGAGCTGAGGGTCGACAATGGCCTTGAGTTCGGTCAGCATGCGGCGCAACACGCGCGGCGACAGGGCCTCTTCCTTGCGGCGCAAGGTGGCGGCCAGCCGCTCATGGGTGGAGCGCGAAGCGCCAGCGGGAAGCCTGGGCGCCTGAGCAGGTTGCGCGCTCGATGGTGCCACTGGCTTGGGATGCGGCAGCAGGTCTGACACCTTGCGTCCCAACCAAGTGGAGGTGTTCATGCCAGCAGCCTGCTCTTTTGATCGCGCGCCAGTTCACGCAGCGCCTGACGCTGACGCGACAAATGGGTGCGCATGGCGGCCTCGGCTCCTTCGCAATCGCATGCCCGCAAGGCGGCGTGGATCGCCAGGTGTTCGCTCAAGCTCTGGTCCAGGCGGCCGGGTGCGTGCAACTGCGCCAGACGCGCAAGTTTGAGGATCTTGCGCAAATCGGCGATGACCTGGGCCAACCAACGGTTATTGGCCAAGGTGATGATGGCCTCGTGGATGGCGAAATTGGTGGCGTAGTAGTCGTTGATACGCTTGGTCTTGGCGTGTTCCCGCAACCGCTGGTGCAGCACATCCAGCGCCGCAAGGTCGGCATCGGTGGCATTGCGCGCCGCCTCAAAGGCGCACCGCCCCTCCAGCAAGGCTATCACCGGGAAGATGTCATCCAGGTCCTGCTCGGTTACCTGCGCCACAAAGCTGCCCCGCCGCGGCTCATGACGCACCAGGCCCTCCGCACTTAGCACTTTGAGAGCCTCGCGCAGCGGCGTGCGGGAAATCTTCAAGCTGAGACACAAGGCGGTCTCGTCAATAAAGCTGCCGGGGGCCAGGGTCCCGGCAAAAATCTGCTCCCGCAACAACACCGCGACTTCGTCGTGCAAGGAGTTGTGAACCGGACGCATGGTGAATGCTTGCTGCGTGCGTAAACGGTGCGATGGGGATGGCTACTGATTACCGATAATTACACGTAATTATGTATCCATGAGAAACCCCATGCCAGGTACGTTGCCTCCGGACAAACCCGCATTCAGCACCCAATCAGGTCGAGCCGCGTTGGTGGGACCAGAGCCAAAGGCCCACGCCCCCCAGAATCATCGGCACACACAACCACTGGCCCATGCTCATACCCAAGGCCAGCAGCCCCAAGTAGTCGTCGGGCTGGCGGAAAAACTCCGCCACAAATCGGAACACACCGTAACCAAACAAGAATGCGGCACTCACCTTGCCCCGGTCACGTGGCGCGCGGGCATACAACCACAACAGAACAAACAAGAGCATGCCTTCCAGCAGGAACTGGTACACCTGTGACGGGTGGCGAGGCAGTTCACCCGCGTCGCGAAACACCATGCCCCAGGGCAAGGACGGGTCCGCCAAGCGCCCCCAGAGCTCGCCGTTGATGAAATTACCCACCCGCCCGGCCGCCAAACCGGTGGGCACGCAGGGCGCCACGAAGTCCATCACCTGCAGCCAGGGCCGCTTGCGTGAGCGTGCAAACCACACCATCGCCAGCAAGACACCCACCAGGCCACCGTGAAAACTCATGCCACCCTGCCAGACCGCAAAGACTTCCAGCGGGTGCGCCAGGTAATACGCAGGTTTGTAGAACAGGCAATAACCAATGCGCCCGCCCAGCACCACGCCCATCACGCCCAGGAACAAAATGTCTTCCACGTCGCGGCGCTGCCAGGCGCCAGGTCCCTGAATCGAGGCAAAGGGCTCATGCCGCAAGCGGCGCACACCCAACAGCATGAATAGGCCAAAGGCGGCCAAATAGGTCAGCCCGTACCAGTGGATCGCTAGCGGCCCGATCTGCAAGGCGACGGGATTGATTTGAGGATGAATCAGCATGGGCCTGATTGTGCCTGCTGTCCTCGCGGGTCTCGCCCAGTTCCCGCGCCGAATCGGCATAGCGCGCCAGGCGCCGCGCCGAGTTCATTTGTCCGGGTCGGCATCTAAAGACCGTTGGCGCGGGCGGACCTGATCAACGGCGCCTTTGCTTCTGTTTTCTGGGCAAGGCGCCAATCGCCTCGCGGTTCTTGTCAATGCGCGCCTGGCGACGCTTGTCCTCGCGCTCCATCGCCTTGCGCTTGGTATAACCGGACGAATCAGCCCACGACCACCACACCACGGCGAGGGCAAACGGAACCAGTACCATCCACCACTCCCACGCGGCAACGGGACCAATCTCAAGGTACTTCAAGACCAGCAACACCACGCCCAGACCCAAGAAATACATGGCAATCTCCAGACTAATTTGTGGTTTTTGTATGCGGCATGTCAACCGCATTTATTACAATCGCGTTGTTTGACTGTAACCCAACCCACTAGGAAAAACCATGAAGCGTGTTCTCTTGACTCTCGTTGCCGCCGTCGCCGTGGCTGCCCCCGCGATGGCCGACGAAGCCTTGGCCAAATCCAAAAACTGCATGGCCTGCCATACAGTCGACAAAAAGGTCGTTGGCCCCGCCTACAAAGACGTCGCCAAGAAGTATGCCGGCCAAAAAGACGCCGCCGACAAGCTGGCGGGCAAAGTCATCAAGGGTGGTTCTGGCGTGTGGGGCCCCGTGCCCATGCCGGCCAACGCTCAAGTCAATGAAGCAGACGCCAAGAAACTGGTGGCCTGGATTCTGGCAATGAAGTAGTTTCGGTTCATCCGAGCAAAAAAGCCCGCTGATGGCTCAGCGGGCTTTTTTGCGCAAGCCTGAAACCTTGTGGGTCAGACCACTTTGCGATGCAAATGTGCTCTGACCTCAACTGACCAGAAGCATCAATAGGCCTGGCCGAGCTGGTCCAGGATGGCCGGGTTCTCCAGTGTCGAGGTATCCTGGGTCACGGCTTCACCCTTGGCCAGCGAGCGCAGCAAACGGCGCATGATCTTGCCGGAGCGCGTTTTGGGCAGGTTTTCGCCAAAACGGATGTCCTTGGGCTTGGCGATAGGTCCAATCTCCTTGGCCACCCAATCGCGTAGCTCCTTGGCGATGGCCTTCGCCTCGTCGCCAGTGGGGCACGAGCGCTTGAGCACCACAAAGGCGCAAATCGCCTCGCCGGTCAAGTCGTCCGGACGGCCGACCACGGCGGCTTCGGCCACCAGGTCGGTCTTGGCTACCAGCGCCGACTCGATTTCCATGGTGCCCATGCGGTGACCGGAAACATTGAGCACATCATCAATCCGACCTGTAATGCGGAAATAACCCCGGTCCGCACTGCGCACCGCGCCGTCGCCTGCGAGGTACAACGTGCCACCCATTTCTTGCGGAAAATAACTGGTTTTGAAACGCTCCGGGTCGTTCCAGATGGTCCGAATCATGGCCGGCCACGGGCGTTTGACGACCAGCATCCCCCCCGAGCCGTTGGGGATGTCTTTGCCGGCCTCATCGACAATCGCGGCCATGATGCCCGGCAGCGGCAAGGTACAACTGCCGGGCACCAGGGGCGTTGCACCCGGCAGGGGCGACATCATGTGGCCACCCGTCTCGGTCTGCCAGAAGGTATCCACAATCGGACAGCGCTCGCCACCCACGTGTTTGTAGTACCACATCCAGGCTTCCGGATTAATGGGCTCGCCCACCGAACCCAGGATGCGCAGACTGCTCAAATCCGAGCGCGCCGGATGCACCGCTGCATCACCCTCCGCCGCCTTGATCAGGGACCGAATCGCCGTCGGCGCCGTGTAGAAAATGCTGCACTTGTGGCGCTCGATCATTTGCCAAAAACGCCCTGCGTTCGGATAGGTCGGCACACCCTCAAAAATGATCTGCGTGGCACCGGCGGCCAACGGACCGTAAGCCACATAGGTGTGCCCGGTAATCCAGCCAATGTCGGCGGTGCACCAGAACACGTCCTCGGGCTTCACATCAAAGGTCCAGTCCATCGTCAGCTTGGCCCACAACAGGTAGCCGCCGGTGGAATGCTGTACGCCCTTGGGTTTGCCAGTTGAGCCCGAGGTATACAACACGAACAAGGGATGCTCGGCACCCACCATCTCCGGGGCACACTCGGTACTCAGCCCCTCCAGTGCCTGGGCGAAAGTCTTGTCGCGACCGGGCACCAAGTTGCAGGTACTCTGGGTGCGCTGGTAGACGTAAACCGTCTTGATGGACTCGCAACCGCCCATCGCCAGGCCCTCGTCAACAATCGCCTTGAGTGGCAACTCCTTGCCACCGCGCATCTGGAAGTTGGCTGTGACCACGGCCACCGCACCGGCATCGATGATGCGCTCTTGCAGGGCTTTGGCGGAAAAGCCGCCAAACACCACGCTGTGCGTTGCGCCAATGCGCGCGCAGGCTTGCATCGCGATCACGCCTTCGAGCGTCATGGGCATGTAGATCAGTACCCGGTCGCCCTTTTTGACACCATCGGCCTTGAGCGCATTGGCGAACTGCGACACCTTCGACAACAGCTCGCGGTAACTGGTCTTGGTCACCGTGCCATCGTCGGCCTCAAAAATCACCGCTGTCTTGTTCTCGACTGGCGTGCCCATGTGTTTGTCCAGGCAGTTGGCCGAGGCATTGAGTTCACCGTCGTCAAACCACTTGTAGAACGGCGCGTTGCTTTCGTCCAGCGTGCGCGTGAAAGGCTTGCTCCAGACCACGTTTTCGCGCGCAAGGCGGGCCCAGAAACCCTCGAAATCCTTCTCCGCTTCGGCGCACAAGGCGTTGTAGCCTTCCATGCCCGAGACGCGGGCGCCCTTGACCATGGCGTCGCTGGGGTAGAACACCCGGTTTTCAACCAATACCGATTCAATGTTGTTGGAAGGGGTACTCATGACTAGGGCTCCTGAAGGCGAAAGATTGTGAAAGCGAACTGGGCGTGACTGTCAAGGCTAGCACTTACAAGCCACTGACTGGTGGCGGGTGAGCGCATATTCCCTCAGCAGTCGACCGATGTAAAGACGCGTCTAAAATGCCCCACTCCGTACTAACCCGAATGCCACCATGACCGACGCCAGCAAGAAAGCCATTCCGCCCATGCGGCCATTACCCAGATTGATCTTTGCCAGCCGCTGGTTGCAACTGCCTCTGTACCTGGGTCTGATTGCGGCGCAGGCGGTCTATGTGTTTCACTTCTGGGTCGAGCTCACCCACCTGCTTGAAGCAGCGTTTGGCAACCAGAATGCGTTGGCGCAACTGGTCAAGAGCATCGGCTACAAGGATTCGGTGGAAGTGGCCGCCAAGGTGACTGCCCTGAATGAGACCATCATCATGCTGGTGGTGCTCGCGCTGATCGACGTGGTGATGATCTCCAATTTGCTGATCATGGTGATCGTCGGTGGCTACGAAACCTTTGTGTCTCGCATGGATCTGGACAACCACCCGGACCAACCCGAATGGTTAAGCCACGTGAATGCCTCGGTGTTGAAGGTGAAACTGGCCACGGCCATCATCGGCATCAGTTCGATTCACCTGCTCAAGACCTTCATCAACGCGGCCAACTATGACTCAAAGGTGCTGATTGCACAAACCGCGATCCACATCACATTTCTATTCTCGGCCATGGCCATTGCCTACACCGACAAGTTGATGGCGCGCGACGCTGGCGCGCATTGACGCGACGCCGTCCATCCCAACCTGCCACGAGCCAGACCATGACCACCCCCATCCAACAAAGCGATCTGATTGAATCCGTTGCCGCCGCGCTTCAGTACATCAGCTACTACCACCCGACGGACTACATTACGCACTTGGCGCGCGCCTACCAGCGCGAACAGAGCCCGGCCGCCAAGGACGCGATGGCGCAGATTCTGACCAATAGCAAGATGAGCGCCACCGGCCACCGCCCGATCTGCCAGGACACCGGCATCGTCAACGTGTTCCTGAAAGTGGGCATGGACGTGCGCTGGGAAGGTTTCACCGGCAGCCTGGACGACGCCATCAATGAAGGTGTGCGCCGCGGCTACAACCACCCCGACAACTCGCTGCGCGCCAGCGTGGTGGCCGACCCCGAATTCGACCGCAAGAACACCAAGGACAACACCCCCGCCGTGATCTTTACGGAGATCGTGCCCGGAAACACACTCGAAGTGACAGTCGCGGCCAAGGGCGGCGGCTCTGAAAACAAGAGCAAGATGATCATGCTCAACCCCGGCGACTCGGTGGTGGACTGGGTGCTCAAGACCGTGCCCACCATGGGCGCGGGCTGGTGCCCGCCCGGTATGCTGGGCATCGGCATCGGTGGCACCGCCGAAAAAGCCGTGCTGATGGCCAAGGAAAGCCTGATGGACGACCTGGACATGTACGAGCTACAAGCCAAGGCCAAACAGGCCAGCAGCGGCGGTGAAGCGCTGAGCAAAGTCGAACAGTTGCGCCTGGAGCTGTTCGAGAAGGTCAACGCCCTCGGTATCGGCGCGCAGGGTCTCGGCGGCTTGACCACCGTGCTGGACATCAAAATCAAGATGTACCCGACGCACGCTGCCAGCAAGCCGGTGGCGATGATCCCCAACTGCGCCGCCACGCGCCACGCGCACTTTGTGATGGATGGCAGCGGCCCGGTGTACCTGGACCCTCCGTCGCTGGACCTGTGGCCCGATGTGGCCTGGACGCCCGACTACGTCAAGAGCAAAAAGGTGGACCTCAACACGCTCACCCCCGCTGAGGTGGCCAGTTGGAAACCGGGTGACACACTGCTGCTCAACGGCAAGATGCTGACTGGGCGCGACGCCGCGCACAAACGCATTCAAGACATGCTGGCCAAGGGCGAGAAGCTGCCGGTGGACTTCACCAACCGGGTAATTTATTACGTGGGGCCGGTGGACCCGGTGCGTGACGAAGCCGTGGGCCCGGCTGGCCCCACCACGGCCACGCGCATGGATGGCTTCACCGAGATGATGCTGAGCCAAACCGGGCTGATTGCCATGATCGGCAAAGCCGAGCGTGGCCCGGTGGCGATTGAGGCGATCAAGCGGCACCAGAGCGCCTACCTGATGGCCGTGGGTGGCGCCGCCTACCTGGTGTCCAAGGCGATCAAGACCGCCAAGGTGGTGGGTTTTGCCGACCTTGGCATGGAAGCCATTTACGAGTTCGACGTGGTGGACATGCCGGTCACGGTGGCGGTGGACGCCGGGGGCACCAGCGCCCACATCACCGGGCCGGCGCAATGGCAGCAGCGCATTGCCACGGGTGAATTCAAGGACATTGCGGTGGTGGCGAGCTGATCGATCAACCTGAGCAAACTCTCAGAAATCAGTCGTGTTGACGCCGAGTTGGCGCAAGTAGGCCGCCACCTCGGGCGTTAGGGCACCGCGCGCATGGGCACTTTGTGCCCAACTTGCGGCGGCTTGGGTCTGCCCGTCAGCGGCCAACGAGACGGCGGCACCCAACATCCAGCGCGGCTGGTCCGGGCGCAATTTAAGCGCGGCCAGGTAGGCCTCGGCCGACTCACGGTGGCGCCCCAATCGCTGCGCTGCGTGGCCTCGCAGCCCCCACAGATCAGCGTCACCAGCAAGCGCACTCTCCAGTCGCATGAGGCGCTCGAGCGCCTGGCTCACACGACCCTCGGCCAGTTCCATCCGCGCGAGTTCTCGCACCAAGGACGTCAATGCGGGCGAGCCGGTGTGTTTCGTCCCGTCACCATGATCGCGCTCGGCCAGCAAGACGGCGTCGCGCAACAAGCCTATGGCCGCGTCCCGCGAGCCACCGTTCCACAGCCGCTGCGCCTGTTCCACCAGTTCGGCGGCGGCGATCTGGCGTTGCGCCACCGATCCGGCAGCGAGCGACGCTTCAACCACTGGCTTGGGCAGCAACTTGACCGGCGCAAGCTGTTCAACCGGCGTTCGAGCGGACACGCTCAAGGTCGGCGTGGCCACGTCCGGCCGCTCTTTCGGCAGGCTCTTGAGCACGGTCTCCATCCTGAAGAACTTTGACTCAGGCTGATCACGATCCCGCGTTGCAACCAAAGGTTTGACGGGGGGCGCTGCGTCAGGCACGCTCGGTTGAGAGGGCTGATGGAGCACGTGCGACTTTGGCGTGTCAGGACTCGCCACGCTCGGGCCCGGCGGCGCATGCTGCGTGAGCGACCACCCAAGCAGACCTGCGCCACTCACCAGCACGACGGCCAACACCCAAGCCACAGACCTGGCGAGCGAACTCCGTGACGTGGTCGCCGGATCGACCACGGCAGCCACACCCCGCGCCAAACTCGCGCGGGAGGGTTGATCAGCAGCCTCGGCCGAGTGCCGGTGATCGAGGTCACGCAGCATCTTGTTGACCACACTCATGCCGATCCTCCGGCGTGATCGCTGTGGACCTCGGCTGGCGGGACCGGGCCGCGGTCCAGCAGAGCGCCACGCCGCCAACGCTGTTGCAGCCGAGTCAACCAGGCGGGTCGCGCCCACAGCCCAGGGGTGTCGGCGGCGGCCAAGCGGACATGGGCCACGCTCACGCGGTGTTCGTTCTCGCCATAGGCCAGCATCAGGCACTTGTGGGCCAGCACATTGATCAAACGCGGCACACCGCGACTGAAACTCGCCAGCGCCTTAACGGCCGCCGGCTCGAAAAGCTTGAGATCGGTGGCATCGTCACACGCCGCGGTTGCCAGACGATGCGCCAGGTAGGGGCCAACGCGGCTCGACTGCAAAGGTCCAAGGTATTCACTGAAGGTAATGCGTTGCAGCAGTTGCCGGATCTCGGGGCGCGCCAGTTTCTGATCAAGCTCGGGTTGCCCCAGCAACACCAACTGCAGCAGCTTGCGTTTTTCAGTTTCCAGATTGGACAACAAGCGCAGGCTCTCCACGGTGGGAATCGGAATGGCCTGGGCCTCGTCGATGCACACCACCACGCGGCGGCCGGCCTCGCCATGGCGCAACAGGCAAGCGTGCAAGGCGGCCAACAATTGGCTGCGGCGCGGGGGTTGCGGCTCGGGCACGCCCAATTCATTGGCCAGCGCCAGCAACAGGTCATCCGGCCCCATATCGGGGTTCGGGATGTAGGCGGTGACGCACTCGTCCTGCAGAGTTTTCAGGAGCTGTCGGCACAGTACGGTCTTGCCGCAACCCACCTCCCCTACGATCTTGACGAATCCCTCACCGCCGCGCAGGGCCACCAGCAAGGTGTTGAGCGCCGCCTGCGCGCCCTCGTGGGCATAGAAAAAGCTGGTGTCGGGCGTAAGCGAAAAAGGCGCCTCCCGTAGGGAAAAGTGCCGCAGGTACATCACTGGGGCGCGGTTTTCGAGCGCGAGTCGACCACCGTGCCATCAAGCCGAATCACACGGTGACGGGTTGCATCCATGTCATCCAGCGCCGCGCGCGTGCGCCGGGTTTGCGCCTCCCAGTCCTGCGGGGTGCGAATGATGGATGGTTTGATCAGCACCACCAGTTCTTTCTTGCGGCCCGAATTCACCCGGTTGCCCAGGATGGACGACAGGAAGGGAATGTCACTCGAACCCGGCAGGCCCGAGGCGGCGCGATTGGATTCGATCTGCATCAAACCGCCAATTGCCACGATGTTGCCATCCTGAATACGCACCATGGTATCGGTCTCGTTGACGCTGCTCGACGCCATCGGAAAGCGGTAGTTGCCGATACTGCCGAGATCAATCTGCTTGGTTTTCTCCGTCACCGTGGTCACCGAGGGATGCACATGCAGGTTGATGTTGTTGCCCTCGTCAATTTGCGGCGTTACGTCCAGGGATATACCCGAAAAGAACGACGTCAGGGCGATGGTGGGCAGCGTGGTGGTGGTGCCCGTGCTGGTGCCGGTTGCGCCAGTCGTGCCGCCGGTCACACCCGTTACAAAGAACTCGTCGGTGCCCACCTTGAGCACTGCCTTTTGGTTATTCAGCGTGGCAATCCTCGGGCTGGAGAGTATTTGCACATCGCCCCGCGTCTCCAGAAAACCCAGTACCGCCTGAAATCCATCGGTGGCGAATGCCAGGCCAAACAGGCCCGAACCGGCCGGCGGAATCTGCACCCCGTCGGCCAACACCGCAGCCACCCCGGCGGTGAAACCCGGCAGGTTGGCCTTCACACCGCTGACCAGCGCATTGCTGGTGTTGTTGCCGCCCAAGACGCCGATGGCGCCGGTGGACTT
>CXWL01126842.1_pt1 | contig 39556 bp, 64 predicted proteins | sample 590931 | NCBI WGS metagenome assembly CXWL01 (sample SAMEA3498368, study PRJEB10139) | groundwater metagenome | biome: water well; material: biofilm material | place: Germany | collected 2015-04-27 | reverse complement strand
GCCGGCGCGAATGTCTGCGGGCCTGGCCAAGCCATTGGGGCGCGGTCGGGCCGGGGCTTGGGGGTGAAGGCGCGGCGCTGCAGCATGGTCAGATGTACAGCTTGGCAACCCAACCAACCAGTAAAACCAAGCCGGGGGCCATGAACGCTTGTGTCCAGCGTGCCACATCGTCGCCGTCTTCAATTGGCGAGTATTGGCGCGTCAACATGCCAACCAGACAGGAGAGCCCGATGGCAACCGGGTAGCTCAGCAAGGGCAGCGAGAACGTCGGCGCGATGAACCATGTCCACAGCTTGATCGTTGCGAATGCCTCCCACAAAGTCCCGATCACAACCAGTAAAAATGACATCACTATCACCATGCTTTTCTCCAATTAGCGCCAAAAGACCGTGGCCGCGACGGCATCAAAATATGCGATTGCCAGCACCCCAATGGCTCCCAGCACGGCAGCGATGATCACCACCATGCAAACGGAGTCGATGGAGGGCTGGTCTTCCATGGCGTTACACCGTGTGGGTGCCTTCGACGCCGCGGCGCATGCGCTCCAGCGTGCGCTGCTGCAGCCAGTGCATGGCTTCCTCGATGTGGGTCAGCGCGCAGGCGTTGGCCTTGCAGGCATAGGGGCCGCTCTGGAAACCGCGCAGGCGGTCGGCGACGATGGCCAGCAGCGCTTCCTGCGTCACGCCGTTGACGCCGGCCTCGGGGATGGTCCCGTTTTGGAACTTGATGTGCAGCATCTTGGCGTGCTCGCCAGCTTCCACCATGTATTCGTGGTTCGCGCCACCGTGGCCGGGCTCGTCCAGCACGGCGATGAAAAGCGGCTCGTCCGGCTTCACTTTGTGGTCTTCGATCATTCGCATGTGTTGCTCCTGTTGTTGCGCCCTGGCAGCTGCGGCGCGTCAGCTTTCTTGCTCGGGTGGCGCCACGATTGCTTCGAGCATTTCGTAGCGCGCATCTGGTGACAGGTGGGGCCACAACTTTCGCTGGGCCCCGGGTGTGCGCAGGAAGGCCAGCATGGCCGTGTGCAGTTCGTACATCTCATCGTTCGAGCACGCCTCGTAGGCGGTGCTGCGCGGCACGAACTTCATCACGCCCTTGTTGTTGAGCGCGAAGTCGCCCCAGGCAGCGCCAGTTTTCAACCACTCGCGCAGGCTGGCCAGCGTTGCCCACTGGTCCTGCCGGTCGAACAGGTTTTGCTCCATGGCCATGTGCATGCGGTGGAAGGGCCCGGACCTGTCCACGATGTCCTCGAAGTGGAAGACCTCGCCGACCTCGCCACGGAACAGGCGGGCCAGGTGCCGGCGCCAGCGCTTGTCGTGCTTTTCATCCAGGCCGCGGAAACCGTCCAGCATCACCTTGCGGACAATCGCCTTTTCGCTCTCCGGGAGTTTTTCCACGGCGAACACCTTGGTGATCAGGATGGGGCTGGGCTTGGTCACGGCATGTACCTTTCCGCATAGGCCTGCATCAGCCGCTGTGAAATAGCCTGGATGGCGTAAGCCTCAAATTCAGCAGACGGGTTTTCCTCGCCGATTCGCCGTCTGAACACCTGCCAGATATGCACTGCCTCGTGCACCAGCAGCGAAGCGACCTGAACGCCGGCAAGGCCGGGGCGCACTCGCACAGCTACGATGCACGCCAGATTGCCGTTCGGGTTGTCAAGCCAGTGCATGGTTGCATCAGCGTGGTCGGACTTGATCCATGGCTCCCACTTGTTCTTCGGCAGCCTGCAATGGCGAAAAGCCTTGTGGCACTCCTTTTCGGAAAGCACCAGGGTCAGGTAGGGCCCGACGATCAGATCGCGGTTTAGCCACCTCATGGAGCCCATCCCAGCAGCAGCACTCGGGCACGATGAAATTCTTTGCGCACCGCCATGGAGGCCTCGGCTGCCATGGAGTCGATGTGCACCTGCAGGCGGTACCGGGCGGCGTGCACGGCCTTGTCGATGTCGTAGCCAAACAAATCCCTTTCGTGATCTGGTACGGGCTGGGCCTGCGCACGGCGCGAGCAGACGGGTCCCATTCCCGTCGGGGTAGGTGCTTTCAGCGGGCGGTGCCACTTCACGCAAACTGTCATGCGTCCCTCCAGTCCAGTGCCTTGCATGGCTCCGGCAGCCGCTGCGCTGGGTGGTTCACGTCGTAGATGTCGATGCCCATCAGGCCGGCCAGATGCAGCGCGTTTTCCCAGGTGAACCCGTTGAACCCGCTGGTGTGCACGAAGAACGGCAGCTGGTGTTCCAACATGTCGCTGTCGTCGTCGATGATTGCGTACTGCTCCACGCCCGGGTGCCGGGCCAGCCAGTCGGCAATCTCTGTGCCTCGGTTCCCGCACAGGCTGGGCGTGCGGTCAACGATGGGCAGATCTAGCGCTGGGCCGTAGTCCGTCCAGTCGCTGTGCTTGCGCCATGTCGAAGACAGGACCACCACCGCGCCGGCCGCGCGCACGATGCCGCCGATCAGGCGAATCGCCACTTCGTCCAGCCCTGAGCGCCCGTTGCGCGCGGTCGTGTGCGGGATGCCGCCGAAGGCAATGGCCGTGCGGTGGCAGTTCAGCACGCCGTCGATGTCGAGGAAAACGGCTTTCATGCGACCACCTGCCCACGCAAATGCCGGTCCCAAAAAACCGCGGCCTGCACCAGACTGCTCACGCCCATCTTTTTGCGGGCAGCGCAGAAATACACCTCTACCGTCCGGTGGCTAATTCCCATGGCGCTCGCCGCGCTTTTGGCCCTGCCGTGCTGGATCACGGCTGTCATGGCTGCAATCTCGCGCTCGGTGAGGTTCCAAGGGTTAAATGTGGGCTCCTTGTGGCCGGCGATCACCTCAATGGCGCGCTGCAGCACAGCAGGATCTGTCGGGCGGCCGTTGAGGCTCGCTTCCCGGGTGCGGATGGCTTCGGTGTAGGTCACGGCCGGCCCTTTCGTTCGCGCTTCCACTGCGCTTTCTGCTTTGTGATACGCGGGTAGTTGGCGACCAATTCAGCGGATGGGATGAACCTGAAGCCGCAGTCGAGCACTCCGATTTCGCCCTCGTACAAAAGGACCTTCCCGTCGTCGTGGGCCGGCGCCATCAGCTCGCGCATGAGTGCTTCTGGATCCGGCTCAGGCGAAATGAACGCGACGAAACCCTTGTTGTCGGGGCTTGTATAGAGGTTTTCCCCGCTGACGATGCGGGCGGCGGGCTCGCCGTCTTGCATGAATGTCTCAACGAACACGGCGCTGCCCCGGATCTGTTCATGGAGAATCGCGCTCCCCAGCCTGTCTTCAAACGACTGGGTGGGGGTTCCGACTATCAGGGTGCGGGTCATGCGTCACCCAGCACGGTCAATTCCAACTGCTTGGCAATCAGGTGCTCGAGGATCGCGCCCCGGGATGTGCCCCAGCCCGGCAGCATGAAGATGGCATCGCAGGTAACCACCTGGCCCACGCTCATGCGCATGTAGCCGATCCACGATCCGCAGGGGGGCTCTGGGTTTTCGGCCGGGTTGATCACCTCATGTCCCTCGGCGCGCAGGCGGGCGGCCGCGGCGTTGAAGGCTGGGTAGTTCAGGTCCACAATTCCGGTACAGGGCCCGGCGATGTAGATTTTCATGCTGGCTCCAGAAGGCTGGGCTGCACAGCGCCAGCGCGCACGTATGGGCGGATGGTGACGATCAGGCAGGCCTCCCGACCGTCCGGCTCCATGACCTCGCCGCTGTCTTTGAAAATGTAGAAGTCGTCTGCGAAGGCGAGTTCTTTCAGGCTGTCGTTGACCACCTTGCGGGCGTTGTCCAAGTCCAGCCGCTGCACGGTGTCATCCCAGTACATGGGGTTGTCGCGCATGCGCTTTTTGTAGTCCAGCGGGCGGTGTGGGTACATCTGGATGTCCACGTGGACCCGGCCAGGTAGAACTGCGCGCACACCCTGGGCTTTCAGGAGCCAGCCCACGGTTTCCTTGTACTGCTTGGCCTCTGGCGTGACGTAGGTCAGCGCCATGGGCCGACCACCCTTCGGCGTGACCACGCGGTGCGCCCAGTAGCGGTTCGCGCTGATGGGATATGGCAGCTTCAGGGTGATCATGCTCAGTGCACCGCGGCGCCGCCGTTGACAAACACGTCCTCGGCCGAAAGCGGCAGAGTTTCGTTGTCCACTGGGAAAGGGTTTTCCAGCGGCTCTTCCTCGGTGCTGGTCTCGATGGTCTCCACGGCTGGCGGGATCAGCTTGATGGTGATCAAGTCCTGCTCGAGCTGGGCCAGCTTGCCGATGGTTTCCGTGTCCAGGCGGTCACCGGTGTACTGCACCTGCCACGACAAGCGTACCGTGCCGCCCTCCTTCGTCTCGATCACCCGCTTGACCACCTTGCAGCAGTCGAAGGCCATGTTGCTTTTCTCATCGCCCAGGCCGTATTCAATTTCGAGGTCGAAGCCGGCCAGCTTGTTTTTCTTGTCGTCCAGCGCGAACTTGCCGCCGTTCAGGCGCGGGAAGCGCAGGTTCGGCAGGATGTCGTCCACGCCTTCCAGCTGTTCCTGGCCTTGTTCGGCCGCCGCGTTCCAGTACAGCGCTTGGCGCAGGCCCGGGGCGATCTTGTCCAGCAGGGTGTTGGGGATGTCCACCGCCATGTTCAGGTCGCACGCCTGCACCAGGTCGGGACCGTGGTTTTCCTTGCGGAAGTTGGCATGCGTCAGCGTCACGTCGGTGGGCTCGGGGAATTCAAACACTGCTTTCTCGGTCATGGATAGCTCCTTGGGTTGGTGGTCTCTGGGTAAAAATCGAATGCCTGAACGACGGTCAGGGTTTTAATGGGGTAGCCGCCGTGCCGGCCTCTGCTGACGACGAAGCCGCCAGCAAGTCGGCCAGGCGCCGCGCCTTCTCGGCCTTGATGTCCGTCAGCAGGTCCCGGTACAGCCCGCTGGGCTCCCGGCGTGCTTGGTCCAGCTTTCATGCGTGCTCCAGTTCTTCGATGGGCGGGTTGAAAAACTCCATCGGCTTGTGGTTATGGCCGGCCAAGAACTGGCTGCTCTGCGGGTGGTACCAGAGCCCGATGTGCCCTTCCCAGCCCTCGCCATTGCGCTGCTTGTCCACGATCAGCTTGGTGTCCGGCTCGGTGTCGAAAAATGGCTTGCTGTTCTGCCGCGCGCGTTCCTTTTTCTTGTTGCGCCAGACGGCGATCACGTTGTCCGGCTGGTCCGTGATGGAGCCAGAACCCTTGAAGTCGTATTTGTTGGCCTCGGCGTTGTCGGTTGCCGGCTTCTTGACGTGGTGGACAAGGTGGATGTGGATGTTTTCATCCTGGGCGATGGAACAGATTTCGCCGACAAAAGCCTTCTGCCCGTTGAAGTCGTCCTCGCCCTTGACGCACTTGGCCAAGTTGTCGATGAAAAACTGCGTGATGCCCAGCTCTTTTGCGCAGTAGCGCGCCACGGCGCAGACCTGCCTCCATTCAACGGTGCCCTGCTGGTCGTACATCCACAACTTGTTGTCTGTCCAGTCACGGAATTCGGCATACTTTTCGAGCATGGCGCGGCGCTCGGCCGGGTCGCAAATGATCTGCGGGTCGTTGATGTTGAAGCCCGTCCACTGCCGTCCCATGCGCTCGAGCGACTTGGTCGGCTTCATCTCGAAGCTGGCCAGTCCGACCTTTTCGTCCTGCGCGCATAGTGAAAGCTGCACCTGCCCGGTCACCAGGCTCTTGCCGCTGCCGTTCTCGCCACCCCACACGGTCACTTCACCGGGCCGGAACTGGATCAGGCTTTTGGTCTTTCCCCAAGGCATGTACAGATGCTTCTCGCGCACCGGCGAGTTCACCCGGTCCATCAGCGCCTGCACGTAGGTGGACGCGGAACGGACCTTCTGCTGGTGGTCGGTGACCTTCTCGTAAAACGTGAAGTCGATATCGTCGGGGGTGATTACTTGCACATGGCCTCCAGCTCACGGCACATCAGCCGCATCATTTTTTGTTCAGCTTCTGCATCGGCAAACGTGGCCAGCGGATAGGCCTTGCCATTGGTGGCAAAGCCCAGCAGCTTGGCGCCTGCCGCCTCGGCGGCCTTGACCGCGGCGTCCATCACCGTCCAGTCCTTGTCGACCAGGTAGAAGGCCACCCACAAGCCAACCACCGGCCGCCAGTCCATCAGCCCAGGCTGGCTGCCGCGCGGCAACTCGATCAGGTCAGCGTCACGTTTGCAAAAGCTTGGGGCCTTGCCGACAATCACGCTCAGCACGGCGTTTGGTTTTTGGCGCTGCAGGCGCATTTCGCGGATGGCTTGCAGGCTCATACGAAATTCACCTTGTCTCCACCAGCCGGCGGGCCCTTCGGCTCGTACAGGTCGATCCAACAGTTCGCGGTGGACTTGTCGAGGATGGCGCCCACGTCGTGCCCGGCATCCAGAAACTTCCGCAATTCGGAAATCTTCAGATCCCGCGCCCGGTCGGTCATGACCTTGCGCTGCTTTTTGCGCATCTCCACGAATCCGGCCCATGGCTCGACAGGAATCCAGTCAGGCAACACGAATTCCAAATCCAGTTCCCCGGATTTTTCTTTCGGCGGAACAACGAGAAGCGCGCCAGCGCCACCTTCTTGTTCCTTCTCCTTCTCTGTTCCTGCTCTTGGCTTCGTAGGGGCTTCGTAGGGGCTTAGTAAGGATGGCTGATGACCCTTGCCTTTGACCACGTATTCACGCCTGTCGGTCAGGTTGAACCGATCACCGTAGCGGTCGAAAAATGCGCCAAGAAACTGGTTGTTTGGCAGCGCTGTGTATTCCTTCTGAATTCCCTTGCAGCGCAAGTCCTTCGGGGACAGCTCGCTAGCAATTTGATAGCTCGCCATCTCATAAACCCAGACCATCTTGGCCACTGGGTCGTAGTCGCAAAAGCCCACTTCCTTGCAGACTTGAAGGCCCTTCAAAGCCCCTTCAGGACTCAATCCGGATTCCTCGGCCAAGTACAGGACCGGCTGATAGAACAGGCCCAGCATGTTGGAGTGCGGGGAGGTCATCAGGTACAGCGCCACGACAAGGGCTTCGGAGCCCCTTCGTGCCAGTTCCTGGCCGGTTTCGCCAGTCCAGAACTTCGGGCTGACCTTGGCGTAATCACGCATGAGTTGCAGCTCCTTTTTGAATCTCGGCCGCATCCACCCGCCCGGCCGCCTCAAAGAAACACCCGCAGGCAGCCTCAGCAGCGCCCAGGGCAGCGTCCCTGCGGACCCTGACGACCTTCTCCATGGCCTGGCGCCAGTGCTGGGCGTCGTCCCGCAGGCCGTTGTGCATGGCGAGCTCGATGCGGGCTCCGTAGAGCTGCGCCTGCAGTTCGCGCACCTTGTCCAGCAGCCGCGCTTCTTTGGCGGCGTGCTCTGCTGTGTGGAGGGGGAGGGTCACCGTGCCACCTTCTGGATCTGAGGAGCAACCGGCAGGCTTTTGTATTGCTGGTGCTGCTCGGCTTCCGCGCCACGGGCGGGCTCCCACTTTTTGGGGATGTAGTCGGGCCTGCGGGTCGGTGGTGCCTTTGTTTCGCCCGGTCCGTCCATCAGGCACCTGCCCTTGCTTGTCAACTTGTAGCCGGTCTTGATCTTCGCGATCAGGCCCTGCTGCTCGAGCTCGTCAAGGTTGCGCTGCGCCACCGTCGGGGCCAAACCCATGAAACCGTAGCCAGTGGTGGTGAAATAGTTCCTGTCCCGGGAAAACTGCCCGAATTTCTTGAGCATGTCGGCGTGTACGGGGGTCATGATGTCGCCCGCATGTTCAAACGGTTCGCGGCCTTTTCGATGCGCTCAGCAAGCGACGCCTGCTGGGCCACAGAGTCATTGAAGGCGCGCATCAGGTCGGCGACCTCGTCGCGCGGCTCCATGGGAACTGGTGTGCCATAGCCCAAGTCAGCTGCAATGAAGTTGATGCCATCGTGGCAACCTTTTGCGCGCGCCAGCCGCAGCACCAGCAGTACCTGCTCGGGCGACAGCTTCGCCGGGCGGTCATCGTTAAAGCAATCCAGCAACAGGCGCTGCGCTGCGTCAGGGGCCTTCTCAGGCCACAGCAACGGGCCGACTTGTTTGCTGCCACCGCAGGCGGTTATGCAGGCCTTGAGTGCGTCATTTAGAGATTCCATTTGTCTCGATCTGGTTGGGCTTGCGAAAAATTCGTCGTCGTTCGCAATGCTTTTTTGGGTCAAAAAAATGAGACTTGGTCCCATGGAAAACAAAACTTCAAACTGGGTCAGCGCATACGACGCCCTGCCCCATTACCTACGCAGGCAGCAAGGCCCGTCGTCGGTGCAGGTAGTCGTCTTGGAAATCGTGCTGTTCAGCAGTGCCTGCCGCGAATGGGCAGGCATCGTGGAGGCGTTCACCGTTGTCCGCTGCAGCCTCGGCCAGCGCGCGGCGCTCTTCCCGGGTCAGGGTGTGGAGGGGCTTGATCTGGTCCATGGGTCAGGCCGCCTTTGCGAGCTTGTCCAGCCCGAGTACGCGATCCATGCAGCCGGGGTCAGCGCGCAACTTTTTCTTGGTGAGTTTTTCGATCTGGAGTTGCCGGGCGTCTGGGATGACGCCGGCCCGGCTCCAGTCGCTCACAGTGCTTTGGTTGCACTGCAGTCCGACAGCAACCTTTTCCTGAGTGCCGCCGTAGTAAGCAAGAAGTTCGTCGTATGTCATGGGTAGCGATTATGGCACTTGCCATATGGCTATCGCCATGAATAAAAACTATGACGATGGCAATATCCATTGCATGGAAACACCGGGATTGCGCCTGCGGGCGCTACGCAAGCAAAAAGGGCTCAGCCAGGTTCAGCTATCGGACCTTGTTGGCATCGACCAATCGACCATTTCCGACATCGAGAATGGTGGCGGGCTGAGCGCCGAATACATGATGCGGCTCTGTGAGGCGCTAAACACCACGCCGCAATACGTCATGCGCGGGAAATCTGACGCCGACGATCTCTTAAGACAAATTAAGCAACTGGTTCTTGCGCCGCCGCCTCAAGTACAGCAAAACGACATATTAGGGACAACCCTTGTAGACCAAGGCAAAAGTAAGGGAAATGATGGAACTGCTACCCAAAATAAGAAAAAGGTATCTTTAGTTTCATCACAGCCAGAGCCGAAACCGACAAAAGGCGCAAACTTGGGGACTTTTGGGGAGAAAGCTCGAGCCAACCCCAAGGAGTCGAATGTCGGTCACAAAACTAATCGAGTACGCAAATAAAGAAACAATAGAAACGTTAGAGGGTCTTCTTGAACAGGCCCGCCAAGGAGAAATCAAAGGCTTCTTGTTCGCCGTGCGGCTTGGCATCAAGCAGCACGCTATGGGGGTATCTGGAGAGTACGCCCATGATCCGATCATGGCCGCAGCCGTCACCTCCAGAATCCTCTACAAGCTGCACACGCTTGCAGATGGCACGCAGTCCAGCATGATCGCTGGCGGCTAGCAGCCCCGCCGAACACCAGCGCCGGCCCGCTTTGAGCGGGCTTTTTTGCGCCCGCCTCACTGCCAAATAGCTGTTAACTATCAATTTTGAAAACTGCATTAAATCATTTTCTGTCCGTCTATGGCTTTTGCCATATGGGTTATGCCATACTGCATCCAGACGCCACAAAAAGCACACAGCTGATTGAGGCGGTTGAAGAGTGCAGATAGGTGTGGCGGCGTGGATTTTTAACCGGAGCACGCAAAGCTGGAAATATGCCGGATTGATATGCCGGGGCAGAAATCAGTTCATCCGCTTCCAGGCTCGTGCGGGTGACTTCTGGAGCACGTGAACACAGTGCTTTGCTGGGGGTAGCGGCCCAGCCCACACCTATCTGCGCTCTGTTGTTCAACCTGGATGGAGAAATCATGACGAGTTTTGGAAAACCTTTTGCGCGCGCACAAATGATGCTCGCTGCCATCGCCGGAATCATGGCGTCGACCGGCGGCAACATTGCGCTTCAGCAGCAACAGATTGCGCAGCTCGGACCCTACGAGTCCCGCGGCAAAGGACAGGGCGGCCGAAACCGCATCGCTCCTGGTGCTGGAAAAGCAAACCACCGCGCCGCCATGAAGAAACGCATGGTCATGCGCCATCGCAAAGCCTGCCGCTGATCATCATGGATCACATCCTCACCGCCGCCCCCGGCCTGCCGGCCCTTTGGGAGCAGCTGCACGCGGCTTTTGAAAAGCGGTTGACCACACCCACCAGCCAATGCGTTGGCCCGGTGCTTGGCCCAGTCACCATGACAGAGGCCGACTGCGAAGAGGCGGATATGTGCATTCACCGCTGGAAGCAGAGCGGCGGGCCGGCGCGGGACAACGAGCGCCGCGCGCTGGACCTGCAGATCCAGGCACACCCGGAGCAGTGGCTGTGAGCGCGGCCCAGACCCCTGTCCTGCAGGTGAGCGTGGACGGTCGCGAGGTTACCGTGAAATTCACCCTCCCATTCGTGGCTGGCGACGAGTGCATCACGCCATACCACTACGAGAAGACCACGGTCAACCGCATCCCTGATATGTCGATTGACCTGCAGGAAAACTTGAAACGGGTCCGCATCAATTGCCATGGCGCGTGGTACACGGCGAGCCACAGCCAACTGCACGGCCTCGGCCAGTTCCTTCCGACCATGGAAGACTTCCTCGACTACTGGTTGACTCAGGACCGCGAGTACTTCGAGGGGCGCATCAAAGACCTGGAGCGGCTTTTCAAGGAGCAACCGAAGGCGCTGGCAAGAATCAAGGCCCGCCACGTTGAGTTGCTGCAGGCAGAAGTCACTGCTGAAAAGGCAGCCCTCGGCAATTCCATCGTTCTGTCCACCCAGAAGGTGACTCAGCTCGAATGCGCCATCGCCAAGGCCACCGGAGCCACATCATGAGCGGCCAAAAACCCTGCGGCTGGATCACCCCAACCGGCCAGCTTTTCCCGCTGTCTGCCTACAACCCTGACCGGCCCAGCCAGTACGACGGCCACAAGGCTGGTTGGGAGTACGTCTACCGCGGCGAAAAATCTGCCGCCCCCATCACCCTCACCCCCGCCATGCGTGCCGATGCCGCTGCTATCGGTGCGAGTGGTGATCCCATGTCACTTGAAGTTGGAGATCCGTCATGAAACACACGGTCAAAGGCTACATCACCTACGAAAAGTCGCAGTGGCAAGACAAGCCCGTCATCGGTTTCCAGACATGGAAGCCGGGCAATAGCTTCCCCGACATGGTGATCGTCCGCGAGCATTCTATTGAAGTTGAAGTGCCGAACAACTTCGACCCCCGGCCCGAAATGATCGCCAACCTGCGCAAGCAGGAACAAAAGGCAATGGCTGATTTTGAGTTGCTGGTCAACCAGATCCGCAAGCAGATCAGTGAACTGCAAGCCATTGAACTTTCTCCGGTGACAGCATGAACGCCCGCCAGCACTACCGCACCACCCGCCCCTCCATGAGCGGCTGGACCCTGTTCCTGCTGACATTCATCGTGCTGGCCTTGTTGATGGGAAGCGCCGGCCACTACCTGGACCGCATGGACGACAACAGCCATGAGTGGGCTGATTCCGACAACCTCAAGGCCCTGCGCGAAGCCGAGGAAGGCAGCGCCCGCCGCCAAGCCGCTGCGCAGGCCTTGTGCACCGAGGCCCACGGTGAAAGCGTTGCCATCTGGACGGCTGACGGGCACCTGGTTTGCCGGCCGCGGCGGCTGGCGAAAGCGCAGGTGCTGCTGTGATCGCCCGCCCCTGCGACGGCCAGCCGAACCGCGAATGCCCATCGCAGTGCGATGTGGATTGCCACTTCAACAACGCCACGCTGGACCGGGTGATGAACTACCCACTTCGCCGCGTGCAGGTCGAGGAGTTCGCCGAGCCCGTCGAGCCGGTCGAACCCGAACACAACGAGCCCTGGAGCTGGGTTGACGACCTCCGGGACCTGTTCTGGCTTGCCGTCTTCCTTTTCAGCGCTGCCGCCTTTATCGGGCTCGCATTTGCCACGGCCTGGAATCTTTACCGCACAGGCGCCTATCGCCTTCTCCCGCTTTTTTGATCAACCACTGAGGACAACATGAACGCACCTGTTACCCCCGCCACCAGCCTGGCACCGCGCCCGGCTGAGACCAGCCTTGTTTCCATGGGCTTCGGAAGCCTGCAATCCTTCGAGTTCATGCAGCGCACTGCCAAGATGTTCACCGTGTCGTCCATGGTGCCGACTGCCTACCGCGCGCAGATCAAAGAAGGCTACGGCGACAACGCCCGCATGGTTGACAACCCTGCAGCACTGCCCAACTGCATCATCGCGCTGAACATGAGCCAGCGGATGAATGCTGACCCGCTGATGATCATGCAGAACCTGCACGTCATAGAGGGCCGGCCCAGCTGGTCCAGTCAGTTCATCATCGCCGCCATCAACAGCTGCGGCCGGTATTCTCCCCTGCGCTTCGACATTGAGGACGGCGATGAAATCGACGCCGAACACACCACCTTCGAGTGGGTGGACCGGAAGAAGGTCGCCAAGACAGTCAAAGTCCGGGTCAAAAACATGACCTGCGTGGCCTGGGCCATTGAGCTGGCCACCAACACCCGGCTGCAGTCTCCCAAGGTCACCATGGAAATGGCGGTCAACGAGGGCTGGTACGGCAAGAACGGCAGCAAGTGGCAATCCATGCCGGACCTGATGATCCGCTACCGGTCGGCCGCGTTCTTTGGGCGCATCTACGCTCCTGAGCTGCTGATGGGTCTGCCCAGCGCCGAGGAAACGGGCGACATCATCGACGTGCGCCCGCAGGCCGATGGCAGCTTCGCCGCTGACCCGTTGCCCACCAGCGCGCGGCAGGCGAAGCCCAGCACCGCCGAGGATGCGGCCGTCAAGACCTTCTACCCGGACGCTGACTTCGCCAAGGCCCTGCCCGGCTGGCTCAAGCTGATCGCCACGAAGAAGAAAACCACCGAACAGATCGTCGCCACCGCCGAACTGAAGCATCCGCTGTCCGAGGCTCAAAAGCAGGCGATCGTGAACCCACCGGACGAAGAGAAACCAGTGGGCACCGCGGGTCCGGCCAGCGACGCGCCTGTAGTGACTTATGCCCAGGTCGCCGACCAGCTGAACAAGGCTCAGAACCTGGATGACCTGGACACCGCCGGCGACCTGATCGGTGCCGTGGCCGACCCCGCCCACCGGACCGAGCTGTCCGCCATGTTTGAAACCCGCAAAACCGCACTCATCCAGTAAAGGACCGCCACCATGATCACGCACAACCTCCCGCAAGGATCGCCCGCCTGGCACGCCCACCGCGCCACGCACTTCAACGCCAGCCACGCCGCGGCAATGCTGGGATGCTCCCCCCACCAGACGCGCACCGAGCTGCTGCACGAAATGCACGTCGGCGTGTCGCCGGATGTCAACCGCTTCACCCAGCGCCGGTACGACGAAGGCCACGACTTTGAAGCTCTGGCCCGGTCGCTGGCCGAGGAGATTGTGGGCGAAGGCCTGTTCCCGGTTGTCGGCTCACTGGGCAAACTGAGCGCAAGTTTCGACGGCCTCACCATGGCAGAGGACACCAACTGGGAGCATAAGCGCCTGAATGACGAACTGCGCGCTACCCTGCCGCACCAGGGTCCGGACGGCAACGATGCAGCGAACCTGCCGAAGATGTACCGCGTGCAGATGGAGCAGCAGCACATGGCCTCCGGCGCCGAGCGCACCCTGTTCACGGCGTCCCTTTGGGAAAAGGATGAGGACCTAGGCGAATACGTCCTGAAAGACGTGCGCCACTGCTGGTATGTGTCCAACCCCGCCCTGGCCGCGGAAATCACCGCAGGCTGGGCGCAGTTCGAGATTGACCTGGCCGCCTACGTGCCGGCCGAGACCGCGCCCGCCATCGTGGCCGCCGCGGTCACCGCACTGCCGGCGGTTTCCGTCAACGTCAGCGGCGAGATTGTCGTCAAGGACAATTTCAAGGCCTTCGAGACCGCGCTGCGCGACTTCATCGAGCACCGCCTGATTCGCGAACCTTCCAGCGACCAAGACTTTGCCGACCTGGACCTACAGATCAAGGCCCTCAAGGGAGCCGAGGCCGCACTGGACGCTGCAGAGGTGCAAATGCTGTCCCAGGTGGACGCCGTGGACGCGGCCAAGCGCACGAAAGACATGCTGCACAAGCTGACCCGCGACAACCGGCTGATGGCCGAGAAGCTGCTGGCCACGCGAAAAGAGCAAATCAAAGGCGAAATCGTGGCCGGCGGCATCGCCGATCTGCGCAAGCACATCGACGGCCTGAACACCCGCCTGGGCAAGCCCTACATGCCAGCAGTCCCTGCCGACTTCGCCGGCGCCGCCAAGAACAAGCGCACGGTGGACAGCCTGCGCGAGTCGGTCAACCAGGAACTGACCCGCTGCAAGATCGAATCCAACGGCATCGCCGACAAGATCCAGATCAACCTGAACTACCTGCGCGAGCACGCGAAGGACCACGTTTTCCTGTTCGCCGACACCGCCCAGATCGTGCTCAAGGCACCCGACGACCTGCAGGCGCTGGTCAAGCTGCGCATCAGCGAGCACCAGGCCAAGGTGGCGCGCAAGGAAGAAGAAACCCGTGAGCGCATCCGGCAAGAGGAAGAAGCCAAGGCCGCCGCCGCGAGTCGCGCAGCACTGGCGAAGATCCAGGGTATCCAGAACCAGGTGCAGGCCGCCCAGGGCGCCAGGCCGGCCACCGTGCTCCAGATCATTGCTGACGTTGAGGCTGTTGTGGTCGATGCCGAACGGTTTGGCATCCACACCGACATGGCTGTCGATGCGAAGCGGCAGACGCTGGAGCAGCTGCGCGCCATGGTGTACCACCCCAACGGTGCACCCATGTACAGCACCACCGTGTTCAAAGACAACGGTGAGCCGATCATGCTGGACGACCAGGGCAAGCGCAGCGTTTTCTGTGACATCGCCGACGATGAGGACGCGCCGGCGCCCGCACCTGCGCCAGCGCCTGCACCAGCCGCCAACGTGGTGCCCATGCGCGCCGCAGCACCGGCGCAGGCACCTGCCACACCGCCGACCCTCAAGCTGGGCCAGATCGGCGAGCGCCTTGGCTTCTCGCTGACCGGCGACTTCCTGAAATCGCTGGGCTTCGAGCCGGCCGCGCGCGACAAGTCGGCCCTGTTGTTCCACGAGCGCGACTTCACCAACATCCTTGCAGCCCTGGTCGCGCACATCAACGGCGTGCAGGCCAAGCAAGCCGCCTGACCCACCCCACCAACTGATACGCGGCCATTGAGTGGGCGCGCACTGGACAACATCATGAGCGATTCAATCGACACCCACAAGGCACTGACTGACCGCAAGAAGGCAATGAAGGCCAGGTACGGCGTGCCGTGCCCGATGTGCCAGCGCCACCTGCCAAAAGCAAACCCCTCAATTCTTCTGCCGCAAGGGCGCTGCCGGATTCACGGCTACCGCGACCCGCGGCCCGAGCTGACCAATGAACAGTGGAGCCAAGCATGACATCGAACCACCGAAAATCCGCCCGCGCCAAGGTCCAGCGCCGCACGCCCCTACCCCTGGTGAACCCGATCGAGTACGCCATGTCCAGCGCCCGGTGCTTCACGCCGGCCCAACTCGAGCAGCTGATGGCGCCCAACCGCGCGGCCGTGCACGCCCTGCAGTTCGGCCAGTTCAGCGACCACCACTGGCGAGTGTTGGCCGACGCCTTCAACATCGCCGAAGTGCTGGCCCGGCCGCCGGTCAACATCGCCAACGACCACCAGCAGGATTTTGAGGAAGCTCAGACCGTCCTCTACGCCCTGTCCGAGCAGTACCGGGATCGCGGCACCTGGACACCCCGCGGTGACCAGCTGCTGGCCGTCAAGGCGGCCATGGAGATTTTCCAGATCCAGCTGGAGAACGTCGGCCAGGGTGAATTTGAGCGCGCGGTGGAAAAGCTCAAGCAGCGAATGATTCAGGCGCTGCGCGGAAATGGCGGCGGTGTGCAGCTGGTGGAGGCAATGCCGTGCTGATCCTCACCCTGCCCGTCAAGGCCATCTACTTCGACCAGATCGCCGATGGCACCAAGACGGAGGAATACCGCCTGTGCACGCCGTACTGGCGCAAGCGGCTGGAGGGGCGGACCTTCGACGCAGTGACCATAACCAAGGGCTACCCGGCCCGGGATGACACTGCGCGCCGACTGACCTTCCCGTGGCGCGGCTACACGGTCAAGACCATCACACACGAGTTCTTCGGCCCTGAGCCGGTCGAAGTTTTTGCAATCAAGGTAGGAACACCATGACACCAGAACGCCAATACCCCTTGAGCTGGCCCCCCGGCTGGAAGCGCACCCAGTCCCCGCAGCACTCCCGATTCGACACCAGCCCAGATCGCGCCGTGCGTGGCCTGCTGTCCGAGATTGAGCGCCTGGGCGGCAGCCTACCCGTGATCAGCAGCAATGCCCAGTACAAGCTGGACGGCATGCCCTACGCCCGCCAGGGCTACATCGCGGACACCGGGGTCGCCGTCTACTTCCAGCGCAAGGGCAAACCAGTCGTTTTCGCGTGCGACACCTACCACGCGCTGCACGACAACATCCATGCGATCAGCAAGACGATCGAGGCGATGCGAGCGATCGACCGGCACGGCGCCAGCGACATGCTGGACCGGGCCTTCACCGGTTTCACCGCCCTGCCGCCGCCCATCGTCGCCGGCATGAAGCGGGACTGGTGGGTTGTGCTTGGTGTCCACAAAGACATCGGCGGCAAGTTGGGCGCTGCCCATGTGCAGGCGGCCTACCGACGCCTGGCCAGCCAGTTACACACCGACAAACCCGGAGGCGACCACGACAAGATGGCCGAGCTCAACATCGCCCGCGACGAGGCACTACAGGAGATTCAACAATGACAGCACCAGTAGACCAGGCGGTAGAGGCGGCAGTACGGAAATTCATGCGGTTGGTCGATGACTGCATCCATTCGCCAGCGCACAAGGAGGCTCGCGAGTGCCTAGAAATCGCCCTCCGCGCCACTCTTGCCCGCCCGCTGGAGGTGGCGGCACCTGTCGTAGATGAACTTGACGACTGGCAGATCAGCGCTATCGCGACTGAACACACATCGATTCATGACGGCGTGAAATTGCTTGATGAAATCCCGTTTGGCCGGGCCTGCATCGCCGCCAGCCGTGCGCCGGTTGCGGTGGGGGTGGGGGTGGTGGTGGAGCCGGTGAATGATCCGGACCGCTGGTGCGATGCCGCAATGCCGCCAGAGATTGAGCGGCGCTTGCAGCCATGGCTGACCAATGGCGCTGCACTGCACCCTTTGACGGTAAATCTGCTTGTGCGGTTTGCACGAGCGTTGGCCGCCAAACTGTCTGCCGCCGAGGTCAAATACGGCTACAGCGACGGATGGATGCGCACCGACTGGATGAACGAGTGTCGCGCCAACCTCATGGAACACATTGCCAAGGGTGATCCGCGTGACGTGGCGGCCTATTGCGCATTCCTCTGGCACCACGGCGAAAGCACGGCCACCCCTCCCGTTGGTGCTGGTGGCTCAGTGGGGGCGCAGTCTGTTCCTTTGGGTGGGGGTGAGCCGATGTCTACGGACGACTATCTCGAAATTGAGCGCGCGTTCAATGCAATTCCCGGCGTGAGTCACCTGATCGTCCGCGAATTGATGGCAGTCGCTCTTGCTGCGGTGAGAAAGCACGGGGCCGCGTCAGGCGAGAGGGATGTATATAACGGTGCCGACTGGGAAATGCTTGCAATGGCGCTGGCGGCAGATGAGAACGATGACATCCATCACCTGATCTGGGAAGGTGGCCCGGTCCCTGAGCCGTGGGGCGAGGTGTGGCAAAAATACGAGGACGAGGCCAAGCGCATGATCTCGCTTGTTCAGCAGCACGTACCCGCCACCCAACCCATCCAGCCGCAGGATGCCAAGGATGCGCGACCGGATTCTTTTCATTCTGACAGTGGTGTATGTGGCGGGGTGCGCGCTCCAGTGTTTCTTAAGGTTTGCGTGTTTGATGCGACAGACCCGCCATTTGTGTACTGGTGCCAAGGACGGGTGACGGCCCACGTTTTGGCGGAAATGGACAAAGATTTCACAAAATACCGAGAGGACCTGTTTACCCAAGGGCTTGGCGACTACACCTTGCGCGCCACTCACCAGCCTGGGCAATATGGCGAATATGGCATGTGCGAACTGGCGCCGGGCTGGGAATACGACGAAATCGGATTCGAGCCACAGCCTGCCGCTCCTACCGGGGAGGGAGCATGAATAAGCCGAACAGCTTCAAAGCCCTGCGCGAGAACATCCGTCTCGCTGAAATCAAGCGCCGCCTGAAGGCTGCTTTTCGCCGGAAGCCACGGCCAGATCAGCAGGAGGACGGCAAGCTATGAGCGAGACAGCCATCATTGAACGGCTTGACAGCCTCACGGCGGCGTTTGTCGCCATGGCCCGGGTTACTGGGGCGCGGTTGACCCGGGCGGAGGTTTGCGACCGCCTGCGCGTGCATCGCAACACCTTGACGGCCTACATGGCAGACAAGGACTTCCCAACACCCGGGCGGGATGGCAAGTGGCTGCTGGCGGAGATTGTGGAGTGGGAGGCGCGCAAGTGATTAGCGCAACTTGTCAGCCAGGTCCTGTACGGTTGGGTTGAAATATGTCAGCGCCTGGTCCGTGCGTGCCCAGCCGAACACCTTGCACAGCTCCAGAACGTGCAGCCTTTTGGCGAGCCTGGTAGCGGCGGTGTGACGCGAATCGTGGAAAGTGAAGCCCTCCAGACCGGCCCGCTTGCGCGCCCGCCTGAAAAGCGCGTCCAGCGTTTGAGCCGACACCCCGAACACGGTTGCCTTGTCCCAGCCGCGCATTCTTTCAATCAAGCGTTGGGCAACCGGGGAAAGCGGTATGTCCCTGTTCACCCCGCGCTCCTTTGATTTCACGTCCCTGGCCGTGGCGTAGTCGCCCCGAACATCGGCCCAGCGCAGCCCGCATAGTTCCCCGGCCCGCATCCCGGTTGACAGCGCCAGCAGGAAACACACGGCGACGGATTCAGACACAGAGCGAACCGGCCCACGGCTGTAACCCAGCGCCCGCAACACCCCCCGAATTTCCCCCAGCAGAATCAGCCTTTTCCGGTGCGCTGGCTTGGTCGGCTTCTTCACGCCGCGCAGCGGGTTGGCCTTGAGCCACTTCCATTCAACCCGGGCGGTTTCAAGCACCGATGACAAAAGCGTCATGTCCCGGATCACCGTCCCCCGGGAAACGTGCACCAGCCGCCTGTCTCGCCATGCCTTTACGTCGTCGTCGGTGATTCTGGAAAGCAGGGTCCGGATGGGTAGGCCGTGGTCCTTGTTCTCAAACGCCTTGAGCCGGATGACCTCCCACGCCTCGCCGCGGCGCTTTGGAGACTCTTCGTCAGCATACCGGCGCATGGCGTCCCTGAGCGTCTTGCCGTGGCCCTGGTCGCCGGTAGAATGCGCCTGCAGCTCTGTGGTGCGCTTGGCGGCCCAGGCCAGCGTTTCGCGTTTTGTGGGTAGGGTGATGCTGTCCCGCTGGCCCAAAACCTCGATCTGAATGCGCCAGGTGCCTTGCGGGGTTTTTTGCGGCGTAGCCATCGGGGGTTTTGTCGGGGGGATTTCGGGGGCAAAAGTTGGGAAACTCTGTGCAGCGGGTGCACTTTGCCGGAAATCATAGCCCCTATTTGTGCGGGTTTTGGCTGTAGTCGCACAAAATGATCTAAATCCGTGGTGCCTGAGACCGGCACCGGGGAGGCCCTAGGGGCGCGGGTTTGACGGAAATTCGGGGGGTGATTGTGGGGTGAGCCACTTGGAGGCAGCCATCAATCCACCCTAGGCGGCGGCAGATCATCATCACGAGGTGGGTCGTCGGCGATGCGCTCCAGCAGTATCCGGCGCGCCGTCCGCATGTCCCGCGCCTGCCGGTCAAGCTGCTGCTTTTCGGTCCTGCGATGGTGGCGGGCGTCGTTGCCGTCTTGGTCTGGGTACTTCATGGGGCTACTTCGGCCAAGCGTCCAGAATCAATCGGAGGTCAGAGGCGAGGCCTTGAGCGTTTCCCGCCACGCCTTCAAGCTCTGCTGTGCATTGCTCAAAAACTGAATCGAGAGCCGTGATTCGTTGACGGAGGGAGGCGACGGAAGCGCTGGACAGCTGGGCACGAGCGGCGTCGAGGTCGTCGCGCAGGCTCCAACGCTCAACGCGCAGGCGATCAGCATCAAGCGCGGCAGTGATTTCACGTTTCTTGGCAGCATTGAGAGCCTCCGTTACAAGGGATTGGCGGCGCTGCTCGATGCGCCGGGATTCAGCATTGAAGGCCGCGAGCTGTTCGGTTTGTTTGAGCTTTTCGGCGGTCCACTCGGCACGGACAACAGCCTTGCCCGAGCGGTAGGCTGTGAAGTGGGTGAAGGCCAGGCCAGCGGCAAGGGCTATGGCAGCCCACACGCGCCAGTTCAGGAGGGCGGTCACTGCCAAGCCCCTGTTTTCATTTGGTCAGAAATGCGTTTTGCCCGCTCCGGTGTTTGCTTCGCCCAGGTGGACTCAAGCATCCCTACAGCGGCGCCGTCATAGTTGCCGCCCCTGACCATCGCCAAGGTGTTTTTGAAGCCCAGCAGGCCGTCCACACCCATCTGGAAGGCCATGTTCAGCAGCGCACCGAAGCGCACCGGGTCAAGATGCGCCATCCAGGGGGCCCGGCGCAGCAATTCGGCCTCGCGCTTGTCGATGTCGTTGGACAGCAGGTAGGCCGATTCCTCTGCCGTGATGCCACCGCCTTTGCGCTTGTCGATCAACCTGCCGACGCCCAAAGTCCAGAACCCGAGGTGATCCTGATACGCGGTCAGCACTTCCCCCTCGTCGCGCTGCAGTTGTTTGGTGAGTTCGGCTTTCATGGCGGGTCCTTCGGTTTTTGGTCAACGACACGACCGGCCACACCCAGTACCATCAGGGCAATGGTCACTCCCTGCACAATGCCGGGCGGGATGCTGGATTTCATGTCGTCCGGGATAAAGAGCCATGCGCCTTGAATGGCACCGGCCATGACCATTGCCTGAACTGAAAACCAGCGCCATGCGCTTCTGGCGTTATCGACAAGGGTTGGTTTTTTGAGTTTCATAGCGTCCTCATGCAGGCCACACTATCTTCGCCCTTGTCCCAGCCCTTGCCATAGCCGTCATTCCAAGCGGCTTGCATGGCCTTCACCAGCGCGGAGTTTGTCAGCGTCAGGCAGTCGTCGCAGGTATCCGGCTTTGTCGTTGCGCAGCCGGTCAGCAGAAGCAGAACAAGAATCAGCGGTTTGACCATTTTTTGTACAACCAGTCCAAAATCAGGAACAACGAATAAATGGCGGCCAGCATCGCAGCCAGATCGCCCCATGAGCTGATGCCGAACGATTCAAGCCACTTTGAAAATCCGACGCCCCCCCATGCAATGCCGGCTTTCATGAAGGGGTGTTTTTGTTCGTCCATTTGTCCGGTCCTTATCGGTGAATCAATCGAGCCACGTCAGGCGCTGATGCGCGCCCTTGATGTGAAATCCGCGCATGTCCTTGCCGGCAGTCAGTGCCTCAAGGAATGCGGCGGTTTGTCGGCGAAACTTGCGCTCTGCGGGGTCCAACCCGTACACGTCCATGCGCCCGGTGACAAGGTTCGGCAACCACACGCCGTAGCCTTTGAAAACCTTGCGTTTGAACATGGTTTTCAGCCGGAAGTCCAGCATCAGGAAGCTGTAGAAAAACACGTTCAACAGCGCGTCCAGCAGGATCACCCAGCCCGCGATGAAAACGTCAAACAGGTAGATCACCCGCTGCGTCCGGCCCTCTTTGAATGCACGCTTCGCGGCCATTACAAAGCCGTAGCCGATGTAAAGTGCAACCGTGCCGATGACGCCGAAGGCCAGCCAGTAGAGCAAGGCGGTCAATATCATGGCGCAAGCTCCACGGCACGAATAGCCGCTTCGGTGTCCTTGCTTTCCCGGTATGTCGTGTTTTTGGTGTAGGCGTAGGCGATGGCTTCCGCGACGGTCATCCCATAAGCAGGCGCCTGAATCGTGGCGATCAGTTCGGCAAGCTGGATTGAAATCTGGATTGTTGTTCTGTCCCTGCCCTTGCCTTGAGTGGCTAGGATCTGCGCAATGCGCGCCTCCTTACTAAGCCCTACATTTACCCATCCTGCCGCGCCCTGCCATTGATATTCAGGGCCGCCCGGTCGCTGCGGGACGTGCGTAGAGCCGATTGCAGCTTCATAGCCCTCGTAATAGTTGCCGTCTGGAGTGATGACGTACAGCATGTCCTACTCGTACAAAATATTGATAGAGCCAGCATCAAAGGTGTCCACTCCGCCAAGAGTAGTAATTCTTAGTCGGTCAAGCGTGGCAGAAAGAGCCTTGGAACTTGCCGTCAAAATCGTTGTTGTCGAGGAAGACAAACCGATAGTTCCAGATGCCGACCATAGGTTTGTCGCGGGGTCGAGCAGCGTTAGCACAATAGACCCGTGCAGGGCATTGGCTGCGCTACCTGCATAAATCCCGATGCCAGCGGCAAAGTTAATAATCGTGACTGCAGTGGCCTCCGCGAGCCGGCAAGATGACCCAAGATAACCACTGGTTTCGTAGCCTCCGCTGTCGCCAAGCTGGATAATCGGTTCCGATGTGCCGCTTGTGGAAACGCCCGAAAGGCTTATCGTGATTCGCCGCGCCCAGGATGGAATGCTTAGAAACTCTTTCAATGTACCGCTGGTAGTGTTTTGTTTTGTTCCGATATAAATTTGACTTGAAGTCAGCCCAACAAGCGAGGTAATGTCGCTGTTTGCGCCGGACTTGGCCTTCCGCGTCTCCAGCCCATTGATAGCCCCCTGCACCGTGGTTTCTGTGACGCCGCCGGCTGGGGTGTTGGTGACCGCGCCCGCTGTAGCCGCAGGCAGCGTTGTCCAAGCCGTGCCCGTGTAAGCCCGCATGCCGGGAATGGCTGTGTCCCAATACAGCGCCCCGACAAGTAAAGCGGCCCCGTCGTTGTCAAGCGTCGGGGCAACTGCTTTCGGGCCAAGGTAGCGGTCGTCAAAGCTGTCATAACTGGCTGCTGCGTTGACCTCGGATGTCGCCGCATTGGATGCACTGCCGGCTGAGGCCGTCGCGCTGTTGGCTGACGCTGTAGCGCTATTTGATGCATTGGCGGCGCTGGTGCTGGCGTTTCCGGCCTGCGTGGTGGCCGTGGTGGCGCTGCCGGCTGCATTCGTCGCGCTGGTAGCCGCTGCCGTCTGGCTGGCTGCTGCCGCTGATGCGCTGGCTGCCGCCGAGCCGTCGCCACTGATGCCAAGCCAAAAACCAGCGGCAACAAAAGGGTTTGCGGCCGTATGCGCCACATAGCACATGTAGGCAATACTCGACTGCTGCACCACATCCCCAACAGCGTAAGATGTGCCCGCCGCCCACAACCCGCGCGGCGTGCCTTTGCTGGCGATCAGTGCGCGGGTCTGTTCAGACAGTGCATAGGGTTCGACCAGCAAGTCTTTCAGCTTGTCATCGTCGCGTTGCAGTTTTTGCGCGTTGGCTTTGAGTTCGGTGATGGAAGATGAAATGTTCGCCAGTTCGGTATCCACCGCCACCGTGCGCACGGTGGAGCGTCCGGCTACGGCATTTGTTTCATCGTTGACAAAGCTGGTGGTCGGCGTGTAGCCTGGCGCGTAACTCATAGCGTGATTCCTTTGCCGCCATGTTATTTTTGCCCTTCCCAATCCATGCGATTTGCCCCACAATGGTCGCCATGCGTAAAACCCTGCCCCTCGCCCTTGCCGTCATCCTGTCTGGCTGCGCCACCGGAGATCCCGTCCGTGTTGCCGACATCAAGGTGGCTGGCCCGCAAGCCGTCGCCGCCTGCCAGTACCTGGACACCGTTTACGGCACGTCCTCCTGGTATGGCCTGTTCGCTGAAAAGGGCATCGAAAACGCCCGCTTGTCCGCTTTCGACAAGGCGCAAAAACTAGGCGGTACACACATCGTCTGGGAGCCGCAGCAGCAGGGCTTCGGCTCGTCGCAGGTCACGGGCAAGGTCTACGGTTGCGGGAAAGGCGGGTAAATGGACTTCATCGAATTCAAGTTGTGGAAATTGCTTGTACTGGCCGTCATCGCGTTTATCTGGGGCGCGATCAACGAATACGTTAATCCCCGGCGATAGCGGGCGCCAAGGGGGCAATCCGGTATGCGGGTTGCTGGAACTGAAGCAAGGCTTTGGCTAGTTCGCCGTTAATCGGCTTTTGCGCAAGTCTGTTTTGCACAGGCGAAGACAAAGCCGCAAAGCGGGCCACGGGCCGGGCCAGCACGCCAGCCAAAGCCAAAGGGTTTCCTGTGGCCATAGAAACGCCACCAGCCGCCGTCCAATCAAGCGGGCTGGCTTGCGGCAGGCTGCCCATCGCCTCCGGCATCTGCGATGCTTTCGGGAAGCGCTGGGCGAATTCCCCAGCGTCTTTCAGCCCACCAGATAGCGGTTTGTCCTTGGTGATCATGGCGGCCAATTTGCGGGCATCTACGTTGCCCGTTGTAGTGTTCAGCGCCTTTTCAACGCTGTAAGTCTTGGCGATCAGTTGACGGGCTTTCCGAAAGCCGTCCAGTAGCTCAGCTTTGCCGGTCGTCTCCAGGTGCGCTTCAATCGCGTCCTCAAGCGCTTTCGCCGCGCCCTTGGATGCGCGCCCAATGTCGGTGTCACCCTTGCGAAAAGCATCGTCTGCGGCTGTTCGCAGTTCCTTGATTTTGGCGACAGCCGACGATGCATCAAAGCTGGGCGACTTTAACGATTCGACAATTTCCAGCACCGGGCTTGCCTTCGCGCCAGGGAATCCCTCGGCGGCCTTTAGGAAAGGTGCGGCAATGTCGTCCAGCGCCGTGGCGTAGGCCTTCCCCGGCGTGATGACGCCGGAGTTGCCAATATCAGCATAAGCAGACCCAGCCTGCTTGCGCAGCGCTTCCAGTGCGTCCACCGTCAGCTTATCGTCTTTCGGGAAGCCAATTTCATTGGAGACAAGCCTATTCGTGACGCTCTGATTTCGGGCGCTGGCATTTTGTGCGGTCGTGATTTTCCCCGACATACCCTCAAGCAGTCTATTCATCAGCGTCGGCTTTGCCTGCGTTGGTGGAATGACGTAACCCGCTTCGCGCGCCTTGTTTATGGCCTGCGTCAGGTCTGCGGACTGCGCCGGTCCCTTGAGCTTGTCCACGATGGCCCCGCCAAGCTTGCCGGCGCCCATGAACACAGGAGGCGCGGCAGTACCAATCACGGCGCCCGTTGTTGCGTCTTCCGGGTTAATCATGCCCGCCGCCGCGCCACCCGTCACGCCGCCGCCGATCATGCGCGGGATCAGACTTTTGGCACCCGTCATCCCGTTCGCCGTCATGCCGCTTGTGCGGATGGCGTCCAATATGGCCGGTGCTTTTGTCGCAACACCGGGGATTTTTGACAGCAGGCCAGCAAGACCACCGCCAGCGCCAGCCGTCAATGCGACTTCAGAAAGCAGCTTATTGGCCTGGTAAGTGCCGGATTCTGGATCAGCGCCCATTGACTGCAGCGCGGAATCCATATCTTTGCGGCGCTGTGCATTTTCCTGCGCGTTGTCGCCGCCCAGCGCGTTTGGCAGAACACGCATCGCCGTCGCGCCACCCGAGCCCGCGCCACGCACGGCGCCGCCTACCGCATTGCGGGCTTCCTGCGGTCGCTCCATGATGTTGGACAAGCCAGGAGCGAACACCTTTAAAGCCATTCGGGCCGTGTCTGCAAAGCCGTGTTTTGCGGGCGATGTCGTGGGCAAATCATCGGCAGGCACGACACGCCCACCAGACTGGGGCGAGTCCGGCAGGTCATCAACAGGGACTGCGCGCCCCATTATTGGTACTCCCACTGACCATTGCGCATCACCATGGGTTTGCCGGATTTTGACTTGCTGACTGCGCCGTCTTTTGGCGCTGCAGCTGGCGGCGCGTCTCCACCAGCTTTACGAATCACATTACCGGTGGCATCCCCCATGCTTGCCGGGATGTCGGCTTTCATGCCTTCCAGGGCAATGCGTCGGTTTGTGGCTTTTTGCGCCAGAACTTTTTTACCCTCCAAGATCTGTGGGAAGTATTGTTTTTCAGCGTTATCAAACTCTGCATCGCTGATAACCGCGCCCGATTCACGGCGTAGAGTTGCATTGATGAAGTCGCGCTTGGCTTGGTCAAGTTGCTGATTACCCTCAGGCTGCGCCGCATTGATCACGCCGCCCAAACCAAACCCAGACCGGCTTCCCGGCACTGATGTGTTCGTGCCGCTTTTGGCTAACTGCTCAATAATCGAGTTTGAATTTTCCATGCGCGAAGCAAACGCCACCGCCTTAGCCTGGCCTTCGGTCAGTGGCTTGTCTCCCTTGAGCGGCCCAACTTTCGCGCCCACCGTCTGCCCATCGGCATACATCGCAGGCCGCGCCAAGCCGGTGACTTTGTTTACCAGCGTGACGTTTCCGTTTGCGTCGGTCACGATCTGCGTTTGCCCAGACTTACCGCCCTGCTCTATTTCCTGGCGCGTCTTTGATGCGGATGCGTTGCTATTCCCCGCGCTGGCGTAACTCTGAGCGGCATTGGCAATTTGCGCTTTGGTTTCAGCCTGCCGTTTATTGGCAAAGTTCACTGCTGGCCCGGTGGAGTCGTCCAGCTTGCCGGTGAGGTTGTTGCCTACTCCATACTCGTTGAAGTTGAAAGGCGCGCTGCCTTTGCCGGCATATTCGGCCTGCGCCAGTTTGGTCGCGTCCAGCCGCCCGCCCATCACATCGTCTTTCATGCGGTCGCCACGGGCAAGGCTTGCCGCTTTGGCGATGTTTTCAACACTCTTGTCGCCGACGGTCAGCGCGTTATTGATGCCCGACACGGTTCGCCCCACGTCTGGCAGCTTACCCGACCACGACGGCGGCGGCATGACCGGCCCCATGCCGTCGGCGGCCACATCGTATCCGCCGCCCAGGCGGCCGGTCTTCATGAATTGCTCGATGGCCGGCAGCTCGTTTTCCGGGATGCCGAAGTTTGTCATGGCGTTGCGCAGCACAGCGGCGGGTTGCCGGCTTTCGCTCTGCGCCTTCAACTGGTCGGCTTCCGCCTGCGCCTTCAAGGCTTGCGCCAGCGATTGCGTGCGGTTCGCGTCATAGGCTCCGGCTTTGGCGCCATCCAGCATCCCTTTTAGGTCGCTTTTGCGCGTGTCGCCACCAAAGGCGAACTGGCCCAGCGCGCTGCCGAGAGACTGACCGAGGCTACTTGAAATTGGCATTACGTCCCACCCATTTTCATTCCAGCCGCACCAACACCTTGCAGCAGGCCTCCCGCCAGCGAGCCTTCGTTGCGCACCTGGCCGGCTGCATTCTGCGTGTAAATGCTGTTGCGGCGGTTTTTCTGCGCCAGGCCTGCCAGGTCGCTCGATAGGTCGCCGCCCATCATGGCTTCGGCACCGTACATCAGCCCGCCGCCGCCGCTGCGGGCCATCAGCTTGGCGCGTTTCTGAGCTTCGCCCATGCCTGCCTCTTGGGACGCGCTGTTGCCTGTCAAATAGTCCGTGCTGACATTGCCAGTGGCGCCAGCGTTGGGCGCGGTGCTCATCAAAGCCGACACCAGCGAGTCTTCGCGCTTTTCCGCGCCGTCTTCATAACGCTCATCGCGTTTTGTCGGGTCAAAAACGTCCTTGGCAAAGTCGTTGACCCGATCTTCACCGGCCTTGTTGATGCGCTGGTTTTCTTCTTCGCCAGCTCGCAGGATGTTCTGCTGCTTTTCTGCGGTATCGTCGGCCGCTTCCTGCTGCATGTAGGTGCCACCAGCTGCTGCGGCCATCATTGCCAACTCTACGCCTGTGCACATGATTTTCCCTTACTTGTAAGACTGGGTGTTGCCGGAAAAGCCGCCGGAACTCGCACCACCGCCGCCTGCGCGGTATTTCTCGAAGGACTTCTGATAAGCATCGGTTTCGGCCTTGCTTTGGGCCTGCGCACGGATGGTGTCGAAAAAACCACCGATGTTTTGTGACCGGGCATCGTTCGCCGCCTGCGCCGCGTTGTTGGACATGCCGTTGAGTGCCGCGCTCACCGCGTCGGAATCGCTCATGCCGCCGCGAATCCCACTGATCAGGTTCAAACGGGTTTTTTCGTCGCTTTGCTCTGCGCTGTTGGCAATGCCCTGCGCGTTGTTTTCTGCCGTCAGCAGGCCTTTTGCAAACGAGTCGCCGATCTCGCGGTCGGCGTCGATGTTGCGGCTGCCACCAGTCAGGCCGCGCCTGGCCAGGTCAAACGACACATCACGCGATGCCACGTCGCGTTCTTTGCTGAGGTCGGCCACTTGCAGGTTTTTTGCGTCAGTGGCGAATTTCTGGTACAGGTTTTTGCGCGCCTGCAGCGACGGATTACCCATCTGCTCGCGCTCGTATTCAGCCATCGCGCCCTGGTAGGCTGACGGGTCTTCCTCTACGAGCAAAGCACCCGGCATTTCTGCCGGCATTCTGGTGTCCGATTGCTCGACCCCGGAGTATTCCTGTGAAAACGGCGAGGTTGTCGCCGCCGCCGTCTGCCGCGTGAAATCCGACCGTTTGGGTGCCACCCGGCCCGAGCCGATGCCGAACGCGCCATTCAGCCGTGCAATAGCATTCGACTGCCGCGCGTCTTCTGCCGCCTTGCGGTCTGCTGCACCGCCATCTCCAGCATCACCACCGCCCATAACGTACTCCTAAAAATTCACACAGAACGCCGCGCCACATGGCTGCATGCCCATGGCCTGATACAAGCGATGCACCCGCACATCGCCGGTTGTGGTGCCCGCGCGGCACTGAATCGCGCCCTGTTCCTTGCACCAGCGTAACCACCTGACAATCATTCGTGAAGCCATCAAGCCACTCCTGAATTCCGGTTCAATGTAGAGCGCCAGTTCAATACCCATGCGGTTTGTTGCGAAAAACGGCGTATGCACATCCCCCAGCATGGCGCCGACCACCCGCCCGTCCCGCTCGCCGATCAGCACAAAGCCGTGCGTGATCAGGGGGGCGACAGTCTTGCAGAACCGCTCATCGCTGTAGTCAAACACCGCGTAATTGCTGTCTTGCAACATTCGGCAAGCCAGCCGCGACAGTTCCGGTAAATCGTCCAAAGTGGCGGGTCGTAACATCTCAAACGGGGCCGAGCCCCTCCCAATAAAGCGTAATCTGATGCAGCTCAAAATCAAGCGCGTCATTGTTCTTGATCACCGGAGACAAGTTGGTGGCAAGCAGTTCCACCGGGAGCACGTAGCCGGGCCGGGAATCGCCGCTGATGCTCACTGGCGGGTCGGCAATCAGCGCCGTGTTGCGCGGGTCGAAGCGGAACGCGATCGTTGCGCTGCCAGTGATCACCATATCCATGCCCATGATTTGCTTCAAGATGCCCGGGGCCTTGAAGTCCAGGTAGGACATCTCGACATCCACCGGGTAAATGGTGCCGTTGTCGGTCTTGACGGCTTGGCTGACCTTGTAGACGTTGTCGCCGCTGCGGATGTACAGCTCTGCGTTGAGTTCGTCCAGGTAATCCAGCGCGAACGGAAATTCGTACAGCGACCATGCCGATACCTTGGCCGAGCGGCTGAAGGTGTAGACCATCGCCTTGGTGCCGCTGTACAGCCAGTACTGTCCACCACCTCGGTAGTATTGGGCTTTTGCCGTGGCGGTGTTGATGAAGTTGCCGGCGATCAGTTCTCGGTCAATCGGGCTGCCCACATCGGTGTCAATCAGGTTGGTCGTGTTTTCCTGAGCGGTGATGGTGCGCACGCCGGCAGGGGAATAGAAAAACACGTCGCCGGCCATGTTCGCGTGTGCATAGTTCAGCGTTGTGCCAATGTCCACCGTCTGTAAAAACTGGTGCTTGGCCGGGTCCACATCCACTTGCCAGATTTGCGCGCTGTCCGGGAAAAAGCAGACCAGCCGGTTCTGGTAATTGCCCAGAGCCGTGGCATTGGTCGCGCCGGACTGCTGCAGGCCCACCGGCAAAAACCCGGCGTCACTCACCGTCGTCCAGTCGCGCGGCGTGTTGGTCTTGCAAAACCGCACCGTGTCGCCCACCGCATTGATTGCCCACAGCTTGCTGGCGATCTTGGTCACGGTCGCCGTATTCGGACAGTTCGCGTCCAAGATGTGGGTTGCGCCAGGCGCCGCGCCGTCCAGGTAGTGGTGCCGCTGCTCGCCGCTGGTGTACTTGACCGAGGCGTAGACAAAGCCGTTGAACACGTCGGCATAACTCACCTCGGACAGCGCCAGCGCCGCCGTGGTCGGGCTGCGCACGTTGTTGGCCTGAAACAGAGCGTTGGCGTGGGTCACCGTGCCAGTGCCACCATAAAAGGTGTTCAGTTTGCCCTTACCCGCAAACAGGCCGGTGGTGCCGGCTTCCAGTGTGGCCACCAGTTGCAGGCCTGGTCGCTTGCGCACCGTGCGCCCTTCGGTCACATAGGCGTTCTTGAGCACGCGCAGGCGGTTGGCATCGCTGCTGCTCGCGCCCTTACGCAGGTCAAGGCCGAAGTCGAAGCGGTCGAAAGTGATGGCCTTTGGCATTTAGACCTGCTGCGATGAATCTGGCGTCCTGTCATAGGGCGATGTTTCCGGCGCCCTCCGGCTGTAGACGGTTTTCGCACGGTGGCGCATTTTCAGCCGTGACAGCACGGCATCGAGCTGGCTGGCGTAGGTGTCGGCGTCGGGCTGGCGGTAGTGCTTTTTCGCATTCGCCAGCGCGTGCAGGTAGACAATCTCGCTGGGCAGGCTGCAGCGGTCGCTGTTGGCCGTGAAGGGCGCCAGCGTTTTCTCGTACTCGAGGCGCAGGTCATACGCCGCCTGCGGCACCGGCCACAACTCGTACTGGTCGCGCCGCTCGTACTTTTGCGGGATGGTTGACGATGGGAAATTGCGGTCCCGGTGGTCAATGCCTTCTTCCAGTTCGTGGAATTGCCCGCCCCAGCTGCAGAAAATACCGGTGATGCGTTCGACGTTGCAATCAGCCGGGTAATCGTAAAACTGCTGATCTACTCCGGTCGTTCGCAGTTCGACACTTCTCAATTCCAGCCAATCGAACTGCACATAAAGCTGCTCCTGTCCAGAGCGCAGCATGCTGTCAATCAGCGGGGCATTGACAACCCCCGCTTGACCGGCCATGCCGAAGCCCAAGCGGACCTGAATATCTGAGCGCAATTCGCCCAGGGTGCGCTTGAGCGGCGGAGGCATTATTCAGCCTGTTCGGTGTCGCGCGCTTTACGCCCGCGTTTGGCTTTTGGCTCTGACACGGCATCGCAAAACTCGTCAAAGCTGCCGTACACCGCGACCACAGGGTGCGCAGCGCCGCCGGCCGTGGCTTGGGCGTATTCATCCAGCATGCGCTGGTATTCGGCCTCCAGCTCCAGCTCGACATCACCCAGAGGCGACGGGGCGTCGCTCAGCTCGATGCGGTTGGGGCCGTGTATCGCCCGCAGAACATCAAGCTCGTGCGGGTAGATGATTTTGGGTGTTTTCTCGACTTCGGTCCGGCAGATGAACACGACTTGAGATTGAGCGGTAATTTTCATGCCTGTTTTCTTTCAAAAAAAGCCGGAGCCCGAAAGCCCCGGCTGAAGTCCACTCAAGGACGGAGACAACTGCGAATCAAGCGATGCTGATCACGCCCTGCTTGTTGCGGCCCGTGATTTCCATGCCAAACTTCGCGGTCAGGGCGTAGTAATACGCGTACTGATCGATAGGCTTGCCGGGATAGCGCATCTTCATGAAGTCGTCCGGGTCGCGCGCCAAGTTCATGTAGCGCATGTCCAGCATGTAGCAGCGCTTGGTGAAGCCGATGGCCGGGGCGGTGCCGAAGCTGGTGTCAAACTCGGGCACCCACTCGATAGGCACGCCGTCGAATTTCATCTGCTTCGTCGCCATGTCGATACCGATTTGCGTACCGCCGCCGTAGGTGATTTGCGTCTGGTTGGCCGCCAGCACTGCATTGCGTAGCGCGTCGATGAAGGCCGAGCCCGCGTAGATCTTGCCGATGCGGCCCTTGGTGCGCATGATGTCGCGCTTGGTCTGCTCCATGGCATCGGTCATCGCGGCCAGCGTGGTGGCCACACCGGTACGGGCCGCGTTGCGCCAGTAAGTGTTGGTCACCGCAGACAGCGCGCCAATGGTGCCGACCGCAGGCGTCAGGCTGACAAACGCATCAACACCGGGGACGGCATCGACCGATTGCGTGCCATCGAGCCACAGGGCGGCGTGCATGAAGTCCTTGGCGCCTTCGTTCAGCGCCTTCATGCGGGTTTCCATGTAGTTCGCCAAGGCGACTACTTCGGACGGCGAGCTGGTCGATTTACCCTTGTCGTCGTTGACCTTGATGCCGGCGCGGAACAGCTCGTCTTCATTGAGCGTGAAGCCGTCGTGGAAGTTGGTGTAACGGAACTTGACCTGCTCGTCGGGCGCGCGGGTGTTGTAGGTCACGCGCGAGTTGCCAGACCAGTACTGACCGTTGCCGCCGTTGCCGATGTAGAGCTGCGAGACAATAAAGTCTTTGCCGCCCACCAGGTCCTTCGGGTTTTTCAGCAGATCATCAAGCAGGGGGCGCTCGACGTTGATCTGGTCAATGGGTTTGTTCTTGCGGTTATGGTCAATGGCAGCTTTGCCAATTCGTTCGATTTCGGTTGCATTGAGGGCCATGATTTACTCCAGATGGATTGAAAAAGTTTTCATTCCGGCTGGGCGCACCGATACATTCAGCCCTGCTGCGGTTGCTTGAGTCCGCACATTGACAAGCATCGTCATACTTCCATGCCCATAGCCAGCAAAGCGGCTTCGGCGGTGGTCTTGGGCGCGGGACGACTGGCCGCATGCCCGTTACCGCGCAATGGCGCAGGCTGTCCGACATTCGGACGGCGCTGCGATGCCATGGCGCGTTTTGTGGTGCTGTACAGAAGATTGATTTGTTGCGGCCACATGTTGGGCGGAAACTGTTTTGCAATCGTCTGCATCTCGGCATGAATGTGCGGGTGGATGGCCGCGTAATCCGGGTCCGTCGCGCGCCAGTTGGCTTCCATGCCCTCAATCGTCTGGATCGAGTTTTGCACGGTCTGCTGGCTTTGAAACTGGGTTTCCTGCTGGCGCTGGAATTGTTGGTTTTGCTGCTGCTGGGCACGCTGCTGTTCACGGGCTCGCGCCAGTTCCAGGGCTTGCGGGTACTGCAACTGCTCGCCCTGCACGGCCTGAATCAGGTCGTCGTGCCCTTCCAGCGCGCTGGCTTGCACGTTGTGGCCGAACTGGCGCTCGATCAGGCGGATCTGCTCCTGCAAGATCCGCACGGCCTCCTTTCCGTCGCCGGCCAGGGCCTGCCGGTACTTGCTGAACTGCATCAGGTCATTGGCCGCCGCTTCATCCTTGAAGCCGAGATCTTGCAGGGCCTTGAAGCTCTGCGTGTACTGCTCAAGCTGGACATGCGCTTCGTCAGCACGGGCTTTTTCGGCCTTGTAGCCGCCCACCAGCTTCTCGAAGCGGTCGCGGCCCTTGTGGCTCAGGTTTTCCGGGCGCTGCAGGTCTTCATCGGTGATGGTCTTGGGATCGACCGGCTTGACTTCTGGGGCGGGCTTTTCAGCCTTGACTGGCGCAAGCGGGGCATCATCTGCCGGCTCGTCATCGGCGGGCATGTCCATGGCTTCCAGCGCTGCGTCAGCCACGCTTTGCACGGGCTCATCAAGCTCTACCGGGTCAATCTCGCCGCTGTCGATAACGTCGTCATCCATGGGTCTGCACCTTTTAATTCAAGTGCGCCCATGTTGTTAGGCCGAGGTGGTTTCCATGCGATTTTTACTTTAGCTTGTCGCCATTACTTGCCTTGCTGTGTGGCCCAAGCCTGCGGCGTCAGGGCTTGCTGGCCCATTGCCTTGGCTTCCTGCGTATGGAGTTGGTAGGCGCGGCCCTGCAGGTTTCTGCTGTCGTTTGGCGCGGCGGCACCTGGCTGCATTCCTACAAGTTTGCGCAGTTGGTCGGCGAGTGAGTCGTTCATGCGGGCCTCGTTAAATGATGGGTTGCTCGATAAATTCAGCCACGGCTTCGGCCAGCGATTCAGGCGGAACAACGATTTCAGGCTGCGGGTTCGTGAATGCCGCAATGCGCTCCTGGCTGGCGATGCGCTCGCGCTCGACATCTGCATTGATGGCAGCCACCTCGCGCTTCGCCTCAATATCCGCCTGCGCCTTGATCTGCGCCGTCTCAATGGCGGTGTCGGCGTCCAGCTGCGCCTTATCGCGCGCTGCGTTCTGCTCGTCCACCCGGCTTTTCAGTGCTTCTCCGGCCTGCTGCAGTTGCTCCTGCAATTGCTGGATCAAGGCCTTGCCCTGCTCAATCTGCTGGGCCACTTCGGGCGGCAGTTCGGCCTGATCGCCTTCCTGGTCGTTAAGTTCAATCCCGAGGAATTCCTTGATGTCCAGCTTTTCGTCGAACCGCGTCAGGGTTTCCTGCAGCATTTTTAACACCGATTTCGCCATCTTTTCATCGCCCGCGGCTTTCAGTTCGGCAGATTTCTGCAATGCCTCCTGCAGCATCGGCAGCAATTGAATCCACTGGTCGCGCTCGCGCATCTTGTTGGGCCTGGCTGTAGAGCCGCCGCGGATGGTGATGCCGACCTTTTCCAGCGCCTCCCGGTTGGTTATTTCCGGCCAGATGGCGGTTTCCCCGAGCCGCGCCATGATTTGCTCTTTCGTCAGGTTGAGCATCAAAAGGTGTGCGCTGTACTGGCTGATTTCAGTCAACCAGTCCTCTACCGTGTCAATCGTCTCAGAGCTGCGGCTCTGCATGCCCTGCGCCATGATCTCGGCTTCGGTGGCGGTTTTGGCCTTGTTGATGGCGCCGCGCGAAGCGTCTTGCACCCCGGCGACCATTTCCATGTCGCGCATGACGTCGGTGGAGTCGTACATTTGCGGATTGAACGGGATTTCAGCCATCGCAGCGATCTGGTTGCCCAGCGGGACATTCGGGTCCGCACTGACGCCAATCACATCGTCGCCGATGCGCCGGTTGTTGATGGCGTTGATTTCAGCGTCGGTGATGTTGCTCGACTTGTTGACAAGCCGGACTGGTAGGTTTTTCCCGCGATGCGCCGATGCACGGGTGTGCCGGGTGTTGTACTCGTCCTGCAGCTCCATCAGCAGCTCGACGGTGGACAGCGGGTAAAGAACGCCATCCACACGGCGGATTTGCAGCGCAAAGAAGGGATACCAGCGACTACCCAGCGTCTCGGGCTGATAGGGCGGGCGGATGTACTTGTTGGAGCCCTTGGCCAGCGTATAAACGGTGTTGTCGTCCTTGCTCCACACCTCATAGACGATGATGATTTTGTCGTCTTCGTCCACTTCCTGGCCGTCTTGCGCGCTTTCCGGGTCTTCGGTCTGCGCTGCTTTTGGCGGGCTGATTTTGAAGGCCGACTTGAAGGCCGCCCCGCTCATTTTGATGCGGTGCGCAATCGCAGAAGCTTGGGGGGCCTCGTCAATGTCGCGCGTGCTGCTGTCCAGGATGATGATGTCCTCGGATGGCACGTTGTCCACCACCAGGCCCTCGGATACGGTCACCTCGACTTTTGCATTGAGCGCCTGCTCCTGATGGCGAAGTTCGAGTAGTTTGGCGTCGTAATCAGCGCATTCCTGCTCGCCGTCGGTCTCGGCGCGCAGGCGCTCCAGGTTGGCTATGTTGTCCTGAATGTCGTTCAGGCCGTTTTTAACCACCGGCTCATGCTGCTTGTCGCGTTGGTACAGCACCTTGACCCAGCTCGTGCCGCAAGTCAGGGTCGCGCGTACGGCAGACTTGCCGCGGCGCTTGAGGTTCGCATCCTTGACCAGCCAGCTATTCAGCGCGGCCTGCATGGATTTCGCCATGCCAGTAAGTGCCGGATATTCGGCTTCGTCCGGGCGGTCTTCCGGCAGCACGGCGATTTCAGGCGCTTTTGCGTAGATGTTGGCCTGCAGCGTCTCGACAAACGAGCCGATCAGGTTAACCCGCACCAGCCCGGCCGCGCCGTCGCCGTTCGGGTTGCCGTCTACGTAAGTGCGAGCCTTTTTCCAGCTCTCACGCCTTGTTTTTTGCAGCCCGTCAAAGTGCTTGATGCGGGCATGCAGCCGCTTGGCGTGCGCTGTTTCCTGGGTCGTCGGCTCACGGTCATCCGCGCCGGCCAGCATTGATTAACCTACGGCGTTGAATGCCACTGCAGACACGTTGCCCGAGGTGTACGCCGATGCGTTGAGACGGAGGTAGTTGGACAGAGTGATAGCAACAAGCGTAGCGCCCGCAGTCGTCACAACCGGGCCGACGTTGGTCCAGGTGATGCCGTCAACGCTGGTCTGCAATTGGGCAGTCCCGACGAAGGCGCCGGACGGCGAAGAGATCAGCACCGGCACGGTTTCGCCAGCCAGCAGGCCGCCCGATTGAGTGGTGATAGTGGCGCCGGCAGCGAGAGCAGCCAGAGTTGCAATGGTAGTTACGCGCATGGTTTTTTCTCCGCGCTCACTATTGAGCGGCACGCGAAGTTTCAGGCGGCCCTGGTCGTTCCATGCGATTTACCGATACTTGCTCTGCGGCTTTTCGTCCTTGGTCCGCGCCAGCACCCATGCCATGGTGCCGGGTTGCGGTAGTGGCGGTTTGTCGGCTGCTGGTGGCAGCGCGTTGACCATCGAGTCCAGCCCACGGCCCAGCAGGCTCAGCACGTCAACATCATCGTCTTGAGTCGTGTTCGGAAAGCGCAGGCACTGGCTGATCACTTCCTCGGCCCATGCCACACCCTCGGGCCAGTAGACCATTCCCTGCGCAATTCGGCCCTGTATCGAGCGCGCGCGGGTCGGCTTGTCGGCAACGCTGGCCAGCCACTCCATGCTGATGTATTTGCCGCGCTCCTGCTGGCGCTTGCGTAGGTAGGGCTCGATGCTGCGCCGTATCGTTCCGGCCTCGCCAAACCACTTGACTGTCTGCCACTTGTCGGCCAGGCCCAGCAGCTCATCAATCCACACGTCAGCCGCCGTCTGCCCGCGCCACCAGTCCAGCACATAAATCCTACCAACAGAATCAACGCCGAACACGCCGTGAACCGTGTAATCGCCGCCGTTGGCCGTCACGGCGAAGTCGCTGGCGCCATAAATGCGCAGGTGCTTGGGCCTTGTCCCGTAGTAGCGGAACATCTCGCGCCGGAAGTAGTCGCCGTCCTCCGGTGTTGGTTTTTGCTGGAACAGCGCCGACCAGGTGCGGTTGTTGGCCTTGTATTTTTGGAAGTGTTCGCCCGTGAACCACTCCGGCCACAGCGCTTCGCCGATCTTGCGGCCCAGTGGGTCGTCTTTGCGGTCGGCCACAGCAGGCAGGCTCAGCACATACCAGTCCTGCCCATCCCGCCCGCGCATCAGCCCGCTTTCACCGTCCCAGCCCTTGGGCAACAAGCCGCCGCTTAGGTCCGACTCATGCCATCGAGTTTGAATAATCAGCGTCTTGGCACCGGGCATCAGCCGCGTGCTCAGGTCGTCCTCGTAGGCTTCGCGGGTCTTCTTGCGAATCGTGGCGCTGTCGGCCTGCTCCCGTCCTTGCACGGGGTCATCAATGATTAGGTGCGTTGCCCGGTTGCCGGTCATGCCAGACAAGATGCCGCCCGCCATGTACTCGCTGCCGTTGCTCAGTGACCATGACTCGACCGACTCATTGCCCTTGATCAGGCCGCAGCCAAACACGGGCTGATAGGCAGGGCTGCGCACGATCTGGCGCGTCCGGCGCGACTGCTTGAGGGCGATGTCGCTGGCGTAGCTGCCCATGATGACGCGCGCCATCGACTGCTGACCCATCACATAGGCCGGAAACACCACGCTGCCGTAGCTCGACTTGGCCGAGCCTGGCGGGGCGAAAATCATGCAGTTGTTGTATTTGCCGGTATGCAAATCGTCCAGCGTCTGCATAAACAGCAGGTGATGCGCTGCCAGCCCGGTTTCTATCGGCGAAAACACCCATTCATCGGGCTCAGCGGTCAGCGGCCGGCCGGGAACCTCAATGGCCTGCGCGAACTCAGCGAGCGAGCGCCTGGCACGTCTTCGCCGTAGCAGCTCAACCGCGGCTTGCTGCGGCGATAGCGACAAGCTGCCCATCCGTCATGTCTGCGCCGCTCAGGTCATCATCATCCATCTGGCCGTACTTGATTCGATCTTTGTTGGCCGCCAGCAGATTCAACGCCGGCGCCAGCGATTCGTTCGCCAGCTTTGTAAGCACGCCCACGCCCTTTAACGCGGTGATGGACTCTTCTGATAGCGGGTCAGCGTCGTCCACCTTGCCAACCTCGCTATTAGCCAGCGCATGCAGCCGATGGCCGGTTCTGGCGCCAAGTTCCGCAGCCGATGCCACACTCTGGCTGATGCTGCGCAGCTTTTCAGCCAGATCCATGGCGATATGCCTCTGTGCAATCGGTAAAGACTGCAGCGCAATCTCGGCCTCAGCCAGTTTTTCCGCCACATTGCGAACTTGCGAACCTTGCGCACTTACGGATTGGTGCGCACCGAACTTTTTACGGATGGCCGCCTCGCTCACCCCGAACTCTCGCCCCAATGCGCGAGCAGTCTCGCCGGCGAGAAAGCGCCTTTCGACTTCCAGCCACTGGGCCGGCGTCAGTTTAGACGGGCGACCCATCAGGATTCTTCCTCGGTTGTTTCTGCAACCGGCACCCAGACATTCATGATCAGTATTCGAGTTTGGCTGGCTTTGCGGAAGCAGTGCACCGGGTTATGCGCATCTATCCGCACCCTGACGCAATCAAGATGCCAGTCGTGCATGCGGCGCTGCAGGATGGCCAGCGCGGTTTTTGTTGGCACACCAGCATGCGCGGCCAGTGCGGCGACGGGTTGCCATGTCCCGAGTAAAAGAGACTGCAGCCGGTCCTCGATGCACGGGTTTTGCGCCATGCGTTAATTTTCGCGGGTTGTCTTGTCGAATTCCCGACATGTCTCACCGCCCCTTGCGCCGCCCCTCTCGCGAGGGTACGGCCGGCAGGCGGCGATCACGCCACAGCTTAAGCAGCAGCTCCCCGTCACTGTGCCGTGGCTCTGCGCCGTCGTTTCGGTATCCAAGCAGCGTTGTTCGGGGAATGCCTGTGTGCAGGGCTGCCTGGGCGATACTCAGGCCAGACTGCCTGATGTCCGTGATGATTTGCCACCAGTCTATCATTTTTCTGCTCCTGTTTCTATAGCTATCTTTGCCCGTGTATCAAGGGCTGGAAGCGGATTTGACTGATAAATCAGGCACAAAGCCCAATGTGCGGCCGCGCGCTCCCGCGGCGTGTAGCTCATGTCCCCGACGATGCGCTGCCACTCCAGCACCTGGCGGGCATGCCCGGCCTCGAACGCCGCCTGCTTTTGCTCTTTCGTCGCCCCGCTGTAGGCATCCGTGTAGTGGTTGCAGGCATGGCAACCCCAGCAGGTCAGGAAATCCGAAACCTTGTAGCCCATGCCCTTGCCGTTGGCCACCCCGGCGCCGTGACAAGCCACGGTGGTGCCGGTGCCGCCCTGGCAGATGGGGCTCAGCAGCAGGCAGGGCTTGGCCCTGGCCAGCTTCAGCAGGTCGGGGTTTTCCAGTCGCGGGCTTTTCGGCTGCGCCACCCCCAACCCGTCACACCGGGCG
>CXWL01014667.1_pt1 | contig 39573 bp, 26 predicted proteins | sample 590931 | NCBI WGS metagenome assembly CXWL01 (sample SAMEA3498368, study PRJEB10139) | groundwater metagenome | biome: water well; material: biofilm material | place: Germany | collected 2015-04-27 | reverse complement strand
GCGGCATGGCCGCGTCGCTGCTCGCCCCCTCCCCCTTGCTGGGTTGCGGAGGCAACCCAGCGCCGAAGGGGGCTGCGCGGACCCGACCGAGGTCAAGAGCAAAGCGGCGACGGCGATTCATGACTATGTGGAAGTGGTGCTGGAGAGCCAACTTCTCCGGGTTCAACAGCCGTACGAACCCGACCCGCACATGAACTCGGTCGTTTCCTACCCGCAGCGATGCAACCTCTGGGGCGATGCTGGGTTTCATGGCAACTGCGACGGCACACTCTTCAAGGAACTGGTCCTGCGTTACCGACCGCGTACTGTTGCCGACCCGATGATGGGCTCGGGAACCACGCGGGACGTCATCGAGGGTCTGAATCAGTACCGTGGCCTCAACATTCACTACTGGGGTTCGGACTTGGCGGCGGGATTCAACGCGGCGATGCGGCCGCTCCCCGGACGTTTCGAATTCGTGTGGGTGCATCCGCCGTATTGGGACATCGTCGCATACACGACGGCGTTGTCGGATTTGAGCCGGGCCGCGACGTACTTCGAGTATCAAAAAGAGCTCTTGGCCGCACTTCGGAACTGCTACCGCTCCCTTCATCCAGGCGGACGACTCGCGGTGCTGGTCGGCGACATCCGTCGCGGGGGGCGATATATCCCCATCGTTCGCGACCTCTTGAATTGGGAAGGAGAACTTGGCGAACTTCGTTCAATCATCATCAAGGCTCAGCACAACGTTCGGTCGGATTCGAAGCGGTACGGCTCAATGGAGGAAGTGAGAATCCAGCATGAGTACTGCGTCGTGTTCCAAAAGGTCAACTATGCCCCCGCTGACCCCGTCAGTGCAACCCGGGTGACGAACGAGGAGGGCGAACGATGACGCTCCTCGACCACAAAACACGGGCGGCACTGCCACCGCTGTGCAGTACGGAAAAAGAAACCGACCCCATCGCCCGGGTGAAGTTCTTCACGCCATGGTCTGGCTGGACGTGGTACGGCATCGAATTCGACGGCCAAGACGAATTCTTCGGCTGGGTGGTTGGGCTCGAAGCCGAGTTGGGTTACTTTTCGCTCGCGAAATTGGAGAGCCTCCGTGGGCCCGGTGGGCTTCGCGTCGAGCGGGACCTGTGTTTTAAGCCGACGGCCTTGAGCCGGCTTCGTCAGGGAGCAACGGCATGAGAGTCCGATGAAGGAAGAACTACCCCAACTCCATCGACCGACCGCACCGAAGGCGGACGAGGGGCAACATTCAGTGCCGGTGGGATCACGGGCCAAAACGAGTTCACCACGGCAGTACTTCGTCCTCAATCTCACGGACGGCATTGCGGCTCATCCGGTATTCATGACCTTGAGTTCAGCCAAGCGCCTCGTTAGGCAGTTCCCCAGACGGTTTCTTGGGCAAGGCTCCTACATCACGGCCGAGCGGGACCGAGTTCAGCCCGACGATGTGACGCTGGCTATCGTTGAAGCTGACCTCAAAACAGCTCGTTCTTACGCCGACATCGAGCCTGATGACTTCGCTTAGGGTTCTAAGAAAAAATGCTTGACAAAGACTTCACACCTATGCACCACCCGGTGCAAACATTGGCAATGTTTCCGCGCCAGAAACGCGGCGCAATAAGCCAATTCGGAGCGTTTACAACTTGTAAACATAACAGACACAAGATGCTACTTAAGTCGAGAAAAACAAATGCTTTGCAGCGTATACTTGAAATGGACCGGTTTTCTGCGATCCTATCACCATGTCACAACCGAGCAAAACGATAAGTTACCGGCTTCCACAACCCTTCCTGAAGGAGCTGTTTGAGCGAGCCGCAATTAACGACGAGAGTCCCGGCACCTGGACCCGGCGCATCATAATCGACGCGCTCTCTAACCGAAGCGAGGAGGAGTTGTCTGAAATCCGACGGGCCATTGATGAGCTCAGGCAAGACCTGTCACTAGTGGCCAAGGCCCTGCTCGTTAGGGCGGGAAAGGCCGAGATCAAAGAAGCCGACGAATGGGTGAGGAAGAACCTCCACTAACTTCTTTGCGCACACCTGGCCTAGCCGGCGGGCCTCACATCAGAAAAAAACCACCTTCCGCTTGATTCGATTCGCGCAGCTTACTACTATTACACGCAGTGTAGTAATGATACACTAGGGAAGAGAATGCGTGGAGAAAACCGAAATGAATCCCAACGACAACGGCCATGAATCTAACCTCGTCTCGAAAGAACTCATTCCAATATGTGATGCTTGTGGAGGACAAATCGCGGAACGGCGTGGTCCCTCTTGGTTGCGGAAGGCGTGTCGAGTCACCTTCGCAATAGTATTGTTGCCATTTGGCCTGTGCATGCTGTTTGCGGCAGTCGTAACATTTGCGAGCCCCTTTGAGGAAGGAGTCCGGATATGGACGGCTATCGACCACAAAGCGGACCTCGATGACACTCAGGTTCCGCCCGAACTTCAGGTCGAAATCATTCGCCAAGGAGCCCTAGACGAATCCAGGTTGCTTGCGTTGCCTGCAAGGCAGCAAACCGCGATTATCGCGTACTTGGAGGATGTTCACAATCGACTGACGTCGTCACGCGCAGAGTCGGAAAAGGAGACTCCGGCCAACGACGACTCAACGAAAATCGATCTGCCAGGCCGCAGCGCAAGTCCAAGCGACCATCTGGGATGGTTGAGTAATGCGCTAGCAGTAATAGCACTCGTGCCGGATTCGCAGACTCTGGGAATGCTATGGCTCTTGATGGGCGCCGGGCTTGTATCCCTTCTTGCGTGGCCCGACAGAGTACGTGGCCTCGTTTGTGGTAGTTGTGGACGGCGCACTTCGTTCCGTAACTGGAAGCGTCGAGTTCCGGTATGGACTCCGGAATGGGAGGAGCGAGAGCGCCAAAAACTTGAAACGAAGCTCGCGGACGCACGCGAGTCGAAGGAACTTCGCACCGCGAAAGCAAAAGAATTCCGCAATTCGCGTAGTGCGCTCCGGAAATCCGAGATCCGCATCGCGGAGCTCATCAGGCAGTTGCAGATAACACTGAGGGATGAGTTCAAAGAAGGAACATTGCAATGGGAAGTCGGAACGAAGGCCCGCACATGGAGAAGGAGGGCAACCGCTGTAGCGGAGAGATGCATGGAGATACATTGGAACGCTGAAGAACGGTGTCGTGCTATAGTGGACGACGATGAATTAGATGCGGAAACCAAGCGAGAACTAAGCAAACAATGTAGCGAACTATCCGAGCAAGCCGGGCGCGCCCTTTACTGCTGGTATTACTGTAACCGTTCTCGTGACAGGCTCAAAACCCGCGACCAAGAACTCAAACCTTCGGCATGGAACGGCGATCGCGTTGCCGTGGAGGAACGCAGCCTGATACATCGCGACCGAATTGATTGGCAGACTGTCCAGAACCTGGGCTTGTTGATCGTTTGGGAGGCATGCGGTGGAGACAAGGACAAGTTTGAAGATTCACTGCGTAGGTTCGTGCCGGTCGAATTTGCGTGGGACAGTAGCCCAATCCAATTGATTGAGTCTGGATCATTGAAGTCAAGCAAATACTACGGGGAGCATTTCGACTCCAATCTTGGACCCAGCTATTACAACTCATGGGAAACCAGGCGCTCCGTTTTCGGTCCGCAACTCGAAGAGTGGCAGAGATGATCGATAGTCATTCCAGGACTCGGGCGTCCAGCGCGACCAAAGCGAATTCGGATCGAAGTTCGGCCTCATCACAGGTTCCGCTCGTCTCCCCTTCGCTTCCCATCAAGTCGCGATTCTGCGAAGGTGGGATCGAACAGGCCGCGCTATGGTTCCGAGTAGGAACGAGATCTAGAGATCTTTCATCGGAGGCGTTGAAATGCGATTCCCTGGTTTCCGAAATGCTCCGGGGCGCCCTCACAGAGCACCACGGGGCGTTGAGGAAATGGTTGGACAGTCGCGGGGCCACGCGATTCCTTGTTCTGCTTGTCTTTCCCATTCAAATAGTAGGCAAGGATATTGTCCGAAAGACCCTGAAGGGCGCTATTAAAGGACTCACCCCGGCCACTGATTTCACATCTGGTGGTCAAAGTGATTTTCGACTCGCGCTTTGCGAAGGGATCGAAGTCGCAAAAGCCCAAAGATGGTTGACAAAGAACATTAAAGCCGCGCAATCTTGTCCAATGACAAGGAGCCCAAGCGAGGAACGGCCGCAAACTCAATCACTTCAACAAATCAAATCATTGGCCGAGGCCGCCATTTATGTTCCGCAGAGTTCGGAAATCGAAAGACTGACGAATCTTATCCGATTTCATCAAGAGAACATTCCGGAAGGTGCGCAGGACAAGAAAGAACTTGTGGATTCCGTAAACAAGTGGCTGGACGCGTGTGCCTATCGTATCTGCTTGCCTTCTGGAAAACTCGCTAGGCTTTGCGTGCGACCTGGGGGATCAGGGAAACTAACGATTCAATTTGAACTGATCGGGGTGGGACCGCTCGGCGGATTCCATAACACACCGATAGATCTTGTTCCATACCGACGCGGCGACGCGGCAAGAATCTTGCGAAGATTCCGAAAGTAAAATGGGCAGCCGCCTATTGCTCGGAAATACTGCGGCCTGAACCAGGATTGAGCCTCCGTGTTTCGAGAGAATTCTTGCGTACATAGCAATCACTGTGGAAGCGTCTGAACTACGTCTTCGATCACTGAATGTTGGTGGTTTGCCGAGTCAAAAGAAATGCTTTCGATTGGCCGCATGGGTAAAGGACAAGAGAGCTACTACTTGGCCCTCGCGCGTGAAGACTATTACCTTGGTGGCGGCGAGCCGCCCGGCTCTTGGTGGGGCAGCACGGCCGACGCTCTTGGCCTTCGCGGCATCGTGGACCAGCAAAGTCTACAGTGGATCCTGAGAGGATATGACCCTTCCGGAAGGCCGCTTGTGCAGAATGCCGGGAAGCCGACGTTTCGCCCCGGTTTTGATCTCACTTTTTCCGCTCCAAAGAGTGTGTCCGTGCTTTGGAGCCAAGCGGATCCTGCCACTAGAGGACAGATTCAGGAAGCTCATGCAGCCGCCACACGCGAGGCCCTTCGCTACCTTGAAGACGAAGCCGCATTGAGCCGGCGCGGCAAGGGCGGAGTCACGTCCGTTCGCGCCGGGCTCGTAGCCGCGCTTTTCGAGCACGGCACCAGCAGAGCATTGGATCCACAGCTACATACCCACTGCCTGGTCGCCAACGTCAGCGTTGGCGCCGATGGTCGCACTGCGACGATCGACGCGAGACCGATTTACGCACACAAGATGGCCGCAGGAGCCCTCTACCGAAGTGAGTTAGGCCACCAACTGACAGAACGGCTGGGCGTTGCGCTCGAACAGGTTGAGACGTGGTTCGAAATTAAGGGAGTGCCGGAAGACCTCTGCGAGCATTTCTCGAAACGGCGAGCCGTCATCGAAGAGCATCTTCGCTCCGGAGGACTCGAAAGCGCAAGTGCGGCAGCGTTCGCCACCTTGGCAACTCGCGAGATCAAGGATTTTGTTCTTCCGCGCGAGGAGCTTCTTCGTTCATGGGCTAAGGAGGGCGAGGAGCGAGGTTTTTACCGTGCACACTTGAAGACAATTCTCGGCGTTTGGGCAGGCACCAAGAGGGTTACCATACGTGAACTCGTGGGTGGCGCTGCCAAGTTGATCACGGAAAGCGAAAGCCACTTCTCGGAAAAGGACATGCTTCGTAGTGTGGCTGAGGCTTCGCAGGCGCACGGTTTTTCGGCACGGGAACTACGGGATGGTGTCAAGCGTGAACTCGTACAATCGCCGGACATCGTCCGGCTTGGCGAATTGAACGGTGAGATGCGTTTCAGCACTTGCCAAATGTTTGAGCTTGAGCGCGGAGTGCTTCGGGCTGCGGAAAGACTCCACGCCGAACAGGGTCGTTTCGCTTCTTCCGAAGTCATCGAGCAGATGGAGGGGAAGACCTGGAAGATAAAGACAGGGAAAAGTAAGCGACGCATCAAGCTCTCGGCTGAACAGGCCGACGCATTTCGTCACCTGACCGGCAAGGGCAGTCGCATTCGAATCCTCGAAGGTCTCGCGGGCACGGGAAAGACGGCCACGCTTCGTGCGGTGCGAGAAGCTTGGGAGAAATCTGGGTACATGGTGTTAGGAATCACTCTTGCCGGAAAAGCCAGAAAGGAACTCGAAAACGGCTCTGGAATAAAAAGCATAACCCTCCGAATGTTCGAGCTCCTAACCGGCCCCAAATCCATTGGCCGAAAACTCAGGCACCATGCCCGACAGCTTGCCAGGGCCGCAGCGGGGAAGAAGACGTGGACAATCAAGCCGCTGAGCCTCGACAAGAAGACGATCCTTGTAGTCGACGAAGCAGGCATGATCGGGACGCAGGAAATGGACCTCCTCCTTCGTGCCGTCGAAAAAGGGGGAGCCACCTTGATACTTGTAGGCGACCGGGGGCAGTTGCAGCCTCTTGGGGCGGGGGCGCCGTTGGCCCATCTCGCTGACCGCCTAGGCAAAGCCGACTTATCCGACATCGGACGGCAACAGGATGAACGTGACCGAGACATTGTGCGGGCATTCGCGGCAGGCAGAGTCGAGCCAGCGCTCGAAGATCTTGCGAAGCGAGGTCTTTTGACCGTCCAGGACCACCGCGACGCAGCCATCGACGCGCTGATCGATGCTTGGCGCACCAACGAGTCGCAAAAACCCGACGAGGCTCTCATTTTCTGCGGCACAAACCGTGAAGCAAACACCGTCAATCGCCGCTGTCAGGACGTCCAACGCCGGGCTCACCTATTGGACCGCAAGAAGAAAATCCGTGTCGAAGATGGCTACTTGTTTCGCGGAGACCGGGTACTTCTCACTGTCACTGACAGACTTCTTGGCGTTAACAACGGAGAGACCGGAACGATCACCAGCGTCAACGCACTGCGAAAGCGAATCCGCGTGAAACTCGATGATGGCAGGCGCGTTGTGATTCCCTTACGCACTTACGATGGTGTGCGACTTGGCTACGCGGTCACGACACATAAGGGACAAGGGACCACGGTGGAAAGCGCCTATGTTTTGGCGGGCGGGTTCATGCAAGATCGCGAGATTTCCTACGTGCAGATGTCGCGGGCGCGCGGAGCCACCCGCGTCTTTGTAGATCGAAATGAAGCCGGTCCTGATCTTTCCAATCTCGCCCGTCAAATGGAAACATCGCGTGCCAAGGACTTGGCTCATGACATTCTGGACTCTGCGCGTCAAGTCGAAAGGGGCACGCGCGTTTTTCAACACACGAGGTGAAGCATGCTAAGAGCTATCGGCGCTTTTATTGGATTCGTAATCCTTCTCGCCCTGCACGTCGGCGGCTGTGTTTTATTCATATGGGCTCACTATAAATGGTACCCCTACCTGACTTACGGAGATCCATGGGACATTATCGGAGCGGTTGGATTCGCGGGGATCGTTCTTTTCTTTACGTTGCTCATGTATACGTTCTCTCAGGTTTCTTCCCGTGCCGACGAATTGCAGGGCGGTTTGCGCAACACAATAGGGGCGACGCTTCTTTTTACGCTAGGAACGACCTTCGGTGGTTGGGGAGGTGTCCAATTTGTCGCCTACCGTTTCCCTGCCTCCCGCAATCTTATAGATCTAGGGTACCTCCTTGGGGCTGTCGCGGGCTTCGTTTTGTGCCTCATCATCGGAGCGACTTTGGATTACGTTTCCAAGAGTCACCACAAGCAAACGCTACGTGGCCGAGCACTTGTCACGTTCAAGGAAGCCAAGAATCGGGCTGAAGACGTTGTCAGGAAAGCCTCCAAGGCTCAGAAGCACAGGCCCAACATCACTTGGGGTGGGTTTTCGCTTCCTCCCATCATATTCAAAGGCCATTTCTGCGTGGTTGGGGCACCCGGAAGCGGGAAGACCGCCATGCTTACGCGGCTGATGCAGAGCGTCCTCCCGCGCACTGTTTCTGAACCGAACACACGGGCACTCGTCTATGATGCTAAGCGAGATATACGCGCCACCCTTGCTGCTATGGGCATTCCCGATGATCGAGTCCGGATGTTGAACCCATTTGATGCGAGGTCTGTGGCTTGGAACATGGCCGAAGACATTACTGAGCCAGGGACAGCCCTCCAAGTCGCGAGCATCCTTATCCCGGGCGAGGACGGCCCAAACAAGTTTTTTTCTGACGCCGCCCGCTCCATTCTTACCGGAGTCATCCGAAGTTTTATCCTCACGGCTCCAATGCGCTGGACCCTTCGTGATCTTATCCTCGCGTGCCACAGCGAAGACCGTTTGCGCGCTGTGCTTGGCCGCACCGCAGCAACGGACGCGGTCATCGAGCAGTATTTCAAAACGGGAACTACTTTCGAGAGCGTTAAATCCACCATCGCGAGCAACATGGCCGCATTGGAACCCATTGCCGCCCTCTGGTCGCACGCCAAGGACATGGTGAGTCTTCGCGATTGGACGGAAAGGAATTACATACTCATTCTGGGAAACGACGACTCGCTTCGCGCTCCTCTGGACGCCGTCAACCGGCTCATCTTCCAGCGGGTGACGGAGCTCCTCTTGAGTCAGAACGAGTCCGAGGACCGTGAGTCCTGGGTCTTCCTCGACGAATTAAAAGAGGCTGGTCAGCTGAACGGCCTTGCGCGACTTCTTACGAAAGGGCGATCCTTTGGGACGCGGGTCGCCATCGGTTTTCAAGACATGAGCGGCCTCATCGGCGTGTACGGGCAGCACGCAGCCAGCGAAATCGCCGGCCTTTGCGCCAATATGGCATTTCTAAAGCTTGATAGTGCCAAGACCGCCGAGTGGTCAGCCGAACAAATCGGGGAGGCGGAGGTCCGGGAATTCACGACCACCACCAACACCGGTTCACAGCCAGGCGGCTCCATCAGCGAGCACATTACCAACCGCAAGGTCGTGCTTGCCTCAGAGCTTATGAACCTTCCCCTTCCCAACGAACGGGGCTTTGAGGGATTCTACATCGTTCCCACCATAGGGGTTTACAAGACCACTTGCGGCTACCCAGAGCTTCTACGAAGAAACCGGAATCCAAATTTCATTCCACGTCCTTCGACAGAACAGTACCTCGATGACTGGAACGATAATGACTTGGCAAGACTCGGGTTTCCAGCAGATCGGGGTGACAGCTCGGCTCGTCCTGCGCCTCTTCCAAACCTCCTGGACAGACCCGCGTCACCTCTTGACCAGATAAACCGCGCCAAAACTCCGTAACACCATTCGCGATCGCAGCCCCTTTCGTCGCTCTGTTTGCGCTTCGCCGGCTTGGCACCCGCTTCGTAAAAGCTCGAATGGTTTCCGAAAACAATTCTAAAGTGCCAAACATCGTTTGCTTAGGTGCCATTTGTGTGGCACTATCGAACGAACAAACCAACAAAGGAGGTCCTAATGCAAGATGAAACGACCAGACCTGTTCAGACTTTTCGCGACGGCGCTGTCGGCGTGTCCGTGTGGAAGCGCAATGGCCATCAGGGTGAGTTCTACGAATTCACACTAAGCCGCTCGTACAAGAAGACCGAGGAGGAGGCTGGCTACGCTCAGACCTTCCGAGAATACAATGAGGAGGCGCTCATGAAGGTGATTGGTCAAGCCACCGCATTCATTCGATCCATAGACCAGGACGCGCAGAAGGAAAAGAACGAGGCCGCCTGAGCACCCCGGCTGCGTTTTCGTCGCACTGTGTTCGCGCCACCACCGCTCCCTCAATTGTCGGTTGGGCGAGGGGCATGGTTGGGGCCGGTCGCCCCACGATATTGTGGGGCGCTGCGGCGAAAAGAACTTGGAATACACAAGCCACGGGTTTCGGGCGATGAAGCGCGCTAGCGCCGCAGCGCCGAGAGCCCGGTGGTGGGTTTATGGTTCAAACACGGTCCGATGGGACCGAAGGAGGTTTTTTCCATGCAGACACTTACAGAAGCGAGCGCTGAACTTTTCCGGCGTGGGCCGGACGAGTGCTTCGCGACACTCAATGAACTTTCACGGCATTGTGTGGAAGCGAAAGAACTGTCAACGGAACGATGGCACGTTCCCGTTGATGTGCGATTGGAGGCGGGAAGCAGAGGACTGGAGTTGGGCCTCACGGAACGGGAATCGTTTCGGCTCAACAACTGGAGCTTCTCGCAGCTTTGCGGCCTTGCTGGAATCAGTAGGGACACGGTGAACCGTCTTACGACAGGTACAGCAAGCCAGGTCTTTCGCGAGACTTGGCCGGACGGCAATAAGCCGCTTCAACTGCTGACCTGTGCGAGCGAGGCGGGCGGAATGGTTCGCTCCGTGCATCGAGTGAGCTACACACGGCTCTTCGACTCCGATCTGATTTCCATGCTGCAGGAGTTCGCGACGAGCTTTCAGCCACCACAGCAAGGCATGGTTGATGCGAATGCACGAACTGCGGCGTCAGGGGACGACATTCCGTTCGTCCCGGATTCAGAGGCGCCGAGGCGTCCGCGCGGCACAGGGTTGTATCGAGGCGAACAGGATATGTTTGTTTTCCTGATCGACCCTACAGGCTGGATGGAGATCAACGGCGAGGCGTTTGCGCCGGGATTCTTTCTGTGGAACTCCGAGGTCGGCAAACGGTCTGTTGGCATCCAGACGTTTTGGTTTCAGGCGGTCTGCCAGAATCATATTGTTTGGGACGCCGTGGAGGTCGTGGATTTCAGTCGGAAGCATACGACCAATGTCCACGAGGCTTTCAACGGGATCCGCCGAATCGTTGAACGGCTCGTCGAGCGGCGTGATGAGCGCCGCGATGGCTTCGCAAAGGTGATTCAAAAGGCTATGGAGACACAGCTCGGCGCGGACTCTGACAGCATTCTAAAGATTCTGAGCGGACGCGGCATCACGCGCGCTGCCGCCAAGGAGGCGCTGGAGATCGCGCAGAAGAGCGGACGGTTCACGATTTTCTCGCTCGTGGACGCACTGACGCGGATTTCAGCACGCACGAAGTTTGCCGGCGAGCGGGCGGACGCGGACGTGAAGGCCTCGTCGCTCTTGGCTCTGACGGCGTAGGTTTTTCGACGGCGAGATTCGCGATAAAATGGTTTCGAGGCTCACACACCACCGGGCCTCATCTTCGTGGGAATTCTCTAATCTGTTGCTCGTGATCACGTCGGGAACGATTCACCACGATTTGATTTGAGAGGATTGAGTAGCGCGCAAACGTGTGTTAAGTTCGGAAATGCAACGAGCCCGATCACCACCAAAGGCCTAATTCGAGAGTTGCTCATCCGCTCTGCGTGCAAATAGCTCCACGCGGCTCAAGAACCGATTACAGCGCACGCTTCGCCAACCTCTAGTGATGTGAGGAAGACGCGCAGCCGGAACACAGCAGCGCGGAGCTATTTCTAGGCCGAGTCTCATGCTGAGGGGGCGTCAGCATCCTCCCGACGCCGTGCGAACGCAGGCCACGGTTAGGAAATACCTTGACTTGAGCCCCACCGACGGTTTCAATCGGACCACCGGCTAACCGCACGATCCGAGCCCGAGGATAACGGGTTTCGATAGCCGAGAAAGAGCGCGATTATAGAGATGGACTATGCCGGACATTGAGCATGTACGGCAACCTGTCAACCCGTACAAAGAGCGACCAACTGAACGGAACGGCGAAGCTCCGCCCACGAATGATAGACCGTGAGATTGCATGGAGGTACGGTACTGGTGGGCATCGCAACTGAACCACGCCTCGAACTCGCCGAGTTCTTGAATTTGTTCCCACATCGAGCACCGCATCTAATGTGGTTTCTTGGTGCTGGAGCATCTGCGGGCGCCGGTCTGCCAAGCGGCAGTACGCTCACGTGGGAGTTCAAACGAGCGATTTACTGCAATGCGGAACGAATTCCTCCGACCAGATTCCCCGACCTTTATGATCCATCGTTTCAGGGGTTAGTGCAATCCTACTTCGATTCGAAATCCAGCTTCCCGCCGCTTGGACATGCCGACGAGTATTCGGTGTATTTTGAGGCGTACCTACCCGACGAGCGAGATCGTCGGCGATTTCTTGATGCCCGGCTTCAAGGATGTAAACCGTCCTATGGCCATATCTGTTTCGCTGCCTTGATGACGCTGGACCGGATACGAGTCATCTGGACCACGAACTTTGACCAGCTGATTGAACGAGCGTGCAGCCATGTGTCGATTGTGGACAAGCTTCCCCGCTTGCTTGCCGTTGCGGGACTTGAACAGCCCGACAAAGCGAGCGACCTCCTCCGCGATGAATCTTGGCCGCTGCTCCTCAAACTCCACGGCGACTTTCTCTATCGGAAACTGAAGAACACCGCGCCGGAGTTGCAGCAGCAAGATGTAACACTCCGTCATCACCTTGCTGATGAGTGTGGCCGGCGAGGACTTGCGATCACAGGCTACAGCGGCCGCGACGCCTCTATCATGAACACTTTACGGGACGGACTACAATCGAAAACACCATTCCCGCACGGACTGTTCTGGTTCATTCGTCCTGGTGAGCATCCCATGCCGGAAGTGGAGGAATTACTAAGTGATGCCCAGAATAAAAACGTCCAAGCCGCATTGATTGAGGTGAACACTTTCGATGAGTTAATGGCCGACCTCTTCCTCCCACATCAGGACACGCTAACCGACATCGGAGACATCGTTAAAGCCGCGAGGCCAAAACGGCAACGTATGCCGTTGTCCTACGTTACGGGTGCCTCATGGCCGGTGCTCCGCACTAACGCATTGCACATCCAAACTTATCCTGCAAGCTGCACAGTCTTTCAAGCCACGGTCGGTAATACTGCCGAGGTGAAAGCCCTTACTGCCCCGTACGCCGCAGAGATGGTCGCGATGCGTCGGCAAAAAGGCGTTATCGCCTTCGGCAGTCGGGCCAGATTGACGACGGTTTTCGAGAAGTGCAATCCAACGGGCTTCGACCGACACCCGATTGAAGAGCGACGACTGTGCTATGACTGTGCTGAACTCAGCCTGCTATATCATGCGCTTCTCCAGGGCATGGCTAATAAAGCAGGACTCCGTCGGTCACTCAACGCGAAAGGACGGTTTCTCTTTGCACCAACTGCAAAAACATTCGACGGGGCAGAACTCGGGGCTCTGCGGTCCATCAAGTCCGCTGGAGTTTGGTCACCTAAAGCTGGAGCCTGCCTACATGAGGCAATCGAAGTCTCACTCGACTTTCGGGACCAACGATTCTGGCTGTTGCTCTTTCCAACCATTGTCGTGACCGTGGACGGCCACACCCCGTATCGAGAAGGTGACCGTTCGGAACTCGTGCGCGAGTCACTCGCGAGCCGATACAATCGGCAGAGCAACGAAATCCTCCAAATGTGGGTGGGCTTTCTCCAGCGAAATTTCGGCACGCCGCTTACAGTCTCTTTCCCTTCTGAGACAGAACGTGAATCGGAGTTCACGATTTCCGCGACTACGGCATACGCGAGGAGAGCATGACATCTGCCACGGCTGACCTATTGCCTGCCTTTCACGAGGTTACTGAGCCCGTCCTAGCGTTCCATCCTGACCGTGTTCAGGACGTGGACATCCACCCGCTACGGGGCCTCAGACAGTTTGGGCCGTATTCACGAAGTCACAACTTCAAGCTCCGTGACCCGATCCAAGTCGGGGTAATTTGTCCCAGTGGTGAACTACATAATGTGGCCCGAGTCTTCGGCGAGCTTCGCACCATTCAACGACCCAAGGAGAGACTGCAGTACCTCCAAGATTTCGACGGCTTCTCCAAGATCTTCGGAATTGGCTTGGATTGGCCAACCGGCAGCAATGATGAACGCGTTGTTGAGCTCTCGACTCCGCAACTCGAAGCGGCTCTCAAACAAGCGCAGCCTCAACATTCCACCGCGGAAATTATCCTCGCTGCTGTCCGACAATTGGCATCCAAGAAACATCTTTTTGACGTGCTCGTAGTCTACTTACCAAACTGGCTTGCGCCGGCATTCTGGAGCTCCCCAGACGACGCTCAGAGTGACTTCGATCTACACGATACCATCAAGGCCACATGCGCCATGCAGGGAATGCCCGTACAGCTTTTGAACGACAACGCTCTTTGCTACTTCTGCCGCTGCAGCGTCGCGTGGCGACTCTCGCTCGCCCTCTACACAAAAGCGGGCGGCGTGCCCTGGAAGCTTGCAGGCTTCGAGAGCCGACATGCATATGTGGGCCTAAGCTACTGCATCAGAAAACGCGAAGGCCCGCAGTTCGTCACATGCTGCAGCCAGATTTTCGATGCGGAAGGGACGAATCTGCGTTTTCTTCTTTACGAGAGTCAGAATGGACTATACGAGGGCGACAACCCTTACTTGAGCCGCCAGGAGATGCGGCGTGTGATGGCTAGGACTATCGACCTCTACCAACGGCAGAAGGGAGCGCCTCCGTCTCGGCTCGTCGTCCACAAGACGACGCATTTTCGCCAGGAAGAGATTGACGGCTGCATCGATGCCCTCAGCGTTGTAGGTGACCTAGAACTGCTCACCCTTCAAGACACATCGTGGCACGGCATCCGCATTAATCAACCTAGATCGCAAGGTCCGAAAGGTGAGCCGGCCGCGTATCCGCTTGAACGGGGAACTGTACTCCCGCTCGACGGGCTGGCATACGCCCTCTGGACCCAAGGCAATGCGTCGGGCGTCGGGTCCGGCAGCTACTTCAAGGAAGGCAAGGGAATTCCGCACCCGCTCTTGGTTACGAGGCATTTGGGTGCTGGTGGGGCGCATGGTTCCGCACGGGAGATTCTCGGATTGACAAAAATGAATTGGAATAACGATTCGCTCTACGACAGAGTGCCGGTGACACTGAGCTATGCATCCATCCTCGCGGGCGTTGTCAAGCGGATCGGGACACTTAGTAGCACGCCGTACGACTTTCGGTTCTTCATGTAGGAATCCCCTCATGAATTCCGTGGACGATGTATCTTAAAAGAAACCTCAAAAGCAACCGCTTCTTGACCATGTGCTCTTCGATTTGCTGCCACGCCGTACCGGACACTGAAGACCATCCCCGGGAATTGACAGCAATGACCAATAACCAATAACTGCTACAATGCCGCCATGACTCGCACCTCCAGGATTCGCGGTCTGGCTGCGCATTTGCCGGAGGTCATGACCATCGATGACATGGTGGCGTACCTTCAGCTAACGAAATCGTCGCTCTAGAAGCTCGCTCAGAGCGGCCGGATTCCGGGCCAGAAGGTCGGCAAGCACTGGAGGTTCCATCGCGGCGCCACAAAAGCCAGGCTCAAAGCGAGCCCGCAGAAAGAAGGCCCATGCAAAGCATCCTGAAGAGTTGTAAACCGCGCCCCGACTTGCTCGCGGGCAGTTTCAATCCCGAGGTCTTCACAGCGTCGCTGCGCCAAGTCATCGGCCACTATCGCGGCGACGTGAAGGTCAAGACGGTCTACACGGACGCTGAAACCTTTTTCTCTGAAGCCACATCTCCAACCCTCGGCATGCGCCGGGTCATGGAACAGGTAATGCGCCGGCTCGCCGGCGACGGCATGGTGCCTTTTTTGAGTCGTCTCGAAACGGGTTTCGGCGGAGGCAAGACCCATACATTGATCGCCTGCACGCACCTGGCTCACCGCGGCACGGACCTCGCCGACCTCGTTACGAAGCACAAAATCATTGACCCTAAGCACCTCTTGCCGCCCGGCAGTGTCCAAGTGGTTGGGATCGCGGGTGATGAGCTGAGCGTTGTACGCAGCCACGGCGACAAGGTCTTCCCGTATACATTGTGGGCCGAGCTTGCTAAGCAGGTAGGTGGCGAGGAGCTTTTGCAGCAGGTCAAGGTCGAGGCATTCACCGCCGCAGCTCCAGGAGAACATTTCTTCAAGACAGTACTCGCGGGTCGCAAGGTCCTCGTCATGATCGACGAGCTGGCCCAATACGCGGCCCGTGCCGAAGCTGCGCACAAGGGAATGGGAGAACAGATAGCAGCTTTCTTCATGGCTTTGTTCAACTATGCGCGCAATCATCAGAACATCGCAATCGTCGTCACCCTCGCGAGCAGCACGGATGCCTTTGGCGGGCAAACCAAGACGCTTTCAAGGCTGCTGAGAGCCGTGTCCGGAACAGAGGTCAGCCAGGACGAGGCTCGGGAGATCGGCGAGCAAGCCCTCGGTAGTATCCAGAGCGTGATTGCCCGTGACGCCAAGGTCGAGACACCCGTAAGTAGTGAAGAACTTTCTTCGGTGCTCGCCAAGCGACTTTTCGTGCAAACCGACCCAAGCGCCGCGACAACAACCGCTGCGGAGTACAAGGCGTTTTATGAAAAGCACAAAGACCAGTTGCCCGCCCGTTGCACGAGAGCGGCGACCGAGGGCGCGGCTTTCGGCTATGCCGGACTGGTCGAAAAATACTACCCCTTTCATCCCACTCTGATTGAGTTCCTGAATAAGAAGCTCGCCACCGCCGAGGATTTCCAAGGCACCCGCGGCGTTCTCCGAGTCCTTGCCTTCGCCGTGAAGGCGATTTGGGAGGCTGGTGTTGACACAGGCACGATCCACACCTGCCATCTTGACACGACCAATCCCGACCTCATCAGCGAAATCCTCAGTAAGACGGAGTCGGGGGACCTCATGAACGTTCTTACCGCGGACGTCGGTGCGGTGCGCGGGCGTGGTGACACCCTCATCACCAAGAGCAACGCCGAGAACGCAGATGCAGAGAGTCCGCATCCGAGTGCCATGCCGATGCAAGTCTATACGTGGCGGACAGTGTTCTTGCACAGCCTTGTTGGCCGCCAACAAGGCATCGGTTCCAGTCTCTTTGGTCTCGTCCAAGAGGAGGCTCGGTTGGAGGTCACCCAGCCCGGGCTCCCGCCAAGCCAGGTTGACACAGCACTCAGCGAACTCGCGAAACGAGCTTTCTACCTTCGTTTCCAGGACGGGAAGTACTTTGCTTCACTCGAACCTTCCGTGAACAAGGCACTCTCACAGATTCGTGAAGGGATTTCGGAGAAAGAGCTTCGTTCCGCCCTTGAAGCCGCAGCGCGCAAGGTCGTGACCGCACCCGTTCCGACATTCACGGTGCATTACGAAGTCTCAGCGCCTGAGCACCTCCCGGACAAGCAGGGCAAACCGATGCTCGGAATCGTCAGTCTATTCGCGGAGGACATCAAGCCGGATCAGTTTGTGCTATGCGAGCGACAAGGTGTACCGCGCGAGCAGCAGAACTTAGCGTTACTTCTGGTGCCGAACACCGTGCGCACGTCGCTGGAGTCCGGCGGCTTGTACGGCGACGATCAGCTCCGCCGGAACCTTAAGGAATTGGAGGCAATCGCACGCGACGTGGTTGCGATGCGGCGGTTGGAGAAAAATCCCCAGAACTACAGCATCAACGCCAAGCACCTTTCAGACGACAGCGAGGACGGCTTCCAGAGTCGTCACGCCGAGCGCGAGCAGGCGATGCTGACACGTGTTACGCAGGCCTACAACTCGCTCTGGTACCCATCAGCGACTGGACAGATCGTTCGAAAGGAGATCCAGTCTTCTGGGGGGGAGGGAGGCACCCCGGTCATCGGACAGATTCGGGAGACCCTCATTGAGGACCAAGAGCTCATCACCGAAGACGCGATCAGCGCCAACCTCCTCACGCAGTTCAAACAGTTGTTCTTCGGTGGGGAAGCCACCGCCAAAATAAGCCAAGTTCGAAAGAACTTTCTCGACCGACGCACATGGCCCATCCTCAGCGAACCCCACCTGCTGAATAGGATGATTCGCGAGGGAGTGCAGCGTGGGCTTTGGTGCGTCTATCGCCTTGGCGACCCGGCAAACCCTCGCCCGGCTGAGTTCTACAGCCGAGAGAGCGAATCCGAGGGTGTGCCGATCAACATCGATCTCGACAAGCCCGATTATGGCCTCGTCACTCCCGAAGGGGCGACCCAACGTGGGTGGAACACCAACACGCAGGTGCCCTTCGAGACCGTGCGCAACTGGGTGAAGACCTCAGTGGATCAGTTGGAGGAGCCGGTCGCGATCACCACTCTGGCGGAGCGTGTCTCTCAAACCCACGGTGAAGTCAGCGTCCAGGATGTGTCGAAGGCGGTTCTTGAACTGACACGCGACGCAAAGCTCGCAGTCAAGCCGGATGGCGAAAAGGCGAAGCACGGCGACAACGCCATGCTCTTCACGCCGGCTAACTCAGACAAAGTGCTTCCTGTCGGCAAGGCCGTCGAGAAGGGCTGGATTGCAGCGCCCAAGAAATTCCTGAAAATCGAAGGGTTTGCAGGCCGGGACAAGATCTTCCCACTGCTCAAAAGGCTAAGCAGTCTCTACACTCGCGGCGCCAAGAGCAAGATTGATCAACTCCGCATCGAACGGCTCCCGCTGAAAGGTGGCGGTCAGGTCACGGTCTCGTTCAACTCGCTTGAGGGCGCGCAGATTAAACAGATGGGAGCCATGTTCGATGCCTTGGCCACGCTTGGCCAGCCAAGCGACGACACGCAGATTGAACTCACCATCCTCAACCCAGAGGACGGCTGCCTCCTGGTTGCCGAACTGCGAGGGGAGAAATAGTTGAGCCGGAACACACTTGCCATGCCACTGCCAAAGCCCGCCAAGCTCGATCCCGATAGCTACTACGCGAAGAAGGTGGCTCCGCACGTTCAGTGGATGCCGTGGCTTCTGCGCGTCACAGACCATCGCGACCGACCATCGCCGGTGCTGATCGTCAAACATCGCAAGCCGATCGATGAGAAAAGCAAGCAGACGGAGCTGGTTGACCGCGGGGTGATGTACGGCGATTCGCTACGGCGCTGTCTCGCAGCCATCCAGCAGATGCTCTCCCGCATCCGCGACGAGAATGACCGGCACCTCGACCTTAACCAATTTCTACAGGGTAAGACCATCAACTTCCGTGGAAACCTTCCGCTCGATGACGGCACTGGTGCCAAGCTTGCGCTTCTCTTTCGACTTCAGGAACGCGTAAAGGACCTCGACCGAGTCGAGCTCATGGCCCGACGAATTGACAACTTTACGACGGAAGAAGCTACTTACTGGCTCAGCCGTATTCTGCATTTCGGAGACGCAGGCAATCGCTGGGCCGCCGCCGGAATGAGGCTCATGCTCGGCGGGACACCGGGGGACCCCGCAATTTCGTCCATGCTCAAGGACTTCCGCTCCCGCGAACAAGGTCCTCAGTAAGCCAGAAGGAACACATGCCAGCGACTCTGACCGACGACCTCCGGCTCATCGAATCCGGCTTTCCATGCCACCAGGTAGGAGCCGAGACGCAGCGCGAACGTGGAGCCAGCTCGGCGCTCCCTCCGCTGTACTACCTGCACGTATGGTGGGCACGCCGTCCGCTCACCCCGTCGCGAGCCGCGATTCTCGGCGCGACTCTTTCCGCAGATACCAACACTGATGAGTTCCTTCGCGCTCTCGGTATCGCCAAGCCTGTCGCGCATGTCCCTGGTGGCGGCAAGTGGGTATTGGTGAACGAGACGATTCTCAAGCGAGTCCAGTGGGACAACGATCGCCGACACGGCACCCTGCCGGTAGATATCACAGTCCAGAACCACTTTGTGAAAGAGATCGAACGACGCGAGCGGTGTAGGCAGACACTTATATCGCTCCGTTCTAGTGTATCCTCTTTTGCTGGTGAACCAGTGATTGACCGTTGGCTGGCTGACAACCCTCCATTCTCAGCAGACATGCTTCCGATGCCAGCCGTTGTTGAAGTATCGCGCGACGTTGCTGACGCCGCGTGCGTTCAGGACCGCATCGCATTCGCCAGCTCCAGCGCCGTGAAGGCTGCTCACGGAGGCGTGCTGAACATCGACAAGGAAGACCTCTACGGCTATGACCGCGCATTCACGAGCGTCGCTCCTCCTGCTAGCAAACGACTGGTGGTGCTCGATCCGACGGCGGGCGGTGGTTCCATACCGTTCGAGGCACTTCGTCTTGGTCATGACGTCATTTCGAACGAGTTGAACCCAGTCGCCACTGTCATTCAGTACGCCACTCTCGATTATCCACGACAATTCGGTCCCTCACTTACGACCGATATCCAGAAGTGGGGCGATAAGCTGGTGAACTATGTCGGCGAGCGCATGGAAGCCGTTACGCCATTCTGCGAATTGCCAGAAGACCAGATTCAAGAGCTGAAGGATCATCTCCGCAGGGAACCTACACTCTTCAAGGAATACTCGGGGCCCGAGCACGACCAGACGGGTTTGATCTACTGCCGTCAGATTGCCTGCCCTCACTGCGGTGGCCAAGCTCCACTGCTCAACAGCTTTTGGCTTTCAAAGGAAGCCGGCGATGCATGGGCCGTTCGCCTGAACGTCCGGAGCAAAGCACAAGTGGATATCGAGCCGTACCGGCTTCCAGGCGCAATCGGCAAGGAGCTACAAGCAGCCTTTGACTTGGGAACCGTAAACGACGGAGATGGGGTCTGTTGCCACCCTACGTGCAAGCAAGTGATCGACGGGGAAGAGATCAAAGCACAGGCTCGCGGCGAATCAAGCCACGGGACGATGTGCGACCGCCTCTTTTGCATCGTTTCCGTTAGATTTCAGCCTAAGCTCAAGAAAGATGGCACGGTTGACCGCTACTCTTCGGGCGAGCGGACCGGTGAAGTCAAGACGCAAAAGGTTCGATTCTTTCGCACCCCGACCAAGCGGGATTTCGACGCATTTGCACTAGCTGAGAAGACGCTAAAAGAGAAATGGAACTATTTCGAGTCGCTCGACTTGATCCCGACAGAATTGTTCCCAGACGGCAATGACATGCGGCCACGTGCCTACGGCATGCCTCGGTGGTGCGATCTATTCACGCCGCGCCAGCTCCTTGGACATTTGACACTTATGGAAGGGCTACGAGAGTGTAAGCCCAAAATCCTCGCCGAACTCGGCCCCTACCGCGGCAAAGCCGTGATCACGTACCTCCAGTTCGCGATCGACAAAGGGCTCGACTACAACAGCAGACAGACCCGTTGGATTTATCAGCGTGGACAAGTATCGGGCACATTTGGGCGGCACGACTTCTCATTCAAATGGACGTTCGGTGAAATGGTTTTTGCAGGGCCGCATACGGGGCCGGCCTGGGCGCTCAGTCAGATCGTCGATGCCTATGGAGGTATTGCTGAACTTGTTGCCGATGCCCCAAATGACGCCTCGCTTCGAATCGTGAATGGCTCCGGAGCCAAAATTCATGGTGTGGAAAGCAACTCAGTTGACCTCGTGGTCAACGACCCACCGTACTACAACAACGTCATGTATGCCGAGTTAGCTGACTATTTCTACGTCTGGCAGAAGCGATTGCTCCGGGATCTGTACCCGGGTCTCTTCGACGCCTACTTGACGGACAAGCAGAGCGAGGCGGTTGCGAATCCGCATCGGGATGGATCAGCCAAATCTGCCAAGCAACAGTACGAGCGTCTGATGCGAGAAATGTACACCGAGTGCTATCGTGTCACAAAGCCAGATGGGCGAATGGTGCTGATGTTCACGCACAAATCCCAGGCAGGCTGGGAAACGCTGACATTAGCCCTGATTGACAGTGGATGGACTATCACCGCGACCTACCCTGTAGAGTCAGAATTCGGCAACAGCATGCACATCAAAGACAACGCTTCAGCGGAGTCTTCGATCTTCCTGGTCTGCCGCAAGCGCGACGACACCAATATTGAGCCCGGGCTTTGGAAGGCGTTTGGGGGACAGGGTGTGCAGCAGCGAATCATTGACGCTGTCCGAGAGGGGCTCGGCGAGTTCGAGGCACTCCACCTCCGCCCTGTGGACACGATGGTTGCCAGTTATGGACGAGCCCTCCGCGTGCTCTCGGAAAAGTGGCCAGTGCTCGATGGCGACGAACCGGTCAGCCCGTTGCGGGCGATGAATGAAGCCAGTCGCGTCGTCGCGCAGCACCATATCCAGAAGCTCACCCAAGGACGGCTGAAGGTTGAGGATTTCACTTCCGAAGCCGCGATGACGGTTACGCTCTATGGCATTTGCGGGCTTCAACCCATTCGCTTTGACGAGGTGTTGAACATCGCTCGCTCACTCGGTATTTCCATTGACTCCCGTGCGGCCGGATACGACGCCGCGGGCAAGACCATCGGGTACGCCACCGAAGCCACGGGGCGTCGCGCCAGCCGAAGTGACGATACAGTCGGCTACCACGCACCCCTCGTCCGGAAAGGTTCCAACCTCCGCCTTGCGCTTCCCGAGGAGCGGAATCCCAAACGGCTCGCCAGTCCACAGCATGAATGGGACATTCTGCAGGGAATGATCTTGAAGTATCGAGAGGGCGACGTGCCTGTTGCCCGTGCGTATCTGAACGAACATGCAGAGGGCTCACAGGGCAAGATCATCGACCTTCTGCGAGTTTGGGCCAACGAAGCAGATGACGAAAAACTCCGCAAGGAGGCAGAGACGATGCTCTTCGGCCTCATACGGTGAATCCCATGAACGATGCTCTCCCAGAGGCAGACCTGAAGAAGCACAACTGGCGGCGCCGCTACGCGACGTCCAGTCTAGACCAGGCCGGGCAAGGCACCGACCTGCTCCGGGCGTTCTATGTGCCGGCGCTGCTTCGCAGCGTGGCCTACGATCGTGTGGCAGGATACTTCCGGTCGTCCGCTCTCGCGGCCGCTTCGCGGGGTTTTACGGCGTTGCTCCAACGAAAGGGCAAGATTCGTCTAATCGCCGGGTGCGACCTCGCGCCGCATGACATTCAGGCGATCCTCGATGGTCACACCGAGCGGCTTGAGTTACACCTCTCTGGCGAGCTCGATCACCTGGACGACAAGCCGGAGCGAGTGCGTCGGGGTGTCGAGCTTCTGGCGCATCTGGTCTCCCAGAACTTGTTGGACATCAAAGTCGCCTTCCGAAAAGACGCTCGCACCGGTAAGCCGATCACGCTGGAGAACTCTGAGGACGGATACGTTCACGAAAAATGGGGAGTGCTGACCGATTCCTTTGGGCAGAAGATCAGCTTCTCCGGGTCGATGAACGAGTCCTCGGCTGCCCTTGAGCGGAACGCCGAGAACATCACGACGTGCATTGGCTGGAGCGGCGAAGCGGACGCACAGGCCATCGAAGAGATGACCTTGGACTTCAAATCGCTCTGGGAGGATAAACACCCACACTTCGTCGTGCGGCCCATCCCAGACGCGATCAAGGAGAAGCTGCTGAAGATCGGTGAACGAGTCGTGCTTCCGGCCGAGATTGATGGATCCCCAGCTCTGGAAGAGCAAAGCCTCAAGCCATCACCGATGGACTGGCTCCGCTTTGCATTCATCAAGCACGCTCCGAAAATGGTCGGCGGCGAGACCGTTGGAATCTACACCGCCCCAATCACGCCGTGGCCACACCAGGAGATTGTCTCCCGCCGTCTCGTGGAGACCTATCCCTACGGCTACCTGCTTTGCGACGAGGTCGGTCTGGGAAAGACCATCGAGAACGGGCTGGCATTCCGCGCTCTCTGGCTCTCGGGTAGAGCCCGCCGCATTTTAATCTGCCCTCCGGCCAGCCTGTTGGACCAATGGCAACGGGAAATGGCGACGAAGTTTCTGATGCCGTTCGGAATCGCTAGATCGAACAGCCGGGGGGCAAGAATCAGTTACCTGCTCCCAGCGGAGCATGATGAGGAGCGGCCGAGCCTTTTTGACCGCGACTTGCTCGTGGTTTCAACAGGATTGCTCCAGCGCGACGAGCGACTCCGACAGCTGGCGGCGGCGGTACCATTTGATGTAGCACTTGTCGATGAAGCGCACTGTGCGCGGCGGCAGAACTCACGCCCCGGCCTCGACGAAATACCGTCTTTCGGAAAGCTCTACATCGGTGTGCAGAATGGACTGAAACAGAAGACCAAAGCCCTTTGGCTTGCCACCGCAACACCGATGCAGCTAAGTGCAGTCGAGGCCTATGATCTCGCCGACCTCATCGGCAGACTGGGGTGCTTTGCGTCGGAACAGAGCCTCGTTGCCGTGTACTACGAAATTCTCGGCGCCCTCGCCAAGGGCCATGCGCCGACGAGCGCAGAACAGGAGACAATGCGCATCGTCGCTCGACGGGCACAGTATGAGGACCCTGCGCTCTGGCATCGTGTCTCAGAGTGGTTGCTCAATAAAGACGCGCAGCTCCAAGTGGTATTCACGCAATGGATGGAAGCCGGCGTGTGGCCGTCGCGACGAGATGATGAGCGGTTGCTGATGCGATTGCTCTTTGCGATTTCGCCTCTGCATCGCGTGATGATGCGTCACACTCGCAGTTTGCTCGACCAGTACCGCAAGCACAACCTACTCCAGGCGAATCTCGCCAAACGCCGCATCAGACCGATTCCGCCTGAGTTAAAGTTCCGCGCGGACGAAAATGCGGCTTACCAGGAACTCACGAAGTACTGTGACGATCTCCAACCTCAGATCGGCCAGAATATGACTGGCCAGCTCCGAAGCAGCCTCGGGTTCTACTTAAGCCTGCTCCAGCAGCGGTTTGCTTCATCCGCGGTCGCGATAAGAAACACGCTCCAGCGCCGATTGGAGCGTGTCGCCGAGACCATCCAGATTCTGGACAAGACTGGGCTCGACTCAACAGCAGACCTCGAAGCATTGCGGGAGGGCGCGGGCTCAGAGGAGTGGGAAACCGATGAGGCCGAACTGGAAGAGTTGATCAAGGCCACACTTCGGGGTCGAACCCGCAACGACCTTGCGTGGGAACGACAGCGGCTTGACGCGATGCTCCCAACATACCATGTGCTGGCGAGCCAGAGGCCCACGAAGACCGACGTTCTTCTGAAGGTGATGGCGGAGCGCCGGCGACCCGGCGAAAGCGGCCGCTTCCGCCAGACAGTCGTGTTCACACGCTACGCCGACACACTCTCTCACCTCGTGGACACGTTCAAGGCATCTGCTCCGGACATGCGGGTAGGCACTTTCTCGGGTGAAGGCGGCGCCTACTGGGACGTCGTTAAGAGACAGTGGCGACACTTGGAGAAGAATCGGGACCAGATCAAGCATCTCTTCCTCCAAGGCGAAATTGACTTGCTACTATGCACGGACGCAGCGGCTGAAGGCCTAAACCTCCAGACTGCTGACTTGCTCGTGAACTACGACCTTCCATGGAACCCGATGAAGGTCGAGCAACGCATCGGACGAATCGACCGTATCGGCCAACGATTCGACCATATCGAGGTGCTGAACCTCGCGACGGTTGGGTCCGTCGAGGAGATAATTTACGGGCGCCTCTGGGAGCGGTTGAGTCATACGGCAGGAGTTGTGGGGTCGCAACAGTACTCAATATTGCCGATCACCGAGGAAGATTTCGCGAAGCTTGCTCGGGGCGATATCGACCATGCCCAACTTGAGCAAGAGGCCATTCGAAGGCTCGAAGAACACAGTCGGGAAATTCAACAGCTGGAGATCCCGGCCGAAGACCTCTACCACATTTTCAACAAGGAGCTTCGCTCATACGGTGATGAAGCCCGAGTCGTGACGCTTAATGACATTCAGCACGCTCTTACGGAATCGGACTATCTCAGGGCAAGTGGCAGCAAGGTGCGGGAGACTAACGGTCAATCATGGATAGAGGTGCGCCGCGCAGCGATTTGGGGAGGTCTGTATACGCGGTGTGCGCTGACGGCAAAGCAGGATCTTTATGAACGCGGACTCGCTGATGAAAAGATGCCGCTCCGTTTCGCGAGCTATGGCGAGCCGGCATTCGATGAAATCGTGGACGACATCGCATCCCCCGCGCATCAACCCAACGGAGTCGCTGTAGTTCGTGTCACCCGCGACATGGAGGGGAAGACTCTTGAGAAGGTCGCAATCCTCGCGATGTGCCAATCGCCATCGGGTGAGGTTGAGGCGCGCAGACTGAGCAGCTACAACGACCTTCGCTCTTTGGCTCTCGCACCAGAAGCCCCCGTTCCCGCCGCTGTCATTGCTGTATGCAAGTCTTGGCTTGACGAAGCACTTGGCCAAGAAACTCGCTCGTACGGCTATCGCCGCGAAATGCTTGAGCGGCACCGCGCCATCGGTGACGCGAACAAGGCGTTCATGTATCTCCTCGCAATTGGAATGCTCCGTTCTGCGAAGGGCCGACCGGACATTGACGATCCCGAGCGCGTAAACAAAGTTGTGGCAGAAGCCCGTGAGATGGCACACGAGGATCGCTCGATCATCATCGACCTTCAGTTGTCGATAATGCCCGACAACCAGCGACGAGACTTGATCGTAAACCTTGGCCCTGAAATGCACGCGGGCCAATGGAGATCAACTCCTCATTTCCGGAAGGCGGCGATGCACGTCATCGCCCGTGAAATGGCGCTTCTGAAACGGAATCACAAAGGCGAATCGACGACTACCAAGTTGTTGGCCCAGCTGGGAAGGGGAGCCGATGCATTGCTGCAGTAAGAGTTGCGCGGCACATTGAAGCTCGTAGTGCCGCCTGACCGTTCATCCACGCCAAACAGGGAATCCGATGGGCGGCTCAGAACCACGCCCTAGATTACAACGAAAGCTCCGATGGGTACCATTGCGCAGGTAAGGCAGAGGGAATCAAGATGGGACAACATGACTTCGATGTTTCAGTGATTGATTGGCCGCCTCCCCGCGCCGAGCTTGAGCACCGCGTGAGACAGGCGATCGCCTCTTCTCGACTCTCCGGCTTCACAGGCTCTGAGGACACATACCACCGCGTGTTGAACGAACTTTCGAGTATTTCAGCCGCCGAAATCCGGGCCAGGATTGCAGATGCAGTTGCATATGTTCGATCGACGCCCTACGCATCTAATGCACCTATTTCCTACAGCGCGCAATTAACAGCAGCAAGTACGCAGCCGCGAGCCAAACGGCTATGGCCGGATGGGCCACCAGCACGGCACCAAGGAAGATAAACGGAGCCGGATTGTTCATGCCGCCCCCTTTCTTAGTCCGGGCGAACTATGTTCGCCGAAGGGCTTTACGATCCGACGGCGAAGCCGCAACGCCGACACCGGTACCGGCTCAAATCCGGCTTCCTTCCGCACACGGTTCACTGTTCGAAGCATGTTCAAAAGTTGGCGCCGCACGCTCGCGTAACGCTCGAAGCGAATTCGCCCAAACTCGCCCGCCAAGTTTTCAACCGAGCGGTGCGCTGCAAGTCCAACCAAATAGGCCTTCAAACGAAGGTATTCATGCGGTGCGATTCTGACCGAGACATGCCACCTCCGGTCGATGCCCCGTCGGTACGAAATGGAGTAGCCCGCGTATCGGATTGGGTGCCTCCGCACATCAGAGATGTCCCGCTCGCGCTGAAAGAACTCGTGCTCACCCTTCGTTGCAACGAGCACGAAGAATCGACCATGCCGGATGTACCGCACGCTTGCCTCCCCCCTTGCTTTCGCTCGCGCCCTTGCCCACTTGGAGACATTCAGTCCGTATCGCTTTGCAAGCTTCTCATCCACCATCCGTGGTTCCTTGGACTCAGGCACTCGTCCTGCGACGTAGAAAAGATGCCCGTGCTGGATGTATGCCACAGCAAGTTGCTGGACGAATCCTTCGACCGTTACCGCCTCACACCGATACATTGCTCCTCCAAATCAAAATGGGATTGTTTCTGCGGCACAATCCCCAAAGCCATCAACCTGTTAGTGCACGACCAACCTCTAGCAATACGCTCACCGATCGAACGCGAGGAGCTCCAGGAGCTCGTCGTCCGTGGGCTTACGACTGACTCCGCCCAGGTAGAACGCATCCAGCTTCTCCCTCACATGCCAGGGAAAGTCAGCCGGTGTAACGAACACCTGGCCCATGCGTTCGAGATCCGCGATGTATTCCACCGCAGCCTCGCAAATCATGCGCCCATCGACACCCTTCCACCAAACCACACGCAATCACCTCCTTCGCACACATAAAAACGTCGAACCCAAACCGCTACCTTCATGCAACACCTCCATCCGCCACACCACACGTGCTGTTTTCTTCACATAGCAGCACGCCAATTCATAGGCGTAGCGATACGAAAACCTTCGACGGACAGCGGCAACACGTGCCCTGTCCGTCGTCACTCTGCTGACAAAAGACGCCTCGCTGCCAAGCGAGACCTCTTTCGCCCGCTGAATCCGTTCCAACCATGGAAACCAACCGGGGGAGGAGCCACTCGAAAGCGCCCCTCCCCCAACCGACACGTCATCATCACGGGATAAATTGCCCGTCAGCCCTTTCGTCGTTGCATCGCACCCGGCACCACCCGTTGATGCGCAAACGGCCCCGCCACTGCCTTGCAGCGGTTCCGCTTCGCTCCCGCGAACTCCTACTTAGGCCCCGCTCCCAGACTACAGCTTTTCAAACACCACGCTGACAAAGCGCGGCACCGGTTATCACCCCGGAAGCCACAGTCCTTCCCCGGTTATTGATCGTCGTTGCACAACCCATCACGTCGCTTGACCAGTCCGCCTTTTTTCGGCGGAACAATCGCTGTGTTGGAGAGCCTTCCGGCCCTCTACACTTTCCGCTCGCGATACGCGCGAACGATTTCAGCCTACGAAAACAGAAGCTCGGCTTACCGTTTCAGCGAAGGTCTTTCTAATGCGGTTCGGCACCGTCTTGAGTTGCACTTACCGGCAAGGGCTCTTCGCCCCTTTCATGGTTGAGCTTTTCGCCGTTCGCACTTTTCATGCGAATCGCCGAGCGTTGTCGCGCCCGGTTGCGTGCGTTGCCGCACGCAAGCTCCCCACGCCGGCCTGCGTTGAACGAGACTAACGAGTATTGCACCCGAATTGCCTTAAAGGCTTTGCCCCGAACCCCGCGGGGGGATTACACGAGCCTTGCGGCTCGCCTCACCCGCTTCAACGACCACGGCCCACCTTCCGGCAGGTCTGTCCCGGTCGCCCTCCTTCGATGAGTGTCACTACATGACACTTCGATGGGATCGAACTACAGGATTACTCCGAAAACGGGATTACTCTGTAGAGCCTCCCTCGCACCGGACGAACCAGTCTCCTGGTATCCGGCGCTACGGGCCAACGGTTTGGCGGTTGATAAGACCGCCCTCTTAGCCTGGTTGGTGACCAGGTTTACCGAGTACCGAAGCCCATGATGATGAACGTCAAACGATTCGCGTTTGCGATGCTGACGACAACGAAACAATGTTTCGCGAAGCGAGAATAGCGCACCTTGGTGGGGAAAATCAAACCCTGTTTCATGTATTCCGAATAGACGACTCTGAAGGGACAAGGCCCGAGGACTTTCACCCGACGTACCACTTGTACTTGCATGTAGCCCTTTGAACTGAGGCGCGGCGCGTAAGGCTCGCGGATGGCCAGCCCACGAGCCGGACATCGCTGAGTCATGGCTGAGCGACGTTTTTAGCGTTCCCTTTGTCATTAGGACGCCAGAGAACTCTGGGCAGAGTGAATTGGCGCGGATCGTCAAATCCAATCTCAGGGGAATGATACGAAAGCAAATTCAAGCTTTGATCCGGCGCGCTGAAGGTGTGCAAGACATCTCGCGTGAAGAGAATCATGTCTCCTTGGCCAACCGGCAATGAAACCACTCGGCGTCCATCGAAAGTGGCTAAAGCACCGTCTGAAAAATGGAAAAAGCCACTACCGCTTTCCACGAAGATGAATCGATCAGAGTGCTCATGCACGTGGATTGGCAGGTCAACGGTTCCCGCCTCGAATCTTAGGCGAGCGAGGGCATCTTCAGTTTCGAGTCCAAGAATGCTTTTTCCCGACCAGAGTCCACCAGCAATCGATGCGCACCCCTCAAACGGCGACTCCAGACGAAGTGGATGTTCCTCTTCGATTGCTTTGTCTAGTTCGACTACTTCGTGAGCGTCATCGCCAGGAATTCGAATACGCCCGAATGCCAAGAGCCCCTGCGCCGTGCACCGTTTTTTCACGAGCAGATCAATCGAGCGACGACCCAGCTGGAACAGCGAAACAAGCATGCTCCGCTGCCCGTCCTCGATCTCCAGAAGTTCGTCGAACTGCACAACCGCCCGAAACTCCACTTTCAACGCGGACAAGGTAACCGTCCTTTCTGCTTCCGGGTTCTCGACCAAATCCGCAGCACCAGCAAAGTTGCCGTTTACCGGTCGCGTGCAACTCTGCTATTGTTTGGTACCGAGACACGGACATATGAGCCAAGAAAGCTGGATCGTTCCAAAAACGCACCTTTCAGTACGCGACCGAATTGACATTTTGCTGGCAGAATACGGCACCATGCACGATCTACTGCGCTTCCGCCTCGACGCAATGGACCAGCGTCTTGCAACTGCTGGAACGGCCTTAATCGCCGCACTCAGCAGTCTTTCATCCTTGCCCGCTGACGCGGAAGGAGTGCTGCTACTTGCGATACCAGTTGCCGTCACGTGGCTTGGTCGCATAACGATCGTTCACGCACGTTCCAAAGAGGACCTCAAAAGGCGCATCGATCAGATCGAGCGGCAGATAAACACGATGGCGCGCCAAAAGCTCCTCCGATTCCACTCTGGACACTCGGACCGCCTTGGGCACGTAGCAGGTCGAACGGGGACTACCACGGCCTACGCGGTTGTGGCACTTTCACTTACCATGTTCGGGGCGTGCAGCCATCTCCTTGGCACAGCTCGAAAGCCCTGGCTGAGCCCTTACGTCTATCACGCCTTCGTCGCAGCTTCTGGCTTGTACCTTGTTTTCCTTGCCTGGGACCTTCGTTCCTATCGCAGGGCCAAAAAAAGAACGCGGCACATCTCCGCCAAATCACACTCATAGTGTGTAGCCAATCGTACCGCCTATGAGTGTGATGTCAAGAGTGAGAACTGATACGATAAAAGCTGAAGTCGGGAGGAAGATCCGTGAACTTCGAGAGGCCAAGGATTGGTCGCAGGAGGAGCTAGCCTTCAAGGCGGGATTGCATCGCAATTATGTAGGCGGGATCGAGCGAGGCGAGCGAAACGTGGCCATCCTAAACATCGCCAGGCTCGCACGCGCCCTTGGCGTACGACCCCGGGAGCTGCTTCCTTAGCGTAATGTCTAGACCATGCTCTACTCCCTACGCGTTGGAGCCGATTGTTCCTATCCAAATACGGCGAATTTGCCAATTGACGCCATTCGTAGACCCAGTTCCCATTCGCTCGATTACCCGGAGCGCTTCAGAGTAGAGCACGTCAACGACATGCGTACTGCGATTGACCACGCAGCACCTTGGCTTCAAACCCGTGAAGAACAGCGGGCAGAGTTGCGAAGGCTTGAAAACGTACGACACCGCAGGCATCAAGTCCAGGCCAGCGAACTCTGTCTACAAACCTGATTCGCGCTCGTCGTACCCTGGCTCATTCGTGGTGTCATCGAGCCGGCCTGGACAGGTCCGCGGCGCAGCCGCATAATTCCCGCGTCCGTCAGAGCAGCCGTTATTATGTCGCGATAAGCGTTGATATGCTTGAGTTCTCAGCGATTATCGGCGCGGTGCGATCGAAAGACCGAAAGCCCCAGTACTGCACCCTTGCCGCCCTCTACTATCTCGGTGCACATCGTACGCCAGTAACGGCTAGGCAGATCAAAGACCTCCTTTCCCTTCACCAACTCCCGACGGCAAAGGGCAATTTGAATGCGTTGCTCCGTAATTACCACTCCCTCGTAGAAGTGAGTGCTAAGGGACCTCCATTAAGGTGGCGACTCACAATGAAGGGGCTTCAACAGCTTCGGGTGGATTCGGGTCTTGCACTTCCGACCGATGCGACCGACTCCGAATTCGAGACGGATGTTGCGTTCCTTTGTGCACTTCAACATCCCGAACTTTCCGCCCTCATCACCGCGCTAGGGGGCGATGCCCGGTGGGAAATCACTGGCACGGCGCGACACACTCATGTTTATCGAACGTCAACTTTGGAGACACACTCCGGAAAGTCGCTAAAAGTCGTTGGGACGATTTCAACCTCGATGGGACTGACCGCAGCGGCGATCGCGACGACCCAGCTCGTAATGCAGTTTCGGCCGCGGATTGTCGTGATGGTAGGTATCGCGGCCGGTACTCGCTCAGGCAACAAGGAGTTCGGCGATGTGTTGGTCGCTGACCCAAGCGTAGACTACAATTCGGGGAAGGTCGTAGAAGAGAATGGAGTTCGGGAGTTTCTTCCTGACCCGTATCCGATCGGCCTCAATGCGCGGTTGCGCAGCGTTCTTCAAAAATATACAGCAAACACCACCGTCTTCTCCGAGATCAGGCGTGGTTGGCGTGGAAATCTACCCGCGAAGAATAATCGAATGCACCTGGGCCCGCTTGGCGCCTCCGACCAAGTGATCGATGACGCGAGCCGCGTGTTGGAAATCCAGAAAAACTGGCGCAAGCTGATCGGCGTTGAGATGGAAGCCTATGGCGTATACCGCGCATGCCATGAGGCGCCGGAACCGAAACCCCGATTCATTTCCTTCAAGTCTGTGTGTGATTTCGCGGCGGAGAAGACAGATTCGTGGCAGGAATATGCTGCGTTCACGGCAGCGGAATTTGCCGTAAGATTTCTCAAGTCAGAATGGGACTCGCTTTGGCACACAACTGGTCAGAATGGAGCTTGAATGTCTAAAAATGAATCTCAACTATCACTCGACCCTGAGGTCGCGGCGATCAATGCTGTTTTGACTGCGTTGAAGGACCTTGAACCAACCATACAGCAAAACGTCATTGAATACATCATTCGTCGCTTCAATCTGCGCGTTAGCGGTTCGCAGGAACCTGGCGATTATGCACTTCCTCGCGAGCCTTTGGCCACACTTCATTCGAGCCGCGAGCCGTCTCGTGCACCGGAAGAACGTCCAACCGAAGACGGGCTTGAAGGTGTGAGCCCAGTGGCTCGCAAGTGGATTTCAAGGGTCGGCTTGAGCGTTGGCGACCTCTCGAAGCTATTCAGTCTTGGAATTGACGAGATTGACCTCGTCGCACGCAAGGTGCCTGGCAACAACAAGAAGGACCGGATGAGGAGTGTGATCCTGCTGAAGGGAGTCGCTGCATATTTGGGTAGCGGCGTGGCGCGGGTATCCCATGAGCATGTAAAAGAGGCATGCCTGCATTACGACGCGTTCGATTCAGCAAACTTTGCGACCCATCTTAAGAAGTTCGCGGCTGAAGTCGGAGGAACCAAAGAATCGGGATATACGCTGACAGCACGCGGACTTTCGGCGGCAACGGACCTTGTGAAAGAAGTACTTGAACCAACGCCGAAATGAGCTGTCTTAACGCAGATATACCGAGTGAGTTCGGTTTCGGACCTATCAAGAGCCGCAACTTGTTTAGAATTTTCTTGCACTACATTTCGGCTCGATCCTGCACTACTTAGGGTGAATCATCGACCCGATTCAAATCAAAAAGAAGCGTTTTTGATAGCGCCAATGCGGTTTCTCTTGCGTTAAGTAGTGCGGTGTCATTTTGGGAAGCTGGCATTCTACCACTGAATTACGCCCGCAACAGCTAAGCTGTTCATTTACGGCCGCTTACGATAAACCAAATACCAAGCAAAAGGCTATTTTGCGGTTATTCTTGGAGTCTTTTTTAGCTTTCATTCCCTGCACCTCAATAACGATACCCACCGTTGAAGCGTTTGCAACTTCCACCCACACCGAGCAACCCACCTGCAAGCCTCACCAAGCTACGATCCTTAACAGAGACCTTTTTTCTCCTACCGCGACGGCTCCGTGCAACTGGCCACCGATGGGGCGGGCAAATGGATCGCAGTGTGGAATACCTACAAAACTCCAGCCGTCGGCGGCGAGAGGAAGGCGCCACGAAGGAGACGAAGGGTAGACGAAAGCTGCACGAAGGGTTGGCGAAGGGCGCGAAATCTGCGTTTTGAGCGTGGGGATGCGGTTTTGCGTAAAGACGTGCTGACAAATCGCTTTGTTCTGACAATTTTCATTTTCGCCATGCGCCCCTTTCCGTTTTCTGTTTTCCGCTTTCCGTTTTCCTTCCTTGCCTTGTGGCCTCGTTGCCTTCTTGCCTGCGTTTGCCTTCTTGAACCTTGTTACCTTGCCCCCGCCCGTTCCCCAACGCGCACCTTTTATAACATGGGCGGCGCGCGGATTTGGCTGCGAAAACGCGAGCGACGTAAAGCAGCAACTGACTTGCATGAATGGTGCATCAAGATGCACCCTGCGCGACTACCGGCCGCGGCCGCCGGAGGAAAAATTTGATCACAAAACGATCAAGAAACTTAATGACATTCGATCAAGACACTTAATAAATTTTGTTGACACTTGTTCTGGCAATTGGCATACTGGTTTCTCTGCACTCGGAGAGGCGTCCGTATGCTGTCACTTTCTCAAACAGCGGATTAGCGGTTAGGAATTAGGGATAAGGTTGGGAGCAAAGCTGCGAGGGAATCATGGCCCCACATTGGGATAAGGCTCCAACATGGGCAGTTAAGACTAAGGCGGCGGTGGGAGGTACATGCGTGCCGGCCCGCAAGAGATCCGTCTGTGAAATGTTCTGCTCCATTCGAGCGGGGAGAGAGGTTGTTCCGTGAAATCGCGCCGAATCACAGGTATGTGCATTGTTGCGTCAACAGCATTGGGCTTACTGACTGTTCCGACGCGCGCCGACGGGCCTCCGGGTACTCCGGAGTCTCAAGCAGATAGCACGCAACCCGAATCCGCACCCCTGGAGCTTCGGGCGCTCCATCGCGTCGGGGATCCAACGATTGGGGACCCCGTCACCGGCTCACTCGCACCCGACGCGACTGCGCTGGTCTGCGGTCCAGCCTGCCTCTATTGCAATTGCGGCCTCCCAACCGAGAACAACTGTCCCCCGCTCTGGTTGGGAGACGGCGAGTGCGATTGCGGCTGCCAGTGGTGCGACACCGATTGCCCCGATTGCACGGGGCAGGGCTGCGGCGCGCAATGCGATCGTGACGTGTACGCAGATGCGTGCCCAGATAACGGGAATACTGTGGTCGTTCCGTTCTGCTTTGCGAGCAGCCCGGGTGAAGTGTGCTTTACACTCAGTCCTGTCTGCGAAAGTGTGAACCCCACGTGCATGTCCTCGCGCAGCGTCTCAGGATGTTCGTACTACGTAGACCCGACTTATACGCCCTGCGAGACGGAGAACATTACGGTTACCATCACGGCGAACCCTACTACGCCGGGAATGGCCAACAAAATGAGCACGGTGTGTTTGCGCCCACGTGTAGACATCTGTACGGGGGGAACAAACGAAACGTGGGTGACGACATACGCTGCGCCGACGGGATGCCCGTCTTCGGCTCTGGTGACCGCAACTGTACTTCCCGCGCAATGCGGCTCCATCGCTCCGCCGTCGTGTACATCGCAGAATATCTGCACCCGGGCATGCGGTTCGTGTTGGTTCGGTACCTCCTCCCAAGGCAATTGCCCGCTCACACGGGAGCGGAATGGCATCTGTGATTGTGGTTGTCAGTTTACGGACGAATACGATTGCGGGTGCGCCTTTGGTGAGCGCGTTGAGTATGTCTGTTTCTTTGACTACACCGCAGGTACGTGCCAGGAAACCCAGGTGTGCATGAAACTCATGATAGACAATCCGGTTCCCTATCCCGACAGTAAGTATTACAAGTCGTACGACCAGAACTATTCCCCGCCTTGTACCTGCATACCGCCTGACTGTAACGATGGGAACGCTTGCACCACCGACTCGTGCGTCAGCGGGAACTGTCAAAACAGCAACAACACCAACGCGTGCAACGACGGGCTGTACTGCAACGGGGCGGACACCTGTAGTGGGGGTACATGCAGCATTCACGCTGGCAACCCCTGCCCCGGACCAGACGGAGACGCGAACTGTGCCGAATCCTGCAACGAGAGTCAAGACAACTGCACGGCCCAAGACCCGCCCGGATCGTCATGCGACGATGGCAACGCTAACACCTGTCCCGATACCTGTACGGCTGGTGTGTGTGGGGGGTCCTCGCCGTGCTGCTGCGTGCCCGGGAAGTCCGTTGTGTACAGCTTCTCCCTGGATGCGAACCCCGGCTGGACAGCGCAAGGCCAGTGGCAGTTCGGACACCCCACCGGCGGCGGTACGCACAACCACGATCCGGTTGCCGGTCACACGGGGAGCAACGTGTACGGGTACAATCTGGCCGGCGATTATACCAACAGCATGCCGGTGTACTATCTGACCACAGCGGCAATCAACTGCGCGAACCTGACGCAAACCGAGCTTCGATTCTGGCGATGGTTGGGTGTTGAGTCCGCTACTTTTGATCATGCCACCGTTCGAGTGTCGAACAACGCCAGCACATGGGTGACGGTGTGGCAGCACACGGGTGCGGCACTCAGTGACAACGCGTGGACGCAGAAGGTTTTCGATATCTCCGCGGTCGCCGACGGCCAAAGTACCGTCTTCATCCGCTGGGGCATGGGCTCCACAGACAGTTCTGACACCTATCCGGGATGGAACATCGACGATGTTGAGATCTGGGCGCTTGCCGACTGCGACCTTTTCGCGCCCACGGGCGTGACAGCTACTCCGAACGCAATTTGCGCCGGAGAATCATCAAGGCTATGCGGATCCGTACCGGCAGGCAAGGTAATCGATTGGTACACCGGAAGTTGCCTCGCGGGAGCGCTGGTCGGCACGGGCAATTGCATCGATGTCAGCCCTGCCGCGACCACGCAGTACTTCGCTCGCTCGCGCGACGCAACGACCGGGTGCATGAGCACCGAATGCGATGACGTTTGGGTCACCGTGCTTGACCCAATTGTATTGTCCGATCCGCCGAACTGCGCCATCGACGCCCGCCAGCCGCACCTACCGGGTAATCCGGCCGCACTACAGGGTTGGAACTCTGTGGCCATCACGTTCGACAGCGGTTGCGATGTTTCCGGCACGACCATCGGGGACTTTACCGTAAGCTGTAACCCGGTCGGCCCGCCGTGCCCGACGATCACTGGTGTGACGCCCGTGGGTCAGACAGTCACAGTTCAGCTAAGTGGCGTAATTCCCGCCGGCAAGTGGACGTGCATTACGCATACCGCAAGCGGAGAGCGGGATTGCATCGGCAGCCTTCCCGCCGACGTGAACAGCGACTGCACCGCGGCCCCGGTGGACATCCTCCACCTGATCGATAATTTGAATGGGATTCGCGTTCCGTCGCTAACGATCTGGCAGTGCGACATCGACCGCAGCAACCTGTGCGCCCCGGCGGACATTATTGCCCTAATCGACCTACTCAACGGCGGGTGGAATGGCCGCACTCTTCCACGGACTTCTCCGGGGGGAGAATGCTGTCCCAGCGCCGCGCCATGACTTGACGACGAATTGGCGAATGCTCATTCCGGGGGCGTGTAGGCGGGGCACCGCCGGTGCAGTATGTCGAATCTACGTCGACGGGCGAAAGCCGCCCCGGTGTAGCAGAAACGTTAAATCGGGCGAGCGCCAGCGTTCGCGCAAAGCCCGTGGTGTTCTCTTTGCGTATCGAAGAGGGGAACTCGAATTCGTGTCCTTTTCTTTGGGGGGTGTGCTATGAAGTGCAGTATTGGCATGAAGAAAATACTATGTCAAAGCATGTTGGTGTTGTTGTTTGGCACGATGGCTCAAAGTGCTCCTGCTGCTTTGATCGACAGCGATGGGGATGGCATCCCCGACGACATAGACAACTGCCCGGCGGTGTACAACCCCACGCAGATGGATGACGACCACGACGGCGTCGGCGATGCCTGCGACAACTGCTGGCAGGACCCCAACCCACTTCAGGATGACGCCGATGCCGATGGCGTCGGAGATCGATGCGATAACTGCCTGACCGTGCCGAACACCGATCAACTCAACTCCGACATCGATGAATTCGGTGATGCTTGCGACAACTGCCCGGCGGCGGTCAACCCCGAGCAGGATGATGCTGACACCGATACCGTCGGCGACGTCTGCGACAACTGCCCGAACGCGCCGAACACCAGTCAACTCGATACCGACTTCGATGGACTGGGCGATGCCTGCGACAATTGCCCAGCGGTGGCGAACCCGAGCCAGTTCGATGCTGACGCCGATGGCGACGGTGATGCCTGCGATAACTGCCCCACGGTCGCGAACCCAACCCAGGCAGATACCGATGCCGATGATATTGGCAACGCGTGCGACAACTGCCCCACGTTGGCGAACCCAACGCAGGTAGATACCGATGTCGATGGCGTCGGCGACGCCTGCGACAACTGTCCAATCGTGGCGAACCCAAGCCAGGCCGATGCCGATGCCGATGGCGTTGGCAATGTGTGCGACAACTGCCCCACCGTAGTGAACCCAACGCAGGTAGATACCGATGCCGACGGCGTCGGTGATGCGTGCGACAACTGTCCAATCGTCGTCAACCCAAACCAGGCCGATGCCGATGCCGATGGTGATGGCAACCTGTGCGACAACTGCCTCACGGTAGCGAACCCAACACAGGCAGATACCGATGCAGACAGCGTCGGCGACGCCTGCGACAACTGTCCAGTGATAGCGAACCCGGGCCAGACCGATGTTGACGTCGATGGAGTCGGTGACGTTTGCGATAACTGCCCAACCGTCGCGAACCCGAGCCAGGCCGATGCCGATGCCGATGGCGTCGGTGATGCCTGCGATAACTGCCCGGCGGTGGCCAACGCCGGACAGGAGGATTTTGACGCCGATACCGTCGGCGACGTCTGCGACAACTGCCCGAACGTGCCGAACACCGGTCAACTCGACACCGACAGCGACGGACTGGGCGACGCCTGCGACAACTGCGTCGCCGTGAGCAACGTGCAGCAGGATGACGCGGACGCGGATGGGATTGGTGACGCCTGCGACAATTGTCCGGCGGTAGTGAATGTGAGCCAGTCCGATGCTGACGCCGATGGCGTTGGTGATGCCTGCGATAACTGCCCGGCGGCGCCCAATCCCGGACAGGAGGATTCTGACGCCGATTCGTTCGCGGACGCCTGCGACAATTGCCCGGCGATAGCGAACCTGAGCCAGTCCGATGTTGACGCCGATGGCGTCGGAGATGCCTGCGACAACTGTACGACAGTTGCTAATGCCGATCAGTTGGATGCTGACAGCGACGGCGTCGGCGACCAATGTGATCCGCCGCCAACAGCACTGTCCGATTTGAGCGTCGACAAGACCCGGTTTATTTCCCTCCTGGTTCCTGCGAATTTGCCCGCGGCGACCGCTTTGCGTGTAACGCTCAGCTCCCTGCACCATGTAGAGCCCCCCTACACGGGCGGGGCGAGTGTGCCGTTTACGAGTTTTGAGGGGCAGGTGCGGTGGGTGGGGCCGCCGGCGCAGTATGCGGAGTCCACGTCGAATCCAACGCCGTTTTATGCGGCGAGTTTGCAGTGCACGCCTTACTACCAGGACTGGAGCACGGTGGGGTTGTTGCACGTGACGGGTAGTGCGATCGTGCCGAGTTCGATCTACGCAGTGGAAAACGTGGCCGCGAGTTGCTTGGGAATTGAAGCGACTTGCGCGGCCGTGTCCGCGCCGCTGTCGATCGGCACGACGCGGTGGGGCGATGTGGAAACGCCGTACAATCCACCGAGCACGACCGCCCAGCCGGATGTGGGAGATATTGCGGCGCTGGTGAAAAAGTTCCAAAGTGGCTCGGGAGCACCAATCAAGGCTCGGGCCTTTCTGGCCGGGGACGATGCGTTCGGCAATATCACTACGCTGGGCATAGACTTGGGATTCGGCCATATCGCGGCGTGCGTGGATGCGTTTCG
>CXWL01012144.1_pt1 | contig 39579 bp, 37 predicted proteins | sample 590931 | NCBI WGS metagenome assembly CXWL01 (sample SAMEA3498368, study PRJEB10139) | groundwater metagenome | biome: water well; material: biofilm material | place: Germany | collected 2015-04-27 | reverse complement strand
GTCCCGCTGCTCCCCGCATCGAGGAAACCCTTCCCGATCTGCCTCTCCCCACTCCATAGTCTGCTGTCACGTCGGATCGTTCGACGATACCCTGCGCTTATGTTTGCGATCATTCTCGCCGGGGGAGCCGGTACCCGCCTGCGCCCGCTCACCTATGCTCGCCGCAAGGAACTCGTGCCGGTGGTTAACCGGCCCCTGCTCGAATACCGGCTGCTTGGGCTGAAAGAGCACGGCATCGAAGACGTCGTGCTCGCCTGTTCGCAGGGGATGCGTGAAGTCGAGGAGCACTTCGGCGACGGCGCCTCGCTCGGGTTGCGTATTCGCTACAACTACGAAGATCGCCCGCTGGGTTCCGGACGCGCGGTCAAGGAAGCGGCGCGGGCCTATGGCGCAACAGGCACGCTCGTCGTCTGTAACGGCGACATCATCACGAACGTCGACCTGACAGCGATGATCGCCCGACACCGCGAGACCGGCGCCACGCTCAGCATGTCGCTGGCGCCGGTGCACGATCCCTGGGACTACGGCGTGGCCGAGGTGGACGGCGAACTGCGCATCCACAGCTTCGTCGAGAAGCCGCCTCAGGGCGAGGAGCCCAGCAACCTGATCAACGCCGGCACCTGGCTCTGGGAGTCGGAGATGCTCGATCGCATAGCGGACGACGACACCGCGGTGCGGGACGGCTTTTCGGAGCGTGTGCTCTTTCCCGGCGTCATCGCCGATGGCCTGCGCGTGCAGGGCTTCACCGAAGACTTGTGGGTGGATGTCGGCTCGCCGGAGCGGTACATCATCGCCACGCGGCTTCTCCTCGAACGGCTGACCGCGGCCGCTGGCGCCAGTGTCCTCGGACGGGAGCAGTGCCACATCGGCGAAAACGTGGTGTTCGAAGGCATGGTCGCGCTCGGTGAGGGTGCGACGATCGGTGGCGGCGTCCGCATCGTCGGCCCGAGTGTCATTGGGCCGGGGACGATCGTCGGGCCCGGTGCGCTGATCGAGGGCACGGCGATCTGGGAATCAGCGAAGGTGGGTGCCGGCGCCCGCATCGTGAACAGCATTGTCGGCGGGTCCGCGCGCATCGGCGAGGCCGCCGTGCTGATCGATGCCGTTCTGGCCGACGGCGCAGAAGTGGCGGATGGCCGCCACCTCGACCCGGGCGCCCGCATCGGGCCCAACGAGCGCGTTTAGTCTCCGGAGTGTAGTTTGCCCGCGCCTACCAACTCACGCGCCTGATTGAGGCATCGTTCGACGAACTCCGTCTTGAAATCGGTGTAGCCGACGTTGCTGTCGCTTAGTGGCGTGAGGTTGGCGTTGAATCGCGCGGCGAGTTTGCGCTTCAGATCGGCGTAAGCCGCTGCTTCTCGCGGGAGAGCCCGCAGGTAGTCGCGGAACAGGAGCTGCTTCTGCCAGAAGTCGCCGCCGTGCTCGACCATATGGACGTGAAACGCGCGCGCGCCGTCCCTGTCCTTGCGAAAGTAGCGGCGAAAGGGCATGCCGGGGCCGGAAGGAGTGTCTCGCTCGTGTTGGGGTACGTACGCGAACCCCAACTGCTCGAGCTGCGGAATGAGTGCCGTGGCGTCGTCGAGGGAGCGCAGCCCCGGCATCATGTCGATGATCGGTTTTGCCGCGAGGCCTACCACCGACGTGCTGCCGATGTGTTCGATGCGGATGAAGGCGTCGCGTGTACACGCCTTATAGATAAGGTCGCGTTCGGCACCGAAGCGATCCAGCCACGCTGGATCGTAATCGGCGATGACGATGGGTTGTCCGAAGCTCAGGTTAGCTGCCATGCGAGAGGGGGAGTGTATCAGGCGAGCGTGGAGCCCGACGCTGCTTCCAGAATCCGCAGCCCCAATTCGATGCCAATGGGCAGCGCGGCTTCGTCGAAGTCGAACTTCGGGTGGTGGTGCGGATAGACGCGCTCCCGGTCTGTCGGTGCAGCGCCAAGCAGCAGATACGCGCCCGGCGCTTCTTGCAAAAAGTACGCCATGTCGTCGGCGCCCGTCGCTCGCGCTTGTCCAACATGATCCGCACCGACGAGTCCAGCCGCCGCCGCCTCAACCAACGCCGCGCACTCAGCATCGTTCACGACGGCGGGCAGGGTCGAGTGGTCAAACTGGTAGGTGGCGCCGAATCCGGTTGTGATACCGGCCAGGAGTTCGTCCACGCGCCGGAGAATGCGTTCCAGCACGCGGGCCTCGAAGGTGCGGATAGTGCCAGACAGCATCACCTCGTTCGGGATGATGTTGCCGCGCACGCCGCCCTCGATGCGGCCGATCGTTAAGACCGCCGTTTCTGCCGGATCGACGGATCGACTGACGACGGTTTGCAGCGCGACGATGGTGTGAGCGGCAACGACGATCGGGTCGATGGTCTGGTGCGGCGCGGAAGCGTGACCGCCCCGGCCGCGGATGATGATGCGAAGGTGCGTGGCCGCCGCGAAGATCGGACCTGGCGCGATCAGCACCTCTCCCGTCGGGTTGCTCGCCCAAATATGCAGCCCGAAGACGCGATCGACCCTCGGATCGGTCATCACGCCCTCGTCGATCATGCGACGGGCTCCGCCGACGTGTTCTTCCGCCGGCTGAAAGGCAAAGCGCACGGTGCCAGCGAGCGAGGCCCGAGACGCCTGGACTAACTCCGCCAGCGCCAGGCCGGTCGCCACGTGGCCATCGTGGCCGCAGGCGTGCATGGCCCCGTTCTTTGAGGCAAAGGCCAGCCCCGTATCCTCTTGCAGCGGGAGCCCGTCGGTGTCCGCGCGCCACATCAGGTGCGGGCCCGGCTTCGCGCCGCGGACGATCGCCGTCGCGCCGGTGTCTGCCACAACACGCACGTCGTCAAGGCCCAGCACACGCAGGCGCTCGAGGATCACCTCATTCGTGCGGTGCTCATTCGTGGACAGCTCAGCGTGCTCGTGGAGGTCGCGTCGCATGGCGACGGTTGCAGCTTCGAGCGCGGTGACGGCGGGTCGGATGCCGGACATGGTCATGGGACGCAGGGTACTGCGGTGGCGCCTGTTGGACTAGCGGTAGGGAATACTACGCAGCCTCGGCTTCGGGCAGCTCGTGCCCGGTCGCCGAGGCGTACCAGTCGAGGAGCGCGTCGGTGAAGCCGTCAGCGTCGAACAGGTCGAAAGTGATGTGCATGTGGAGGCCGGGGGTACCGGAGTCGTAGCACATCCGCACGCGGTACTTGCCGGCCTGCTTCACGTTGATCAGCTTCTCGTGGGGCCAGGTCACCGGCTTGCCGCCGCCGATGTACGTCATGCCCTGTTCATCCAGCGTTACCGCCGAGTTCAGCCAGGCCTTGAACAGGTACGTGGCGATCGCCGAACCGACCAGCGCGGCGGCGATGACCCACATCGTCTGTGACCAGCCATCTACGACCGGCGAGATGGCGACGAACAGGCCGAGAACCGGCAGCGCGAGCAGCGGCACAAACTTCTGCCAGAAGAAGATCCAGAACTGGCGGCGTTCATCGTTCACGAAGGAAGTATCGGTACGGGGGAGGGCGAACGCAGTCCAACATCCGCCGCGGCCAGGCCTTTCGGGATATTCCGTAGGGGATCTGACGGGGTCTGTAGCCAGCGATACGTCCCCGGTAGTCTGACTACGATGATCAAAGCGATTTTCTACGACGCCGGCCACACGCTCGTTCGGCCGCGCGCCGAAATCGACGAAGTCTGGGACTTTCTCGCCCACCAGCTAGGCATCAGCATCGCCGCCGAGCACCGCGGACCGTTCCCGGATGTGGCCGCGTTCTTCTATCACCGCCTGGGCGAAGACGGCCTCGGCTCGTACTCGTCGGACAAGCGTGCCCGCACGTTCTGGACGGAGTACTACGCCTTCTCCCTGAAGGAGGTCGCGAACGACATTCCGCGCGCCGAGATCGAGTCGGCAGGCGGGGCCCTGTACGACTGGTACGCCGATCCGGCGCAATGGCAGCCCTTTCCCGAGGCGATAGAAGCGCTGGAGAACGCCCGCGCGCGCGGCCTGATCCAGGGCGTCGTCTCCGATTGGGGCAGCGACCTGCTCCCGATCCTGCACGCGCACGAGATCACGCGGCTTATGGACTTCGTCGTTGCTTCCGCTGTGATGGGCTCGTCGAAGCCGCATCGCGACATCTTCCTGCACGCCCTCGGCCGTGCCGACGTGCGGGCAGAGGAGACGGTGTACGTTGGCGACTCCTACCTGGCGGATGTGCTGGGTTCACGCGGCGCCGGCCTGCATCCCGTCCTCATCGACCGCGATGGCGTCGCGCCCAAGGTCGATGCTCCCGTGATCCGCGCCCTCACTGACCTGTTGAGCGTAGTCGACGACATCGACGCCCGCAGCCGTCCAGACATCGCCGGCTAGGTCGGCTCAACGCTCTCGCCGCTGCTGGCGGCTGAATCCTGCTCATATCCGTGGCAGCGGACGACCGGCAGGCGTGGGTACTTTGGAAACCGCCGATCGTCCTTTGACCGCGCGCACATCAAGAACGCCGAGCCGCGCCCAGAGGTCACCCTCCGCGCGTGGATGCAGGATGGGCACAGGCCGCCGGGCGCGTCGCTCATGTGTGATTCAGGTTCCGTCGAACTTCGGTTTGCGCTTCTCGAGGAAGGCCCGCACACCTTCGGCGCGGTCACCTGACGTTTGGAGGATGACGGTGAGGTCGGTCTCGTAACGGAGCGCCTGCTCCAGCGGCATATCGAGGCCTTGCCGGATCGCCTCCTTCGCATACCGCACGGCGATCGGCCCTTGCGCGGCGATCTCGGCCGCCAGCGCCTCAGCCTTTGCGCGCGCCTGACCCGCTGGCGTGACCTCGTTCACCAGGCCGCAGGCGAGCGCCGCCTTTGCGTCGACCACCTCGCCGAGGAGGATCATCGTGGTCGCCTTGCCGCGCCCGACCAGCCGTGGCAGCCGCTGCGTGCCGCCGAGCGACGGGACGGCTCCTGCGGCCACCTGCGTCATCGCGAACGAAGCGGCATCGGACGCGATGCGCACGTCGCAGGCCAGCGCCAGCTCCAGCCCCTCCCCCAGCGCGGCGCCCTCGACGCAGGCGATCACTGGCTGGGCCATCAGCTCGAGCGCTCGAAACGGCAGATAGCCGTGCGCGAGTCGCGGCCTGTCCGCGGCCTCGGCCCATCCGGACGAGAACACATCTCCCGCCGCAGTGAGCAGCACGACCATCACGTGGGCGTCGTCAGAGAGCGTGCTCGCCGCCTCGTCGATGTCGGCCAGCGCCTGCTGGTCGATGGCGTTGCTCACGGCAGGCCGGTTTAGCCGGATCTCGGCGATCGCGCCGTGCGTCGTGACCTCGATGGTCTGGTAACTCATGGCAGGATCGTAGCACTCTCCAGGGCTCACATGCTCGTGGCAGGGAGCAGCTGCCCGGGAAAGGGCGCCCGCCGCTCATCGGAAACCGTGCGGAGCTAAAGCTCCGCCGCTACTGGCCTTCGGTTTGGCGAACCGAGTTTCAAGGAAGGCGCTTTACCGGCCGGTGGGGACGAACTCGCGGTCGGGGGAGGTGAAGACGATGAGCATGCGGCAGGGCTTGCCGCTGCGGTTGATGAGGCGGTGCGGGGCATCTCTGGGCACGACGATGAAGTCGCCCGCGGCCAGGATCGTGGATTGCTCGCCGAGGGTGTGCTCGATCGCGCCTTCGAGGACATAGACCGCCTCTTCGCAGTTCGGGTGGGTGTGCTCGACGTTGTCGCCGCCAGCGTCGAAGACCGCCAGGGCGGCGGCCATTTCAGCGCTCGCCGCCCACTCGATCGTGCCAAAAGGCCGTGCTTCCGACCCGGCGCCGAAGGCGCGCTTCACGAGTGACTCCAACTCTGGAAGTTCCAAGATGCCCTCCTTCAATTGACGATGCAACGATCGTCCGTGCACGGGTATCGGGTCAGGAGGCGCGGCGGACGAAGCGGCCGGCCCGCGCCTCCGTCTGCTGGCCTGCTTCGACGGCAAGCTGGCCGTTGACGACGACGCTCTCGATACCAGCCGGATACTGCCGCGGGTCGGCGTACGTGGCCACGTCCTCGATGGTCTCCGGGTCGAAGACGACCAGGTCGGCGATCCAGCCCGTCTGGAGGACGCCGCGCTTGCCGAGGCGGTGCTTCTTCGCGGGCAGCGAGGTCATCTTCCGCACGGCTTCTTCGAGGGTCAGGACGCCTTCCTCGCGCACGTAGCGCTGGATGACGCGCGGCATGGTGCCGTAGAGGCGCGGGTGCGGCTTGCCCTCCGTCGGCAGGCCATCGGAGCCGATCATACAGTGGTCATCCTCGACCACCATGCGCACATCGGCCTCGTCCATGATGAACATGATCACGCTCGGCGTGTTCTCCTCATCGGCGAGGATCTTCCGCACGGCGTCGCCGATCGGCAGGTCAAGCTCCGCCGCAATGTCGCGGATGTACTTCCCCTCGTATTTTTCCTTGTTGTACTTCACGCTCGCCACAATAGCGTCCACCTGCTCGAAGGTGGCGTCACGGCCGATGCGGAACATGGCCGCCAGCGAGGACGAGGACGCGATGTACGGATACACGTCGATGCTCACATCGACGCCACGGGCGCGGGCCTCGCGGATGAACGGAAGGGTCTGCTTCGTGAGGCCGTTGGCGCCTGGCCCGGCCGCCTTGTGGTGCGAGATCTGCACTGGACAGCCGGCCGTCTCGCCGATCTCGATTGCCTCGGCGACGGCCTCCATGACCTGCAATCCCTCGTTGCGGATGTGGCTGGTGTAGATACCACCGTACTTTGCCGATACCTTCGCCAGTTCGATGATCTCAGCCGTCTTGGTGTAGGCGCCCGGCACGTAGACCAGGCCCGTCGAGAGCCCGATCGCCCCGGCCAGCATCGCCTCCTCGACGAGGCGCCGCATCTCCGTCAGCTCGCTGGCCGTCGGTTCGCGCTTCTCGGCGCCGACAACGCTGTAACGCACGACGCCCTGCGGCACGTAGGCGGCGACGTTGCAGGCTGGTCGCGCCTCATCGACGGCGGCGAAGTACTCCGCGGTCGTGGACCACGGCAGGTCCATCTCGCCGAGGATCCCGCTGAAGTTCGCCGGATACGCGGCGCGGAAGGCGGCGTTGGCCGGTGCCACGCCGGCCCCGCAGTTGCCGACGACGTCGGTGGTCACGCCCTGCATGATTTTGAAGTCGACGCGCGGGTCGCGGATGACCGCGCCGTCGTCGTGCGCGTGAACGTCGATAAACCCGGGCGCCACGGCCATGCCGCGGGCATCGACCTCGTGCGCTGCCGTGCCCGTCACCGCCCCGACGGCCTCGATGCGGTCGCCGCTGATCGCGATGTCGCCGGCGCGGCCGGGGGAACCCGTCCCGTCGACGATGTTGCCGTTCCGGATGATCAGATCGTAGTCGGGCATTGGCTTAGGCTCCTGTCATGTCCACGGGCTGGCCTGTCCGCGCCGATTCGTAGATCGCGTCAACGACGGCGTGCGCCTGCACGGCCACCTCGAAGTCCAGCCAGCTCTGCCGGTCTTCGCTGACCGCCTTCAGGAAGGTGTAGTCCTCCAGCAGGTACGACTGGCCGAGGTCGTGCTCGATCACCCGTTCCTTCAGGCGCGCGTCGGCGATCGGCAGCCCCTCAGCGAAGCGGCGCACGATCTCCTTCGACTCGATATCCTCGCGACCGCCGGTGGTGTTCGTCTCGGCGCGGATGACGCCGGCATAGTCGTCGTCCTCCCAGGAGTACTGCGCGTTTTCGCAGATCACGTGCATGCGGCGGCTCGAGCCGCGGTGCAGCAGGTTGTGCCAGACCGACACATGGTTGACCACGGCGCCATTCTCGAACTCCAGCATCGCACTGCTGACGTCCTCGATTCCCTCCTTCTCGAAGAAGTGCCGGGTTGCGCCGTACACGCGCCGTACTTTGCCGAAGTACGACAGCAGGATGTCTACATCGTGAATCGCGTGTTCGAGGAGCGTGCCGGCGCCGACTTTCGCCACGTCGCCGCGCCAGGTGCTGTTGTAGTGACCGGTGATCGGGAAGAACTGGTCGTCTACCATCACCGCCGACATGGTGCGTCCGGAAGCGGCCGCCTGGATCAGCTCGCGCATCACCCAGATCACCGGCGAGAAACGCATCACCAGGCCGACCTGGTGCGTGATACCAGCGGCCCGCGCGGCGTCGCGCATCAGCGCCGCATCGGTCGCGTTGAAGGCGAGAGGCTTCTCGCAGAAGAGGGCCTTGCCGGCGGCCGCTACCTTGCGGGTGAGTTCGAGGTGGTTGAACGTCGGCGTGCAGATGTAGATGGTGTTGATCTCCGGCGAAGCGATGAGTTCGTCCGCGTCGGCCGTCGCTAGGTGCGCGCCGGAGGCCTTCGCGAAGCGCTCGCGCCGTTCGGGGTCTTCCTCGGCGATGCCGACGAGCTCCCCTTCGATGAGGCCGCGCGAGAGGCAGTAATGCACGGCCTTGCCGTGCGTCGTGCCCATGACGCCGCCGCCGATGATCCCGACTTGTGGTCGCATTTGGCCTCCGAACTGGCAGGCTACCGGCCCCTCGGCCTTCGAGACAGCTTTGAATCTTGCTTGTGATTTGACGTTCGGTCGCTGCCGCCCGATTATGAGTCCGGCCCATGACGGGCCGACACGTTGGAGGAATGAGGAGGAACCGTGATCATTCGACACCGCCACAAGCTGGTGATACTCGCTCTCGCAGCAGTCACTGCCGTCTCCGTGTTTGCTGTCGCCTGCGGAGGTGACGATGACGACGATCCTGGTGCTGGTACACCCACAGCCGCCGCGGCGAAGTCACCCGCGTCGTCTACCACCGCCGCGGCGACGAAACCCGCAGCCGCCATCGACATCACTGATGTCGAGGAGCTGTCCGACGGCTCGCTCGATATCGGCTCAGACATCGCCTACGCCCCCATCGAGTTCCTCGATGAGGACACAAACGATCCCGTCGGTCTCGACGTGGACATCGCGAACGCACTGGCCGCCGCGCTGGGCGTCGAAGCAACGTTCACCAATGCCGCTTTCGACGGCCTCCTGCCGTCCCTCGATGCCGAGCGTCACGACATCATCATGTCGGCGATGACGGCGAGCGACGAGCGCAAGGAGCAGGTCGATTTCGTCGAGTACTTCAACGCCGGATCGGGCATCATCGTGGCTTCCGGGAACCCGAAATCGATCAAGACTGCGGATGACCTTTGCGGCTTGAAGGTGGCGGCGCAGGAAGGGACGACGCAGGTCGACTTCCTGCTCGGACCGGAAGGCGCGGCGGGCGGCCAGGATCAGAAGTGCAAGGACGCTGGTAAAGAGGGCATCGAGGTCTTGAAGTTCCCGAGCGACCCCGAGGCCGTGCAGGCGCTTATTTCCGGACAGGCTGACGCAGAGATGGCCGACTATCCCGTCGCCGCTTACTCCGCGACGCAGAGCGACGGCGCCCTGGAGGTGGTCGCCAACTACCAGATCGAACCAGCGCCCTACGGCATCGCTGTCCGCAAGAGCAGCACTGCCCTCAGTAAGGCGCTACAGGCCGCCTTCGACCAGATCGTCGCGGATGGCACCTATGCCAAGATCCTGACGAAGTGGAACCTCGAGGCCGGTGCCCTCGAGTAGCAGAGCCAGGATCAGTGGGGCCGCTACCATGCGGCCCCACTGGGATGCTCATGGATCAGACGTTCGTCCTGCTCGCCGAGTTCGATTTCGGCACGGTGCGCGAGTACCTCTTCCGCGACATCGTCATCGACGCGGCGAGAAACACGCTCTACATCTCCGTGCTGGCGCAGGTGTTCGGCATCCTCATCGGGGTGGTGGCAGCGGTACCCCGGCATCTGCGCACGCCGGTCCTTAGCCAGGCGGCCAGCATCTACGTGTGGTTCTTCCGCGGGACGCCGCTACTGCTGCAGATCTTCTTCTGGTTCAATGCTCTCCCGCTGTACGCGCCGGATGACTTCGGCTGGTGGATCTTTCAGTACCACCACGACTGGCTGTTGCTGTCGCCTTTTCAAGCCGCGCTTGTCGCCCTCGCTGTCAACGAAGGCGCGTACATGGCCGAGATCGTCCGCGCCGGTATCGAGTCGATCGACCGGGGCCAGATGGACGCCTCGCGGTCACTGGGGATGCGCAGCCTGCAGGCGATGCGTCTGGTGATCCTGCCCCAGGCGTTCCGGGTGGTCATTCCGCCCACCGGCAACGAGTTCAACGCCATGCTGAAGAACTCCTCCCTCGCATCCGTGATTGCTTTCAACGAACTGCTGTTCACCGCGCGTGGCGTGTATGCCCGCAACTACCAGGTGCTCGAACTGCTCGTCGTCGCCAGTTTCTGGTACTTGCTGTTCACGACGATCTGGACGGTCATCCAGGACGAGATCGAAGCGCGGCTGCGGCCCGACATGAATCGCCAGGGGCTGTTCACCCGGCTGCGTAACGGCGTTTCGTCGCCCCCGCGCTGGATGGGTGGTGATACGGGAGGGCGCCGATGAGCGCATCGAGCGGCGACACGAATGCGAATCCTGCGGGTGCGGGAGTGCCTCCGATGATCAGCATCCGCGATGTGCACAAACGTTTCGGGCGGGTGGAGGTGCTGAAGGGCATCACCTTCGACGTCGCTCGTGGGGAAGCGGTGGTGATCCTCGGGCCGAGCGGCTCCGGCAAGAGCACGCTGCTGCGGCTCGTCGCGCATCTCGATCGTCTGGACAGTGGGCGCATCCTCGTCGATGGGGCGCTGGTCGGATACACGGATCGAGATGGCAAGCTGCGTGAGCTATCGGACAGCGCCGCCGCGCGCGCCCGTGCCGATGTGGGTGTGGTGTTCCAACGCTTCAATCTGTTTCCGCACATGACCGCACTCGCCAACATCACCTGCGCGCCCATCCATGTGCGCGGTGTCTCGCGCCGGGAGGCCGTCGAACGGGCACGGGATCTGCTGAAGCACGTCGGGCTCGAGGAGAAGGCGGACGCCTACCCATCGCAACTCTCCGGCGGTCAGCAGCAGCGGGTGGCCATCGCCCGGGCGCTGGCGATGGAGCCGAAGGTGATGCTGTTCGATGAGGCGACCTCCGCGCTCGACCCGGAACTGATCGGCGAGGTGCTCGACGTGATGAAGCGGCTCGCGGTTGGCGGGATGACGATGCTGGTCGTGACGCACGAGATGGGCTTCGCCCGGGAGGTGGCGGATCGGGTGCTCTTCATCGACGGCGGCGTCGTCGTGGAAGCAAACACCCCCGCCGCCTTTTTCGACAATCCTCAGCACGAGCGCACGAAGGCCTTTCTCTCGAAGATCCTCTAGGCAGAGTTTCGGCCGCCGTCAATTTCGCGCGCTCGCCCTTGACGCGCGTCGCCGTCAATTTGGTCCGCGTTGACGCCAGGCTGTCGCTTCCTCACCGGTCAGGGCGTACGATCGAGTGATGCAGATCGAGGTCGCGCTTACACCGAGGCTCCTGCGCCGTCCGGAAAGCTACGCGGTCGCCGTAGTCGATGTTCTGCGCGCGTCCACGTCGATCGTCGCGATGCACGAGAACGGCCTCTTGCGGACGATCGTCAGCGAGAACATCCACCAGGCCCGCCAGCTCTCTCTCGCCAACTTCTCGCTGCTTTGCGGAGAAGTGAAGGCAGTGCCGCCGGCCGGATTCGACTACGGCAACTCGCCCGCGGAGTTTTCGACGCTGTCGTTCAAGGGAAAGTCCGCGGTGGTGATGACGACGAACGGGACGCGAGCCATCGCGTCGGCAGCAGAAGCGCCGTTCGTGGCGGTTGGGGCGCTGACAAACCGCACGGCCGTGGCACGGCGGCTTCTCGATGAGGCGACGCGGCGCCAGCTCGACATCGCCATCGTGTGCGCCGGTGCCGACCGGGGGGCGGCATTTGCCCTCGAGGACACCGCCGCAGCGGGTGCCATCGTTGAGGCCGCGCGTGAGGCGGATGACGCGTTGCATATGACCGACAGCGCCTGGGCGGCGGTCCACCTCTGGCGCTGGTACCGGGGCGACGCGATGCGGGCCTTCCGCCAGTCACGCCATGGGCGCGTGCTGCTGGAACAGGGCTTCGAGCACGACCTTCGCTACTCCGCGCGCGTCGATATCAGCGCCGTCGTCCCCGCACTCTCGATGGAAAGCGGACTCCGCGTTCTGCGTAGCCGGGCGGCCGGCGCGCTGGCGCCGGCCGTGTCATAGAGCAGGCCGCGCGACGCCTACTCTCCTGCTGCGTGCGCCGCTAACCTCAGCACATGCCGCGCTGCCTGATCATCCGGAATCCCGCCTCCCGCCGGCAGCTCAAGCCGGCGCAGCTTGAGGCCGCCGTGGGGATGCTCCGCGTCGCGGGCTGGGATGCGGTGATCAGCGTTACGGAGCGCGCCGGGCATGCGACGGAGGTAGCGCGCGAGGCCGCCGATCAGCTCGTCGACGTCGTCGTCGTCAATGGCGGCGATGGCACGATCAACGAAGTCATTAACGGGCTGGCCGGGTCGCAGACGGCGCTGGCCGTGCTGCCGGGCGGCACGGCCAACGTCTGGGCGAAGGAGATACATGTCCCGAAGGACCCGGCCAAGGCGATCCGCATCGCCGCCACCGGAGACCGCCGGCGTATCGATCTCGGTGTGGCGAACGGGCGCTACTTCCTGCTCATGGCGGGTATCGGGCTGGATGCGGAGATCATCCCGCGGGTGAATCCGTGGCTGAAGAGGCGGGCGGGCGCGCTCGCCTACGTGATCGCCGGTCTGACCACCGCCGTCCGTACGCGGCCGTGGGATGTGCGGCTGCGGATCGACGGCGAGGAGCACGAGACGCCGCTGTACTGGATGCTCGCCGGCAATACGCGCAACTACGGCGGCCTGGTGCACATCACACACCGGGCCCGCACCGACGACGGCCTCACCGATGTGGCCCTGATGCGGCGGGGCGGGCTGCACCTGCTCCCGGACGGCATCCGCGTGCTCCTCGGCCGCCACGAGCGGTCGCCGAATGTGATGTACACGCAGGCGAAAGAGCTCGTTATAGAAGCCGCCGGACTGCCGGTGCAGCTCGACGGCGAGCGCTGCATGGAGACGCCGCTGCGGATCACGACGGCTGCGCAGGCGCTGACGGTGATCGTGCCGGCGGGGCTGCGGTCACCGTTGTTCGGGGTTCAGCGTGAGTTGTAGGGGTGCCTCACGCCGGTTAAGCGCACCGCCGCTTGGCTTTCTAACGAAATTTTCGTTATGCTGATGGAGATGGAATCTGAAGGCGGTAACCCGGCGCAACGCATCATCCGCCGCTTCGGTGGTCAGAGCGCTCTTGCGGCGCTCCTGGGCAAGCGCCAGAGCACCATCGAGCACTGGGCCGCCACGGGACGAATACCGGCGCAGTGGCAACAACCCCTCATGTCGCTCGCCAGAGAAAGAGGTGTGATCTTGCAAGCATCCGACTTCGTAGATGCACAACGACCGGAAGTCGCCCCCGCCACCGGCAAACTCGGTGTCATGCTCGTCGGCCTTGGCGCCGTCGCTTCAACCGTTATCGCCGGCGTCGAGCACGCGCGCCGCGGCACGGCACGCCCGATCGGATCGCTGACTCAGATGGGGACAATCCGCCTCGGCAAGCGCACCGAGAACCGTATGCCGCTGATCAAGGACTTCGTGCCGCTGACGGATCTCAACGACATCGTCTTCGGCGCCTGGGACCCGCTGCCGGACAACGCCTACGAGGCGGCGATCAAGTGCGGCGTCCTCGACCGCCATGAACACATCGAGCCAATCGCCGATTACCTCAAGAGCATCAAGCCGCGCAGCGCCGTCTTCGACAACTTCTACGTCAAGCGGTTGAACGGCCCCAACGTAAAGAGCGCCGCTACCAAGATGGAACTCGTCGAGGCGGTGCGTGAGGACATCCGCGACTTCAAGGCGACCAACAACTGCGACCGCCTGGTTATCGTCTGGGCGGCTTCGACCGAGATCTACAGGGAGGAAAGCGCCGCTCATCTCAACCGCGAGAACTTCGACGCGGCGCTGGAATCGAATGACGCCTCGATCCCGCCGTCGATGATCTACGCCTACGCAGCGATGCTCGAAGGCGTGCCGTTCGCCAACGGCGCGCCGAACCTGACGGTCGACGTGCCGGTGATGATGAAGCTGGCGAACGACTACAACGTGCCGATTTGCGGCAAGGACTTCAAGACCGGCCAGACGCTGCTGAAGACGGTCCTGGCGCCGATGCTCAAGGCCCGCATGCTCGGCGTCGCCGGCTGGTACTCGACGAACATCCTCGGCAACCGCGACGGTGAGGTGCTGGACGACCCGGAGAGCTTCAAGACCAAGGAGGAGTCGAAGCTCGGCGTCCTGGACTACATCCTCCAACCGGACGTCTACCCGGAGCTCTACGGCAACATCTTTCACAAGGTGCGCATCAACTACTACCCGCCCCGTGGTGACAACAAAGAGGGCTGGGACAATATCGATATCTTCGGTTGGCTGAACTACCCGATGCAGCTAAAGATCGATTTCCTCTGCCGGGACTCGATCCTGGCGGCGCCGATCGTGCTGGACCTGGCGCTGTTCATGGACCTGGCGAAGCGCGCCGGCCTCAAAGGCATCCAGGAGTGGCTCTCGTTCTACTTCAAAGCCCCGCAGCACGCACCCGCCGTCTACCCCGAGCACGACCTCTTCATCCAGCAGACAAAGTTGAAGAACACACTGCGCTGGCTCATGGGTGAGGAGCAGATCACCCACTTGGGAATGGAGTACTACCAGGAGGACTAGGCAGAGGCACCGACAGGCAACGTGCTACATTCGCACGGAGGGCACGTCCTTTCGGCAATGTGCCCTTGAACGCGGAGCTGGTGGAAGACTTTATCGCCGGACGATGAGGCACGGGTGCTCGACAGGACGGTCTACTGGCTCTTCCGCCTGACGATCCTCCTGACGAGGCCGCTGCCACTGCGCCTGGGGTATCGCGTCGCCAGCGCCGTGGCCGCCGTCTGCTACCGAACGATCTTCCGCGCGAAAGGTGAGGCGCTTCGGGCGAACCTGGCTCAGGTGCTGCAAACCACCGACGCCACGCTGGTCGATCAGGTCGCCGAGCGCAGCTTTCGCAACTTCGGGAAGTATGTGATCGACTTCATACATTTCCCCTCACTGACGCGCGACGAAGTCCAGCAGCGTCTGCGTTACGAGCAGTGGAGCGAACTCAACGCCGCTATGGATTCTGGCAGGGGGGTGATCATGGCGACCGTCCATTTCGGCAACTGGGACTTGGGCGCGGCCGCCTTGGCCGCCTTCGGCTACCCGCTCCACGCCGTTGTCGACACCTTTGCGTATCGACCGATGAATGACCTCGTGCAGGGATCCCGCGCCAGGCTGGGGATGCGCATCCACGGCGGCGAGCGCGTCGGGCCCGCCGTGTTCAAGGCATTGCGCCGCGGTGAGATGCTGGCGATGCTGGTTGATGTTGTGGCGGAAGGGGAAGGAGTGGACGTGGAGTTCTTCGGGAAGCCGGCGCGCGTGTCCACGGCGGCGGCCCGCATCGCCCTGCGGACAGGGGCCTGGGTCGTGCCATCCACGATACTGCGGGGCCCCGACGACGACCTCATCATACGGCCGACGACTCACGCCGGTCTTCGTGATTTCGCCGCCACCGGGGACGAACAGCGCGACGCCTGCGAGTTGACGAGACTGATCTTGCAGGCCGTAGAACCGGCCATCCGGGAACATCCGGATCAGTGGTTCATCTTCCGCCGCCTGTGGAAGGACGTAGACTGACCCGTGCGATTCCTCCCTCGCCTCAGCAAGTGGAAGTTCTATGTGATGTGGTTCGTCGTCCACACGATCGGCCGCATGCCGATCCGTTGGCGCTACGGCATCTCCCGCTTCACCAGCGACCGGATGTACGCCTGGCGGCCCGCGATCCGCAACAACTGGTTGAGCAATGTCCGCCATGTGCTGGGGCCGGATGCCTCCGAAGAGGAAGTCGAGCGCATTGCCCGGCAGTGCTCGCGCAATGCGGGGCGCTACTACGCCGACGTCATCGGGATGCACCGCATGAACATGAAGAAGTTCTTCGAGGAAGAACTGGATCTGCGAGGACTGGAGTACATCCAGCAGGCACAGGCGGAAGGCCGGGGCGTGGTATTGGCGTCGGCGCACTATGCGAACCCGGAGTTCGCGGCGCAGGCCCTCGCCGGTATCGGGATGCGGGTCTTCGCCTTGGTCGAGCCGCTGAACCCCCCGGAGTTGGGACGCCTGATGCGTGGATTGCGCACCGTGCATGGCCATCGCTACGAGCCCGTGAGCTTCGGGGCGATCAAGGATGCGCTGACCTGGCTGCGGAATGGCGGTATCGTCTGCATCCTGATTGACCGCGATATCCAGAAGCGCGGGGTCGAGATGACGCTCTGCGGCCACAAGGCCAAATTCCCCACCGGCGCCGCCGATCTCGCTTTGCGCACGAACGCCATCCTCCTGCCCGGCTGGGTGTGGCGCGTGGGCGAGTTCAAGGTGCTCGCCGAACTGGGGCCGCCGATCGACTTCCCACGCACCGGCAAGCACGACGCGGACGTCCTCGCCTACTCGCAGGAACTGCTGAACAAGTTCGAAGTCGCGCTCCGGCGCGATCCAGGCCAGTGGAGCGTCGTCGAGAAAATCTGGCCGGACTAAGCGACAGCTGTCCCTACCATGTCATTCTGAGCGTAGCGAAGAATCTACGCGCACCCACCACAACGCAGTTCGCGGGATACAACTCCCGCGCGAGCCCTGCCCATGCGCCGCTCGTCGGTGACCCACACGCGGTACGATCACCATATGCCCCACCTCGTCGTCGATGCCATGAACGTCATCGGGACGCGCCCCAACGGCTGGTGGCGCGAGCGCGACGGCGCGCTCCGCCTCTTGCTCGCCAGACTGCAGCAGCACGCTCACGCCGCGGGCGATGAGGTCACCCTCGTCGCTGACGGCCGTCCACTGGGCGACCTGCCGGAAGGCATTCATGGCGGCGTCACCGTGCTCTATGCGGCACGAGGCGGGCGGAACGCGGCGGACGACCGCATCGCCGATCTCGTGCAGACCCATTCCGACCCGGCGTCGCTCACGGTGATCACCTCGGACCGTGAACTGTCGGCCCGCGTGCGAGTAGCGGGCGCGCCCGTGCGCGGCGCCCGCTGGCTACTCGAACAGCTGGACGCACTCGACGCGCGAGAGTAGCGGCGGAGCTTCTCACAGAGTCGCCTGCGGTGACAGCTCCGCTCGGTGCCGCAATCAGCGACACTAACCCGTGGAATCCTTCATTACGTGCCATGTAGGTTCCGGCCAGAGGTCGATGTCTTCGACGCGGGCGTTGCGCTCTGACCGTGACTGCATTTGGAAACGTTCTTGCTAGTATTCGAGGAACTGTCACCCATCCCTGGAACGACGACGAAGAGGACTGGATGGAGCTTCGTAGAGCGGAGGTGGACGACGCAGACAAGATCGCCGCACTGCATGCCGAGAGCTGGCGCCGCACCTACCGTGGCATGATGCGCGATTCGTTTCTCGACGGCGATGTTCTCGAGAACCGGCAGGCCGAATGGCGACAGCGGCTGAGCACTGATCCCGCAAACCGGCTGATTGTGATTGCGGAGGAAGCACGCCTTCCGCAGGGTTTCCTCTGCGTCTATGGCGACGATGATCCCATCTGGGGATCCCTCATCGACAACCTGCACGTGCGCTACGACACCCAGAAGCAAGGCATCGGACGGCGCCTCATGCGGGAAGCGGCTGCCTGGCTCGACCGGCAATATCCCGATCGCGGCGTGTATCTCTGGGTGATGCAGAAGAACACCAACGCTCAGCAGTTCTACGCACGTTTGGGCGGAGTCGATCGCCAGGCAGCCGCGCGCCCGAACACGGGCGGCGGTGGGATCGCGTATGTGTACCGCTATGCCTGGGACAGTCCTGCTGCGTTGCGCGCCCTGACGTAGCTCCTTGGCGAACGCGATGCCAACGACCTCTCCACGTACAATGGGGCGATGGGACGCGCAGACCTCCACATCCACACGCGGCACGGCGACGGCATGGCAACCGTGCCGGAACTCCTGGCGCACGTCGAAGAGGCTGCGGCGCTCGATCTGATCGCCGTGACCGAGCACGACACGCTGCGGGCAGCGGAGGAGGCGCGCGATCTGCACGCCCGCGGCTCGTATCGTTTTGACGTGATCCCGGGCATGGAGGTCACGACGCTGGATGGGCATCTACTGGCGCTCTTCGTGGAGGAGCCGGTGGCCAGCTTCCAACGCATGGAGACGACGCTCGCGGCCATTCATCGACTGGGCGGACTGGCGGTCGTGCCGCACCCGCTGTCGTGGATGACGCGCAGCGTGAAGCGTCCCGTCTTTGATCGCATCGCGTCGGCCGCTGGCAATGATGGCGTGTACTTCGACGGCATCGAGGAGTACAACATGAGCCCCGCCGGGCGGATCACTTCCGACAAGGTGCGGCGGCTGAATCGCGAGCGGCTCGGGTTGGCGGCGCTGGGATGCAGTGACGCACATTTTCTCCAGGCGGTCGGCAGCGCACAGACGCTGTTTGAAGGCCGCACCGCGGCAGACCTGCGGCGCGCGATCGAGGACAAGACGACGGTTGGAGAGCCCGGCCGCGCCCCCACGATGCGCGAGCTCGGCTATACGAACGTCGCCCTGCAGTCCGTGCGCGGGATGCTCGCCACGCCGCGCCACATGGGGTGGGGGCCGACCCTTCGCAGCTTTGTCGTGAGCCATAAGCCTCATCGCGCCTCCTCGGCCGGCGACACGACGCCGAAAGCGGGTTCGCGATGAAGATGGCGATCGTCTCACCGTACGACTGGTCGGTCAGCGGCGGGGTCAACAACCACATCGCGCATCTCGCCGAAAAGTTCGTCGAGCTGGGGCACCAGCCGCACATCATCGCCCCCGGCGTCGGCGAGGCCCACAGCGAGGTCTGCCCAATCACGATCATCGGGCGGCCGATCCCGTTGCGCGTCAGCGGGTCGGTGGCCCGTATCACCCTCTCGCTGGCAACAGCGGGGAAGGTGAAGCGCGTGCTGGAGGAAGGCTTCGACATCGTGCACGTACACGAGCCCTTCATGCCGCAGCTGCCGATCCAGTTCCTGCGCTACTCGACGGCAGTCAACGTGGGCACCTGGCACGCCGCCCGCGAGTCCAACTTCTTCTATTCCTTCGGACGGCGCTTGATCAAGCGCTGGCAGACGAAGCTCGATGGGAAGATCGCCGTCTCCTCCGCCGCCGTGAAGCACATCGAGCAGTACTTTCCCGGCTACTACAACGTGATCCCGAACGGTGTCGACGTCGACCACTTCGCGCAGATGATGGAGCCCCTCCCGGAATTCAGTGACGGTAAGAAGAACGTGCTCTTCGTCGGTCGCCCCGAAAAGCGCAAAGGCCTGCGCTACCTCATCCGCGCCTTCGTCGAGGTGCAGCGTGCGGTGCCCGACAGCCGCCTGATCGTCGTCGGCGCCGGTGACTTCGGCCGATACGAGCGCGCCGTGCGGAGCATGAAGCTCCGTGACGTCCACTTCCGCGAGAACGTCCCCTTCGCCGAACTGCCGCGCTATCACCACACCGCCCACGTCTTCTGCGCCCCCAACACCGGCTTCGAGAGCCAGGGCATCGTCCTCCTCGAGGCGATGGCCGCGGGCCTGCCGATCGTCGCCTCGAACATCGACGGCTTTGCCGGCGTCCTGACCCACGGCGTCGAAGGCCTCCTCGTCCAGCCAGAAGATCACCGGGCATTGGCAGCGGGCATCATCGAGGTGCTACGCGATCCGGCGCGAGCATCAGCCATGGCGGAGCGCGGGCAGGATCGAGCCCAGTTCTACCGCTGGGATCGCGTCTCGCAGAGTGTACTGTCGTACTACGAACGCCTGATCTACGAACGCCGCCTCAGCGCATCCTCGTAACGATGCCAGCAGTCAACAGATGAGACGAATGGAACAGACGGAGTTGCGTGGTGTTGATGCGAGGGCTCACATTTCCGGCCGCGACGGGTTAGGGAGCAAACTCATGGGTGACAGCGATAACAACTTCGGCATCGACCCTACCGTCGTCGACTTCGCCGTCCTCGACGCGTGGATGACCGAACAGGGCTTGGCGCCAGGCGAGATCTCCAGCGTCGAAACCCTCGCCGGCGGCACCCAAAACGTCCTCCTGAAGTTCGAGCGCGGTGGCCGCGCGTACGTCCTGCGTCGCGGGCCGCCGCATCTGCGACCGAAGAGCAACGAAGTAATGCGGCGCGAGATGCGCGTCCTCAGCGCCATCGCCGGCACTGATGTCCCCCATCCGCGCTACATTGCCGGGTGTCCGGACGAGACCGTGATGGGTGGCGCCGTGTTCTATCTGATGGAACCGGTGGACGGGTTCAACGCCAGCGTCGGACTTCCGCCACTCCACGCCTCTGACCCGGCGATCCGCCACGAAATGGGCCTGCAGGCCGCCGACGCCATCGCGCGCTTGGGCGCCGTGGATCATATCGCCGTCGGCCTCACTGACTTCGGCCAGCCGCAGGGTTTCCTCGAACGCCAGGTCGGCCGCTGGATATCGGAGTTGGAGTCCTACGCAAAGAACGAAGGCTATCCCGGCCCCGAAATCCCCGGCCTTGCCGAGATCTCGGCCTGGCTCGACGACAACCGCCCGACGGCGTGGTCGCCCGGCATCATGCACGGCGACTACCACTTCGCCAACGTCATGTTCGCCCATGACGGCCCCCGCCTCGCCGCCATCGTCGACTGGGAGATGTGTACGATCGGCGATCCCCTGCTCGACCTCGGCTGGCTGCTGGCAACCTGGCCGGAGGCGGGCCGCCCTATGTCCTCCGGGTCGCCGCTGGCCTTTGCCGGCGGCCTCTGCACCCCCGACGAAGCCCTCGCGCACTACGCCGAGCACACCACGCGCGACCTCTCGGCCATCACCTGGTACAAAGTGCTCGCCTGCTTCAAGCTCGGCATCGTCCTCGAAGGCACCCACGCCCGCGCCTTCGCCGGCAAAGCCCCAAAACCAGTCGGCGACCTCCTCCACGCCACTACCCTCCGCCTCTTCCAGCAAGCCCAAACCCTGATCGCCGAGGCGTAGCGTCTGCCGCACGAATGTCTGAGAGTCGTCAACAGATCCCCTGCCATGTCATTCTGAGCCGTGCGAAGAATCTTGGTCGTACCCACCTCCAAGATCAGTTCGACGCAATCAGTCCGCCCATCCAAAGCGAGATTGGCCAAGTCGCATCTCTTCCGCACCTGCTACGACTGAGCGATGCCCACCGTCTCCCTCTCACCCAACCCCTCAACCCCTTCGTGCCCTTCGTGCTCTTAGTGGATCCCCAATTCTGCCGATTGCAATTGAGATTCGCCGCTGCGACCCGCAGGCGGTACGATCCGCCTCGACGAGCCCGAACCACAGAAGGAGAAAGCGTTCCCATGATCGACTTTGAGATTCCGGCAGAGGCGCAGGAAGTGCGCGCGCGGGTGCGGAAGTTCGTGCAGGAGGTCTGCATCCCCGCCGAAGAAGAGCTGCAGAAGCGGCCCTACAAGGAAGTGCTGGGCGAGCTGCGGACGAAGGCCCGCGCCCAGGGCCTCTGGTGTCCCTTCATCCCCGTCGAGCACGGCGGCATGGGCCTCGGCCCGCTGGCCAACGCCCTCGTCCAGATGGAGCTCGGCGAGAGCCACCTCGGCGCCCTCTCGATGAACACGCAGGGGCCCGATGACGCGACGATGCTGACCCTGCTCACCCACGGCACCGACTTCCAGAAGGAGAAGTTCCTCAAGCCCCTGCTCAACGGCGAAAAGCGCATCTGCTACTCGATGACCGAGAAGGCCGCCGGCGCCGACGCCACGGGCATGCAGACGCTGGCGGTCCGTGACGGCGACAACTGGGTGCTCAACGGCGAGAAGTGGTTCAGCAGCGGCGCCTCGGCCGCCGACATCGCCATGGTAATGGCGAAGACCAGCCCGGACGCTCCGCGGCATCAGCAGTTCAGCACCTTCCTCGTCGAGCTGCCGAACCCCGGCTACCAGATCCAGCGCAACATCAAGACCATGAACCCGGAGAGCGAGCTGGGCGAGATGATGGGCGCCGGTCATGCCGAGATCATCATCAAGGACCTTGTCGTCCCGCACGAGAACATCGTCGGCGGTGAGGGCCAGGGCTTCAACATGGGGCAGCACCGTCTGGCCTACGGACGCCTGCGCCACGGCATGCACAACATCGCCATGGCCCAGCGCGCTCTCGACATGGCCGCCAAGCGCGTCCTCGAGCGCTCGACCTTCGGCAAGCCCCTCGCCGAGCGGCAGGGCGTCCAGTGGATGCTCGCCGACTGCGCCAGCGAGCTGTACATCGCGCGGCTGATGCTGCTGCACATCGCCTACAAGGCCGAGAAGGGCCTCGATCTACGCCAGGAGAACTCGATCGCCAAGGTCTACCTGGCAAACATGGTGCACAAGGTGGTGGACACCGCCATCCAGCTCCACGGCGCCCTCGGCTACAGCCAGGACACGCCCCTCGCCCGCTGGTACACGGCGATACGCTCGCAGCGCCTCGTCGACGGCCCCGACGAAGTCCACCGCTGGACCGTCGGCCGCAACCTCCTCAAGGCCTACAAAGAAACCGGCACCACCGCCGGCGCCTGCGGCGGCGATTTGATCTAGTCGGCCAGTTGACAGGAGCGCGGGCGCCCTCGCCCGCGAGTGCGGAGTAAGTGCGAAAGTAGCGGCGGAGCTTTAGCTCCGCACGGTTTCCGCCTGTCTACGTTGCCCCTCGATAGCCCTACCAGGCGGTTGAAAGACACGTTCTCGCAGCGCGGGGCTTCAGCCGGGGGATGGCGCTTCGAAGCGGTCGCTCTACAGCGGACGACAAGCTGGCAAGTAGCTTCAACCCGTACTAAGCCTTCGTCTATTGCAGTGCCTCTGGTATGTAGACCCGCTTGAGTGGTAGCAGCGCTTTGTACCGAGAGTCGAACTGTTCGTAGTGTTGGAGTACCAGCGATACGAGTTCTTCACCGTCGATGAGCCGTAGGTTGCTCTTCTCCCGCGCGAATGTCTTCGCTGGTGGTGTGAACGATCCGAGCGTAACAAGGAGCCCGAACTCGTTAACGCTGACCTTGCCGTATAGCTGGGAGACCACGGGGTCGCCGGTACTTCCTTCGGTGCTCTTGACTTGGACCTTTATGATAGGTGGCTCGAACCCCAGTTCGTCCTTGTGGGCGATGATGTCGATTCCCCCATCCGGGCCCTCGGGCGAGATCCGCGTGCGATAACCCATCGTGTTGAGGAGTTGCGCAACGAAGTGAGCAAATGGATGCCCCTTTAATTCTTGCGCCAGTTGCTTCAAAATGAAGTCGTTTGTCGTCTGCTCCACTTCCTCTGCAACCAGTGACACTGTTTCATCGTCAACTGCGGGCGGTGCCGCTGGATGACCTTCCAGCGCGGCACGGTACTCGTCCGCGTAGTTCTTAACCTGGAAGAGACTCATGGCGGAACCGATTTCGTAGAGCGCGCCCTGCGTAAAGTGGGTTCTTGGAATCGCCCGCAGCCATTGGACTGAATGTACGTTCGGATAGCCAGCATCTAGCGAGGGGTCGTACTGGTACAGCCCCGTGACTTTACCGATGTGTATGTGGCGGTCGCGTTTCGACGGGTAAGCGACGAAATCGCCAGGCTTCATCTCGTGAACAAATCGGAACAGTTGGCCGGTGTAATTGGGTACAGCTCCGGGTTTGAGTTCGGGATAGCATTTGGCCACGGCGATCCGAAAAGACTCACGGTCGGGCGCAAGTGTGCTGAGGTCTCCCATCTCGGCCCAGCCAACTGCGACGTAGTTCCTTGTGAGGAAGAGTTGGTCTGCGTCGCCCGTTCGCCCGGCGTGAATGCCCCAGATTGTGACTTCATCCTGTGCCATGTGAAATCTCCGTTGAAACCGTTCGGATACATACGCGGCCGGACGTTGCGGGCGGCTCCCGCCACGCGCTAAATCAGCGGTGGCGGCACGTCCCGCTGCACCTTACATGCCCTCGCTCGCCGCATCCAACGCCGCCACCTCGCCCGCCGCCAACACCAGATCCGCCCCCGGAAGCAAAGCCGCCAACTGCTCCGGCGTGTTCGCCCCGATGATCGGCGCCGTCACCGCCGGCCGCGTCAGCTGCCACGCCAGCGCCACCGCCGCCACCGTCGTGTCGTGCGCCGCAGCAACCGCATCCAGCGCGTCGATCACCCGGAAGCCGTCCTCGTTCACGTACTGTTGCTTCACCGTGCCCGCACGCTGACTTTCCGGCAGTGCCTGCCCGCGGCGGTACTTGCCAGTGAGGAATCCGCCGGCCAGCGGGCTGTACGGGATGACGCCGATGTTGTTGTCGGCGCATATCGCCGCCAGGTCGGCTTCGTACTCCTTGCGGTGGACAAGATTGTGGTGTGGCTGCAGCGTCGCGAAGGCCGGCAGACTCTTGTCCGCCGCGCTCTTGAGAGCGGCCGACAGCCCGCCGACGCTGTAGTTGGACGCCCCGATGTGCCGGATCTTCCCCGCCTTGATCAGCTCGCCGAAGACCGCCAGCGTCTCCTCGATCGGCGTCGCGTCGTCCGGCCAGTGACATTGATAGAGGTCGATCGTCTCCACTTGCAATCGCCGCAGCGAGTCCTCGACCGCCCGCGTGATGTGCGCGCGCGAGAGCCCCTCACCGTCCGCGCCCTCCCACATCTTTCCCCGCACCTTCGTCGCCAGGACGATGCCGTCGCGATTCCCCCGCGCCTTCATCCACCGTCCAATGATCTCCTCCGAAACCCCGCCCGGATTACCCGGCGCCCAGAAGCTGTACACGTCCGCCGTGTCGATGAACGTCCCGCCCGCCGCGACGAACGCGTCCATCACCGCAAAAGAAGCCGCTTCGTCCGCCGTCCACCCGAACTGCATCGTCCCAAGACAAAGATTCGAGACCCTAAGCCCAGTCGCGCCAAGTTGTGTTGTTTTCATGGCCTGATCCTATCGAGGTCTATCCGCAGGTGAAACAGGTCGACCGGCCCTTCCTTTGCCCATGTTCCTAGCCCGTCCAGACCCATCGGCTAGGCTGCCCGCATGGGAGACACGCCGCCGGATTATCGACTGCTCCATATAGCGGCGTACGTGGCGATCTTCTGTCTGGGCGTGTCAGCGGCGGCGATCGGGCCGGTGCTACCGTTCCTGGCCGACGACATGGGTGTCGGCCTGGACACGGCGGGGCTGCTCCTCACAGCGTTCTTTGTCGGCTCGATCGGCTCGTCGGCGCTGGTGGCGTTCGCCCTGCACGGCCGCGACACGCGCGTGATGTGCGCGTTCGGACTCGCGGCGCAGCTGCTGGGGACGCTGGCGCTGGGGTTTGCTCCGAGCTGGGAGCTTGTGCTGGCGTCAGGCGTGGTGATCGGCATTGGCGACGGCTTCGTCGTCGCGGGCACCCACATCCTCATGCCCGCCACCTCCGACGACGTCCCGAGCGCCCTCAACCGCCTGAACATCTGGTTCGCTTTCGGCGCCATCGCCGGCCCCATCTGGACCGGCGCCGTCCTCTCGACCACGGGCAACCGCGAGATCGTCTACGCGGGGATCTGCGGCCTGCTGGTCTGCGCCCTGATCCTGATGATCGCCGCAGACGTCACGGTGCACCGCGCGCTACCGGCTCCGGACGAAGAGTTCAAGCCTCCGCGCACGACCACGGCCTGGGTGATGGGCGCGGTGCTGTTCCTGTACGTGGGGGCAGAGTTCGGGCTGGGCGCCTGGGTATCGACGTTCGCGCGGAACACCGCGGACGCCGGCGTGTTCGGAGCGGCGATGATCACGGCCGGATACTGGGGCGCGTTGGCGGTCGGGCGGCTGGTCACGGCGTGGTACTTCAAGCGGCAGCGCGATCCGGGATGGCTGCTGGCGGTGAGCTGCTTCGGCGCGGGCGTATTCTCGCTGATGCTTACGCTCTCATCGGGCAACCTCGCACTGGCCGGAGTGGCGGCCCTGGGTGCGGGCCTGTTCTTCGGCCCGATCTGGCCCGCCGTAACCTCGATCGCCGCCGAAGGCGCCGACTCGAGCACCACGGCGACAACGGTAACGCTGGGGAACGCCGGTGGCGTCGCCATCCCCTGGGCCCAGGGCAAAGTGCTGGTCGGCGCCGGCGCGACGCAAGGGGTGGCGGTGACGGCGGTGCTGTGTGCGATGATGTTCGGCATCGTCACGGCGTTCCGCGCGCGGACCCCGTTGCGCACTGCTCGCAGCCTCGACGACGTCTAAGCTCGATCACACAACCGCCGAGGCTCCCGGGACGAATGCACACGTGCGTGCATTCGCAAATTCGGGCTATGTTCTCGGATGCTTCGGTTTGTCTCCTCGGTCGACGCTGGCTGCCGCAGTGCCGTCGAAGTCTGACACCGGATGGTGCGACTCCTCCCAGTACGACGACAGCACATCCAGCCGGCGGGGGGCGCTCTCGCTCGCGAACCTGTAGCTGAGGCGCACGAGGGCGACGGCGGCGGCGAGCAGCAGGAACGGTGAGGCGATGAGGACCGGTCTCACACCGAACACCGTCGCCAGCGCGCCCAGCGTCAGCAGGGGGACGACGGTGGTGCCGTTCTTCAGGACGCTCTGCAGGGCGAAGGCCCGGCCCTGGAAGGTGAGCGGTACGCGGCGGTTGATGTAGGTTTGCACGGCGATCTGCGTCAGGGCCAGTCCGAAGCCGAGAAACACGGCGAGGAACACCGCCGTCGCCAGGTCGCGGCCGATTTCGATGCCGATGTACTGGAGCAGCCGCGGCGGATTGATCGGATCGACGAAGTCTCCCACTTGGTCGATCAGGCCCAGCGAAAACAAGACAGAGGTGGTGATGATGAATCCGACGATCGCCACGGGACGTTCGCCGAACCAGCGGACGAGGCGGGGTGTGACGAGCAGGGCGGCAAGCAGCCCAAGCGACGAGGGCGCAAAGACGTACACAGCATCGGCAGGATCGACCCCGAGGACGCTCTGTACGTAGCGGGGCGCAAGTGTTTGCACGACGATGCTGGCCGTGCCCCCGAGGACGGCGACAAAGATCATCGTCGCCACCGCGCGCTCATCGGCCAGCCAGCGGATCGTGGCGCGGAGATTGACGTTCGGCCGCCTGCGCAGGTCGAGCTTTCGTTCCGGCTCACCAGTCGGCAGATCGAATGCGCGGCTGGCGGCGATGAAGAGGAGAAAGCCGGAGACGAAGAACACCGCCTGCTCGTCGAACAGGCGCACCAGGATTGGGGCCAGCAGCGCGGTTCCGAAGGCGGTCCCGATGTTCGAAGTGAGGCTGACAAGCGAGACGGCGGAGGCGAGCTGCGCCTCCGACGCGACGAGTGGTACGACGGCAGACTCGCTGGGAGCCGAGACTTGCCCGAGGACGTTCACCGAGAATATGAGAAACAGCACCCAGCCGAGATCAGTGCCGAAGAAGATGGGGATGACGAAGCAGAGGAGCGCCTGCACGTTGTAGGCGGCGGCGAGGGCGACACGCTTCGGAAGTTGGTCGGCGACGGTGCCGCCGTACAGGCCGAAGAAGGCGGGCGGGAGCAGGGCGGCAACGCCAATGAGGGCGGACTCCCAGGCGGTGCCGCCTCCCCGGACGACAGCGATCAGCGCGCCGTAGGCGAGCGCCTGCTGACCGGCGTCGGAGAAGAATCGGGAGGCGAGGATCTGCTCGAAGCGGGGGTTGCGGGTGATCGAGGCATCGGGGAGGAAGAACCAGAACAGGCGGAACACGTGGGCCTGCCCGCGGTCGAGGACGCCATCGGCGCGCAGATACGCTCCGTCGAACGCTTGGCGTCCGGCGGCGATCCGGCCCGTTCGCTCGGGCGGTGGCGGACCCTGGTCTTCTCTGTCGGCCATAGGGCGAGTGTAGCGAGCCTCGCGTGTGGTCTCGCCCAGAAGCGAGAATCTGCCCCCAGCGAGCGCGCCTTGAGCCAGGCGCAGGCGTGGCGGATAGTGGCCCTGAATCAGGGCTGGAAATCAAGAAGGGCAGCATGACGGACATCACCCATCGGACGATCGAGACGAACGGCATCAATCTGCACATCGCCGAGGCAGGCGAGGGGCCGCTTGTGCTCTTTATCCATGGCTGGCCGGAGCTGTGGTATTCGTGGCGGCACCAGCTGCCCGCGCTTGCGGCGGCCGGCTTCCACGCCGTGGCCCCGGACGTGCGCGGCTACGGCCAGAGCGACTGTCCCGAGCCGATCGAAGCGTACAGCCTGAAGAACCTGCTGCCCGACTTCACCGGAATCCTGGACGCGATGGGCGAGCAACAAGCGGTGATCGTCGGTCACGACTGGGGGGCGGCGCTCGCCTGGAACAGCGCGGCTCTCTATCCGGAGCGATACCGCGCGGTCGTCGGCATGAGCGTGCCGTACTTCGGCCGAGGTCCGATGCAGCCCACGGAGATGCTGAAGGCGGTGTTCCAGGACAACTGGTTCTACATCCTGTACTTCCAGGAGCCGGGCGTCGCGGAAGCAGAGTTTGAGGCGGACACGCGAAACACGATGCGGCTCATCCTCGCCGCGGGCGGCTCGTTCGACCCGGCGACCGCGCAGATCCAGCAGAAGAAGAAGGGCGACAAGTTCCTGCCAGGCATCCCTTCCTCCGCAACCCTTCCGGCGTGGCTGAGCGAAGCGGATCTCGACTATTTCGCTGGCCAGTTCACAAACACGGGCTTTCGCGGCGGGTTGAACCGATACCGGAACATGGATCGCGACTGGGAAGAGATCCCGGAGCTGGCGGACAAGAAGATTACGCAACCCGCCCTGTTTATTACTGGCGCGAACGACCCGGTGAAGGCGTTCACGCCGCCGGCAGAATCGATGAAACCGCTGCTGCCCGACCTCCGGGGCATGGTCGAGATCGCGGGCGCGGGGCACTGGGTGCAACAGGAGAAACCGTCGGAAACAAACGCCGCGCTCATCGAATTCTTGAAAGGACTGTAGGCCATGCGTATCGGACTTATGCACGGAGACGCCGGAAGCTTTACGATCGCCGAACAGATCCAGCAGGTGGTCGACGAAGAGAAGGACGGATTCGAGAACGCCTGGTGGGGGCAGATCTTTGGCGGCGATTCGATGACGATCATCGCCCTCGCCGGCCAGCGGACGACAACGATCGAGATGGGCACGAGCGTCATACCAACATATCCACGGCATCCGTTCGCGATGGCGCAGCAGGCGATAACGGTGCAGGCGGCCTGTGATGGGCGATTCGTGCTGGGCGTCGGGCCATCCCACCAGGTCGTTGTGGAGTCGATGTGGGGGATGTCGTATGCGAAGCCGGCGCGCCACATCCGTGAGTACCTGCAGGTGCTGATTCCGCTGGTGCGCGAAGGTCGCGTGCAGTTCTCAGGCGAGGTGTACAAGGTGATGGGCGGGATTACGGTGGCGGGGATGAAGCCGCTACCGGTGCTGATCTCCGCGTTGGCGCCGCAGATGCTGAAGCTCGCGGGGACGCTGGCCGACGGAACGGTGACCTGGATGACCGGGCCGAAGACCGTGGAGACGCATATCGTCCCATCGATCACTGCGGCCGCCAAGGAAGCCGGCAGGCCGTCGCCACGCGTCGCAGTCGGACTGCCGATCTGTGTGACCGAAGATGTCGCCGCGGCCCGGGAGATCGCGGGCAAGGCGTTCGCGATGTACGGCACCCTCCCCAACTACAAACGCATGCTCGACAAGGAAGGCGTATCCGGCCCGGCCGAAGTCGCCGTCGTCGGAAACGAGGCGCAGGTGGAGCAGCAGATCCGCGACTTGGCCAGTACCGGCGCGACGGATCTGATCGCGCCAATCTTCCCCACGGGCGCGAACCCGGCGGAGTCGATGGCGCGCACGCGGGCGCTGCTCAAGAGCCTCATCGGCAGAGTGTAGTGGTACCGCATATGGTACTATGCCGGTGGACTCGATGACCCAGATCGAGAAGCTTGTCCAGAAATTGCAGCGGCTTCGCGCGGACGCGGAGTACTCCGATGTTCACCGTCTGCTTGACTGGTATGGATGGACTCGTGGCAGACAAACGGGCAGTCACATGACCTACACGAAGGCTGGCGAGAAGCCAATATCGTTCCCGCTTGTCAGCGGGCGGAGGGTCAAACCATCGTACCGAAGGCTTGTGCTTGAACGCCTCGGATTAGGAGGAGCGTGATGCGACGTAAGAAACCACTCTCGTACTATCGCGCACAGAAATACCCCTTTCGGGTCGATGTCGACGATTCGGGGGAGTACGTCGTGACGTTTCCTGACCTGCAGGGCTGCTTCACAGGTTCCGAGCGTCTGGAGGACTTGCCGTCGATGATCAAGGAGGGATCCTCGGCTTGGCTCGAGGCGATGTACGAGAGTGATCTCGAAATGCCTGCGCCGACGCTGATCGACTACGAGGAACTAAGCGGAAAGTTCAACCTGCGCGTGCCCAAAGCCTTACACCGCAATCTTAGCGACCATGCGGAGCAGGAGGGCGTAAGCCTGAACCAGTACGTCGTAGCACTACTGGCCCGTGGCGACGCGCAGGCCCGGATCGAACAGCGCCTGAACGATCTTGAGAAAGCGCTGTTGGGCGGTGGTGCCGGGAACATCAAGGTCGCCGAGGAAAAGGCGACGTATGCGCCAACGCCGCGTCGAAAAGCTGTGGCGCGGAAGGCTACGCCGGCAACGGCGCGAGGACGGAGCACGAAACGATGACCACAGCAATCACGAACGTAACGCTGATCGACGGGACGGGCGCGGATCCGGTGCCGAATGCCACGGTGCTGGTCGAGGGTGAGCGCATCACGGAGGCAGGCGCGAACGTCACGCTCCCGAATGATGCGGAGGTGATCGACGCCGGCGGGCGGACTTTGATGCCCGGGATGATCGACTGCCACGTGCATCTGTGGGGGCGCGTGACGCATCTGCAGGAACGTCTCTTGACGCCGCCGACGCTGAACGCCTTCTACGCCATGCGCAACGCCCAGCGCACGCTCGATGCTGGCGTCACGTCGGTGCGCGACGCGTCTGGGTCGCCGCTCGGCTTCAAAATGGCGATCGAGCGCGGCCTGATCCCGGGGCCGCGGATGCGCATCTCGGTCAGCGCTCTGTCGCAGACCGGTGGCCATGGCGACCAGACAATGCCTTCCGGCGCGAACCCGGGCGGGATTGGTGACGGGCGGGGGCCGGAGTGGCCGCACACCGTCGTTGATGGTACAGAAGAGGTTCGGCTCGCCGTGCGGAAGCTGCTCCGGGCGGGGGCCGATTTCATCAAGCTCTGCTCGACCGGCGGTGTCCTTTCGCCGGCAGACGAGCCGGGGCACACGCAGTTCACGCCGGAAGAGATCGCCGTGATGGTGTATGAGGCGAAAACCCACGGCAAGACCTGTATGGCGCACGCGCAAGGCACGCAGGGCATCCTCAATGCCGTACAGGCCGGTGTCGAGTCGATCGAGCACGGCATTTACGTGGACGACCAGTGCATGGACGAGATGAAGAAGCGCGGGACGTTCCTCGTGCCGACACTGGTCGCGCCTGTGTGGGTGCTGCGGCATGCCGAGCGCATGCCCGGCAGCATCCTGCCGCAGTCGGTCCGTAAGACGAAAGAGGTGATGGAAGACCACAAACGCAACATCGGCGAAGCGATCCGCGCCGGCGTGAAGGTGGCGATGGGCACCGACAGCGGCGTCGGGCATCACGGGTCGAATGCCGAAGAGCTACAACTGATGTGCGAGGCGGGCATGACCCCGATGCAGGCCATCGTGGCGACGACGAAGACCGCGAGCGAGTGCATCCATATGCAGGCCGATGTGGGGACGCTGGAACCAGGGAAATTCGCCGACCTGCTCGTCGTGGACGGTGATCCGCTGGCGGACATCCGGGTACTACAGGACAAAGCGCGACTGGCGCTGATCATGCAGGGCGGCCGGATCCACAAGCACGAGATGTAGTCGAGCGGGCCAGGGGCAAAGAGCGAAGGACGTTGAGCAGGCGGCCGAGGATCGCCTGGCTGTTGTCGAGTTTGACCGACGAGACGGTATTTGGAATAGGCGGGAGCCTATCGCTACGGCCCCTTCTGAAGCTGGTGTAAGAAATCTGCCGCTCCCCTGTCTAACTATTGGAGCGGCGGGATGCGTTCCCCGGGCATCGGTACCGATACCAATTCAGGAATCCCTAAGGGATTCACGTAAGGGGGAACAACATGCTTCAGGGAAAACTTCTTCGATCAGGGTTTGCAATGGCGCTGCTCATGGCCGTGGTGGTCGTAGGTACGCTCGTTGGCTCGGGCCGCCCGGGGGCGGTACTGGCGGCGCCGTGCGGCGGGGTGCTGTGCCTGCAAGTCGACACCATCCCAGGTGGCTCGGCCGACAACTTCGCCTTCGTCGGTTCGACGTTTGCGGTGGACATCCTCTCCCGCAACTACTCGTCCGACAACGTCGGAACGTTTCGGTTTGTGTTGCAGTACGACGCCACACTGCTGCAGGCCAGCGCCCCTTCCACGGCGGGTCATGCCACCGCAGTCTTCGCATGTGCGGGGGCAACTGGTGATCTGGCGGAAGCGCACCCGGACGCGGATGGAAACCCGGCGACCGGTGAGGCCTACATCTACTGCGATGGTGGAGGGCTCAACGTGTTCGACACCGTACTTGCGAGCATCACCTTCACCAGTTTGAGCGCTGGCGTTTCAAACCTTGACCTGAAGCGCGTCCAGGTCGGCGACTTTGCCGGTATTGAGAACATGAGCTGCCTTCCTGTCATCACCTACGCAGGCTTGTGCGGCAGTTCCAGCGTGGACTTCGTCGGGCCGGTGGTACTGCCTCCCCCGGCGATCTCGCCCTGCTCGGTGCAGTTCGCCGTGCATGGGTCGCTGTTGCAGTGCCTGGACGGACGCCGTGTGCGGCTCATCGGCGTCGACAACCCGCTGCCGGGCGACCCCGGCGGCGACTGGTCGACCACGGTGACCAACTGGTTCCTGGCCGGCAAGACGGTGACGCTGGAGACGGACACGCAACTGCTGGACGGCACCGACTACCTGGCCTACCCGCATGTCACCGGGACGGACGGAAACGACTACAACATGTCGGCCCTGCTGATTTACGTCGGTATGGCGCGGTACGCGGCGCATCCCGTCAACCTCACCCACGACGGGTGGTTCGGCGCCGCGCAAAACTATGCGCGGTCCCAGTGCTGGAACATGTGGGCCAACGGCAATCCCTGGGCGTGGGACTCCGGCTGTTAGAGCCGACTGCCTTTGTGATTCCTAAGGGGAGGGCGCGTCGAAACCGCTCTCCCCTTCTCACGTGTCGTTAACGAGATTGCAGGCGGTTGTTGATGTGGCGCGGTTGGATTCGCATAGCTGAAGGGGAGCAACGACCGGAGTTCTTGTGATCGAACGCCGCCCTTCGACCCGTTCCAGCCCACACCAACCTGTCGTCCGCGAACCTGATCCGCGCGAGGCAAGGTCGTCCATAGTCGGGCCCTCAGTTTGTTGGCGCGCCAGCGCCATCATCCAGGAGAAGGCGGCTCCCGGCGTCAGGTCGAACCAGAGCTAATCTTGCGAGAATCGCGCCCGCAGCACGTTGTCGCCCGTCGGCCGCTGGCTGCCGCCCTCTGGCTCAATAGTCACGCCAGCCCCGACGAATTCGCTGATGTCCGCTGGCAACGCGGCCGTGTGCAGCGCGTTTCCTCGCTCGTCGACAGTAAATGTGTTTCCGCTGATGCGCGATCCGTCCGGATGGATGAACCAGAGTTGATAGATCTGATGATCGAGCTGCGGAAGTCCACGCACCGAAAGGACGACGCCACGGCTGGCCGGGTTCACCGCAAGCACGCCATCTGCATCCGGGGCGTTGGCCGAGGCCTGGAGGTCGAACCGCTCGCTGCCGCTGATTCCTTCAATGGGAGCGCCGTCGGAATGGCCGCTGAGGGCGCGGTTGGCGATGGCTCCGGCCGCAACAGCAAGTACAACCGCGGCCGCCACGCCCGCGAACATCATCATCACCGGACGGCGCTGCCGCTGACGGGCGCGCAACGCCAATCTCAGTCGGAGCCGATCGCGCACCTCAGGCCTGACTCGCGTCTGCGGCAGCGCCTGGGGAAGAAGCTCCGCTACGCGCTCGTATTCCGCTCGTAGCTCTCTACATGAATCGCACGAAGAGACGTGGTCATCGAGCGCCTTACGCGGCGATACCTCGATCGATCCGAGTGGCTCACTGGCGAGCAGCTCGGCGTATTCCTCACAGCCGGAGCGAACGTCGCCTGTCACGATATCGCTCCTCCGTCCGCCCTTCCAAGCGACCGCCGGAGGGAATCCATGGCCGATCTAATGCGCCCCTTGACGGTGCCGAGTGGTTGACCGAGCTGCAACGCCGCCTCGCGATGGCTGAGGCCGCCGAAGTACACCAGCTCCAGCGGTTGCCGCTCTTGCGCGGGCAGCGCATCGAGCGCCGCTCGCACGAACAGCCGCATGGCGACCCCGGGAGCGATGTCGGGCTCGCCGTCGCGTCCCGGAATGTCGCGAAGCTCGTTCGCTTCGCGGCGGCGCCCACGCTGGTGACGTGAGCGAAGTGCATCGATGGCGCGGTTACGGACGATTCCGAACAACCACGATAACACTGCTCCTCGTCGCGGATCGAAGGTGCGCGCACCGTCCCATGCCCGGAGGAAGGCATCCTGCAACACCTCCTCCGCCACTTCACGCTCGCCGACGATGCGCAGTGCGAGCGTAAAGAGCAGCGCGTGATACCGGTCGTACAACGCGAGTAGTGCATCCTCGTCGCCGGCGCGTACGGCCGACAGCAAAACCGTATCAGGCACGGGAGGCGTGTTCGCATCGCCCCCCGTGCCTACGCCAGACTGGCTAACTTCGACCGCGTTGAGGTTCATCCGCTCCCTTAGCGCCGGTTGCGCGCGTACGCCAAGCGCCCCGTCGCCAGACCGGTCACTCCGAGAGCGAGCAGCAACGCGGCGAGCATGGCCGCCGTCGCCGCCGAGTCGCCAGTGCCTCCGGCGCCATCGCCCGTTCCGGTGGCCGGCACCGCCGCCGGCGCCGTCCCATTCGAGACGAGCCATCCTACCGTCGCTATCTTGAAGGGGTGCGCGATGCTCGTGCCGGATACGGCGCCGGGAGACACGCCATTCGGGACCACTGTTGGAGGCGTGCTGGCGCTGGTGTCAAACACGGCGCTCTGCGTGGTAACGCCGGGTCCGCTGAAGCTCCACGCAACGGGCTTGTCAAACGCGCCGACCAGGGTGTTCGTAGTTTTGTCGGTCACCCGGAACGCGAACGCGGCTACGACCTGTCGCCCGCTGGCATATGGCGCGAAGGTCGCGCTGTCTCCGGTCAGCAGCTCAAAGGTGACGGGCTTGCTAAGGAAGTCGGCGGGGATCTTGACCGTGTGCCCGCCAGCGCTCACCGAGGTCGCGGTGCCGGGTGTGAAATCGGCCGAAGCCGCGGCCGTCGGGAAGCCGAATTTGGTGAAGTCCGGCGCTTCTCCCTGCTGCGCTTGTGCTGCGGGTCCCGCAGCCGCTGCTCCCGCCATGGTGATTGCAATCACCGCCGCTATAAGCATCCGCATGTCGTTCAAAAGCCTCCTGTGCTACGTCATTTCTCACACTGGACTACGCAGTCGGGGCGGGCGGTGGATGCCGAATTTCGCTCAGGATCCAATACGTCAGCGAATTGGGGTGATGTACGCTGTCCAGCGCCCTCCAGATGCGCGGGTCGCTACCGGATCACGAACAGCATCCGAGATCCTGCCGGCAACCCGAGAGCCGGGGTTGCTACACTAAGCGACCGAAGCCCGCTCGCACCGGAGCCGCATATGACCATCACCGCATCCGAAGTCGAACTCAAGGCCCAGGCCGCCAAGCGCGCCGCCCGCCGCCTTGCCACGACCTCGTCGCAGGTCAAGAACGACGCCCTCCATAACCTCGCGGCTGGCCTCATCTCCCATCAGGCAGAGATCCTCGCCGCCAACGCCGACGATGTCGCCAGGTCTCGCGCCGATGGCCTCACCGCGGCCAAGCTCGACCGTCTCACCCTCACCGAAGACCGCCTCGCCGCCATCGCCGCCGATGTCCGCAACGTCGCCGCGCTCCCCGACCCTGTCGGCGAGATGATCGAGATGAGCACGCGGCCCAACGGCCTCCAGGTCGGCAAGATGCGCGTCCCCTTCGGCGTCATCGGCGCCATCTACGAAAATCGCCCGAACGTCACGGTGGACATCGCCTCGCTTTGTTTGAAGGCCGGGAGCGCCAGCATTCTCCGGGGCGGCAAAGAAGCTCTCCAGTCGAACATCGCCATCGGCAAGGTCATCGATGCCGCCCTCGCTGATGCTGGTGCGCCCTCAGGCGCAGTGCAGATCATCGAGAGCAACGACCGCGCCATCGTTGCCGAGCTGCTCCAGATGAAGGATTACATCGACCTCATGGTCCCCCGCGGTGGTGAGGAACTGATCCGCTTCGTCGAGCAGAACGCCACCATGCCAGTGCTCATCGGCGGCATCGGCGTCTGCCACACCTACGTCGACAAGGACGCCGATCTCGAGAAGGCGCGCGACATCGTCGTCAACGCCAAGACCCGCCGCTACAGCATCTGCAACGCCCTCGATACGATGGTCGTGCATGCCGATGTCGCCGGCGCCTTCCTCCCCCAGGTGCAGAAAGCCCTCGCCGAAAAAGACTGCGAGCTACGCTGCGATGACCGTTCGTACGAGATCCTCGAAGGCCGCGGCGGCGTCACCCGCGCCACGAGCGACGACTACGGCAAGGAATGGCTCTCGCTCATCGCCTCGGTGAAGGTCGTGGACTCCTACGGCGAAGCCGTCGACTTCATCTACGACTACAGCAGCGGCCACAGCGACGCCATCGTTACCGAGAATTACACCACGGCGATGCAGTTTCTGCGCGAGGTCGATACCGCGGTCTGCTACGTGAACGCCAGCACCCAGTTCACCGACGGAGGGCAGTTTGGCATGGGTGCCGAGATCATCGACGCCACGCAGAAGTTCCACGCCCGCGGCCCCGTCGGCCTCCGCGAGATCTGCACCTACAAGTGGATAGTCTTCGGCACGGGCCAAACCCGCCCGGCGTAGCCCGCCCTCGGGGGTTCCGCGTCTTCTACTTCATCCCCTCGCGCGCCGCTCCCACCAACACCGCCATGTTCCCGTCCGGATTCTTCCCCTCGTGCATCAGCTGATGGCATTCGCCTATGCCCTCGAACGGAAATACCCGCGACAGGCACGGGTCGATCTTCCCGTCCAGCACCATCTGGTTGAAGCCGTATGCCTGCTCGTCGTTCGCGAAGTGCGAGCCCTGCAGCCGCTTCTGCCGCATCCACAGGTAGCGCAGGTCGACGTCCGCATTGAACCCGCTCGTCCCGGCGCAGATCACCACCATCCCGCCGTTCTCCGCCATGATCACCGACGTCGGCACCGTGTCCTGTCCCGGGTGCTCAAACACCAGTCGTGGCGACTTCCGCTCGCCCAGCGCTTCCCAGAACGCCTTGCCGAACGCGCGTACGCCCTGCATCCACTCGCCGTACGCGGCGTCGTCCGTCCAGTCCGGCATCCGGCCCCAGTGCGTGAAGTCTTTGCGGTTCACGTATCCCGTCGCGCCCAGCTTCTTGCAGTACTCGCCCTTCGCGTCGCTGGAGACCACCGCCACCGCCTGGCCGCCCATCGCCTTCACCAGTTGGATGGCCATCGTCCCCAGTCCGCCGGCCCCGCCCCACACCAGCACCGCATCGCCCGGGCGGACGTTGTGTGGGGTCCAGTTCGTCAGCATCCGGTAGGCCGTCGAGCCCACCAGGGTCGGCGCCGCCGCCGCTTCCCACGTCAGGTGCTTCGCCTTCGGCATGCATTGGTGCGCCCACACCTTGGTGAACTGCGCGAAGCTCCCCCAGTTCGTCTCATATCCCCAGATCTTGAACGACGGCGCGAACATCGGATCGTCCGCCGCCTGCACATCCGCCGCTTCCGGATCCCAGGCCCCGCAGTGCACGACCACTTCGTCGCCCACCTTCACGTTCGTGACCTCCGCCCCCACCGCGTACACGATGCCCGAAGCGTCGCTCCCGCCGATGTGGTAGCCGGTGTCGTCCCCCTGTTGTGCATGCACCTTGATCACATCGACCGGCGAGCCCAGCGCCGCCCACACGTTGTTGTAGTTGATGCCCGCCGCCATCACGTACACCAGCGTCTCGCGCGGCCCGATCTCCGGCGTCTCCACCACCTCGGTCCGGAAGGCGTCCTTCGGCGGCCCAAACCGCTCCCGCCGCACCACCGAGGCGTACATCTTCGGCGGTACCTGCCCGAGGGGAGGCGTCTCGCCCAGTTCGAACAGTTCTTTTGTAGTCGTGCTCATTGCGTCTCCATAACACCAATTCAAGGCAATCGCCCGTTCAGAATACAGGGGCCGGACCTTGGTCGCATTGCCTAGGAGATGTGCGCGCGTTGCCCCGGGGGGCACGATGGCGGGCGTCGAGGCAACCGGGGTTGATACAGGGGCGGCGCGGGCGGATTGCCGAAGGATTGACAACGCTGATACGATTCGCCTGTTACGCAAGAACGCCGGAGTCCGTTACCCGAGCGGAACGTTCACAACCGGTGTGGCGACTCGAAGCCAGGGAGGGCAAGTTGGGCATCCGAATCAAGTGGCACGGGATTCTAGTCGCGGTCGTCGCGGCCGGGTTCGTCTTCACGGCGGCCTGTGGCGACGACGACAAGAGTACAGACCCTACCGCCTCAACAAGCGCCACGGCGGCGACGCCCGCGTCCGGCGCCGAGTACCAGTACGTCCTCACGGAGGCTCCCTCCGATGCCGCGCCTCCTGATAGGCAAAAACTGAATGTGAACCTGCGAGGCGAGCCCGATTCACTCGACCCGCAAAAGTCCAACTTTGCCGACAACGTCACGGTGGAGCGCCTTCTGTTCGCCGGATTGGTGACGTTTGATGATGACCTCGCAATCGTGCCGCTCGTGGCCGCGGAAGTACCGAGCGTGGAGAACGGCGGCATCTCCAGCGACGGCTTGACCTACACGTTCAAGCTGCGTGGGGATACGAAGTGGTCGGACGGCCAGATCGTGACCGCGAAGGACTTCCAGTTCGCGATCAGGCGGCTCTTTGACCCCACCGTAGGAGTGTACTATGCGAGCTTCTACACGGATATCGTAGGAGCCACCGACACATTTGCTGCAACCGACGCATCTCTCGAGGAAATCGCGAGACTATCGGCGGCCATCGCAGTCACCGCGATTGATGATACGACGCTCGAGATCAAGTTGGAGAAACCAGTTTCGAGCTTTCTCGCGCGCATGGCCTTGCACGCCGTCTACCCGGTGCGTGAGGACGTCGTGTCTGCCCACCCCGATGACTGGACCGAGTCGGACACAATCATCACCAACGGTCCCTTCACGCTTGAACAATGGGAGCATGAGGATCACATCACGCTCAAGGCCAACCCCGGCTTCTTCCTGGGCGAACCCGTCCTGCAGGAGATCAGGATGGTGATGCAGTCAGACACCAACGTTGCACTTGCACAGTACGTAGAAGGCGCTCTCAGCACGTCGCAGGTTCCTCCGGCGGCTCGCAACGACATTCGGAACACACGCAAGGCCGAGCTGCGCGAGGGAAACACCCTTTCGACCTTCGCGCTCGAGTTCAACTCGAGCAAGCCGCCGTTCGATGATG
>CXWL01095800.1_pt1 | contig 39671 bp, 35 predicted proteins | sample 590931 | NCBI WGS metagenome assembly CXWL01 (sample SAMEA3498368, study PRJEB10139) | groundwater metagenome | biome: water well; material: biofilm material | place: Germany | collected 2015-04-27 | reverse complement strand
CGACGAGATCGGCATCGAGGGCCAGCAGCGCCTGCTCGCGTCGAGCGCGCTGGTGATCGGCGCCGGCGGCCTCGGTTCGCCGGCCGCGCTGTACCTGGCCTCGGCCGGGGTGGGGCGCATCACGCTGGTCGACGACGACGAGGTCGACCTGACCAACCTGCAGCGCCAGATCATGCACGCGACCGCCCGCATCGGCCAGCCGAAGGTCGAATCCGGCCGCGAGGCTTTGATGCAAATCAACCCCGGCATCGAGGTCATCGCACTGCGCGAGCGCGTGGCCGGCGCGCGGCTCGATGAACTGGTCGGCGCCGCCTCGGTGGTGCTCGACTGCAGCGACAACTTCGCCACCCGCCACGCGGTCAACCGCNNGTGTTCGCGCCGCTGGTCGGCGTGATCGGCGCGATGCAGGCGGCCGAGGCGCTCAAGCTGCTGGCCGGGATCGGCGTCTCGCTGGCCGGGCGCCTGCTGCTGCTGGACGGGCGCAACATGGAATGGACCAGCATCGGCATCGCGCGCAACCATGATTGTCGGACTTGCCATCCAGTGTGATTGATGTGGCAACGCGTGGGCGCGCATGCCCATGCTGCCTTACAATGGTTCACGCGGTGGAATATCACCGCACCGGCGAAACCGCCTTATACTCTGCACTCTTTTCCGAGCTTCCGTACAGACACACTATGCATATCGTATCCCGTTCCACATCCCCACTTCCCCTGCGCCGGCGCCTGGCGCGCGGCTTTACCCTGGTTGAAATCATGGTGGTGGTGGTCATCATCGGCATCCTCGGCGCGCTGGTCGTGCCGAAGCTGATGGGCCGCACCGGCGAATCGCGCGTGACCGCCGCGAAGGTCGACATCTCGACCCTGATGCAGGCGCTCAAGCTTTACAAACTGGACAACCAGCGTTACCCGACCACCGAGCAGGGCTTGCAGGCGCTGGTCGCCAAGCCGACCAGCGGCCCGTCCGCCAACGGCTGGAAGGCCGGCGGCTATGTCGAGAAACTGCCGAAAGACCCGTGGGGCAATGCCTACCAATACCTGTCGCCCGGCATCCACGGCGAGGTCGACCTGTTCTCGCTGGGCGCCGACGGCCAGCCGGGCGGCGCCGGCGAAGACAGCGACATCGGTTCGTGGGATAACTAAGCTAAGCGAGGGAGATTCCTTGCCCGTCATCGAAGTCCGCCGCACGGCTCGCGGCTTCACCCTGGTGGAGCTGATGGTTGTGATGGTGATCATCGGCATCACGCTGGGCCTGGTGTCGCTGAACGCGATCCCGAGCCCGCAGCAGCACTTGCAGAACGAGGCCCAGCGCCTCGCGCTGCTGCTGCAGCTCGCCCGCGACGAGGCGATCGTGCGCAACCGGCTGGTGGCGTTCGAAGCCGATAGCGAGCGCTACCGATTCCTGGTGCGCAATGAAACCCGCTGGGATCCGGTCACCGGTGACGACCTGCTGCGCGAGCGCGCGTTCAAGAATGCACCGGTGTCGCTGCTGATCGACCCGCCCGGCGCCGGCTCCGGCAATCCGCTGCGCATCACCTTCGGGCGCGAGCCGGTCGACAAGCCTTTCCTGCTGACCCTGGCCAGCGGCGACGCCCACGTGGCGATCCGGGCCGACGGCATCGGCCACTTCGTGGTCGAATGATGATGCGGCCCCATCGACAATCCGCCGGCTTCACCCTGCTCGAGGTGCTGGTCGCGCTGGTGATCGTCGGCACCGCGCTGGGCGCGTCGCTGCGTGCGGTCGGCAGCCTGGCCTCGAACAGCGCCGGCCTGCGCACCGCGATGATGGCGACCTGGTCGGCCGAAAACCGGCTGGTGCAGATCCGGCTGGGGCGCGAATTCCCGAATGTCGGCAAGCGCAGCTTCGAGTGCCCCCAGGGCGACCTGAAGCTGGTGTGCGAGGAAGAAGTGCTGATCAGCCCGAACCCGCTGCTGCGCCGGGTCGAGGTGGGCGTGGTCGACATGCAGAACCCGGAACGCCGCATCCTGAAGCTGGTGCAACTGGTGATGAGGCCGCAATGAGGCGCGCGCGCGGCTTTACGCTGGTCGAACTGCTGGTGGCGATCAGCATCCTGGCGATGGTCGCGGTGCTCGGCTGGCGCGGCCTGGACGGCATCGTGCGCGCACGGGTGGCGCTGACCGACCAGATGGAAGTGACGCGCGGCATGCAGCTCGCGTTTGCCCAGATGCAGAGCGACGCCGAGCACATGGCCGATCGCGAACTGCTCGACAAGCGGCCTTTCCTGCTGGCCGACAACGACCGGATGACCCTGGTGCGCACCAGCTTCGTCGAGAATGAACCGATGCGCCTGCAAGTGGTGGCCTACCGGATCCGCGACGGCATGCTGACCCGGCGCGAATCGGCCGGCACGCGCGACCTGGCCCAGCTCGACGTGCTGTGGAAGGCTGCCATCAGCGACGCCGACACCACGCCACCGGTGGTGCTGCAGGCCGGCGTGACCGGCATGCAGGTCCAGACCTGGGAAGGCAACCAGTGGCGCCAGGGCTCGAACCAGGCGCGCGAGCAGCAGGTGCTCGAGGTTGCGCCGACCGGACTGCAGGTCGCGCTGCAGGTGCGCGGGGTCGAGGCGCCGATGGTCAAGTCCTTCCTGCTGGGGGGCATATGAGGCATAGGAGGCCGCTGCGACGCCAGCGCGGGGTGGCGGTGATCACCGCCTTGCTGCTGACCACGCTCGCGATCACGATCGTCGCCAGCCTGTTCTGGCAGCAACAGGTGCAGGTGCGCTCGATGGAAAACCAGCGCCTGCACCTGCAGACCAAATGGATTCTGCGCGGCGCCCTCGACTGGGCCGCGCTGGTGCTGCGCCAGGACGGGCGCGACAACACCTACACCTCGCTCGACCAGGTGTGGGCCACGCCGCTGGCCGAAACCCGGCTCGACCAGTACATCGAGCGCGAGCGGGTGCAAGGCGAAGTATTCGATGCAACTTTGTCTGGAAGTATTATCGACGCCACCTCGCGGTACAATCTGTCCAACCTGGCCAGCCAGCGCAAAGTGGACCAGGACCAGGTCGGCATTTACAAGCGCCTGCTGGCCAACCTGAAGCTGGACCCGGCGCTGGCCGAGCGCACCGCCAACGTTGTGGCCAGCGCGCAAGTGGCGCAGCCCAGCCCCGAGCCGCCGCCGGAGCCGGCGCAGAAGCCGGTGCCGGGCGGCGCGGCGCCGGTCAAGTTGACGCAGTTGGACGACCTGTTGTCGATTCCGGGTTATACGGTTGAGGTAGTGGACAAGCTGCGCGATTTCGCCATCGTGCTGCCGGAGCCGACCCTGGTCAACGTGAATACCGCGCCGCCGGAAGTGCTGGCGGCGGTAATCGTGGATTTTTCGCTGGCGGAGGCGAACGCGCTGGTGGCGCGCCGCAAGAGCGCCGCCTGGCGCGATCCGTCGTTCTTCACCGCCGACCTGCATGGCAAGCACGCGGTACCCAATTCGGTGGCGGTGCTCAGCAGTTATTTCCTGGTCCGCAGCCGGGTGCGGCTGGACCGCGCCGCGCTCAATGCGGAAGCGCTGATCAACCGCGGCAGCGATGCGCGCAGGGTCACGGTATTGGTTTGGGTACGGCAAATTTAAGAGGAAAGCGAGACGGTTTGACTACTTTATATATCCGGCTGCCGGCCCGGGCCGACGGCGAGGGCGCCTTGTCCCGCTTCGCGCTGGTGGCCGACAGCGGCGCCATCGAGCAGCAGGGCGAGGGCGTGTTGCGCGGCCTGGGCGACCTGGTCGCGGCCAGCCGCCGCGTGGTGCTGCTGCTGGCCGCCGTCGACGTCACCTTGCTGCACGTAAAAACGCCGCCGCTGTCGGGCGCGCGCCTGAAGGCCGCGCTGCCCAGCCTGGTCGAAGAACAGGTGCTGGGCGACCCGGCCGAATGCGTGCTGAGCGCCGCCCCGGCGCAGTCGGCCGACGGCATGCGCAGCATCGCCGTGGTGCAGCGCGCCTGGCTCGAGCCGCTGGTGCGCGCCATGCTCACGCTGGGCGCGCGCGCGGTGACGGCGCTGCCGGCCCAGTTGTGCCTGCCGCTCGAGCCGGGCCATGTCAGCGGCGCCATCGGCCACTCGGAAATCACCTTGCGCGACGGGCTGTATCACGGCCTCGGACTGGCCATGACCAGCACCCCGGAAGTGGCGCTGCAGACGGTGCGCGCGCTGGCCGGCGATGCGCCGCTGACGCTGTACGTGCCGGCCGCCGAGCTCGGCGAATACCAGGCGCTCGCCGCTGAAGCGGGCCCGGCCATCACGCTCGAGGAGGACCGCTGGGAGCACTGGATCGCCGGCTCGAAAACCACCACGCTCGACCTGGTGCCGGCGCTCGGTTCGGCCGGCGCCCGCGCCACCGACTGGCAGCGCTGGCGCTGGCCGATCGGGCTGGCCCTGCTGGCGCTGATCGTCAACCTGGCGGGCCTGAACATCCAGTGGCTGCGTATGAAACGCGAGGCCGACGCGACCCGCCTGGCGATGCTGCAAACCTTCAAGGCCGCCTATCCGAAGGAAACCGTGATCCAGGATCCGGTGGCGCAGATGCGCTTGAATCTCGCGCGCGCCAAGGCTTCCAGCGGGCAAGTCGGGGCTGATGAATTCACTTACCTGGCGGCCGCGTTCGGCGAGGCGGCGCGCGCGCTGCCGCGTCCGCTCGGGGTGGCCTCGGTGGATTACCGGGAACGCGCGCTCAGCGTCAAGATCAAACCAGAGTCAGCCGATCCCGGGGTGGTCAGCCAGCTCAAGGCCGCGCTGGCCGCGCGCAACCTGAGCCTGACCGAATCGGCGCCGGCCACCTGGCTGATTCGCAACACAGGAGCGAAGCCATGAGCGCCGCAAGCAACATCAACCAATTGAGGGAGCGGCTGGCAGTCTGGTGGCTCGCGCGCACCGAGCAGGAGCGCAAGTTCCTGCTCGGCGGCGGCGCCATCGTGGCGCTGGCGCTGGTATACGGGCTGTTCATCAGCCCGGCCCTGAGCGCGCGCGCCCAGCTCGAGAAAGAGTTGCCGCAATTGCGACAGCAGGACGCGCAGCTGCGCGCCATGGCGCTCGAGGCCGGCGAACTGGCGCGCGAGCCGGTGGCGCAGGTCGCGCCGATGACGCGCGAGAGCCTCACGGCCAGCCTGGCCGCGCTCAGCATCACGCCGCAGTCGCTCAGCATGACAGGCGAATTCGCCCGGGTCCAGGTGGCCGGCGTGTCGTTCGCCAACCTGGTCGGCTGGCTCGACGCGCAGCGCCGTGAAAACCGGATTTCCGTTCAGGATGCGGCGATCACGGCGCAAACCGCGGCCGGCCAGGTCGACGCCACCTTGACCCTGCGCCAGGATGCCGGGGCGGGACCGCGGTGAAGCGCGTCGCGCTATGGGGCGCCGCGATTTTATTGGCGGCTGGGCTGACGGTGCTGGCGTTCTTCCCGGCCGCCTGGCTGGGGCCGATGGTTGAGCAGCAGACCGGCGGGCGTTTGACTCTGGGGGATGCGCAGGGTACGCTGTGGCGCGGTTCCGCCTTTATCGGCGGGGCGCCGGGCGCGAATGGCGCGGTCACGCCGCTGTTGCCGGGACGCTTCGCGTGGCGCCTGTCGCCGTTGGTGCTGTTCGGCCAGGTCGCGCTGCAGCTGGAAAATCCGCTGGCGCTGTCGCAACCGATCCGGGTCGAAGGCGACTGGTCGCAATGGAGAGTCAGCCCGGCCGAACTGATGCTGCCGGCCGAAGGACTTGCCGGGCTCGGCGCGCCGCTCAACACCCTGGCGCCGAGCGGGGTGATGCGGCTGTCCTGGACTACACTCGAGCTGGTGCGCCAGCAGCAGTCGGTGGCGGTGAACGGCCGCACGGTGCTGACGATGAACGACATGGGCTCGCGCATGACGCCGGTCAAACCGCTCGGCAGCTACGAACTGGCGATGGACTGGCAAGGCCAGCAGGCAAGGCTTAACCTGAGTACAGTGCGCGGCGCGTTGCTGTTGTCGGGCACTGGATCGCTGGACCGGGGCCGGCTGCAGTTTTCCGGCCAGGCCTCGGCCGCAAGTGGATATGAAGAAACGCTGGGCAACCTCCTGAATTTATTGGGCCAGCGCCGAATGGTGGGCGGCAAGAATATTATCGCGTTAGAGTTCAAATGATGAAAACAACAGCTAGCAGTTCCCCAGTCCCGGCGCTGCGCCGGCTCGCCGCCGGCGTCATGTTGTGCTGCGCGGCAGCCACCTTGACCGCCCCGGCCCTGGCCCAGGCCCAGGAGCCGTCCGGCTCCGGCGCCGCGCTCAACTTCGTCAACGCCGACATGGAGTCGGTGATCAAGGCGGTCGGGCATTACACCGGCATGACCTTCATCATCGACCCGCGCGTCAAGGGCACGCTGACACTGGTGTCGGAAAAGACCCTGACCAAGTCGCAGGCGTTCGCCCTGCTGACCTCGGCGCTGCGGCTGCAGGGCTACGCGGTGGTGGTTGGCGACGGCTTCGCCAAGGTGGTGCCGGAAGCGGAAGCCAAGCTGCAATCCTCGCCGACCCAGGTCGGGGTGGGCGGCCAGCGCGTCAAGGGCGACCAGATCGCGACCCAGATCTTCCGCCTGAACTACGAGTCGGCCGCCAACCTGACCGCCGTGCTGCGTCCGCTGATTTCGCCCAACAATTCGATCATGGCCAATCCGGGCAACAACAGCCTGGTGATCACCGACTACGCCGACAACCTGCGGCGCCTGGCGAAGATCATCGCCGCGCTCGACGCGCCGGTCAGCGGCGGCATGGACGTGGTGCCGATCCGCTACGCGATCGCCAGCGACATCGCCACCATGGTGACGCGCCTGATGGAGCCGGCCCCGGGCGGCGATTCGGGCCGCGTGACGGTGCTGGCCGATCCGCGCACCAACGCGGTGATCATCCGCGCGCCGTCCGCGGCGCGCTCTAACCTGGCCAAGTCGCTGATCGCCAGGCTCGACCAGCCGACCGCCGAAGCCGGCAACGTGCACGTGGTGTACCTGAAAAACGCCGATGCGACCAAGCTGGCGCAGACCTTGCGCGCGGTGGTCTCGTCCGACACCTCGCTGCCGACCCAGGCGCAGGGCACCAGCGGCGGCACGGTCCAGGCCGGCGCCGGCGCCACCGGCCAGCCAGGGCAGCTGGGCATGGCCGGGGGCGGCAGCACGCTGAGCGCGCAGAGCCCGGGCCAGGGCGGCGGCGCCGGCGCCGGCGCCACCGGCGCCGGCTTCATCCAGGCCGACGCCTCGACCAACACCCTGATCATCACCGCCAGCGAGGCGGTCTACCGCAACCTGCGCGCCGTCATCGACCAGCTCGACGTGCGCCGCGCCCAGGTCTACATCGAATCGCTGATCGTCGAAGTGACCGCCAACCGGGCCTCCGAGTTCGGCGTCCAGTGGGCCGCCGTCAGCGGCGACGCCAACAGCAAATACCGGGTCGGCGGCCTGCAGTCGTTCTCGTCCGGCTCGAACAACCTGCTGTCGGTGGCGACCAAAGCCAGCCCGCCGCCGAACGGCTTTTCGATCGGCTTCTTCAAGCAGGTGGGCGACCAGATCGGCCTCGGCGCGCTGGCCCACGCGCTGGAAAACGACGGCAACGCCAACATCCTGTCGACCCCGAACATGCTCACGCTCGACAACGAACTGTCGACCATCAAGGTTGGCAAGAACGTGCCGATCATCAGCGGCCAGTTCACCACCCCGGCCGGCGGCTCGAACGCGAATCCGTTCCAGACCATCGACCGGCGCGACGTCGGCCTCACGCTGAAGGTGCGTCCGCAGATTTCCGAAGGCGGCACCATCAAGATGGCGATCTACCACGAGACCTCGAGCGTGGACCAGGCGTCCCTGAAAGACGTGGCCGGCGTCACCACCAACATCCGCGTGATCGAAAACAATGTGGTCGCCGACGACGGCCAGATCATCGTGCTGGGCGGCCTGATCGAGGACACCGAGGGCGACAGCGAGGAGAAAGTGCGCGGCCTGGGCGACATCCCGGTGCTGGGCAACCTGTTCAAGTTCAAGACCCGCACGCGCCAGAAAACCAACCTGATGATCTTCCTGCGTCCTGTTGTCGTGCGCAGCAAGGACCAGAGCAACGCGATCGCATCCGACCGTTACGACTACATGCGCGCGTCGGGCCTGGCCGCGCAGCCGAAGGACGATTCGTTCATGGTGCGCGACCTTGGCGCGCCGGTGCTGCCGCCGCTGACCAACGGCCAGCCGCCGCCGGGCGGCGCGATGGCCCCGCTGCCGCCGAAAGCGGCGCTGCCGGCGCCGGTTCGCCCGAGTGTTCCGGCCCCGGCTGCGGCTCCGGCCCAGCCGGAGACCGACCCGGCCAGCATGTACCGGCCGGTGCAGAAATAGTGAGGTTGAATCATCATGAGTAACCTGTTGCCTTACGCCTTCGCCCGCGACTTCGGCGTGCTGGCGCGCACCATCGACGGCAGCACCGAGGCGGTCGAGGTGTTGGTGTCGGGCGCTACCCCGTCGGCCGCCATCGCCGAAGTGTCGCGCCGTTTCGGCCGCATCGCGCTGCGCCGCATGGAACGCGCCGAGCTGGAAGCGGCGATCGCCACCGCCTACGCCGGCGCCGGCGGCGACGCTTCGCAGGTGGTCGACGAATTCGACGCCGACCTCGACCTGACCAAGCTGCTGCAGGACGTGCCGGCCATCGAGGACCTGCTCGAGTCCTCCGACGACGCGCCGGTGATCCGCATGATCAATGCGCTGCTGACCCAGTCGCTGCGCGAAGGCGCCTCCGACATCCACATCGAGCCGTTCGAGCAGACCTCGGTGGTGCGCTTCCGGATCGATGGCGCGCTGCGCGACGTGGTCCGCCCGCGCAAGGCGATCCACGCCTCGCTGATTTCGCGCATCAAGATCATGTCGCAGCTCGACATCGCCGAAAAGCGCCTGCCGCAGGACGGCCGGATCACCCTGCGGGTCGGCGGCAAACCGGTCGACGTGCGGGTATCGACCCTGCCGACCGGCCACGGCGAACGCGCGGTACTGCGTTTGCTCGACAAGGAAGCGGGCCGGCTCGACCTGTCGCACCTGGGCATGAGCCCGGCGCTGCTGCCGCAGTTCGACCACATGATCAACCAGCCGCACGGGATCGTGCTGGTGACCGGCCCGACCGGCTCCGGCAAGACCACCACGCTGTACGCGGCGCTGTCGCGCCTGAACGCGACCACCACCAACATCCTGACCGTGGAAGACCCGATCGAGTACGACCTGGTCGGCGTCGGCCAGACCCAGGTCAACGCGCGCATCGACATGAGCTTCGCCAAGGCGCTGCGGGCGATCCTGCGCCAGGACCCGGACGTGATCATGATCGGCGAGATCCGCGACCTGGAAACCGCGCAGATCGCGGTGCAGGCCTCGCTCACCGGCCACCTGGTGCTGGCGACCCTGCACACCAACGACGCCGCGGCCGCCGTCACCCGCCTGCTCGACATGGGGATCGAACCGTTCCTGCTGTCGTCCTCGCTGCTGGGCGTGATGGCGCAGCGGCTGGTGCGCAAACTCTGCGAACATTGCAAGCAGCCGGACGGCCAGTACTGGAAGGCGGTCGGCTGCGACAAGTGCGGCCACACCGGCTACCAGGGCCGGGTCGGGGTGTACGAGCTGCTCGAGACGACCGAGCAGATCCGCGCCCAGATCCACAACCGCGCCTCGGAAGCCGAGATCCGCCACGCGGCCCAGGACACCGGCATGAAGACCATGCGCGAAGACGGCGAACGCTGGCTGCTGGACGGCACCACCACGCCGGCCGAACTGCTGCGCGTGACCAAGGACTAGCCGACGATGCCCGCATTTCGCTATGAAGCCGTGGACGCTGGCGGCGCTACCCGCAAGGGCGTGGTCAACGCAGACAACCCGCGTTCGGCACGCGCCGACCTGCGCAGCCAGGGCCTGACCCCGCTGTCGGTCGACGCCATCGCCGCCCAGCTCGACGCCAGCGGCGCCGCCAAGAGCCGCGGCTTCGGCGAGCGCCTGTCGCAGGTCGAACTGGCGCTGTTCACCCGCCAGCTGGCCAGCCTGCTGGAAGCCGGGCTGCCGCTGGAGCAGGCCTTCACTGCGCTGCTCGAGCAGGCCGAGCGCGCCTACGTGCGCGACCTGGTCGCCTCGATCCGCTCCGAAGTGATGGGCGGCGCCTCGTTCTCGGATGCGCTGTCGCGCCACCCGCGCGACTTCGCCGAAATCTACCGCGCGCTGGTCGCCTCCGGCGAGCAGATCGGCCAGCTCTCGCGCGTGCTGTCGCGCCTGGCCGACTACATCGAACGCAGCAACGCGCTGGTGCAGAAAGTGCGCCTCGCCTTCATCTATCCCGCGATCGTCACCGTGGTCGCGTTCGCGATCGTGATCTTCCTGCTCACCTACGTGGTGCCGCAGATCGTCTCGGTGTTCGCCAACACCAAGCAGAAGCTGCCGTTCCTGACCGTGATGATGCTGGGCGTGTCGAACTTCGTGCGCGCCTACGGCATCTACGTGGCGATCTTGCTGATCGGCGCCTTCATGGCGTGGCGCCGCGCGCTGAAGAACCCCGACCTGAAGCGGCGCTTCCACTCCTGGCTGCTGGACGCGCCGGTGTACGGCAAGTTCGAGCGCAGCATGAACACCGCGCGCTTCGCCAGCACCCTGGCGATCACCACCGGTTCCGGCGTGCCGATCCTGCGCGCGCTCGACACCAGCCGCGACACGCTGTCGAACGTGGCGATGAAGGAGCTGGTCGAAGAGGCCAGCGCCAGCGTGCGCGAGGGCGTCAGCCTGGCGCGCGCGCTGTCGGCGCAGAAGTACTTCCCGCCGATGCTGATCCACATGATCCGCGCCGGCGAAATCACTGGCGAGCTGCCTGCCATGCTCGAGCGCGCAGCCAGCGCGCAGCAGGCCGACCTGGAGCGCCGCGCGCTGACCATCGCCGGCCTGCTCGAGCCGGTGCTGATCCTGGTGATGGGCGTAGTGGTACTGCTGATCGTGCTGGCGGTGCTGATGCCGATCATTGAAATCAACCAGCTGGTGCGGTAACTGAAGGAAATTGATGAAGCGTTTGCCCATTTTGTTGAGCCTGTTAGCCCTGATCGTGCTGTCGGCCTCGATCGCCTACTGGGTGCTGCAGCTGTACCAGCCGGCCCAGCGCCCGCTGGCGGCGGCGCCGGTGGCGTCGATGCCGGCGCCGCCGCTTGACGCCGCGGCCACGCTGTTCGGCGGCCAGGCTTCGGCCGCGGTGGCCAGCAACTACCAGCTGACCGGGGTGGTGGCGGCCGGGCGCGAGAGCGTGGCGATCATCGTGGCCGACGGCGCCCCGCCCAAGGCCCTCAAGCTCGGCAAGGAAGTCGCGTCCGGCGTCACCGTCTGGGAAGTCCATCCGCGCTACGTGATGCTGTCCGATGGCGGCGTCCTCAAGCGCATCGATCTGGCGGTCGACGGCAAGGCCGGCAGCGCCATCCCGACGTCGCCGCTGCCGGGCCAGCCCCAGTCCCAGCCGCAGCCGCAGCCGCAGCAACCGTCGCAGCAGTTCCAGCAGCCGCCGCAGCCACCGCCACAACCGACACCGCAACCGCAGGCGGCGCCGTTCCAGGCGCCGTCGATGCAGGGGCAGCCGCCACCCGCAACGCCGGCCCCGCCGCCGCCCGCACCGGTGCAGATGCCGCCGCCGATGCGCGCCGTGAATCCCGGCGCGACCCAGCTTCAGTAAGCCGGCCCGGCCAGCGCCGGACCAGGCACTCGCCGCGCCATCGGCCGCGTCCATTGTTCCCAGGAGCCCCTCCATGCCTACTCTCGCCTGTTCCCTGCGCGCCATCGCGGCCGCTTGCGCCTGCGCGCTGCAGCTGGCGTTCGCGATCGCGCCGGCCGCCGCGCACGCCCAGGAAACCGCCGCGGCGCCCCTGGCTCGCCTGCGCATCGCGCTGGTGCTGTCCGGCGGCGGCGCGCGCGGCTTCGCCCACATCGGCGTGCTGCGCGTGCTGCGCGAACTGCGCGTGCCGGTCGACGTGGTGGTCGGCACCAGCATGGGCAGCGTGGTGGGAGGCGCCTACGCGGCCGGCGCCGCGGTGGCCGACCTGGAGCGGATGGCGCGCGAGACCGACTGGGAGCAGGTGGTGGCCGACCGCCCGGCGCGCGACGAGCTGGCGTTCCGCCGCCGCGAAGAAGACGTGCTGCTGCCGTCGCGTATCGAGTTCGGCGTGCACCGCGACGGCATCTCGCTGCCGCCTTCGGCTGCCGGCAACGCCGCGCTGGAGCAGGCGCTCGGGCGCCTGCTGCCGGCCGGCACCCGCGACCTCGCCGTCAGCCAGCTGGCCTTGCCGTTTCGTTCGGTCGCCTCGGACCTGCTGACCGGCGAACCGGTCGAACTGGTCGACACCCCGCTGTTCCTGGCGATGCGCGCCTCGCTGGCGGTGCCCGGCGTGTTCGCGCCGGTGCGGGTCGAACACCGGCTGGTGGTCGACGGCGGCCTGGTGCGCAACCTGCCGGTCAACCTGGCGCGCGCGATGGGCGCCGACATCGTCATCGCGGTCAACGTCGGCACCCCGCTGGCGCCGGAAAAGGAGCTCGGCAGCGCGCTCGGCGTGGCCCAGCAGATGCTCAACATCCTGACCGAGCAGAACGTCCAGCGTTCGCTCAAGGAACTGCAGCCGCAGGACATCCTGATCTCGCCGGACCTGAGCGGCGTCAGCTTCCTCGATTTCCAGCACGTCGAGCGCGCCATCGAGGCCGGCGAACGGGCCGCGCGCGCCTTGGCGGCGCGCCTGGCGCCGCTGGCGATGGGGCCGAACCAGTACGCGCTGTTCGAGCACCGCCGGCTGGCGCCGCCCGCGCTGGCCGACCTCGCGCTGCCGCTGGCGCGCGTCGAAGCGCGCAGCAATGGCCGCATCAACCCGCAGGCGCTGGCGGTGCAGTCCGGCCTGGTCGAAGGGAAAGAAGCCACGCTGGAGCAGGTGCGCCACGCGGCCGACGTCCTGTACGGACGGGGCGACCTGGCGCGGGTCGATACCGATGTCATCGACGCCGGCGGCAAACGCAGTGTACTGATTCGCGCCAGCGAGGCCGGCTGGGCCGGCAGCCGCCTGCGGGTGGGTCTGGAACTGGCCAGCGATTTCGACGATGCCAACAGCTTCGCGCTGAAGCTGATGTATGTACGCACCTCGGTCAACAGCTGGGGCGCCGAAGTGCGCGCCGTGATGGGAATTGGCGACAAGCGCGACCTCGGCGTGCAGTTCTGGCAGCCGCTGGGCGCGGGCTCAAAGTGGTACGTGGCGCCGTCGCTGCAGTACGGTTCGTCGACCGGCGACGTGTTCGTCGAGGGCCGGCGGCGCCAGCGGATCGGCTACAACGCGCGCAGCGCCAGCTTCACGCTGGGGCGGGAACTGGGCAACTGGGGCGACCTGCAGGTCGGCGTCACGCGCCGCAGCGCCGGCACCCGGGTGGCGGTGCCCGAGCTGGCCGATACGGTGACCGAGCACGCATACGACACCACCCAATTCCTGCGCTACCGGGTCGACACGCTCGACTCGCTCGGCTTCCCCAGCCGCGGCTACCTGCTCGATGCGGCGCTCGAGCGCTCGCCGACCGGCGGCGATACCGGCAAGTCGCTGGCCCGTTCGTCGGTGGTGGGGCTGGCGGCGGTGCATACCGAGAACTGGGCCGGCCACCTGTACGGCGAATGGGCGCATGCGCAGCGCGGTGCGGCGCCGCTCAGCCTGGGCGGCTTCCTGCGCCTGTCCGGCACCCCGGCCGACTCGGTGCAGGGACGCACCATCGCATTCGCCCGGCTGGTGCTGGCGCGCCGCATCGGCGCCTTGCCGGTGACATTGGGCGGCACGCTGAGGGCAGGCTTCTCGCTCGAGACGGGCGGCGGCTTCGACCAGGACCTGACCTTGAACAGCAGTTCGCGCAAGCAGGCCGGCAGCGGCTTCCTGTCGGTCGACACGCGCTTCGGCCCGGCCTACCTGGGCGCCGGCGCGACGCGCGACGGCAACCGCACGCTGTATTTGTTCCTCGGGCCGATCTGGTAGGGGGCGGCCTTCGGGAGGGATTCGAAAATCCGTGACGGGCCGGGTTGCGGTTGTCACTTGACAACCTTAGGTCGCAAGCTTATATTGGAGACGTCGATGGTTCGCCCTAGTCACCCAAAAAAAGAAGTTGAGGCGGCCTTGAGGCACGCCGAAGAGCAAGGCTGGCGCATAGAAGTGGGTGGCTCGCACGCTTGGGGAAAAATTTATTGCCCTTACAAAGACGCGGAATGCCGCTGCGGTGAATTCTGTATCGTTAGCGTGTGGAGCACTCCCAAAAATGCTGGCAACCATGCCAAAGCCTTGAGGCGCGTCGTCGACAATTGCACAACGCACAGAAATCGTACGAAGATGGATTCGGAGTAAGCGACCATGGAATATATCTTCACGCTGAAATACCGGTTGATTGAAGACGCCAGCAATGCGGATGAGCTGGTTGAGCGCTTGGCTGCTGCCGGATGTGACGATTCCTTGATCGGCTTAGGAATACCTGGCCGTATCGCGCTTGAGTTCACCCGTGAAGCGAATAGCGCAAGAGAGGCCATGGTCAGCGCTCTCGCTGACGTAAAGCGGGCCATTCCAACCGCCAGCTTGATTGAGGCGTCCCCGGATTTTGTTGGTCTTTCAGACGTCGCCGACGTGGTGGGAGTAACTCGCCAAAATATGCGAAAGTTGATGGTCAACTCGAGAAATTTCCCAACCCCCGTTCACGAAGGAAGTGCCGCAGTCTGGCATCTTGCCGATATATTGTCTTGGCTCGATGCCAAAGGCACCTACCAGTTTGATAAATCAATCCTCGAGGTCGCGAAAACGGCGATGCAGCTCAATTTTGCAAAAGAGTCGCGCCAACAAGCGTCCAACATTCCCAGAGACATTTGGGAGCTGACAGCTTAGCGGCAAAGCCGGAAGCGCTTAAGCCTGGCGCCGCATCTCGGTGAACGCCGCGAATTCCCATGAACGAAATCCAAGCAACAGCGTGAAACCGTCACGCTCGCTGGCCGCAAGCCGCCTGTCGTTCTGGTGCAGGCGCGCCAGTTCGGCGGCCAGCTGCTGGATCTTCTGCAGCAGTTCGCGCGCGCTCGGCAGCGACAGCCGCGCCGGCAGGCACATCAAGGTCTCGCCGGGCCCGTCGAAGCGGCCGCCGAAATAATCGGCCACCACATGCTCGCGCACGTACTGCTGGACCGGGCCGTCGGCCAGCCAGTGGAAGGCGTTCGACACCCGCAGGCTGTAGCGGTTCAGCGGTTTCAGCTCGATCACGCCGAGCCGGTCCAGCTCCGCCAGGAAGCCGATGCATTCAGGCTCGCTGATGTCGTAGGTCTCGACCACCTGTTCCAAAGTCCAATGCCCGAGGCAGCAGATCGCCACCAGCAGCAGCCGCGGCTTGGCAATCAGCGCCTTTTCCTGAATCGCGGTGAGGGTGTCGGCGTGCGGCTGGACGTCGGCCGCGCGGCGCAGCACGTCTTCCATCGCGATCCCGCTGGCCTTGCAGATCTGCGCCAGCCGCGACAGCGCCATGTCCTTTTGCCCGAACATGCGCTTGACCGACGATTCGCTCATGCCGATCCGCTCGGCCAACGCCTTGTAGGTGATCGACGCTGCGCGCAACTCGGCGCGCAGCACCTGCAGTACCAGCTCGGGTGAGCTCATGACTTCCCTTTCTGTTCAAAATGTACCGAAATACGCTACCCAATGTACAGTTTTATCGTACTTGGCACAAGGACATGGTACTGCAAAGAAGAAGCGAGAAAACCGCGGTCCGCTGGCGGGCCAGGCGCCTGCGGTCGGCAACAGCAAGCCAGCAGATTGATGAAGCCGGACACGGCCGGCCGCGATCGGAGCGCCACGATCGCCGAAAAAGGCTGGGTGAGCGGCCGCACCGTTAGCAAAACTGTTGCGCTAACAACACGCATCAACCAATGCGCCCAGCCCGCGCAACAATACCACTTTTAATAAGATAGGCCCACTTCCTGTAATTGGTCTTATTGCTGAACGCCGCCACTGGTAGTCGGGAATATCTGCTCGCCTTTTCCCGGCCTGATTTTGTTGCGTTTAAAGGCATCTTGCGGTATGTTCAATATGAGACCTGATGCATACCAAAGAGATGCCAATTAAACGAGCAGCGACCGAGCGCGCATGATTTCTCAGTGAATACCAACGATTGGTAAGACCACTTGCGGCGGCCCCGGTAGCGAAGTCCGACCCCGCCACATTCTAAAAAAAGGATTGATAATGAAAGCTATAGCGTACCGTATGACCAGAACAACGATTTACTTAGCGGTTGTCGCGCTCTCACATGGTATTGCTCAGGCGCAACAGGATGCGGTTCAAGCGCCGACGCCGGCGGTCGACAAGACCAACGGCGACATCCAGCAAGTGGCAGTCACCGGTACCCGAATTCGATCCGCAAAGCTCACCGCGACCAGTCCGGTAAGCCAGTTCACGGACGCTGATATTGCGCTGACCCGCGCGATCACGGTTGAAGATTTCTCGGTCAAGCTCCCGCAGCTTGCCGGTGGGGTAAACGGCACATCGGCAGGCAGCGATGCATTCGGTGCTCAAACGCTAGACTTGCGCAATCTTGGCCAAAGCCGGACTTTGGTTCTCATCAACGGAACCAGGGCGATTCCGTTCAGTTTCCGTAACGCTGTGGATGTCAATTTCATTCCTGCACCGCTGTTGAAGCGGGTCGATGTACTGACCGGTGGTGCCGCAGCGGTGTATGGCGCGGATGCTATTGCAGGGGTAGTCAATTTTGTCATTAACGACAAATTCCAGGGGCTGCAGACATCGGCCAACTATCGCCGCGCCGTTGACGGCGGCGCGCAAAAGGGCGTCAACCTGACTGGCGGCACGGCACTTGGCGACAAGGGCAGTGTAGTGGGCTATTTTGAAGTCACCGAACGTGACCGCGTGCTGGCTGGAGATCGGACATTTGCCGGTCTCAAACCGACGCTGCGTCCCGGTGCTGGCGGAAATTTTGTCGACGTTGCGAGCGGCCGCGCTTTTTCGTATACCGACTCCGGGCAACTGACGACGACCAGGCAATCGAGCGACTTCACCCCCAACTACACACTGGTCCAGCCGCTCAAACGTGTGAATGCCTCCACCTTTTTTTCGTATGATCTGAGCGACAGCGTCGAAGCGTACGGCCGCTTGATGTACTCCAACGTCAAGACAACCGGTGCGCCAACCACGGGCCAGGCGCCGGCCGTTCTGTCGGGTGTCTATTCTATCAATGAAAACAACACCTTCATTCCCGCCGCGGTTCGCAATCAACTCACCTTCGTCAATGGTGTCGCCAAGGTGCAGGTCGACCGGTCGCTGGGGGAGCTCGGTGTAATCACCATCGATAATCAGCGCGATACCTATCAGCTCCAGGCTGGTGCGCGCGGTCGGCTAACCAGCAATATCAACTGGGATGTCTACGTTCAGTCGGGGCGCTCCGCCGAATCGCTGGTTGTTCATGGCGATGCCCTCAAATCCGGCGCGGCCGCATTGGTCAACAAGACCAATATATTTGGTCCGGGCGCTGACGTATCGTCGATCGCGCAGCCCTTCGACTATGGCGATCGGGTGCGCAAGCAAGTTGTTACCGCAGCGACCGTGTCGGGAGATAGTAGCGACGCCTTCAAATTGCCGGCCGGCCCAGTCGGCTTTGCAGTCGGCGTGGAAGCGCGCCGCGAAACAGGCAATTTCGACTACAGTCCGGCCTTGGCGCTGTCGTTCAACCAGGCTGCGGTCAGCGCTCCTGCCGTACCGCCATCGTTCCGCGCCAAGGAAGTCTACGGTGAAGTGCTGGTGCCGATTCTCGCCCACAAACCTCTGATTCAGAACTTCTCGCTGGAAGGCGCCGCGCGGCGTTCCTTCTACAGTAAGTCGGTCGGCGCGGATAAGGCATACACGACCGATAAACTGGGCGCCTCATGGGCGATCAACGATGATCTGCGTTTCCGCGCGACGAAGCAGAGTGTCATTCGCGAGCCTAACATGGGCGAGTACGCCAACCCTGTGTTCTCGATTCCCTTCAATTTGCTCGTGACTACCGCGCGGCTGCGACCGCGCTACCAGGGCGACCCATGTGCGCTCGGCACTGGCGACCAGGCGCAGTGCAAGCGATTTGGCGCGGCGGCGCCGGGTTCGTACAATTCGCTCGATCCAGCCTTGCTTGGCGGGGGCTATTACTTCGGCGGCAATCCTGATATCAGTGCAGAAAAGGGTGATACCAAAACGCTGGGCGTGGTACTGACACCGTCCTTTGTAAAAGGATTGTCGCTGACAGTGGATTATTACAACATCAAGCTCAAGGACGCAGTTGGCCAGGTGCAGCCAGTCGATGCGCTCACCAGCTGCTACATCACTGATCCGCGTGCCGACAACCCACTCTGCCAGGCAGTGACGCGCGACCCTGCAACCGGCCGCATCAAGGACGCTTACCCAGTCGACCGGAACCTCGCCTATATCAAGCAGGAAGGCTTCGACATCGATGCAAGCTATAAACAGAACGTCCCGTTTGGACTGCCGGGCAAGAAGCTGAACTGGCAATATCAGGCCGCCGTCGTGAAGTCGTATTCGATCCAGAAGAACCCGGTGCTCGATCCGATCGACTGCAAAGGCAGCTATGGCTTCCGCTGTTCGTCGGACGCCGTGTCGCTGGTGGCGCCAGCCTACCGTCATCGCGCCTCATTGGCATGGGACTTCGATGCGGTGACAGCCCAGCTGGGATGGAAGCGCATCGGCAAGGTCAAGGACAGCACGGTGGGTAGTACCGGGTCGATCGCGTCGCAAGACTACCTCGAGCTGAATTTTTCAATCCGGCCTTCTATCGCGGGTCTTACTGTCAACGTCGGCATCGACAACCTGTTCGACAAACAGCCGCCGCTGCCTACCAACGCCGCTATCTTCAATACCTATCCAGACACATACAATGTCCTGGGCCGGTCGATCGGGTTCACCGTGACCTACAAACGCTGAGAGATGATCGGCCACGGATAATCGCGCTCTTTTCTTGCGACGACCTCTGCCAGCGGCAAAGCTGGCAGAGTTTACAAGTTCTAGTTCCGAAAGATCGCATGTCTCCCTCACTTCTCTTTTGCGTCGTGCTCGCCTACTTTGGCGTGCTGTTCTCGGTCGCCAGGCTCGCTTCACGGAATGCGACCAGCGAGTCATTCTTCAACGGTAACAAGAACAGCAACTGGGTCGTCGTCGCGTTTGGCATGATCGGGACCTCGTTGAGCGGCGTCACATTCGTCAGCGTGCCCGGACTGGTGGGGGAAAGCGGGTTCATGTACTTTCAACTCCTGCTGGGTCAACTCATTGGTTATCTGGTGGTTGCCTTCGTATTGCTGCCAATTTTCTATCGCTTCAATCTGACGTCGATCTACGCCTATCTCGGTATTCGCCTGGGGCCCACGTCGCGCGCCTGCGGCGCCTGGCTATTTCTTGTCTCGCGCTGCATCGGCGCCAGTGCCCGGCTGTACCTCGTGATCATTATTTTGCAGGAGTCCATACTCGACGGGCTGAACGTGTCGTACTGGTTCAGCGCTGCCGCGACAATTGGCTTGATCGTGCTGTACACCTACCAGGCCGGCGTCAAGACCATTATCTGGACCGACCTTTTGCAAACTGCCCTGATGCTGACCGGACTCGTCGCCGGCGCGGCGTACCTGATGGATGCACTCGATCTGTCGATCCTCGACAGCTATCGGCAAATGGAAGCCAGGGGGCTTGCGCGGGTCTTTTCTTACGATGTCGACAGCAGTTACTTCTGGCCGAAGCAGCTGATCGCCGGGATGCTGATATCGATCGCAATGACGGGCATGGACCAGGAGATGATGCAGAAAAACATCTCAGTGAAATCTTTGCGCGACTCACAAAAAAACATGGTGAGCCTCGCGCTGGCGATGACCGGCGTCGTGTTCGTTTTTCTTTTCCTGGGCGGCCTGCTGCGCTTGTTTGCGGATGGAGCAGGAATGGCGGCCGCCGGCGACCGACTATTTCCCGCGGTCGTATTCAACCACATGCCCGAGGTCATGCAGCTGGTGTTCGTCATAGCGCTCATTTCCGCGCTGTTTCCTAGTGCCGACGGCGCGCTGACAGCGCTCACCTCCAGCTTCTGTATCGATATCGCCAGGCTGGATCAACAGAGCAGCTGGACCGACAAGATGCGCCTTGCGTTCCGGCGCAAGGTACAGCTAAGTTTTGCAGTGGTCATCTTTATTCTCTTGGTATTACTTAAGCTCGTCGATAGCCACAGCATCGTCAACCTGATCCTCAGATTGGCGGCGATCACCTATGGCCCGCTGCTCGGTCTGTTTTGCTTTGCAGTGTTTACATCGCGCTCGATTGCCGACCGCAAGGTCCCGCTGGTGGTGTTTACTGTGCCTGTCGTTTGTTTTCTGCTCGACGAATTCCAGACCCGCTTATTCGGCGCCTATCGCATCGGGTTGGAAATGCTGGCAATTAATGGCGCGCTTACTCTGGTCGGGCTCTTGTCGATCAGCGATCGGCGCCTGCCCCGGTTGGGCGATGCGAAGACGGTGTACCCAAGCTCGGTGCGCGACCACTAGCACCGGCAGCGTCGATTTCAGCTGGCTAACGCACTTACCCCCCATCGATGAAAACACGTTCTCCCATTCAGTTCCGGCTCGATCCAGAGGAAACCACGCCGCTGTATCTGCAGATATCGCGGCGCTTGAGCGAAGCCGTGCGCGCTGGCTACTACAAGGTCAACGAAGCATTGCCCTCGGAACGAACGCTTGCCGATGCCTTGGGGGTATCCCGGGTCACCGCACGCAAGGCGCTTGATCATCTGGTGAGCATCGGCATGATTCATCGCATACGGGGTTCGGGGAACTACATCGCCCCCATCCCAATGCCGCTGTCGCGCCTGAGCGGGTTCTCCGAAGATCTCACCAAACGCGGCTACCAGCCAAGCTCGCGCTGGCTCTCCCGAATCCTTGGCGAGCCACGCGTCGATGAGCAAATGGCGCTGGGACTGTCGCCGGGAGCGAAGGTGGCACGCCTTGAACGAATCCGGATGCACGACGCCGTCGCGGTCAGCTACGAAACGAGCGTGGTTCCCGCCCGCTACATCCCGCAACCCTTGGACATCGAAAGTTCGATGTACGAGTACCTGGCGCGAGGGGGAAACCGGCCAGTACGGGCGTTGCAGCATTTTAAGGCAGTCAATGCCAGTAGTGATATTGCTGAAAAATTGGGCGTGCCACTGGGCCATGCCCTTTTTTTTATTCGACGCGTGGGCTACCTGCAAAGCGGTGCGGCGGTCGAGCTCACATCTTCATACTGCCTGAGCGAATATTTTGATTTTGTCGCGGAGATGACCCGCGACAGCGAGCCTGACGTCCCTTTCTGTGGAGAAGAACATGAATGACAACATCGCAAAGCTGTATCAAATCGCCCGCAAGCCGGTACGGCACATCATCGGCCTGATGTCAGGAACCTCGCTCGACGGTCTCGATATCGCCTTATGCCAGATACGAGGGGACGGTGAGAACACCGGTGTTTCCCTCCTCAAGTTTTCGACCGTTCCGTATTCTGACGACGTCAAGTCGCGGATACGTGAAATTTTTGCGAAGGCGGAGGTGGACTTCCCCCTGGTGGCGATGTTGAACGAGTGGCTCGGCGAGCTGCACGCCAACATGATCCTGGCCACCTTGGAGGAGTGGGGCGTCGCGCCGGAGCAGGTCGATCTGATTGCCTCGCATGGGCAAACAGTCATGCATGCACCCAAAGCCTTGCATGGCCGCGCCGGATATGGCAATGCAACCCTGCAGATCGGGGATGGGGACCATATCGCCGTCAAGACGGGGATCATCACGATTTCGGATTTTCGGCAGAAGCATATCGCTGCGGGTGGCGAAGGCGCTCCGCTCGCCGTGTACGGCGATTTCTATATCCTGGGGAAGGTTGGCGAAAACCGCATCCTGATGAATCTGGGCGGTATTGCCAACTTCACCTATCTGCCCGCCAGCATGAATCCGCACGAAGTGTTTGTCACTGACACCGGGCCGGGCAATACGCTGCTGGATGCGTACACACGCCGTTTTTTCCCCGGAAGCGATTTCGACAAGGACGCTGCAATTGCGTCCCGTGGCAAGGTCAGCGACCCGCTCTTGCAAGCGCTGATGGGGAGCGCTTTCTTTCGCGAACCTTTTCCCAAAACGACAGGCCCCGAACTATTTAACGTTGACTATGTGTTGAAGGCCCAGGCCGCAAGCAACACGCTTTCCTTATCTCACGAGGACGTGCTGGCGACGCTGACGCGCTTCAGTGCCGCGACGATCGCATCTGCAGTCTTGGCCGCGACCGCGGGCGTGCCGGCCACCACGTTTGATATTTACCTGTCCGGCGGCGGCATGCACAACCCGCTATTGGTACAAACGCTCAAGCAACTTCTCCCATGCCGGTTCTTTCCCACGGATGAACTCGGCATTGCTGGCGATGCCAAGGAAGCGGTCCTGTTCGCGATCCTTGCAAACGAGACCGTATCAGGCGGCCATTCCGATTTCGGCCGGCGCCTCGGCGTCCCGTCGGTCTCCATGGGGAAGATCTCGTTGCCAGCCTAGCTCAGCTTTTTTACAACAGACCAGCAGGCCGATTCGGCGAGCGGGACGATGCGCGAATCGAATTTTTGCTTCCCATTGATGAGGTATATGAACATGATCCGCACTGAAACTCCAAATCCCCTTCATGGTGCTTTGGACCGGTATTCCAGCATTGCGATGGCCGCAGCCTTTATTACTGATCAGAGAGCAGCGGTCGAAGCAGTCTTCGCAGCGCATCATAAAATCGCTGAAGCCGTCGACGCCGCCTTGCCCAGGATGGCAAAGGGCGGGCGGCTCATTTATGTTGGCGCTGGCACTTCGGGCAGGCTCGGCGTGCTCGATAGCGCCGAGCTTCACCCGACTTTCTCTTGGCCACAGGCGCGAGCGCTTAGCGTTTTGGCAGGCGGAAAGGGTGCCGTGTTCGATGCGGTTGAAGGGGCCGAGGACAGCCATTCCGACGGAATTGCCGATCTTGAACGGTGCGACGTCAACGCGAACGATGTGGTGTTGCTGATCACGGCGTCAGGCGCTACGCCTTACGTGATGGGCGCTTTGCTCGCCGCCAGAAGCGCCGGCGCCCTTACCGTCGGATTTGCCAATAATCCGAACGCGGCGATCAGCGATGGCGCCGATATTGGGATCACCTTGGACACAGGGCCGGAGATCATATCGGGAAGCACCAGGTTAAAAGCTGGAACTGCCCAGAAAATTGCTTTGAACACCTTTTCCAGCATGTTGATGGTTTCCATGAACAAGGTGTACGGTAACCTCATGGTCGACGTCAGGCCGACCAACGCGAAATTAGTGGCCCGGACTATTGCTCTCACCAGGCACGCGACGGGTGCGAATGACGAGCTTGCCACGTCAACGCTGCGCGCTTGCGCTTATAACGTCAAGTTAGCAATTGTGATGATCAAAAAAATGCTGGATGTCCCTGCTGCCGTGAAGTTGCTCGAAGAGCATGCTGGTAGCGTGCGCGCGGCCTTGGGAGAGTCGGACACCTGATACCCAGCCACTTCGCGCATGCCGATCCGCCCGGCCAGCGCCCTGGAAGTGATGGAAATTCGTCGAAATAATCGGAATGTATCGGAATACGGTACCGAATGTGCCGCCTAACGGTGCTTTGCACAAGGGAATGGCAACTTGGGCCGGAACCGGCGACACTGGATTCATGGCCTGATAGCGGGTGCCCCTCATGGGCGCCCGCTGGCGGCCCCCAGGTTTTCCCCGACTTTCCAGACCCCCCCTGCCGATGCTGCGCCGCAGCCTGCCACTGGCGCCGAGCGGCTGGACCTGCAGGTAGCGCCTAGTCTTCCGGCACCAGCTTGGCCTTGGCCNNGCGCCGAGCGGCTGGACCTGCAGGTAGCGCCTAGTCTTCCGGCACCAGCTTGGCCTTGGCCAGCGCGCGTTTTTCAGCTTGGCGCTGCGCCGTGGCGCCCTTCGCATGCGGCCCGGCCGCGCGCAGCTTGGCCGCCACCGCCACCGGGTTGCGCGGCTTGCCGAACCGCTGCGACGGCTCGATCTTCACCTGCATCTTCTGGCGGGTCGCCAGTGCCTTGTTCGCCATTCCAACCTCCGTTACAGCACGTACCTCGACAGGTCTTCGTTCTCGGCCAGCTTGTCGAGCCGCTCGTTGACGTAGGCGGCATCGATCGCGACCACCTGGCCGCCCGATTCGCTGGCCGAGAACGACACTTCCTCGAGCAGCTTTTCCATCACCGTGTACAGCCGGCGTGCGCCGATGTTCTCGGTGCGCTCGTTGACCGAGAACGCGATTTCGGCCAGCCGCGTGATGCCTTCCGGCGCGAATTCGATCTTCACGTTTTCGGTCGCCAGCAACGCCTCGTACTGGGCCGTCAGGCAGGCGTCGGTGCTGGTCAGGATGCATTCGAAATCGGCGATCGACAGCGACTCGAGTTCGACCCGGATCGGGAACCGTCCCTGCAGCTCGGGTATCAGGTCGGACGGCTTGGCCAGGTGGAAGGCGCCGGACGCGATGAACAGGATATGGTCGGTGCGGATCATGCCGTACTTGGTGTTGACGGTGGTGCCTTCGACCAGCGGCAGCAGGTCGCGCTGCACGCCGGCGCGCGAGACATCGGCCCCGCCCACTTCCGAGCGCGAGGCGATCTTGTCGATCTCGTCGAGGAACACGATGCCGTTCTGCTCGACGTTGGCGATCGCCTTCTGCTTCATCTCGTCTTCGTTGATCAGCTTGCCGGCTTCCTCGTCGACCAGCAGCTTCATCGCATCCTTGATCTTCATCTTGCGCGGCTTCTTGCGGGCGCCGCCGATGCCGGAGAACATGGACTTGATCTGCTCGGTCATCTCTTCCATGCCGGGCGGCGCCATGATTTCCATCTGCGGGCCGGCTTCGGCCACCTCGATCTCGACTTCGCGCTCGTCCAGCGCGCCTTCGCGCAGGCGCTTGCGGAAGGTCTGGCGGGTGTTGTCGCCTTCCTTTGCATCGGCCGCGGCGGGCGCGACGTTGAAGCCGAAGTCGCGCGCCGGCGGCACCAGGATGTCGATGATGCGGTTTTCGGCCGCGTCCTCGGCGCTCTGGCGCACCTTGCGCATTTCGCTGGCGCGGGTCTGCTTGATGCCGATGTCGATCAGGTCGCGGATGATGGTGTCGACGTCGCGCCCGACGTAGCCGACCTCGGTGAACTTGGTCGCCTCGATCTTGATGAACGGGGCGTCCGCCAGCCGCGCCAGGCGGCGCGCGATCTCGGTCTTGCCGACCCCGGTGGGGCCGATCATCAGGATGTTCTTCGGCGTGATCTCGTGGCGCAGCGGCTCCTCGACCTGCTGGCGGCGCCAGCGGTTGCGCAGCGCAATGGCGACCGCGCGCTTGGCCTTGGCCTGGCCGACGACGTGCTTATCCAGCTCGGAAACAATTTCCAGGGGTGTCATATTCATGGTTGGGTTCGCCGCGTTTAGTCGAGCGTTTCGATAATGTGGGACATGTTGGTATAGATGCACAGCTCGGCGGCGATGGTCAGCGACTTCTTGACGACCTCGGCCGGCGACAGCTCGGTGTTTTCCTGCAGCGCCTTGGCGGCCGACTGGGCGTAGATGCCGCCCGAGCCGATCGCGCCGATGCCGTCTTCCGGTTCAAGCACGTCGCCATTGCCGGTGATCACCAGGGTCGACTCGTGGTCGGCCACCAGCAGCATCGCCTCGAGCCGGCGCAGCACGCGGTCGGTGCGCCAGTCCTTGGCCAGTTCGACCGAAGCGCGCAGCAGGTTGCCCTGGTGCTTTTCGAGCTTGCCTTCGAAGCGGTCCAGCAGGGTGAAGGCGTCGGCGGTGCCGCCGGCGAAGCCGCACAGGACCTTGCCCTGATACAGCTTGCGTACTTTGCGCGCCGTGCCCTTCATGACAATGTTGCCGAGCGTTACTTGGCCGTCGCCGCCCAGCGCGACTTGCTTGCCGCGCCGCACGCATAAGATGGTGGTGCCGTGAAATTGTTCCATATCTGCCTCGTAGTGTCCTAGCCACAAATAATGGGGCTGTTAGGCGAAATTGCAAGATACCGGGCGCCGGCCTGTCCGGGCGACCCTCGGCGGGCCCCCACGGACGGATCAAGTTTAGTACTTGTGGGGAAACAAGCGCGCCACTTCCGCATAGCCCATCAGTTTGAACAGGGCAGCGACCAAATGGTTCATATCGCGCAGTTCGATGGTCTTGCCACCGTCGGCCAGGGTGCGCAGGCGCTTCAGCAGCGCGCCGGCGGCGTTGTAGTCGACCCGCGCCAGGCGCGCGCAGTCCAGCACCACCGGCTGGTATTGCTCGGCGTAGGCATCGATCGCGTCGAACAGCGGGCCTGCGCCGCCGTCGATCAGCGCCGGCAGCATGAAGCGGTCGGAGCGCGACGGCGCGCGCGCGCCGGCGGCGGTGGCCACATTGGCCTGCGCCTCGAACGAGGGCGGCGACAGCTCGTAGGTGACGCAATAATCCATCGCCGTTTCTTCGAAATCCTTCTCGCGGTTCATCAGCTGCAGCAGTTCCAGCAGCAGCAGCCAGGGCGCCTCGCTGGCGTCGCGCTGGCCGATCGCGATGGTGGCGCGCACCTTCTCGGCCAGTTCGGCGGCGCCGGCCAGGATCAGCTCGCGCCCGCCGCCGCGCAGCACGGTCAGCGCCGTCAGCAGGCGCGCGCAGCCGTCCGGCGTGACGTCCTGCACGCGGCCGAATTCGAGCCGGGTCGCCGGGCTGGACGCGGCCAGTTCCAGCAGCCGCTGCAGCTTTGGCGCGATGCTGTCGTCGAGCAGCGGGCCGAACGACTCGGTCGGGGTGACGCCGGCGATGGCTTTCTCGGGGCCCGTGGCGGGCAGCGGGTTCCAGGCCGGTGGCGAGGTCTCGAAGCGGCTGGCGTAGTCGATCGCGATATTGTCGAAGGCGTCCTGCTGGCCGCCGGCCTGGTACAGGTCGAACAGCATCCACCACACCGCGCGCTCGTTCTGGCCGACGTCGGCCAGGCTGTCGACCAGCATCGCCTCGGCCACCTGCAGCTGCGCGTTGGCGTACATGATGGCGATTTCCTCGATCACCGGGGCGGTCTGGGGCTGCGCGGCGGCGTCGGGCATTGCCTCGTCGGCCAGCAGTTCGGTGGTGGCCAGCTCGAGGATGGGCAGGGTATCGGGGCCGTGCGCGTCGGCCGCGATCTGGGCGTTGGTGCGGGCCGGGCGGCGCGCCGGGCTGCCCCAGGCCGGTTCCGGCTCGTTGAAGATGTCGAACGCCATCGCCGACTCGATCGCGTCGATCTTGGCGGCGGTGGCGCGCGCGATCTCGCGCTGGCGCGCGCGGTCGGCCTCGGCGTCGATCCCCAGCCGCGACGGTTCGCCGGTGCGCAGCCGGGTCGCCGGCCCGGCCGCCTGGTCCGGCTGTCCATTTTTCTTCTTGAGGAAGGAGAAAATACCCAAGTCAATTCCTATGCGGTTGCGGCCCGATGCGTGACGGTAGCATGGCGGCGGAGGGCCGGCAGCGCGCACGCGTGCGCGGCGTCAAACTGTCTGCGGTGCGGGCATAGTGTATCCCATGGGCAAGCATTTCGCGCACACTTCAGATCCCGGAAAACAAAAAAGCATGCGGACCGGCGCATGCTTTTCGGGTGCCGGGGCGCGCGCGCCTCAGTCGCCGTACAGCTTCTGCTTCAGCTCGCGCCGTTGCTGCGCTTCCAGCGACAGCGTGGCGGTCGGACGGGCGATCAGGCGCGGGATGCCGATCGGCTCGCCCGTTTCTTCGCACCAGCCGTAGTCGCCGGCGTCGATCGCCGCGATCGACTGCTGCACTTTCTTGAGCAGCTTGCGCTCGCGGTCGCGCGTGCGCAGTTCGAGCGCATGCTCTTCCTCGATGGTGGCGCGGTCGGCCGGATCGGGAACCAGCACGGTTTCGCGCAGGTGCTCGGTGGTTTCGCCGGCGTTTTTGAGGAGGTCTTTCTCAAGCTGCTGCAGGCGCGCCTTGAAGAAAGCCAGCTGCGCCGGATTCATGTAGTCCTTCTCGCTCATCACCCGGATTTCTTCTTCGGACAGGAGACGGATTTCTGTGGTCGCGGCGGGGGTGGATTTAGTTGTTTTAGTCATGACTTCACTTACCTTCGATACGACAGAGGTTTTCATTTTATCAGCTAACTCGGCCGTTTTGCCCGCTGTTGCAAAGGCGCCCGCGGACGAGTTCACTTCCTTGACGGCCTGCCGGGTTACCGTCTTCTTGCTGGCTGCCGCCGGCGCTGCCCGGGTGCCCGCTTTGGCCGCGCCGGCGCGCTTGGCGGCCGGCGCCGCGCTGCCGCGCGCCACGGCCGGGCTGGTGGTTTTCTTGGCCGATTTGGTCACCGTTTCCTTCATTTTGCCATCCCGATATCTTCCTCTCGCCGCTATGGCGTATTGGCAATTCAGTCGTCAAACAAAGTCGATGCACAAAACTTATAGGTGCATCACAAAACCGGGATAGTTTATACCAAACACTGCTCCAATCCTCGAATAAAGACATCTTTTGGTAAATTTTTGCCAATAAAAACCATTTTACTGCCACGTTCCTCGGTTTCGCCCCACTTTGCGCCCAGGTCGCTGCCCATGATCTGGTGCACGCCCTGGAACACCACCTTGCGCTCGGCGCCTTCCATCAGCAGCACGCCCTTGTAGCGCAGCATGCGCGGGCCGAACACGTTGACCAGGCTGCCGAGGAATTCGTCCAGCCGGGCCGGGTCGAACGGGCGGTCGCTCTTGAACACGAAGGCGGCGATGTCGTCGCTGTGGTGGGAATGGTGATGGTCGTTGCTGTGGTCGCAAGACTCGGTATGGACATGCTCGTGCTCGCCGTCATCGTCGTGCGCATGGTGGTGCGCATGCTCATGGGCTTCGTCGGCGGTCAGGAACGCCGGGTCGATGTCGAGCTTGTCGTTCAGGTTGAAGCCGCGCAGGTCGAGCACCTCGGCCAGCGGCGCGCGGCCGAAGTCCGAGTGGCTGATCGGCGCGCGCGGGTTGATCCGCTTCAGGCGCGCCTTCAGTTCGGCCAGCTGGGCCGCGTCGACCAGGTCGGCCTTCGAGATCAGGATCTTGTCGGCGAACCCGACCTGGCGCTGGGCTTCCTCGTGCTCGTCGAGCTGGGCCATCGCGTGGCGCGCGTCGACCACCGTCACGACCGCGTCGAGCAGGTAATGGGCGCCGACTTCCTCGTCGACAAAGAAGGTCTGCGCCACCGGGCCGGGATTGGCCAGGCCGGTGGTTTCGATCACCACCCGGTCGAACGCGATTTCGCCGGCGTCGCGCTTTTGCGCCAGGCTGGCCAGCGCCACGATCAGGTCGCCCCGCACGGTGCAGCAGATGCAGCCGTTGTTCATCTCGACGATCTGCTCGTCGCTGTGCTGCACCAGGATCTCGTTGTCGATGTTTTCCTGGCCGAACTCGTTCTCGATGACCGCAATGCGCAGCCCGTGATCCTCTTGCAGGATGCGGTTGAGCAGCGTGGTTTTGCCGGCGCCGAGAAAGCCGGTCAGGATGGTGCTAGGAATTAATGCCATGTCGAATCCGTGGGCGGTTGCCGCAATGCGGTGAAAATAATCGAGCGATTATGCCGGATTTCTTTGTTTGCTTCCAACTGGCGCGTGCCATCGCGGCGCGCCTGCTTGATACGGCTCAAGTTGCCTGCCTTGCTTTATTTCGCCTTGGCACGCGGATGGGCCTGGTCGTAGACGGCCGCCAGGTGCTGGAAATCGAGTGCAGTGTACACCTGAGTCGAGGCGATGCTGCTGTGGCCGAGCATTTCCTGCACCGCGCGCAGGTCGCCCGACGACTGCAGCACGTGCGAGGCGAACGAATGGCGCAGCACGTGCGGGTGCACCTTGACCGCCGTGCCAGCCTGCGCCGCATGGCGCGCCAGGCGCAGCTGGATCACCCGCGGCGATACCCGGGTCGCGCGGTTCGACAGGAACAGCGCGTTGCCGCCGTCGCGCGCGGGCGGGCGCACCGCCAGCCAGGCCTGGATCGCGGCCGCAGCATGGCTGCCGATCGGCACCCGCCGCATCTTGTTGCCCTTGCCGGTGACCAGCACTTCGCCCGCGTCCAGGTCCAGCCAGCCGAGCGGGGCGGGGGCGCCCGCCGCGGGTTTCGCGTACGCCGCGTCGAGGCCGGCCAGCTCGGACACCCGCAGCCCGCTCGAATACATCAGCTCGAACATCGCGCGGTTGCACAGTTCGTCAGGTTCGGGATGCTCGCGCAAGCTGGCGCCGCTCGACACCAGGTGCACCGCGTCGTCCACCGACAGCGCCTTGGGCAGGCTCTTGGCGCGGCGCGGCGCACGCACCCCGTCGACCGGGTTGGCCGCCAGCGGCATCTGGCGCGACAGCCAGTCGAAGAAGCCGCGCCAGCTCGACAGCTTGCGCGCGATCGAGCGCGCGCTCTGGGCCCGCGCGTGCAGCATCGAGGCGAAGCGGCGGATGTCGGCGTGCACGATGGCCTCCCAGGCCGCGGCGCCGGCCATGGCGTCGAGTTCGAGCAGGTCGCGGCGGTAGGCGCTGATAGTATGGGGCGACAGCTGGCGCTGGGTGGCCAGCTCGCTCAGGTAGCGCGCCAGCCACTCATGCTGCGCGGCGCGCCCGTCCATCGCTAGGCCCGCAGCGCGGCCAGCGCGGCGCTGGCGGTCTCGCCGATATGGATCAGGAAGTCGGTCGCCATGTCGGCGCCGAAGCGCTGCGGATCGGGCGAACCGAGGATCAGCAGGCCGAACGTGGCGCCGCCGCTGCGCAGCGGCAGGATCACGGTCGACTGCACCGCGCCGGCGTCATCGAGCCAGCGCACCGCCTCGAAGTCGTGGTTGCTGCCGCAGTAGGGCGCCAGCAGGCTGTTGGCGAAGATGCGCGCGTCGTCCGACACGCCCTGGGCGAACCACTGGCCGGCGTGGTCAAAGCCCAGGTCCCACAGGCGCAGCGTGGCTTGCGGCACCGCGAACTGGGCGCGCAGGCCGTCCACCAGCGCGCGCGGCAGGCCGGCGCCGTGGCGCGCCTGCAGCAGCGACTGGGTCCAGGCGTGAAATTTGTTGGCGATCGCCGCATTGTCCTGGGCCAGGCGGATCAGCTGGGCCATCTGCAGCTCGAGCGCCCTGTACTTGTCGCGCATGACTTCCATCTGGCGTTCCTGCAGCGAAACGGCCTTGCCGGTCAGCGGGCTCGACAGCTTGACCTTGCCCAGCAGGGCGGCGTGCTGTTCGAAAAACTGCGGATTGTCGACCAGGAATTGGGCGACGGCGGCGGGGTCCATGGTGTCGGTCATTGATTTCTTTGCGTGGAAATGGTTCAAGTGCAATTCTAACCGACAGGCGCTGCAATCCCGGAATAAAAAAAGACGCCCGCAGGCGTCTTTTTAGAGGGCAGGAGCCGATCAGAAACGATGGCGCATGCCGATCTGGATCGCACGGGAATGCTCGCCAGGATTCTTGGTGAAGCCGCCCGGTGAGCCGGCCGCACCAGGGATGTACTGGCCATCGTTCTTGTTGTTGATCTGCGCCACCACCGTGTAGAGGTCGGTGCGCTTCGACAGGTTGTAGTCGTAGCCCAGCGCGAACAGGTTGGCGTCGCTGTCGGACGCGGTGCGGTCGTTCTGGTGCGCGACCGACGCCATGATGCGGCCGGCGCCGATGCGGTAGTGCAAGCCGAGCTGGACGCTGGCGGCGTCGACCTGGGTGTTGTTGGTAATGTTGGTGACGAAGATATTGCGCAGCGCGGCAGCGGTGGCCGCACCGAGCGGCGCCAGCGCCGGAGCGATCGACGCGTCGTAGCCGGCGATGTACTCGCGCAGCAGCACCGAGTGGCGGTTGCGCTGGTCATGGTAGCCGGCGAAGAACTTGAAGGCGCCGGTGGTGTAGGAGCCGCCGATGGTGCTGGTGACCAGGCTGACCGCGTCGCCCTGGTCGTAGCCGCGGTTGTGGGCGATACCGACATCCCAGCCATTGGCCTTGTAGGTCGCGGCGGCGCCGTAGAACTTGTTGTAGCGGCCCAGGTAGCCCGAATTCTTGGAGCCGTACATCAGCGAGCCGCCGAAGCCGGCCGGGGTGGCGATGCGGTACTGGATCGATTTCTGCGAACGGATGTCGGCGCCCAGTGCGGTGAAGCCGGCGGTGCCGCCGGTGATGCCGCCCCAGGCGCCGGCGGTGCCGGTCTCGAACGCGTCGGATGCGGCGAACACTTCATAGCCAGGGGTGTACATACGGCCCAGCATGATGGCGCCGCCCGGGGTGATCAGGCCGACCATCGAGGTGCGGTCGAACAGCGCGCCTTCCGGATTGACCGCCGGCGAACCCTTGACCTGGAACGCGCCGCGGATGCCGGCAAGCACTGGCGCAGGCAGCGCGCCCATGCCCTTGGTCAGGTACAGGCCTTGCTCGTCGGAGAGCAGGGTCGGCTTCTGGGTGCCGTTGTCGAGTTCGACGCGCGCCTCCAGGTTGAAGATGGCTTTGAAGCCGCCGCCGATGTCTTCGGTACCCTTGAAGCCGATCCGCGAGCCGTCGGCGATGCCGCTGACCACGCGCAGCGTCTGGCCGCTTTGCTTCATCAGGCCGGCGTCGGCGATACCGTAGATCGTCACGCTCGACTGCGCCATGGCGGGGGCTGCAAAACAGGTAGCGATTACAGCGGCGAGGAATTTTGTTTTCATTGCATCTCCAAGAATATAATTTTTTGTAAAAACGAACGTGCGTACTAATTCGTTTGAATCAATATGCCATCGTTCGCCGGGCTTGTACAGAAAGGCAAGTACGTTGGAGGCCGCGGGTTGCGTAAAAGACACAAACCCCTCGCGCATAAAGCAACAGGGGCGAAGATGGTTTCCCGTCTTCGCCCCTGGCGTGTCGCGACATCGTCAGCAGGCCGTAGCCTGCGGCCGATTAGAACGCGTGATTCACGCCCACGTCGTAGTGGTTGATCTTGGTGTGCTGGCTAGGCGTCGCAGCAACGGTGTTGGCATCTTTGCGCGATGCGTCGACGTACAGGTAGGTACGCTTCGACAGGCTGTACTCGTAACCCAGCGAGAACTGCTTGGTCTTGGCGAAGCCGTCTGGCGTCTTCTGGCCGTAACCAGCCAGGAACTTGCCTGGGCCCATCGTGTAGTTCGCGCCCAGGACCCAAGCTTTGGTCTTAGGGTTCGAGATCACGGTGTGGTTGCGGTCCTGACGGGTGTACGACGCCATCAGTTTCAGCTCAGGCGTAGCCAGTACCGAACCGGCGATCGACCACAGCTTCGTTTCAACTGCGTTGCGCTCGAATGCCAGCATGGCGCCGATTGGGCCGTTTTTGTAGGTGGTGGTCAGCGAGAACGGGTTGACCGAACCTTCAGCATTGGTTGGGTACTGTGGGAAAGCGGCGGTGCCGCGGCCGACGATCGCGACGCCCTGGTTGGCTTCTTTGGTGCCGACCGTGGTGTTGATCTGGAAGCCGCTGAATTCTGGCGAGTTGTAGAACAGCGCGTTCGAGAAACGGTTGGTCGAGTTACCGACCATGCCGATTGGATCCGAAGTGTAACCAGCAACGGTCAGGTCGGTCTGGAAGCCGGCTGGCGATGGGACGCCATGGAACGGCTCGAAAGCGCTGCTCGACTCTTGGAACGCGGTCAGGCCACGGCCCAGGCGAACCATACCGAAATCACCTTGCAGGCCGACGCGGCTCTGGCCCTGGAACAGTGGGCGCTGAACGCCGCCGGCACCTTGCTCGATCGTGCCGGTGTCCGGCTCGTAACGAATTTCCAGTTGGAACAGAGCTTTCAGGCCATTGCCCAGCTCTTCAGTACCCTTGAAACCCAGGGTGTTGTTGGCGCGCTTGCCGATGGCCAGGGTCTGGTCCGTACGCTTGATCAGGCCAGCGTCAACGGTACCGTAGATCTGAACTGCCGATTGCGCTTGTGCAACACCGGCGAACGCGCCCAGAAGTGCCAGAGCCAAGAGTGATTTTTTCATGTAGCTATCCTTAAAAAGTAAATCAGTAGAATCCGTAGAGCGTTGAGATGTGTAATTTGCTGAACACTCGGATGTGGTGAACCTTAAATGCTTGTTGCCTCAAGAATTTCGGATTGGTCAATTATGAGGGAACCCCTTGGTGGAAAGCCAATAAAACCAGCTGAGCTGTTGTATTTATGAAACGCGGCAATAGAAGTCCGGCAACAATTCTGTGCCCAATTTGATCCTGTTTCGGCTGCGCGGCCGGGGCTGGCACGGTTTGCGCAACATCAAGCATTACGGGATTCGGTACGAAGCGCGGGGCGCGCTGGCTTAGACTTGGGCGGGGCGCGCGCAGGGCCGACCCGAATCGCGCGCCTGTTATATATTGGCAATTTGCCCGCCCTACCGGATCAGCTACTTTCAATGTTCATATCTAATTGCAGCGACGATGGCGAATCGTGAAGAACTAGGCATCATCCGCGCCGCGCGCGCCGGCCAGGCCGCTGCCCAGCTGGCGCTGGGCAAGCTGTACCTGTTCGGCAGCGCCGGCTTGCCGAACAGCCTGCCGACCGCGCTGCACTGGCTGGACCGGGCGGCGCAGCAGGGCAGCGCCGAGGCGTGCGACCTGATCGGCGCCCACATTCCGCTGGAGGTGGCGCGCCGCAGCGATCGTCCGCTGGTTCTCTGGTACGAGCGCGCCTACGATGGCGGGGTGGCGCGCGCCGGACTGGTGCTGGCCCAGCTGGTGCTTGGCGAGGGCGGCGGCGGCGCAGCCGACCCGGCCTGCCGCGCCAAGGCGCTGCGCGCGCTGNNCTGCCGGCCCGGCCGCGCCGGCGCCGGACCAGCGCTGGCTGCGGCGCGCCGCCGACAACGGCTTGCCGCAGGCCCAGTTCGCCCTGCTCGACGCCGCGTGGGAGGCGCAGCAGTGGAGCGCCTATGTGCAGCGCGCGCTGCCGCTGGCGCGCGCGCTGGCGCTGCCGGCCGATGGCGCCGCCCGGGCGCCGGCCGCGCTGGGCGCCGCCGAGGTCAAACTGCTGTCGCGCTGCGCGCGCGCGCTGGCCGGCGGGAAGGCGGGATGCGAGGTCGACCCGGACGAATTGCACCGTTTCTGGGAGCTGGCCGCGGCCGGCAACGAGCGCCACGCCCAGATGGCGCTGGGCCTGTGGTGCGCGCGCATGCGCGCCGACGGCGCCCGCACCGCCGTGGGCGCCGGCTCGGCCAGCTTCAAGAAGGCGATCCGCTGGCTCACCCTGGCCGGCGAGCAGGGCGTGGCCGAAGCGTGGTACGCCTTGTCGCGCATATATATAAAGCCGGAATTTTCCCAGCGAAACGTGGTGGACGCCCAGAGGTACCTCGAGCGCGCCGCCGAGATGGGCTACCGCGACGCCCAGCTCGAATGCGGCAACAGCGCCTGGCGCGCGCGCCGCGAGAATGAAACCAATGACGTGCGGGCGGTGTACTGGTTGCAGAGGGCCGCCGCGCGCGGCTGCGCCCGGGCCGCCGCGGCGCTGCGCAAGATCGCGCCGCGCCCGGCCGGCCGCAGCCATACCGAAACCGGGGCGCTGGCGGCGAGCGCCGAGCTGGCCGCCACCCATCCGCTGCTGGCCGCGCGGCTCGAACTGGCCGCCATGTTCAACCTGAGCCGGGCCGAGGCGCTGCTGCTCGACGTCCGCCAGGCCGACCACGGCCACTGCCTGGTGGTCGACATCCGCGCCAGCTACGGGCGCAGCAAGCGCCGCCTGGTGCTGCTCGACGGCGCGCAGCAGCGCCACGCGCTCGACCGCATCGCGCGCCTGTTCGAGAATGTGGATTGCGGGCCGGGCGGCCCGGAAGGAAATTACCGCCAGCGCCTGTACCGCCTCAAGACGCTGGCGCTTGACGTCACCGCGCCCGAGCCGCGCTACGAGCTGGCCGCCTAGGGGTCAGACCCCGGTTGTTCCGTTACTATGAAAGGTAGAGACTTCGGGCGCGCAGTTTCACTTCTCGCATGAAGCGAGTTAGAAATTGCCGCCAGGCCCGACCCCTCGTTTTGGCGACGACGCTATGTCTTGGCTGGCACCGGTGTCCTGTCAGGCCACTGGCCGATTAGCTTCAACTGTCTGATCCAGCGAGGCGCGTTTTTCTTCGCGCTCATGGCGTGGTAATCGACCATGGGGTCGTGATATGGCTCTTTGCGCGTGAGCATTAGGTAGATCAAACGGATCATTTTGTGGGCGATTGCGACGATGCTCTTTTTGTGCGTCTTGCGCACCATCAGACTTTTGTATTTCGCCGCCAACGAGCTTTTGGTCATGCGTGCTGCGTTCGCACATTCGCACAGGATGTAGCGGATGATCCCATTGCCATTTCTGGTTTTTCCAGACTTGCGCTTGCCGGCCGACTCGTTGTTACCAGGGCATAGCGCGGCCCAAGCGGCCAATCTGTCGGGAGCGCCGAAGCGTGCCATGTCGTCGCCGATTTCGATCAGGATCAGGGCGCTCGCAATCTGGTCGATGCCAGGGATGGTTTGCAGTAGGCGATGCGCCCATTGGTAGGGCGTCATTGCGCCCAGGATGTATGCGTCGAGTTCGGCCAGGTTCTGTTCCAGGATGTCAATATGCTCCTGCAAATGCTTGAGCACGAATATGTGGCGCTTTGTCAGGTCGCCGTCGAGCGCGGCCTGTAGGTCTTCCCGTTTGAGCTTGAGAGCGCCGCGCGCCATGTCGAGTAGTTCGCTGATCGATTTGCCATCGATCAGGCCGGCCACCATCTCGCGCGCGGACACGCCGTTGATGTCGCTGACCACGCCGCCGAGTTTGATGCCGCCGTCGTCGAGGATCTTGTGCAGGCGGTTGATTTCGCTGGCGCGCATGGTATTGAGTTTGCGTCGGTAGCGCGACACCATGCGCAGCTCGCGCATGTCCTGCGGTGGTATGAAGCTGCCGCGCACTAGTCCGAAGCGGGCCAGCACGGCCAGCCACTGCGAATCGCTCATATCGGTCTTGCGCCCAGGAACATGCTTGACGAAATGGGCGTTGACGACCCAGGCTTCGATGCCGGCCCGTTCGATGTGGCTGTACAGGGACTTCCAGTAGATCCCCGTGCTTTCCATCACCACCAGTTCGACGTTCATCTCGACCAGCCATGCGGAAAGGGCGCGGCAATCGCGCTTGAAGCCGCCGAACTCGCGGCTGTTTTGTTCAATGCTGCCGTCGGACTGCTCTACGACGACCGTGACGGCGTGCAACATGCGGTGCACGTCGATGCCGGCGACCCGCCGGAAAATCGGTTGTAGTCCTTCCATGATGCGTCTCCTGTACGTAGAATAAAAGGGACGCGCAGGACATCGATGAACTGGAAAACGCCTCGGATCGGAAATCGGTCCGGGTCTCTTTACTGTTTGTGCTACGGCGCGAAAGCACCGCGCGACAGTCGGGGGTGCGGGCCAGTTCCGTCAAGTCTGGTTGGGGACCGGGGTCGGGCCGCCATTGGATAGGCGACTTTTGGTGCCCTGCGCGTCGCCATCTATTCTCCGCCCCTTTCATGCTCGGGGGCGAGGCCATCGTCCCTCATGAATGGTTGGGGGTCTGACCCCGGTTGAGTTGGCGGCTGCCAACCGGGTTTGGCCCGCGCTACAGCGTCACTTCGCCTTCGAACACCGTCACCGCGGGCCCGGTCAGGTAGACCGGCGCACCAATGCCGGCCCAGGCCACCGACAGTTCGCCGCCGCGCGCGCTGACCCGCACCGGCGAATCGAGCAGGCCGCGCCGGATCCCGGCCACCACCGCGGCGCAGGAGCCGGTGCCGCAGGCCAGCGTCTCGCCGGCCCCGCGCTCGTACACCCGCAGCTTGATGTGGTGGCGGTCGATCACCTGCATGAAGCCGGCGTTGACCCGCTTCGGGAAGCGCGGGTGATGCTCGATCAGCGGGCCGGTCTCCGCTACCTGTGCCGTGTCGACGTCGTCGACCACCTGCACCGCGTGCGGATTGCCCATCGAGACCACCGAGAAGAACTGCGTCTTGCTGCCGCCCGGCTGCTTGATTTGCAAGGGCCACAGGGTATCGCCGCCTTCGGCCCAGCCGCCCAGGCCGGCGGCGTCGAACGGCACCGCGGCCGGGTCCAGCACCGGCGCGCCCATGTCCACCGTGACGCTGCCGTCCGCTTCCAGCCGCGGCGAGATGATGCCGTTCATGGTCTGCACCCGGATCGCGGACTGGCCGGTCAGGCCCTTTTCGGTGACGAACTTGACGAAGGCGCGCGCGCCGTTGCCGCACTGTTCGACTTCACCGCCGTCGTTGTTGAAGATCCGGTAGCGGAAGTCGCAGCCCTCGGTATCGCTCTTTTGCACCACCAGGATCTGGTCGGCGCCGATGCCGAAGCGGCGGTCGGCCAGCTGCGCCCACTGCTGCGCGGACAGCTCGACCTGCTGGTTGATCGCGTCGACCACGATGAAGTCGTTGCCGGCGCCGTGCATTTTGGTGAATTTCAGTTTCATGAAATCGAGTATATCGGTTTATTGGGCGTAAAGTGAAGCCTCGCCCTCGGGCCGGGTCTTGAAGCGCTTGTGGGTCCAGAAGTATTCGGCCGGCGCTTCGCGCACCCGCTCTTCGATGAATTCGTTCATGCGGCGCGCCGCGTCCACCATATCGTCGCCCGGGTATTTCTCCCATGCCGGGTAGAACTTGACCTGCCAGCCCTGGTAATTGGGCAGGTGGGTGGCCACCACCGGGATCACCGCCGCGCCGGCCGACGCCGCGATGCGCCCGGGCGCGGTCAGGGTGGCAGCGGGAATGCCGAAAAACGGCACGAACGGCGCATCCTTGTCGCCGAAATCCATATCCGGCAGCATGAAGTAGGGCAGGCCTTCGCGCAGTGCGCGCATGATCGGCTTGATCCCTTCCTGGCGCGAGAACAGGCGCACCGGGCGGAAGCGCGAACGGCCGCGCCGCAGCACCTCGTCGAAGGCGCGGTTTTTCTGCTTCACATAGATCGAGGACAGGCTCGTTTCGAGCGTCGTGGCCACGCCGGCCACGTCCAGGCTGACGAAGTGCGGGCACAGCAAAATGACCGGACCGGCTTCGATCGCCGCCAGCGGCACCGCCGGCTCGACCTTGATCAGGCGGCGCAGCCTCCTCGTCGGCGCCCACCACAGGATCGCGCGTTCCCACACGCTGCGCGAATAGGCCTGGAAATGGCGCCGCGCCAGGTCGACCCGTTCGGCTTCGGACAGCTCGGGCATGCACAGGCGCAGGTTGGTCAGCGCGATATGGCGGCGCGTCTTGAGCAGCACGAACAGCAGGCTGCCGACCGCTTCGCCGAAGCGTCCCAGCAGCGGCAGCGGCAACCAGTGCAGCAGCCACATCAGGGCAAGCAGGAACCTCATGCCGCCGCCTGGGCGTCCGGTGCGGCAACGCCGTCCGGGTGCTTGTAGCGGTTATAGCTCCAGAAATACTGGGACGGGCAGCGCGCGATCAGCTGCTCCATGGCGCGGTTGATGGCGGTGGCCTGCTCGGCCGGGCTGCCGGAAAGTTCGCCCTCGAACGGCACGAAGCGCACGATGAAGCCGCGGCCGGCCGGGCGCCGCTCCGCGTACACCAGGATCACGGCGGCGTCGCCCATCTGGGCCAGCTTGGCCGGCAGGGTCATCGTATAAGCGGTACGCCCGAAAAACGGCGCCCACACGCCTTCGCCCTCTTGCGGCACCTGGTCCGGCAGCAGGCCGATC